>Ga0137362_10000841_pt1 | contig 17697 bp, 12 predicted proteins | sample MadtaG_2_FD_104801 | JGI IMG/M metagenome (GOLD analysis project Ga0137362, IMG submission 104801) | Vadose zone soil microbial communities from Angelo Coast Range Reserve, California, USA - Mad1_100_16 metaG | ecosystem: Environmental > Terrestrial > Soil > Vadose zone | place: USA: California... | reverse complement strand
GTAATGGACAACAAATCGAATGTGGAAGGTGCGATTCGACGTGCCTGTTTCGCTCTTGCACACGGCCGAATGTTTCTGTGCAAACGGGACATCCATGTCGGATGGGAGAATCCGTGGCCTCATTGGGTTGAGCATCGACTTGATCAGAGTCTTGAGATTGAGTTGGTGTGACAGACACAGACATGGCATCATCATCGCTGCCATCTCCAAGTTGTTGCTCTGCAAGAGTCTACGCCGATGTTGGCATAGATCAAAGTAGTAGATACTTATATGACTTACTTCGTCCCCACTACCAGACGACAGTGACAGAGGAAGCTCATGCAGTTGAAGGAACTGATACAGAGACACCGTTGGAATCAAAAATAAACAGGCGTAATCCGGGGTGTCATTTTGCTGTACGGCAATCTAAATTGATGTTAGCGTGGACCAAAGCAATAGATAACTATATGTAACATACGTTGTGCCCGCCACCAAACGTCGGTGACTCACTGATAGGGAGTGCATACGGTTGAAGGAACTGATGCAGCGACGCCGCTGGAAATAACCATGAAGGGGCGTCATTCGGCATGCCATTTTGCTCTACGGGAGTCTACGGTGATGTTAGCCTAGATAAAGCAACAAATACATATATGCGTGCAACACACTTCGTTTCCGCTACCAAATGATGGGTATTCATTGAACGCATCGTGTTGAAGGAACTGATACAGGTCCTGGGGTAGGATGCAGAACCACGAATGGGCATGTGTCGAGGTGCCATCATAATGTTGGTCTGTCTACATTGATGTAAGCACAAGTACGAGGAGTAGACACCTAAATGTACTGTAACGTACTTCATGCCCACTACCAGATGGTGGGTGCTCAGCGAGAGCACAACTTTGAAGAAACTGCGAAAGTGACTGCGATCGAACGAAGTACCATGAAAAGGCATCAGGTGGTATGTCATGTTGCTCCAGTACGGAAGTCTATGTTGATGTTGACATGAATCGACGTAATGGATGCCAAGGTGTAACATACTTCGTGCCCGCGACCAGGTAACGGGTGCTCAATGAGTGCAACGAGTTCAGCGGTAGTCTACAGTACGTTGGTGTCAGGATGTATCAAAGAAATGAATGCCTTCGACATACTTGTTGAGAATCAAAGTTCCAGCCAGACATGGTAGGAAAACGTCGTGCTCGGACAACGAAAACGCCCGTATATATACAATCTTATATGCATGGATTCTGAAACTGTTGAAGTGCCCAGTCAATGAAACTGTCAGTGCTAGTAGAGGTCGTAGTGCCCATAGTGCCAGTAGAGTCGTAGTGCCCATAGTGCCATAAACTTTCGGCACTATAGGCAAGGCGCAAACTCTCGGCAATCAGCGTCCGAGCGTTATAAACCATAAAGCACCACTTTTTTTATCTAGGTTTGATAGTCATAAGGATTCATCCGAATGAAGAGGAATACATGTGGCACCGATCGTCGCGATTTCTGGGAGCGTAAGAACCACAATAGAGTGAGGCCGATGCTACTTGACGTGAGCGGGTCGTTCAGTGCTTTGACATGTTGTACGTCCAGAGACTGCTGAAATATATGTGTATGAACGAGGGTTTGCATAGCAATCTAGGAATTGTTCCCCTAGAGAGGCTACAGTGCACCGCACATCGCATCCTCGTCCACGGGGGCTGCCTTACCGGTGTTCGCAGAATCCGGCCAATCACCATGCAGCAGGAGGATCTTTACGCCACTACACATACAACAGGTGCCAATTGATAGCGCCAGTGCCGACAGTGCCGATAGCGGGGTCAGTGCCGACAGTGCCGATAGCGGGGTCAGTGCCGACAGTGCCGATTGCTAGCAACCGTGCCCGAGGTTGCATTGCAGCACCAACGAAGGCCGGTGATCGATCAAAATGAGTATACGAGAAGAATCGAGAGACGAGCCGCATATCAATGAGAGAAAGTGCCAGCTTCAATGATGTTTAAGGGAAGGCGACAAGGGGAGACGGGAGGAGAAGCACGTGGGAGATTTTTTCATAGCAGCGCACTGGCGAGCCGAGATCAGCAACCGCCCGCGCCCGTCGACCATCACGGAGAGCGCCGCTCGGCGGTGCGGCAGAGGCCCTCAGGCTCTCCCGACGGCTCCGCATTCCGGAGGACCTCGCGTCTGCGTGAAGTTCGCTCGGTTGTGGCCTGGGCCGTAATGACTTCGGCTTACTCAGGCCAAAGAATCCACCAGTCTGTCCCAAGTGACCGGAAACCCAGCTCCAACTAGGTGTCGTAACCCACGCAATGAGTCCCAAATCAGAAGGTGACCGCTGGCGCTTGTGCTCGCCCGTGGAGCTCGACTTCCATCCTCACCTCTGTGCTCAATGCCTAATCGTTTTCCTAGCATCGCAAGGTGAACCCGCGCGGAGTTACGTCAAGAATAATGGTAAGGCATAGTTCATGTACCGTTTATCAGGGTTACATGGCCGCAGTTATCTGTAATTTCTTAGCTTAGCAGCTGGTGGATGCAAGATCCCTTAATCAATGTATCACCGACAACTCCTTTTCGCTGACGTCAAGGCATCACCTATTGCGAGCGGCGTACCATCTTTCGGCGTTTCGTTGTATGCGTAATGGCGAATTGGTGGGCTGCACAGTAGCCTAGGAGGTTAATCCCCAACCTGGGACGGGAGTTAGTCGGTCAACGAGTGCAGTCATGGTACGCAAACTATCAATGCGGAGAGATCAAATAACCCCAACCAATTTTTTATATGCCAAAATGTCGCGTTGTCATGGATTAAAGTCGATCTACCTGGACCTATCAGCAGTGACCTTAGCTCGGATGAGCTAAATGACGGCCTTTCTGAGGTTTAGAGCTACACCGGGCGCCGTGAATAAACTTGATTCTGTGATCGATTCCAGAACACGCATGACTGGTTGACCGGTCAAGCCCCGAAGAGGACATCCCCAAAGGAAGATATCCGTGAGAAGAGAACGACGCCGCCAGGCAAGTAGAGAGCTTGAGGCATTGTCGACATTTGACATTCCCCGTAGGAGAGTTGACGGTTCCTACCCTGGCCCGTTTTGCATGGGATATAAAGCTTTTCGTGTTAATCTACTCCTTATCTCGAAGTTCGTCCACAAACCCTCTGCCCACGACTTGCTGCAACGAGATTTGCGCACGCCACAAACGAAAAAACGTTTCTTGCGCGGTCGTCCATGTGGCCTATCGAGGTAAGAACGAAATCCAGATCAACATCTACTCTGCTACAAAGATGGAATCATGCAACATACGAGAATGTCCTGTCCTTCCCAATACCTCTCTCACTGGCACGTGCACGCCTGTGAAACCCGCCCGGAGTCGAGCACCAAAGGCGTTGGGCGACTGATTCTGAGTACTACTGAGCCTGGCATTTGGATGGGTTGTACGGGGATAACGAGGTGACTCGGAAGAATTCGCTCTCCAAGCTTGTTCCAAACACTTACGAGCATTTCCCCAGATGTCCTCCAAGTCTGCGAATGAGGTCGATTTTCGTGCATTGGAGTCATGTACTCTAGGCTGAGTTCCCGTCGTCGTTGAGGGAAATGGGCAACGGGTAAATCACGCGGGCCGGGTAATGCTCGATTAAATATTCAACTTATTCAACTCTGGCCGGGGAAATCCCGCAAGCCCGAGAATCAATTGCCAATGGCCCAGGAGAATTGGATTGGGCGAGTGCGCTTATACGGTGGCCTAGCTTCGGACTCCAGAGGTCTATATGTCGATAGAAAAAGCGCGATGTGTGGCGGTATAGTAAGTCAAAAGGATGGTCACATTTTTAATTCTGGATTATTGATTTTGTTTAAAAAAAGCCCAATTTATATTCCGCCAAGTATTCCGTCCTAGACTATCATGTTGTGCAGTTCCTTTCGCTCCATCTTCAGGCATTCTCGTGTAGCCATAACCCAGAAAATTTAGTCTCACTGGCTATTCCACGCACAAACAAGTATAGTCAGGCGCGTCGTCCTGTAAATCCGGGGCTCAAACAATATTATCATTGAAAGCCGGTCTCTTCAGTCTTCTCCTGACGAATACACGAAGGCGTACAGGGTTACCCCAGTCGGCCAGCGCCACAGATCACCAAGGCTCCTGGTTGCGACCGTAAGTCATCTCAGTTATGCGCAATTAAAAATTTGGCAAGTCTCACAGCCGCGAGATGGTGTAACAGGTCTCAATAGGAGGTCAGGCTTAACCTAACCGGAGCTTTGCACGCCTAAACCGTCTTCAACCAGCATATGCACACGTGGTTGAAGCAATGATGGAAAACTCATGAAAACCCGGCATACTCACCCAGGAACTCGGGCTATCGATGAGTGAAAGCTCAGTTAGGTCGCGATTTCGATTTCCCAAGCTATCTGCCACTGACCGGGATGCGCTGTGAGAAGCCCATTTAAGCCATTTAAGCTTCATTTGGTGCTTCTTAATTATAAATTGAGCATGGCGTAGCACCACGATGGCTCATATAATGCGCCGCGCAGGCCCCGCGTTCGCGCGGCTATCGGTATAGTATCTGCTGTTGGAATACCCTCCGAGTCGCTCTTCGAAAAGGGGAAAGGGGTTAAATCGCTGACGTCAGCATGAAGGAGCCTTTGCCCGTCATGGCCACGTTGTATCCTTTAAACTTGTATGTATGTATTGAGCTACAAAATAGTATTTTGGCAGTTTTCAGCTCGTTGAAAGGACTCGCTTAACATGAAGATTGTTCCACCACGGATTTGGCCCAGAGTCACTCTGCGCCTTAGCATACGGGTGCTTGGTACGGGGACGGCGAAACGAAACCGATGTATTACAGTGGAAATTCTCATAATACAATTTTTTTTTTTTTTTTCGTTTCCATTACCGTGCACCTTGGGGTACAGAACCCTATGTAGCACTACATCTGTGTCCGTGTAACTACTGTGTTTTAATGCAAATGGGGTATAACTATTAACGATTTTGCTCCCTAGCCTGTTAGGGCTAATATAGTGTATCGTAGGTGAATCGGGTGGTGTCGTGCGCAGGGTGTGTTTTGCGCGTAAGTTGTCGTTGTGATGATTTTGCGTGAATGCAGCGGAGAGCGTGAATGGGGGTTGGCCGGTTATGGTGAGGGGGTGGCGCATTCAGCAGCCTCTTCATCTTGACGGCCTGTCTCGGCCTGCCCTTTTGCTTGAGGCATCCTACGTTACAGGGGGAAGCTTGGTACTTAGGAGATGCTTTGAGCGTGACATTATGTGTATAAATTCCTGTGAAGTATCTCGCGTAGCTTGCTGTTTTCACTTTTAGTTTACTCACCTTGTTCTGGTCTCATAATACATATTTTTCTGGAGCATGCCGAAGGTGTGCCATTCAAGGGAGTACATCTGCTTGGAGGGATTCTGCAATTGGACTAGGTAGTCTACAAGAATGTGTAACAATTTTCTGGTGCAGAGCTCTGGGCCAGCCATGAAGTGGAAATAAGTGCTTAAAAAAGCTGTGCATTATGAGAATTTATACTGTAGTCAAGACGTTTGCCATTGAACACAGTTTTGTTGGTAATTTTGACTAGATGTATCATACACAATGCTCCCTGCAACATCCGTTAAATGTCGGAACGACAACCTCGCCGTTTTTACCACCCGCGTGACGTCGCGTACTAGTACATCGCCTTCGCTTACTCTTTCCGCTCATCCTCCCCCTCATCTTTCTGATTTAAAATCATCTTCACGTTGTATATCCGATACTCTAAAGCCGCCTCGGATTTTTGGTAACACTTCTGTTGAACCAAGTGCTTCTGGAATTCATCCACCTGGGCTCCCCTCCAGTGGTGATAGGGGAGGTGGAATGATTGGATGTGTCTGTACAGCTCTTGTTAACAGTTGAAGAGCTTCTCATATGGCAGAGACAGTGAGGCTTGCGTCAGAGCAGGCACACAGCGTATTATTTATAAAACCACCTTACCTGGTTCGAGTCTGATCCGGAGGTGTTTCCGTAAGTGCTGTAGGCCTCGTGTTGTTCCATGACATGGGGAAACGCGTAGCAGATGTATGAATAGGCGTCGTCAGGCGCTAATGATGAAGCAATGGGAGGCGTAGGAGGGGAAACCAAGGTGAAGGCCCGGAAACTTTGAGGCAACTGTTAGAGTGGGCTCAAAACTAAAGAACGATCATGAGAATGCCTTGCGGGTTAAGTAGACATGGCCTCAAGCCATGCGGGGTCTGAGTGGCAACTTCCTGGCACCGTACCTCGGTGTCGAAGATGAGGCACCGGGAGTAAGTTCGTCAGACCCACGAGGTGCTGCCAAATAGGTGAGCGGGTATCCGTATTATGAAGCACGTGGAAAAACCATGCTATCAATGCGGCACAAGATGGATTGTTGCTAAGTGCCAGGAGGCACAAAATGTCATCACATGTCCGGCGCACTGGCACAGAAGCCTTGCGAGTGATAGCACTAGCGTGAGATTGCATAACTTGGGCAAGAGCTGACCTTATTTTTATGTGTATCCACACCAAGTGCCGTGCGACGGTGTTGTAGAACATGGCAGTAACCCCCCCAGCAATCCACTGCATTCGACGCAGACGGACGATCTCCCTCTACTCGAACATGGATGCCCCAATGCTGTGCGATCCATGGAGGTTTCAAGCCATCGCCAAGTCTTACTATAGTCAAGTGCCCGTGCCCGTGTAAAGTTCTGGAACTTAATACCGATCGGTCACGCCGGTCATCAGAGATTATGGTACGGACGATAACGAAGAATATCGCTTCTTGGGAATTTCCAAGGCCGACAGAAGACAAAATCAAAATGGTGAGTTGTTACTGTGCCGAGTCTGTGAGTCGCCGAAGATTGGGAACGACGGTTGTTGAAGGTGCCATATTCTTCGAAGTCTTCGAAGCAGAAGACACGACTCAGGCTTGGAGCTAAGCGGCGGCGGCGGCGTTTACGTCCCATATTAAGACTACCGGACCGCCAGTTCCGCTGATACGGCCCCATTTTTCTCGGCACCTGGCACCAGTTTGCGGATACTACCAAACCGAGGAGGTGCCAGTAGAGATAAGCAGTGCATTATTTCACCCAATCACATAAAGTGCCAGTGCCAGTCTTTCAACCATGTAGATGCACAACAATTCCGCCTTTCTTACGTACCATTTTGGTTACGTCCCCGACCTCGTCATCCGAAGATGTGTTCCGCGGTCGAAAAAATCGTTCATTTTGTCGACGAGAGCACCTTGGAAATACGTATCCCACTGCTCGACTTCGTAGTATAGGTACAACACGGGCTCAAACCCGACTGCACGGACGCTCTGGTACACGACCACGTCGCTCCCCTTTAAGACACTATGGACGTACTTGAGGCTATCCTTGATTGGATAGATGTGCCTCAGCCCAAATGCGAGCGTGCCGCCATCTCTCAGGAATTCTGGATTCGAGAATAGCGAACTGAACCCTTCACGGAACGCATGTTCATTAGGTGGCCGTGTCAGTGGAGCAAAGATATGCTCTGAGATGTCATTATTCGCAGAGACAGGTCCATCGTCATCGAAATAGAGGTTGTATGTCAACGTGATAACTTACGATGCGCAGATATGACTGGCGCGACCTCGTGCTCTATATCGCTGAAGAACGCGACGTAACCGATTGCCGGTTGCCGCTTAACTGCGAGCTCCTGGCCAGGTCGAATGTCCATTAGTGACCGCGGTGTCGAAGGAGTAGTGCTCCACCCTCATGGGGCGTAAAGACGATCACGAGCGAGTCAAACATCTTTTCGCTCCGCGGAGAATCGAGGTGAGGCTTGAAGAACGACCTTTCACCTGGGCAGAAACATAGTATCTGCTAAGAGATATATGAAGGTTGAATATGTACCATAGACGTTGAGCTTGTATAGCCCGGCCTTAATGCTTATTGACTGAGTTCTTTCAAGAATGTAGCTGCGGGGTGATCTTCAACAAGCCAGTGTGAACCGGATCCAGCAGAGGAGCAAAGCGTTTCGAGTCCATCTTTCCATCTTTCCAGCCTTGCGGTATGTCTCGTCAAACACATCATCCTTATTCACGCCGAATGATGCGGGTTCACAGGCCTGAGTGGGTTGCTCCAACTCGTCAGGAGTAGCGCTGGCAAGGTTGATGTGTCCATTAGAAAGAATGTCAGCCCGAAAATCCTCGAACCTAGCAGCGTAGCCGTCTTTGTTTGCTGAGCCTGTATAGGAGTGAGAAACATGAATCTGGAAGTTGAAGCTTTCCGCTTATGTAGGGCGACTTGTCGATGATCGACTCCCGTAGTGGCGTGAGTATAATAGCTGTTGTTATGAGTCTGTGGAGGTTCCATTTGTTGTAAGCAAATTTTGCAGAGACAGCGGGTCCCATTTTGTGTAGGCACATTCGGGGGTGACAGCAGTGCAGTGACTTTATACGGTGGCACGATAGGGTTCTACAGGGTTTTGTCGGAACATGCATCAAACAGACATCGTGGCACCGTGGTATAGGGCAGGGAAATGGCGTCGGAGATTTGCGGAATATCTCGTAAGTCGTCCGGCCCCAGCGCCTCTCCCGTCCCGGCTCCCGCAGAAGACCAGGTCGACGCGCAACCCAATGTGCTCACACAGCCCTATTTTGTGGGTCAATGTTCCGCCGTCTGCAAGAGCGAGACAGACATGTGATGTCGTACCTTTCCGTACCCCTTCCATTGTCCATCCCCGGGTTGTCCTTGAACGGGCAATCGTTAAGGGGGATTAGAGATCACTGGGTCTTTAAACACCTGTTGAACCACCAAGATATCGGCAGTCGAATTCCTGGGAAGAAGGAAAGTCAAATATATGAGTTGAAGGTGTTTGAGAAATTGATTCTCAATGGTAACCCTTTTGGTGAGGTGCAACGGCCCGCATTCTCGAAAGTCCAAGAAAGAAAGGCTTGTGCATGATTAAACCCAAGACATTGCTATTGGAAAACTCCGGTTCTCGTGATCGCTGCCACCGTCTTCTGGTTCCCCTGGTTCTCTGGTGCAGGAAGTGGGCTGAGTTATGGAAGGATAATGGACTCATTTTTTGTCATGTATTGTAAAGCGTCGTAAGTTCATGTATGGGTGAATCCATGCCAGCGTTAAGTTGTGGGCTAGAGTAACCTCTGCCGAGCATGCTGGTTGGTAAATGCTACATATGTTCTGAGATCCGCGTTCATTCTTGTTAGAGTTCTCCTAATATATGTGCTCGGGAGATAGGACAGAAGACATGCCACTCACACTATTAACGCACGCTGAGTGAGAGCATACTAAGGAAAGAAATAAAGAAAACCCAATTTTGATCACGCGCGGCCATCATGTGATCAGTCACATGATGCTAAACCTGGGGCTGCCAAAAAGATCTGTCTGCTGTTGACTGCGACGTGCTTCGAGGAGTCTGTTAGAACCTCGCTTTACGCTTCTTGATTGTTATTTGCTGTCAACGGAAATGATTGGCGCTGGTAGCAAGGCGGATCAATCTCTATTATTGTAATTGCCAGCGGATCATGCAGCTCGCCGTTCTCACCGCTCACGTCCCCCCTAAATGGATATCTCCATAGAGTCAAGAAAATAGACCGCGCGTGGTGCCCTGCATGTGGGGCTAGCCCCGAAACGGTGAAGCGTTTCCTCCTAGAATGCGCTGGATACGGGCACGATAGATGAGCGCTGGGAATGAGTCTCAAACAGAAGAACAAGGAACTGTCGCTTGAGAACATCATTACATTAGGAGATACGCGGACTCTATCATCCCACTAACAAGCTCCATCGACGCAAGTCACCCCTTCCCTTCCTACAACCGACGCTCCCCCCCCTCATCGCTTCCGTCACCTCAACTAACTCAACTCTCCCTATAACGCACGACGCACGCACAAGTTCGGAGTAGTCAAGGGTTGGACGACACACGGGCGACAACCAAGGGCTCAAACTAGTGCGCGCAGTCCCCCAACCTCTGGCACCCGCGCTCGGCCCCGCCGTCTCCTGGCCTAGACCCCCTCTCTCCACGTTCGGAACCCCCCTTGCTCGCGCCACGCAACGGTGGCCTAGGCCATGGCACGGGATCAGTTCCGCATGTAGTGGCGTATAGAATGTTTTCCCAATTCACACGTAGTATAGACTGTACATAATTTTTTTTCTACATGGGTTCTGTACCCTGAGGTACACGTAAATGCATTAAAAAAAATGCCAGAGGAGCACCCTCTGGGAACTTATTTCAATCTGATAGGCATCAAGCATTTGACTGACTGTTCACGACAAATGGAATTACATTGCCACTGGGGGGGAAGGGGATAGAATGCGGTAATGGGTCGATGGGTCGATGCTCCCATGCGTGAGTCGTGCTATTTCTGAAATCAATTTCGTAGTCCTTTTCGTTCGTGTGTGTTCATAGAGGCACAAGCACTGAATTAACAAGTCTTCGGCACGCGTCACGGTCAGCCGGGAATCGGTGAGCCAATTGCAGCGTTCATAAGGCAGGACGGAATTGGGGATGTCTAACACGAAGCAGTATTTAACAACCGAGGAAGGTTAGAAATGCACCGATTGTCCATACCGTAAGAAGCGCAGCAGCGGACCAGGGGCAAAGGAAGTGGCAAGGTGGATGTGACAAGACGGCAGGATCAGGCTGTTATGAACGGTATATCTTCAATCCTATCCTGTTGTAAGCACGCGCGTCTGAAGAGCTCTAACAAAAAATGGCTGCTCTTACGTAGGATTAGTCAACTAATGAACATGGCAGAAGTATGGTAGAAGTTGTGACGAGAGACCAGAACCGAACATGAATGTACACATACAGAAACCGACGACGTTTCGTCATACACGGGAAAAACAAAGTACAGTATCCCCCCACACTTCAAGTCATTGGCCCGTAAGTACGAACTGGTAAATGGCAGTAGGAGGTGAACGTCAGTGTAATCACAGGCTCCTCGCAAAATAGTCGTGACGGACTGGGGACGAGGTCAAGACCAATTCCTTGCCGGGCAGAACTTCCTTCTGCTGCCCCACACGCTTTCCTCTACACCTGCCTTGTCCTTCTCCGCATACCTCTTTTTAACTTTTGACAGCGCTATGTCTGCTGCCGATACGATGGCCAAGTTACCACTGGCCATCGACTTCACGAGCTCCTCTGGATCGTATATTTGGAACTCCTTTCGCTCAGGCTTTCGAGTGGGATCGAAATTTGGATGTACTTTCATATGCTCTATGAGGCTGTATTGACGGTGACCGGTCCAGGAGCAACAGGAGAATGGGCAATGGATTGAATGCGGGAGGTTAGACAGTAGGTGCCGATTCAACTCTTGGCCACGTCTGAATTTCTTTTTGCAATAAGGACACGTGTATCGTTTTTTGGAGGTGTGCGCTTTGGTTTGTAGAACGGGATTTTGGATAAGAGCGGCCGACTCTACAGTTGGAGGAACGCGGACAGGGCTAGGGTTTCCTTGCACTGGGTAAGTCTATGTGGGCGTTAGCATAGGTCATGGCGATATACAACTTCAATAAGAGTCAACGTACTTCTTGGCAGACATCGGGTGATGGCCAGGGAGGCGCGGACACATTGACTTGAGCAATCCGACGTTGGGAATCCCCCGCTGAAAGAACGTGTTGTGGAGGGACGTCACGACGACTCGGAACTGCCGAGCTAATATGGTGTTGCAATGAGACTGGCTATGTTGTCGTTAACATAAGTCAGAACTATATCTCCCTTCTACAAATTTCAACGTACTAGTTGCCAGATATAGATTGATGGCTGGGGAGACATGGGCGCATTAGGTTGAGCAATTTGATCTTGGGGGACCGTTGGTGGAAAACTCTGTGAAGGAACGCAAACCACTGGCAGGTTGGGATGTCCTTGCTGCCTGTTATAGAATGAAGGATGGAAGACAGACGGAGAGTAGTTGGTTTCCCTGCCGACTGTGTCGAAAGGGGATGAAGTGTAAGTGTGAATGTTCATAACGCGAGGATAAAAGCGCGAGCGCAGGATAGCTAGTGGTCTGGGGGGACTCGGCCGCACATAAACCTCAAAAAAATGCGTAGTTCTAATAGGCGGGAGAAGGGGACAAGAGGGAATAAAACGGGCGGGCCAGGCATCTGAGATATGATCGGCATTCTTGGTGTAAAATTTCTGACCTGTGCCACTCCCCTAGTCTTCGCACCTTTCCAGTAGTGCGCCGCATGGCACTTAACAGAAAAAGGACGAACGGCAACTGAGCCAACAATCTGACTATGTGACTACAATCAACGATCCATGGTATAATTGAAGTGTGACCCACATATCCTGATGAGGATTTGAGATGGGACCGCAACGCCTCGTGGCCTGGGGAAACGTAAGGGGATGCAATGTACCAGGCCCCATACAGTGAAACACACCTTGACTAGAGCGGGCCATCCCAGGTTCGACAGGATATATAGACGTGAATGAAGGGCTGCATGGCTGTCGCAGAGTCGTTATACTCGATGATGCTTACACACAGTGGCACATCGTAGCCCCCCGCACGGTAGCTGTCTTGCCGTAAATACCCAACCAGTTGGCGGCAATGCAGCAGATTCCGACAACAGCGCCGAGCGAGGTGCCCCCCAGTGCGCCCGTTTCCAGTGCCAATGCCCGACGCCCATACGTAAAGCGTGATAATGGGCACAACAGGTACGGAGGAAGGAGCCTACTGTCGCATCAGCGATCAGAAGACGTGCCAGCTCCACGTCTGTAACAGGACAGGCGAGCTAGCCGAGGATCGGGCGCTGGTGTAGGAAAACGAATGCGGCTATGTGCACGGCCGCCATAATGCGGGGGAGGAGGGGACGGGAAAAGGTAGGGGAGAAGGACGGGAGGAGGGTAGGGGTGGATGATGAGCGATAGCGGGGTTGAAAAAAAATAATCAAAACGTAGCAACCACTGGTCTAGAACTTGACCTATCATATCATGGGCTCTCACGGATGTCCGTTCGGAGTATGGTAGCCTAGAATTGTTATTCACCAAAGTCATCCACCCGCACGTCCCCCCTCTTCCCTTCACCTACGCCAAGGTGATGTTTGTCTGGATGCAACCTAGACCACAATGTCTTTCCAATTATCCGGTCCCCGGAACCAGTAGTCGAGGTTTTCGGTGGCATGAGCAGTCTCAACTGTGCTTGCTGGCCCGCAGAGACGTCCAAACAAGGGGATGAAAGCTTGCTTGACAGCCCAGCGCCTGTCTTACCCCTACTCTCGCCTTCACCACCTCCGCTCGCTCGCTCTCCTCAGCATACGCACGAAGAGCAAGCATATAGACCCGCAAAGAAGGCTGGTAAACCTAGCCAATAGATCACCGTTCATTCCCAGATAGTCCATAATTGCTCAGCCGCCTAGAATTGGGTTGTCCTTACAGCAATCATCTCCAGAGAGAAATAATGGCGACGTGTTCAGCAAGAAACACTCGAGGATACTTCATTGTCATCGCCTATCCTCTCAATAACGTGCCCTCCGTGGCAGAGGTCGGAGGATACAGGATACTTCTGATCAGCATATTGCCAACAGCGGTTTTCCATCAAGTCACCACCTGTTTGAGTACAACTTGAAGATGTCGCGAAGTTCTCGACGTTTCCTCAGCCTGGGACGCGTAACCAGTGATTTGGTAGAAGCAATGAGGATCATCCCAAATCTAAATCGGTGGTGAGTGACTTAACGGGCCCAGTCACGGTAAGCAAACACTCAACACGAGTAATACAACGATTACGACTGATACTTTTAAGTCAGTCTTCACATCTCTGCATTGTCACGGACCGCAATCATTATTCTCAGGCCCATCAGTTATTGCCTTCATAGAGATCAGCTCATTGGAGGCCGTACTGGGGTTTAGGGTTGCGCCTAACGTCGTGAATAGACTCGATCGTGTAATCGATTGGAGAACATGCGCAACTGGTCAACCGATTAAGCTGGTTAAATCTGAGCCAAATGGACGTGGCCGTGGGAAGAGAATGATGGAGCTGTCAGGCAAGTAGGGCATTGTTAGTGTTTCTAATATCCCCTTCGTAGGAGAAGTACGACTACCCTTACCTATTCGCTTTGCGCAATGAAACTTTTGGCATTAGCCCCACTGCTTGTCTCGATGTTCGACCGCAAGCCCTCCGCGACAACTTGCTGCACCGAGATTCGAGCACGCCGTCGATAGCGAGAGCACTTCGCAAAATAGCTCTTGTACGACCATCCGGGAGGCCCATCAAAGCAAAATACGACACCTGAACCAACCTATCGCTCTGCCCTGCTACGGTAGATTGGACCACGTACCCATGATGGTATTGTCCCTTCTATCCCACGCCAAGAACCCTCGCTCTCGCACACACGAGAAGCCTGACTGAAATCACGCGAGCGCTAAGGGTGTCGGACGACTGTTGTGACACCGATGCGGCTGGCATTTCGAGGTTGTGGGCCGGGAGAGGCTCGTACAAAGACACCGAGATGCGTTCGCTCTCCAAATTCGCTCCAAGCTCCCGCAAGCACTTCTCCAGGGCAACACCCTCCAAACGCCAACGAATGGGTTTGACTGCCATGCATGGGGGTAAGTACTCTGTGCTTGCGGCTGTCGTCGAGGGAAACCAATCCGGGAAGGTAACTTACGCGTGACCGGGGATTCAATATTCAATATTCAATATTCAATACCCGCGTTCCGCAACTGACCACTGAACCTCAGGATCATTCACCCAGAAGGCAATTTTCACAGAAAATTTGGGTGACTACGTTTGTACGCGGACGGCTAGCTTTGTACCCCTGAGGTCCATATGTCAAAGAATAGCATATGCTCGACATACATGCAGCCGCAATGTAAGACGGAGTCGTTTGAATAAATTTACTAAAATCTTTTTTTGTAGTAAATCCGAGTCCGATTTATTTTCCGCTGTATTGGACGGTTCCAAACATCGGCGTTCACGCGTACAACGCTTCATCCCAGTGAGCACCACCACCACCAGCCTGAGTGCGTATGGTCAATCCGGCAACCGGCTGATACGATCCGCATGCACCAGTACTCCCCAGTTCCTTCGCCCTGCTTTTCCGCCAGCGATATTCCGGAAAACTACCGACTTCCACTGCCACCCCCGAATCGACTGTGGCTGCACGACGCAACATCCAACGCAAACGGCGTGTTATTCTGCACATCCGTGCTCGAAGTTGGTTGACACGGCACTCATCGTTATAGATTGCCACGTAGGTCGTCTCCTCGGCATGCTGATTGAAGGGGGTACAGTCAGCCAGGATCACGGTTGGTCATGACTTCTGGTTGGAACGGTACGTCATTCATCATGTCTCAGTTGTGTGCACGCAAAACTCTCCCTTGCCTACAACTGTGGTGTTCTTTGAACAGGTTCAATTGGTAACAAGAGGGGGATAGGCCGAAATAAAGCGCTGTTGGAGTCTAGCCCCCAAATTACCTTCAACCAGTGTGACTTGCCCCACAAATGGATACATTTCGTGGCCACAAAATACCGTCCGAAGTCTGTCGGAAGGATCTTACAAACATTCATCAGTGAATCATCACGTGCAACCCCCTCAAACTCGTGAGAGCGGCCGCAATGTATGCCAAGTGTTTTCCCAATACATTTACCTCTGGATCAGATACATTGCGAGAAGTCTTTGTTCAGTCCCGTCTTAGTGCTGCTTAATTAATTAGTCGCAGCTCCTGAATGTTCGGCAGCATGAGCAATCCGTCAACATGTCGCCTTGCATCGCAAACGAAGTGCCACGTGGCCATCACCAGAAATGCTGACTCGGACATCAGCACGGAGGAACTGCTTGACTGCGACAGACTCCTTCTGAGCATCAGTGTACGTCTAGGAATAGATGTGGAGATGGATGCTCTGATATGCCACACGAGCCAATGGCCCCCATCCTATAGTGGTAAGTGACATTGGATCCATCTGCGACCAACTTTGTTACTTAATCTTGGACTTGATTCATTGTGAACAGCCACCTCTCCAACGTCTTGGAAAACCTGCCTGATGACAACGGTCGCCATCCTTGGCACAGATACAAATTCTTGGTCTTTGGTCTTAGGATCTCGGGTCTGGGAATTTCCGCTGACAAAGGGGATCGACTCGCAAAAAGCCGCTGCACGACATTAGGAGGGTCCATAACAGCCCCACTGCCACCCCCATGTTGATATCTGGAAATAGCCGTCAATAGGACACCAATATTGCGAATGGGTGCGATTGGTGGCGCAATGCTCGGAGGTGTGGTAGTCAGCTGACCCACATGCAAATCGCGTTTTTTTTTTCGTTTATTTTAAACTCTACTTTTCTTCGGGAACGAAGGGGACGAAGGGGGTTTGACGAGGTAATGTATGAGTCAACATATTGGATGCAGAGGCATCACGGATTCACGTCAGTCCTCTTTCGTACATTCAAATGTTCGTCGAACACATGTATGCGTGCAGTACGGCCTGCGAAACTGAAATCGTGTCATCGTCTTCCCCTAGGGGATACTCACCGTCTTTCATAGAACGAGCACGTTACTTCTCAGGCACTTAGGCACACCCACCAGCCTGTAATCCATGCTTTTCAGGAGGCGCTCGCGGAGAATGTGTTTTAATTGGACGACTCGGAGCTTATATGCCAGAAGGAGATGAAAGCACAGAGTTCTAGGATGGTGTTCTGATATTGCGAAACCCGTGAGTATAGTAAGGTGGGCTGTGTGGCTGCGCTCGCACGGACTGCTCTGGAGCGTCTTAGCTTCGATCCCCTTCCCCGACGCGTCGACCCTTCGCCATGGCCCATGAATCGCCTGATTTGGTATAGTTGGCCAAAGAAAGATTACTCCCGTTTTCAATTGGTGTCACTCGCTTTCTCGATATCACACTTCTCAGATATACTCCTTTATACCTTTTATTCATAGCGTAATACTCGTTTACAACGCGACTCGACCTCGACTTTCCACGCGTGCGCACGACTTAGCGCACCCCAAAGCGCACCTCTAAGTGTACATTCTTGGTGTCACGCGTCGTGTGACGCCTGCGTGACCACATGGTCGACGTATCCGAGTCGACTTTTGTCTTTCGTTTACTTCTCATCCCCCTCCCGCTCGCGTCCTCTGGTCCTATGACACAAAAGGACAGCCGATTAGTAGAGTCCTCATGTGTTTAAACAGCCCCCTCATCAACTACAATAGAACAGTTCAGTCTTTTCTCTCTCGTCCTTTTTGTGTGCGCGCCGTCTCAGGACGATCTTTTTTATCTTCTCTCCTGCACCTTTTCTCTCTCTCGCCATCACGGAAACGCACTGAACGAGCTGCCTAGCCTACGTACAATTCCTTTGCCGCCACCAAGCTGAATTCTTCTCTGTGCTCGCCGACGACAATCGCCTCATCATCGCTGACCTTTTTCCCTCTTCCCACTGGCCCTGTTTACCTCTATCCTACCGAACTCACTCGCGCCACTCCACGGCGCTACGGTACCCCATGAGTATTTCACAACGACTTGTCAGGTTGCGTGATCTGCGCAGTTGATAATTTCCAAGAGCGGGATAACGATGATCGCGAGGATTCAATGCCTTATCTCCAAAATTTCAGCATTTCCTGGTGCCCAGGAACGGCGAGGGTGTAATCCACCTGGGGGTACAAATCATGCGACCGAAGCACAATAATGCTGGATTTTCCACGTGCCGACGATACGTGCAGTAGCATGCGTTGGTACACAGCCCCTCCTCGAGGATGCACTCGTGCACCTCCAGGACTTTTTGGAACCCCGTGAGCCTCGTGCTCACAGCTTAGTATATTTTCTCTCTTT
>Ga0137362_10000840_pt1 | contig 17700 bp, 16 predicted proteins | sample MadtaG_2_FD_104801 | JGI IMG/M metagenome (GOLD analysis project Ga0137362, IMG submission 104801) | Vadose zone soil microbial communities from Angelo Coast Range Reserve, California, USA - Mad1_100_16 metaG | ecosystem: Environmental > Terrestrial > Soil > Vadose zone | place: USA: California... | reverse complement strand
GCACCCTGGAAACGACTGCGGCGCTTCGGCTCCCGTCATTACTCGCAAGCTTTGCGAAAACCTACCCAAAGGTCCGTCCCGTAATCACGACGGGAACGACCTGTAGTCTCATCGAGGACGTGGTTGAATGCAGACTTGAGGGCGCGTTTGTTGCCGGGCCGGTCGACCATCCGGATTTGCAACAGGAGAGTGTCTTTCGCGAAGAGCTTGTCTTGGTAACTCCTCGCTCAATTCGCGGCATTGAAGATCTTCCTTCGATAACCGAACTGAAAACCATCGTCTTCCGCGTTGGTTGCTCATATCGAATAAAGCTGGACAATCTGTTGAGCAAGGCTGGAGTACTCGTTGCACAGCCCCTGGAATTCGGTTCGATCGACGCGATTCTGGGCTGTGTGGCCGCGGGCGTCGGGATCACCTTGTTGCCCAAGGGTATCGTCGCCGCGGCTTGGCGGGACGGCCAGGTCGCGGTGCATGAACTGGACCCCGAGTTTGCCGAAGTGCAAACTGTGTTCATTCGGCGCACGGACGGCTATGTATCCAGTGCGCTCTCGGCCTTCCTTCAGATTGTGCGACCGGACACTGAAATTCATGTAGCTGCCGAATAGACCGCGCGGCCAGGTTCGGATCTGGACAAGAAATCGCTGCCGACCCTGACAAGGCGCGGCTCCTTTCTTCCGGTCCGAACTCCGAGACCTGCGTTGGGCGCGAAATCAGAGCGACCGTCCAACGAGTAGATTGACATTCATTTTTCCCTTTCAGTAGACGCAAACGACACGCCTTCGGCGCAGCGGACGCCTTGGCAAGCGGAACGGAGCCATACTTGAGTGGCAACGATAATTGATTGCCCAATCGCCTGAATTGATGAATCGGCTCTTGGATGACTACGCTTCGCTCGATTTTGTCAGGTGATGTCGATCGCATAATCATGCGATTTCCACGCCAAGTCCAGCAATCTGCCGCACAGATTGCCCTCTCGAATCTATTCGTTTGATGATCGCAGTTGATGGGGGCACGGTTTCCTCGCGCGCGACAAAAACCAGATCAATCGCATTGGACTCGGCCAAGGACGCTCACATGCTGATGAAAAATTCGACGTCCCCCTCTACGGTAGATGCGATCGCTGGCTTTGCCGACCGAGCTGTTTCGACATCGCTAAAGCCCGACGCGCGCAAGCTCTACAAACGAAACATTCTGGATAGCCTGGGATGCGCGATCTCCGCGCTTCCGGGAGTGCCGTTCGCAGCCTTGCGCGAACAGTTTGAGGAGTATCGGTCCGGCGGATCGTGCACGTTGATTGGCGGCGGCAAGACGGCGCCGGATCAGGCGGCATTGTTCAACTCCGGACTGGTCAGATATGTCGATCTGCTCGACAGCTACATGTCGCCAGGCGGGCTGTGTCATCCCAGCGACAATTTCGGCGCCATCCTGGCTGCTGCCGAGCACGCAAAGGCATCTGGCGAGGACTTCATGCTTGCCCTTGCGGTCGCCTATGAGATCCAGTGCCGGTTCACCGCCGTCGTGCCTGTAATGGCAAAGGGATTCAACCATGCCATTCAGCTTGCAATCTCTGCAGCCGCAGGAGCTGGAAAACTGTTCGGACTGACCGACGAGCAGATCGCACATGCGATCTCGATCGCGACCGTCGACAACATTTCCCTCACCTGCGTCCACGTCGAGCCGGTATCGCAGTGGAAGGGCTTTTCTCCCGGGATGACTGGAATGCGGGCAATCTATTCCGCGTCGCTCGCCAAGCGAGGTTTCACCGGTCCGTCCGGGCTTTTTGAGGGTCCAAACGGCCTGCTGCGGATGTTCGACCAAAAGATCGACATTGACTGGTCGGACGACTCTCTTGAGATCATCAAGAGTACGATCATGAAGAAATTCTGCTCGCTCATTCACGGCCAGCCGGTTCTAGAGGCCGTGCTCAAGTTGAAGCGCGACAATAGCTTGGCGGCGGAGGACATCGAGGCCGTCCGCTGCGACATCTTCCAGTCGGGTTTCGACATTGCGGGTGGAGGCGCATTCGGTCCAAAGAACAGGCCGCTGACGAAGGAGCAAGCGGATTACAATCTGAAGTACCTGATTGCAGCAGCGCTTCTGGACGACGAGGTCGGGCCGGCCCAGCTTGAGCAGTCGCGTGTCCAGGCCGCCGATGCTCAGGCCCTGCTGAGCAGGGTAGAGATTCGTCCGGACGATGCCTTCACCGCAAAATACCCGCATGAACTGAACACGCGTATCGCCATCAAGACTAAAGATGGCCGCACTTTCGATCGCGAGCAGGTCGGATACGAAGGCGGTCTCGGCAATCCATTGTCATGGGAGCGAGCGGTCGAGAAGTTCAACTGGCTCAGCGAGCCCTTTGCGGACGCCGCACTGCGCCACAACATCGTCGAAGCAGTCATGAAAATCGACGAGCGGCCCGTCGCTGATTTGATGGGTCTGCTTGGGAAAGTTAATCCCAAGGCCGTCTATCCGGCATCGCATCGCGGAATTCAATAGTCATTTGCGCCAACTCCGGAGGATCCCGATGTCTATGATATCTTGCGACATGCGGTACGGCCGCTCGGATGAGCAGAAGCGCGCTCTTTCAGCCGGCCTGCTACGCGTCGTTAGCGACGCGACTGGCGAACCTGCCGACAATATCTTTTTTGTCATCAGGGAAGGACGAGGCATCAACTTCGTGGAGCACGGGCAACATTTGCCTGAGTTCGTCGAAGGAAACGCCAACGACAAAGAGCTGATCGCTCGTTTGAAATAGGAAATCGGAGGTAACCATGCCCTATATTGAGTGTCATATCGCCGCCGGCCTCACGGAGACCCGCAAGACGGAGTTGATCCGTGACATCGTTAAAATCACTCACGAGTCCATCGGGTCCGATCCGAAGATCATCAATGTTCTTCTATTTGAGCATCCGGCCGGCAACATGAGCATATCCGGACGAATTCACGGCGAAGAGGCTCCGAAGCAGGTCGTGAAGGCACGAGCTTGAGCCTGGGCAGTTGTAAGCGATCAGCGCAGGCCGGACGGCCGCGCATGGAATCGAGCTATCGAGCGATGCACTGTGCCGGTGGCATCCCCGGATTTGTGTTACGACACGCTCGTCCGCCCGATTTCCTCAAGAGTGTTGAAAGATCAAGATGACCAAAGGCCTGAGTGCAGGAGGGCAGCGAATTCGGTCGTTGACTACGCGTGGCATCTTGGTCCCACTGAAATTTACACTGGGAACGAGTGCGGCGATCGTTAAGGCCGTACCGCTGCTGCTTGTCGATTTGCTCAACGAAGACGGTGTAACCGGCAGGGCCTATGCGTTTTGCTACCGGCCTTCAGGTGCTGTTGCCATATCATCGCATATGTCGGAAGCGATCGATCTGTTGAAGGGTAAGTGTGTGACGCCCTTTGACGTGACACAGACACTCTCACGTCAGTTTGCCCTGCTCGGGGTGACTGGCTCCGTCCGAATGGCGCTCTCCCTGATCGACATGGCGATGTGGGACGCGATGGCACAAATGCAAGGTGTTCCCCTTTCCTCGCTGCTCGGATCCCGCCCGAAACCGCTGTTGGCTTATGACAGCCGCGGCCTCGGGCTGATGGAGCCAGACCGCCTGGCGGAGGAAACCAGAGCTCTGCTGGAGAGCGGTCTTGGGGCCGTCAAGCTCCGGCTGGGATACCCGTCTCTTTCCGAGGACCTGGCCGCTTTGAGCGCTGTTCGCAGGAGCATTTCCCGCGACCATGTTGAGATCATGGTGGATTACAATCAGGCACTGACGAGCGCGGAGGCGATTCTTCGAGGAAGGGAGCTGGAGAAGGAAGGAATCTATTGGCTCGAAGAGCCAATTGCTCACGAGGATTATGAGGCGAGCGCCGCAGTAGCGCGCGAACTGAGAGTTCCACTCCAGATCGGCGAGAACTTCAACGGTCCGGAAGGCTTGCTCCGCGCCATTCGTGTGCAAGCGAGCGATTACGTGATGGCCGATGTAGCCAGGATAGGTGGCGTAACCGGTTGGCTGCGCGCGGCCGGCGTGGCATCGGCCCACGGCATCGAAATGTCGTCGCATCTGATGCCCGAAGTCAGCGCCCATCTCCTTTGCGCAACGCCCACCGCCCATTGGCTTGAGTACGTCGACTGGGCGGATGCGATTATCGAGGAGCCGCTGAAAATTCGCGACGGAATGGTTGTCACTTCAGAGCGGGTCGGCAGCGGGATTTCATGGGACGAAGCCAAGCTAAAGCGGCTTCAGACGATCTGAGTTCGCCAAGAGAAGATCCTTGACGCGGTTGTTCCCGAATTTCCGAAAGGTAAGCCATGGCGCATTGGCCTGATGGCCGGATCCAAAGGCTTTTCAACATCAGGCTCCCAATCATTCAGGCGCCGATGGCCGGATCCAGCACGACGGAGATGGCTATCGCGGTCGCTGTGGCAGGTGGACTGGGATCCTTACCGTCCGCGCAGATGACTCCCGCTCAGCTTACGGAAGCATTGACCAAGTTCAGGGCGGCTACTTCCGCTCCCGTCAACGTGAATTTCTTTTGCCATACTCCGGCAGGAAATGACCCGCTTGTCGATCGCCAATGGCGCAAGCGACTGGAAGCTTACTATATCCAGTTCGGTATCGATCTCGAGGTGGAGGTCGCTTCCGCAAATCGGGCCTCATTCGATGACGCGTATTGCTCGGTAGTCGAGGCCCTCCGGCCGGAGGTGGTGAGCTTCCATTTCGGGCTACCCAGCTATCTGCTACTCGATCGGGTGAAGCGCGCCGGCGCGAAGATCATCTCGTCCGCGACCACGGTGAGAGAGGCCGTCTGGCTGGAGGCGCATGGATGCGATGCCGTGATCGCGATGGGAGTTGAAGCAGGTGGTCACCGCGGCAACTTCCTTACCGACGACATGTCCGCCCAGGTCGGGACGATATCGCTGCTGCCCCAGGTGGTCGATGCCGTCGAAGTCCCTGTCATTGCGGCCGGCGGAATCGCGGACGGCCGCGGGATTGTCGCGGCATTCTCCCTTGGCGCCGCCGCCGTCCAGATCGGGACGGCTTTCCTGTTCTCGCCGGAAGCGAAGGTCTCGAAGATCCACCGAGAAGCGTTGGAAAATACCTCCGACGGGACCGCCGTGACAAACGTTTTCACGGGCCGGCCTGCGCGCGGAGTCCTGAACCGACTCATTCGCGAGGTCGGTCCGCTGTCGCCTTCGGCGCCTGCCTTTCCGTTCGCGGGAGAAGGTCTAGCACCTTTGCGCGTAAAGGCCGAAGCCGCGGGTTCGGGCGATTTTACGAACCTCTGGTCAGGGCAGTCGGCCCGACCGTCGCCCCGCTTGCCGTCGGGCCAACTCACCGAGAGGCTTGCGGCAGACGCCCTCTCGCATTTCAGCCGGCTCGCCGCGATCACGCAGTGACCACAGCTATAGCTCTCCGGTGAGGAATTGAGTGCGTCCGAGCCCGAACGACCAATCCTCGTCCGTGTTTGTTACGAAAGTCACGACGACATCGCTTGGTGCTATGCCGCACGCAGCCTCCAACTTCTCCACCAGCGATTTATAGAACGCCTGCTTCATGACTCGAGTGCGAGGGCGGGTCGTGACTTGAAGGACCAACATGTTCGGTGTTCGCACGATACCGAGACCCGTGTCCTCGACGATCATTCTGGATGGCGCATGCTCTTTGACGATTTGATAGCGGTCGCGCTCGGGCACGTTGAACGATTTGACCAAGACCTCATGTGTGACATCCAGAACCATTTTGATCTGCTTTTCCGAACGCCCTTGAATTAAGTCGAAGCACAAAAGTGGCATCATCATTCTCCGTCTGACCTGAAGGATGTCGCCTGTTGTGTCCGCCAGGCCAGGGCGAGACCGAGGCCGCAAGTCGATTTGTCAAAATTGACGATTGTCGCTGTCTTCTGCGAACCGTGGCCGCTGCTTGGATGCGCACCGGGCCAGTCGTTGCGATCAAGACATGGTAGGCATTACGAATTCGGCACCGGCTCGAATGCCGGTTGGCCAGCGGCTCGTGATCGTTTTCAACCGGGTATAGAAGCGAACGCCTTCCGGGCCATGCATGTAGTGGTCGCCAAAGATCGACGCTTTCCATCCGCCGAACGAATGGAATGCCATCGGCACGGGGATCGGAATGTTGATTCCGACCATACCAATCTTGATTTGGTGCGCAAATTCCCGAGCCGCGTCGCCATCGCGCGTGAAGATCGATGTACCGTTGCCGAATTCATGCTCGTTGATCATCCGGGCGGCGGTGTCGTAGTCGGGAGCGCGGACGACAGACAGGACAGGCCCAAAAATCTCTTCCTTGTAGATCTTCATGTTCGGAGTGACATGATCAAACAGCGACCCGCCGATGAAGTAACCGTCCTCGTAGCCCTGCATTTTGAAGCCACGACCGTCGACGAGCAATTTTGCATCCTCGGCAACACCTGTGTCGATGTAGCCGCGCACCTTGTCCAAATGCTGCTTCGTGACGAGCGGACCCATTTCCGCTTCCGGATCCGTACCTGGTCCGATTTTGAGGCCGCGAATCTTCGGCGCCAACGCCGAGATCAACTTGTTCGCGGTCGTTTCGCCCACCGGGACCGCGACGGAAATCGCCATGCAACGTTCGCCGGCGGAACCAAAAGCGGCGCCCATCAGAGCGTCGACGGCCTGGTCCATGTCGGCATCGGGCATGATGATCATGTGGTTCTTAGCGCCGCCGAGCGCCTGGCAACGCTTTCCTGTCGTGGCGGCCGTCTCATAGATGTACCGCGCGATGGGGGTCGATCCCACGAAGCTGATCGCCGAGATGTCGGGATGATGCAGCAGCGCGTCGACAGTTTCCTTGTCGCCATGGACCACGCCGAATACGCCATCAGGAAGGCCCGCTTCCTTTAGCCATTCCGCGACGATCACTGACGCCGACGGGTCTCGTTCGGAGGGCTTCAAGATGAAGGAGTTTCCGCAAGCAAGCGCGACAGGAAACATCCACATCGGCACCATGGCGGGGAAATTGAAGGGGGTAATGCCGGCGACCACGCCGAGAGGCTGACGCGTAGAGTAGCTATCGACGCGAGTGCCGACGTTCTCGGTAAGCTCGCCCTTCAACAGCTGCGGGGCGGCAGTCGCGAATTCCACGACTTCCATACCACGCTGAATTTCACCGACGGCGTCCGAGTGGACCTTTCCATGCTCGGAGACGATGACATCCGCGAGTTCGTTGATACGTTCCTCCAGAATCCTGAGGAAGCGGTTCAGTATCCTGGCTCGCCGCAAGGGGGTCGTCGCCGCCCATCCCGGCGCAGCCTTTGTTGCCGCAGCGACAGCGTCCGCGACATCCGCGGCGTTCGCGATCGGCACCAACCCCGTCTGCTCACCTGTCGCGGGATTGAAGACAGGCGACGTCCGTCCATTGCGACCAGAGACCTGCTTGCCGTTGATGTAATGCTTGACCTGCGTGACCACGACGACCTCCTTGTTGTCCAGAAGCCCGATATGAAGCGTTGAAGTCTGCACATCAACGAGAACTATCGCGGATTTGTTGTGCGGAAATTGAAGTCGATATTTCGATCGCATCTGCGTGCTGCTCGGGTCAGCACAAGGACGTTAATCGCGCCAGCGATGTCCCATTCATTGTTCCGCACTTGGGAATACTGATTGCCGCATGACGAGCATTTGTGGCGTCGTGCCGACGTCTTAACTGACGAAATTGGCAGCCCGTCCAAATGCAGATGCCTGCAGGCCAGCGGCGGACGCCACTGGAGCTTCGCCGCATTGAAACCGCGGTCGCCCGAAATCCAAGCAGAAGGGAATGAAATGACTGGGATCGTCCTCTATGGTTTCGACGGCAGTACGTATGTCCGGACAGTCCGGATGCTGCTCGCCGAGAAGGGCGCGCACTACGAGCAGGTGCCGGTGAACGTGCTCAAGGGCGAGCCGCGCCAGTCCGAGCACATGGCCCGCCATCCGTTCGGTAAAGTGCCGGTGCTGGACCACGATGGGTTCCGCATCATCGAAACGGGCGCAATCGCGTCCTATCTGGACGAGGTGCTGCCAGGCCCGTTGTTCACACCAAAAAGTTCAAAGAACCGAGCGCGCATGCGCATGGCGATGGGCATCGTTGATTCCTACGGTAATGGCGCGCTGATCGCTGTCGCTGGATATCACTTGTTCCCCGACTTCATCGGCGGAGCGGATGAAGAAGCAAGAAAGCATGGGATCGCTGGCAGCCGCCGTGTGCTGCGGGAGTTGATGAAGCTTCGTGGCGGCAGTGCCTTTGTCGCGGACGAGCGTCCCTCGCTCGGTGATTTCTACCTCGCCCCGCTCTGCTTCCTCGTTTCACTTACCCCGGATGCCAACGAAGTCTTCGCGGTGGATGGTTTTGCCGAATGGTGGGGGCAGGTACAGGCAATGCCGAGCTACCAGGCGACAGCACCCCGGTTTAGCTGAGATTGGACGAAATGCTGGCAAGGCCGCCGTCAGTCGAGCCTGTCGATATTCTGGCAATGAAGAATCCGCTGGCCTCTTTGCACCCGGTGAGCCCCCGGGGCGCGAATTCTACCTGCATCAACCCTGGTTAGCCATCACCGGTCATCGCCCGGCACCGAGATGGTCACGCGAAACGACGGGCAAATTGAAACACCCCTGGAGACTCACATGTCTATGCTGCGAAAGACTTCCGCGATTGCCCTCTTGGTTGCCATGAGTGGCACGATGGCTCACGCAGAGCCAAAGCTGGCTGCGAAAGATATCGTCATTGTCCATGGCGCACTGGTGGATGCCTCAGGCTGGCGGGCCGTCCACGACATCCTCTCCAAGGATGGTTTCCATGTGACGATCGTGCAAGAGCCGCTCACTAGCCTCACCGAGGATATCGAGGCCACCAAGCGCGCCATTGATCAACAGGAGGGGCCTGTTGTGCTGGTCGGTCATAGCTATGCCGGCTCCGTGATCACGGATGCAGGTGCTGACCCGAAGGTCAGTGCGCTCGTCTACGTGGCCGCCCTCCAACCCGACACAGGCGAAGCCAGCGGTCAGCTCCTGTCGAAGTTTGCAGCGCCGAACGATGCCATGCGCAAGGCCACCAATCGGGCGACCCCGGACAAGTATTTCTTCATCCCGGCGGCAAGATTCCATGAGACCTATGCCGCGGATCTCTCGGCAGCGGATGCTCAATTCCTGGCGGACTCGCAGCAGCAACTCGCAGAGAAAGCTCTGGGAGCACCTGTCTCCGTGGCTGCGTGGCGATACAAGCCCAGCTACGCTATCCTGACCACCCAGGATCGTGTCATAAGCCCTGAGCTTCAGCGCTGGATGTATCAACGCTCGGGCGCCAAGGTTACCGAAGTGGCCGCAAGCCACGCTGTCTTTTTCTCTCAGCCGGCCGCGGTAGTTCGAGTGATTGAGGCTGCCGCAACGCAGGCGAATTGACCGGTGGTCAATCCCCGATAGGGAAACGTCGGCAATGGGGCACGCCCCATTGCTGGATTTCAGGTAGCAGGTTGACTGGACTATTCTGGTTGCCGGCGTTTGAGCCAAGTCGGATTTTCTTTGTAGAGGCGGATGAGCTCGATCAGGTTTTCGATTCCGAAGTCGGTGAATGCCCGGACCCTGTCTCCTTCGACGCCATCGACCCAGATGACGCCGTCCTCGATCTCCATCTCACTGGCGACGTCTCGCAGCCAGTCTTCGTCTTCGCCGAGGTCCTCGGCGATCCGGGTGATGGTTTTTACGTGACGGACCTTCTTGACGCGCATAATCATGCCGCTCGCGCGGAGAGGGCTGCGGGCTGAGGTGCTGTAGCGGCATTAACAGACATAGTCCGAATTCCTCCTTGATTGCCATCTTTGCTGCACGGATGGTCTCAACCGGACAAAGAAGTGGGATCGCTGGCATGCGAGTGAATAGACGTTCGTCGGCAAACACTGTTACGCATATTGGCGCAATCCCAATGGTCGCTTTGATGTTAAAGTCTGCACATCAACGAGAGCTGTCGCGGATTTGTTGTGCGGAAATAGAAGTCGATGGATTGGGATCGTATCCGCATATTCCTGGAGGTCGCCCGTACGGGTCAGATCCTCGGTGCCGCTCGGCGTTTAGGCGTGAACCATGCGACCGTGGCGCGGCAACTCACCGCCCTCGAGCAGGAATTGAAAACCCAGCTGGTCGAACGGCGAACGACGGGCTGCGTCCTGACCAGCGCAGGCGAGGCCCTCGTTGCCGCCGCGGAGCGCGCTGAATCGGAATTCCTTCAGGTCGGGGCTCACCTTGGCCGATCGTCGGAGGCCATCTCAGGCACCGTTCGCGTCGGTGCTCCCGACGGGCTGGGGAACTACTTTCTGGCCGGCCAGCTTGGCGCGCTTGCGGCCCGACATCCCGACTTACTCGTTCAACTTGTTCCCCTGCCGCGGACATTCTCGCTGTCGAGGCGGGAGGCCGACATTGCGATCACGCTGGACCGTCCGAAGCAGGGGCGGCTCATTGTCAAAAAGCTTACCGACTACACGCTCAGCGTCTATGGCGCAGAAAGTTATCTAAAGCGCCTGGGACCAATCAGGAAACAGGCCGATCTCGCCGGCCATCTCTTCGTCACGCATGTCGAGGATTTTGTCTACAGTCGAGCGCTCGATTACGCGTCCACGCTCGGAAAAGTCATGAATAGGCACTACGAATGCGGGAGCGTTGTGGCGCAGATGGAAGCGGTGAGGGGCGGCCACGGCGTGGGAATATTGCACGACTACGCCGCACGACGATTTCCGGAGCTTAAGCGGTTGCTACCAGAGATCCGATTCGTGCGAAACTACTGGCTGGTTTCGCATCCCGATACCCATCATACGCGCAGAGTGTTGGAGGTGCATGCGCACATCGTGGCAAGCGTCCGTTCAGCCCGCCGAGAATTTACGAGCTGACTACGTCTCACCGGTTGCGCGACCGCGCACTGTTCCGATTTCGGAAACAGAAGCTGCCGGCCAACGGCCATTCGAATGCGCGCAAAATGGCACTAGGTGTGAGCCATCAGACGCGGACCGTCTGGCGGATGACAATCAGGTCGTCCGCTGATCGATGAGAAACACCATGGGAACAGAGCAGAAAGTCGCCGTCATCACCGGCGCATCGCAGGGCTTCGGCGCAGGGCTTGTGAAGGCGTATCGTGACCGCAACTACCGGGTGATCGCCAATTCGCGATCCATCAAGCCCAGCAAGGATTCGGACGTCCTGACGATCGCGGGAGACGTGGCCGATCCCAAGACAGCCGACCGGATCGTACAGGAGGGCTTGGCCCACTTTGGACGCATCGACACGCTGATAAACAACGCAGGAATCTTCGCCGCAAAGCCACTGATTGACTATACCGAAGAGGACTTCGCTTCGATCCTTGCGACCAATCTCGGAGGCTTCTTCCGGGTCACCAAACGCGTCGCGGCCGAAATGTTGAAGCAGGGGTCGGGTCACATTGTGCAGATCACGACCAGCCTCATCGATCACGCCAACAGCAACGTTCCGTCGGTCCTTGCCTCGATAACCAAAGGCGGCCTAAACGCAGCCACAAAATCTTTGGCGATCGAATACGCAAAAAGGGGAGTGCGGGTTAACGCCGTTGCTCCCGGCGTCATGAAGACGCCGATGCACGCTCCCGAAACACATGATTTCCTCGCGAAGCTGCATCCAGTCGGACGTATGGGAGAAATTCAAGACATCGTCGACGCGATCATGTTTCTGGAAAACGCTCCCTTTGTCACAGGCGAGATCCTGCACGTCGACGGTGGCCAGAGCGCCGGTCACTGATCAGAGAGGAGCAGCGGCGAGGCCGCTGCTCCTCCTCCTGCCGACAAACTTCAGGTCGACAAGCAAAGACCCCAATTGTTCGCCGATGGCGACCGAGTGATCGCTTCTTGGGCTTGATGAAGCTGCGGGAAGGGGAAACCCGACTCGAATAGATGGGGCCGGAATTCTTAGTGCTTGTTTGCGCGCTAAAGCGCAACGGTGAGCTTCGCAACGCAAATCCAAAAGTTGGAGAAGACGGTGGTTTCCAGCACTGAACTGGACGGCGAGTACGATTAGATTGTCGTGGGAGCCGGATCCGCGGGTAGCGTTGTTGCTAATCGATTGTCGGCCGATCGCCACAACCGTGTTCTGGTTCTGGAAGCCGGTGGCAACGACAACTGGATCTGGTTTCACATTCCAGTCGGTTATCTCTTCGCCATAGGAAGTCTGCGTTCCGACTGGATGTTCGAGACAGTGAAGGAAGCGGGCCTTAACGGCCGTTCGCTGAAATATCCGCGCGGGAAGGTGGTCGGCGGTTCGTCGGCGATTAATGCCATGATCTCCATGCGCGGCCAGGCGTCTGACTACGATCACTGGCGACAACTTGGTCTTACCGGCTGGGGCTGGGATGACGTGCGTCTAGTCTTCAAACGCCTCGACGATCATTTTATGGGTGAATCTGAACATCACGATGTCGGCGGTGAGTGGCGCGTGGAGCGGTCAGGCGTGAGGTGGGATATCCTCGACAGCGTGGCCAAGGCCGCCGTTGAAATGGGTATCCCGATGACGCCGGACTTCAATGCCGGGGACAATACAGGAGTCGGCTACTTCCACGTCAATCAGAAGCGTGGCTTCCGCTGGTCGTCGGCGCGTGGCTTCCTGAAGCCAGTGCTGCATCGCGCCAACTTGCGTCTTGAAACGGGGGTTTTGGTCGAGAAAGTGCTGTTCGACGGCAAACGTGCTGCGAGTGTCCGATTTCGGCAGCATGGACGTACGATCGAGGTACGTACGAAAGGCGAGGTTATCCTGTGTGCCGGTGCCATCGGTTCGCCCGAGATCCTTCAACGTTCTGGAATTGGACCAGCTGAGTGGCTCGGCGAATTTGGCATCACCATCGTCACCGACAGGCCTGGCGTTGGCCGCAATCTGCAAGACCGCCTGCAGCAAAGGGCGATCTACCGGGTGCATGGCACCAAGACACTCAATGAGACCTATCACTCCTTGTTTGGACGTGCGCTGATGAGCCTCGAATATGCATTGTTTCGGCGCGGCCCCCTCACCATGGCGCCATCCCAGCTTGGAATTTTCACGACCTCATCGCCAGACTTCAACCGTGCAAATATCCAGTTTCACGTCCAACCACTCTCGCTCGATAGGTTTGGGGATCCGTTGCATCGCTTCCCGGCGATCACGGTTTCGGCCTGCAATCTCCGGCCGATGTCCCGCGGCACCGTCCGCCTCCGCTCGGCTGACCCTTTGGCGAAACCTGTCATCGCACCGAACTATCTTTCGACCGACGAAGATCGACGCGTCGCAGCCGATGCGATCCGGGTCACCCGCCGTTTGATGAAACAGGAGGCACTCCGCCGCTTTCGACCTGAGGAGTATATCCCAGGGCCGTCGATTGATGACAGCGAAGCCGCCCTTGCCAGGGCCGCCGGTGATATCGGAACGACGATCTTTCATCCAGTCGGCACAGCGAAAATGGGATTGGAGAACGATCCCCTCGCGGTTGTGGATCAGCACCTACGCGTGATCGGGCTGGATGGGCTACGCATTATCGATGCATCGGTGATGCCGACAATTACCTCGGGCAATACCAATACGCCGACAATCATGATTGCAGACAAAGGTGCACAGTACGTTTTGTCGGACGCCCCGTATAAGTTGATCTAAGGCGAGATACATAAGACATAGACAAATCCGAAAACGAAGCCTCTTGTAGTCGCCGGCGCGCCAGCTTCGCGATCTGCTAACTTCTCGTCACCAGCTTCTCTTGCGTTTTCGTCTCAAAATCACTCGCGTCATGGCGCTCGTGCAGCTGACTGGAGAGTTCGCCAGTGACGCGGTTGACCATTCGCCCGCGCTGGACGGCCGGCCGCTTGGCAATCGTGTCGACCCAGCGCCCAACGTTCTTGTACTCTTGTACCTGAAGGAACTCAGCTGCTTCGTAAAGCCAGCCCTTTGTCAGACCAGCGTACCAGGGCCAGACGGCGATATCGGCGATCGTGTAGTCGCTGCCAGCGATATATTCGTTCGTTTCGAGTCGCCGGTCGAGCACGTCGAGTTGACGCTTCGCCTCCATGGCGAACCGATCTATGGCATATTCGATCCTGGTCGGCGCGTAGGCGTAGAAGTGGCCGAAGCCTCCACCGACGTAAGGCGCGCTTCCCGCCTGCCAGAACAGCCACGAGAGGCATTCGGCGCGCGCGCGGTTTCGGGTCGGCAGGAAGACGCCGAACTTCTCGGCGAGGTATATCAAGATGGCACTGGACTCGAATACTCGAAGGGGCATCGAGTCGCTTTGGTCCACCAGAGCCGGGATCTTGGAGTTGGGGTTCAGTGCAACGAAGCCGCTCGAGAACTGATCCCCCTGGTCAATTCTTATCAGCCACGCGTCGTATTCTGCGCCGCCATGGCCGAGCGCAAGTAGCTCTTCAAGCATAACGGTCACCTTCACACCGTTCGGCGTTCCCTGAGAATAGAGTTGAAGGGGATGACGACCGACAGGGAGATCCTTGTCGTGCGTCGGGCCGGCGATCGGTCGGTTGACGTTCGCAAACCGCCCGCCGTTCGGCTTGTTCCAAGTCCAAACTTTCGGCGGAGCATAATCGAACGAGACGGCCATCTTTCAAAACTCCAGGAGGGCATACCATTCCGAGGCACGATCGACCAGCCAATTGCCTCTTGCTTCTGACCCGCACCAATTGCTCCAGCCTATGTCTCCTCAGTAGGAACGTGAACACTCATCGTCCGGCAAACACTGTTCCGTTGTGCGATTGAAAGCGGTGTCCAGATCCTATGTCCGGGAGAGTTGGACCAACGGGAGATGGCAGAACCACGTCAGCCCTAGATCGAGCGTTTACTTCGATGGATAGGCTCGTCTCGGGTTATTTGAAGTATGCCGGCTATTTGGTTCGCAAGCGCGTTTGCCTTATGGCCGCTACCCTCAGGTCCGCTCGTAATCTGAAATCGAGATAGGTGCGATCTGAACTATTCGTTATTCGGATTGGAATTGCGCCCTTACCAGCAGGAGTTGGCCTCTTTAAATAAAGAGGTCAGGGCGGGATCGACGCAAAAGCAGAGTCTCGATCCGGTCGGAAATTCAGCCATTTCCTTGTTTTGAAGAGTCCGTTCGTGGGAGCGCACTATGCGCATAGCGGTGATCGGTGCGGGAGGTTTGGGGGGCTACTTTGGCGCGCGCCTTGCGCAAGGCGGTGCGGATGTCTGCTTCCTCGCCAGGGGCTCTCACTTGGCGGCGATGCGCGCAAGCGGACTGGCCGTCGAGGGCGGTCCCGAGGTGATCCGCGTGGCCTCTGTGCGAGCCTCAGACGATCCCGTTGATCTCGGTGTGGCTGACTTTGTGCTGCTGGCTGTCAAGCTGTGGGACACGGAGACGGTCCTCGAACAGATCAAGCCGGTGGTCGGACCGGGCACGACATTGATCTCGTTCCAAAACGGCGTACTCAAGGATGAAGCGTTACGAACCGCATATGGTCCGGTGCAGGTCATGGGTGGGGTCGGCTACGTCGCGACTACACTCGATCGTCCTGGTGTCATCCGGCAAACGGGACCGATGCAACGCCTGATCTTCGGCGAGTTCGATGGCCGCCGGTCAACGCGCGCTGAAGCGTTTCTGGATGCCTGCTTGAAAGGAGGCATCAATGCCGAACTCTCTACAAACATTCTGCGAGAGATCTGGGAGAAGTACGTGTTCCTTGTCGGCTTGTCCGGGACCACTACTGCTATGCGGAGTGTGATCGGCCCGATCCGCGAGAATCCGCAGACACGAGCCTTCCTGCTTGACGTCATGCGGGAGGTCGTCGCGGTCGGAAACGCTCACGGTGTGGATCTTGCCGCGGATTATGCCGAGCGGCGTCTCGCGCTCGCGGATGACGTGGCGCATGACATGACGTCATCGATGCACCATGACCTGCAACGCGGCAGGCCCTTGGAAATCCGGTGGCTATCCGGCGGAGTGGTCCATCTCGGCAACGCCGTGGGCGTGGCGACGCCGCTTAACCGCGCCATCGCCGATATCCTCGCACTGTACGAAGCCGGCGCTCCTGCCGTGTCCGAGCCGAGGCAGCACGCCGATGCTAGCTGACCGGGGTGTCACTAGCGTCGCTAACATGAATGAGAAGTCTTTGACCACGCGCGCGAGCGCCGCAGGAGATCAGCTATGCAGGATAATGCCCCATTGACAATCGGAGTCGATCACGTCGGACTTGCCGTGAAAAATCTCGACAGCGCGCGGCGTTTCTTTTGCGAGTGCCTTGGCTGGAAGCTTGTTGGCGAGAACCAGAGCTACCCGGCCTCCTTCGTATCCGACGGAAATGGTATCGTGACGCTCTGGCAAGTCGAGGATTCGGAGAAATGCGTGCCGTTCGACCGCCGTCGCAACGTTGGCTTGCACCATCTTGCGCTCAAGGTTGTGGACCGCGACGCGCTTGACGCCTTGCATGCGCGTGTCGCGGCATGGCCCGACACGGTAATTGAGTTCGCGCCGGAGCGATCGGGCAAGGGCCCCAAGGTGCACTTTATCGTTCGGGAGCCTGGCGGCACCCGCATCGAGTTCGCCTGCGTTTCTGCTGCCTCCGTATAACCGAGGTCCGAGTCGATCCCGGCAACGTAACGAGCCCGCACGGCCGGTACATCGCTGTAGTGACGATCAGTACCGAAGCCTTGTGGAAAGGACCTAACGCTATGGCAAAGGCTTACGAGATCATCGAGCGCAGCTACGGCGTCGGAGGAAGGACATGGCGATGAGTGGAACGAGGAATTTTCTGATCACGGGTGCTGGTTCCGGCTTCGGACGGGCTCTGGCGACGGAAGCGCTCTCGTCCGGATATTCCGTGATCGGCACGGTGCGAAGTGAAGCAGCGCGACAGGAGTTCAGTGCGATGGACCCCGCACGCGCGCGAGCCATAGTATTGGATGTCACGGATTTCGCAGCCATCGGTCCCGAGGTTGCGCAGGCAGAAAGAGATGTTGGTCCGATAGACGTCCTTGTCAACAGTGCAGGATACGGCCACGAAGGGACTCTTGAGGAGAGTTCCTTCGAGGAGATGAGGCGTCAGTTCGACGTCAACGTTTTCGGGGCAGTCGCGATGATCAAGGCGGTGCTGCCATTCATGCGCGAGAGGCGCCGTGGGCATATCATCAACATTACCTCGATGGCGGGATTTGTGGGGTTAGCGGGCATCCCTTATTACGCGGGCAGCAAATTCGCTCTTGAAGGCATATCTGAAGTATTGGCGAATGAAGTGCGCGGTTTTGGCATCAAGGTAACGGCAGTTGCTCCAGGCTCCTTCCGGACCGACTGGGCGGGGCGATCGATGATCCGCTCGCCGCGGCGTATTGCTGATTACGATTTGCTCTTTGATCCCATCCGACGGGCTCGGGCAGAAAAGAGTGGCCAGCAGGCAGGTGATCCCGCCAAAGCTGCTCGTGCGATCTTGAAAGCGGTGGAAGCCAACGATCCACCAATACATCTGCTGCTCGGCAACGACGCACTGAAATTGGTCCGAGATAAGCTGAATTCGCTAGGGAAGGAGATCGACACATGGGAATCGGTCACGAGATCGACCGAGTACGTGTAGGAGTCGTCACAACCTCGAGCCGCCACCATCCTGGCACAGCCAGCGCAATCTTCTTCAGCAGGAGTACATCATGAACCGACCAGAGAAAGTAATCTACACCGCCAAGGTCCACACCACCGGTGGGCGGGTTGGCT
>Ga0137362_10000835_pt1 | contig 17766 bp, 17 predicted proteins | sample MadtaG_2_FD_104801 | JGI IMG/M metagenome (GOLD analysis project Ga0137362, IMG submission 104801) | Vadose zone soil microbial communities from Angelo Coast Range Reserve, California, USA - Mad1_100_16 metaG | ecosystem: Environmental > Terrestrial > Soil > Vadose zone | place: USA: California... | reverse complement strand
GCTTTTCGTTGCAATCTTTCCGCTGATCGGGTTGCTGGCGGCGGTCTTTATCCTGCCGGAGGTCTACGGCTACGAGCACGACTGAGGGGAACGGCCGAACAAGCAGACATGCCACGTCGCGACGTGGAATTGCAGTCCCAAGGTGGCCGCCGGGCGCGGCGCTTATCCACGGGGCAGCGCTCGCGGCCAGCAGGCACTAGCGTTTGCAAAAGCCGCGGTCCAGCGACACAGCCTGCCACGCAGCCGCCGAACGCCGCACGACGTGATCATGGGATGGCTGCGGCCACGCACGGGACGACCCTGATTTGAGGCAAGAGGTTACCCGGTGTAGATAAGCGTCCAGGATTGCCCCCACCATCGCTTTGCTCTCGGCCGGGCAGCCCGGCAAATTGCGACGCGTCGACGATCTTCCAAAGTGTTGGGCCTGGAAGGCCGAGCTAGTTGCCGAGCTTGATGCCGGCATCCTTGATGACTTTTGCCCACTCGGGCGTTTCTTTCTTGATGATCGCGGCAAACTCAGCCGCCGTGTCGCCGACCGGCTCGAGGCCAAGTTCGTCGAACTTCTTGCGCACCTCCGGCATCGCCAGGGCCTTGACGGTTTCGCCGTGCAATTTATCCAGAACATCCTTCGGCGTGCCGATCGGCGCGAGCAGGCCGAACCACGGCACCGCCTCGAAGCCGGGAAATCCGGATTCCGCCATGGTCGGCAGGTCGGGCGCCAGGGCCGAGCGCTTGATCGAGGTGATGGCCAGCGCGCGCAATTTCCCTTCGCGCGCGAGCGGGACCACGTTCACGATATTGGCGAACGACATGTTGATTCGGTTGGCGAGCAGATCCGGCATTAACGCCGTGGTGCCGCGATAGGGCACTGGTGCAATATCGACATGCGCCATGAATTTGAACAATTCGGCGCCCAGATGCTGCGACGTGCCCACGCCTGCATGGCCATAAGAAAGCTTGCCGGGCTCCGCTTTGGCGAGCGCCACCAGTTCGGCCACGCTCTTGACCGGCAGCTCGGGCGGAACGGCGAGCACGTTCGCCGCGATGAATACCTGCGAGATCGGTTCGAAGTCCTTGAGCGGATCGAATGGCAGCGTTTCATACAAGCTCGGATTGATGACCAGCGCCGAGTTGCCTCCCATCAGCAATGTGTAGCCATCGGCGGCCGCCTTGGCGACGCGTTCGGTGGCGATGTTGCTGCCGGCGCCGGGAATATTCTCGACCACGAACGGCGTGCCCCAGACTTCCGAAAACTGGTCCGCAAGAATGCGCGCCGAAAGGTCGGGAGCCGTGCCGGGTGTGAAGCCGACCAGGATTTTCACCGGCCGGTTCGGATAACTGGATTGTGCCGATGCCGTCTGCGCCGCGAGCAGCACAAGCAGGGCGGCGAACAGGTTCGCAGCGAGCTTCATCGTTCCCTCTATCGTCCCGCATGCCCGTTTTGCCCGGTCTTTGCCGTCGGACTTGACGGCAAGTGTCGCACCGGCGAGCAGCGCCTGCAAGGCGGCCCAGACCGCGATCGGCTGTCAGCAGCCGCGACACCAGTGAGCGGGAGCATAGACTCGAAGAAGCGGATGTTTGGTCGACGGCCGCTTTGCGCCAGAAGCGGCCGCCTGAAATCGCCGTTGGGCAAGACGAAGGTACATGCGTCGCCATAATAGTATGCTCGCCATGAAGCGACGCGGCGGGCGGGGTTGGCGGAGGACCCGCCATGCTTGTTCGTCCTGTTGACCAAGACCAGTGGATCGATCGGGCCCTTTGCAGGTTCCCGCAGCTGATCAAACGTTGGAACTGCAGGCTCCGCGCTCCCTCGCTTCCGGACGTTGCGCAGTGAAGCCGTCAGCGCTAGTTTGCCCCGAACGAGGGAGCCGGCGATGCGCTATGGTCCATTCATCCTGGGGTTGCTTGTCCTTGCGAGCTCGGCGCATGCCGAGTCTCGCTCGGCGTATGTGACAATGGTCTTGCAGGCTTTCGCCGCCAAGGTGGAATGCCCCGGCATGGACATCGTCTATCAGGATCTGGTGCAGAAGGCCCAGGAGATGCATCTGCCCGACGGAACCACCGAGAAGGTGCGGAAGGCCATCGCTTACATGCACACGGGTGGGAAAATGGGCGAGCGCCAGGATGACGATCTAATGGCTGAAGTCGCCTTGGCGACAAAGTCAACGGACCTGGACCAGACACGCCTCGGCATGACAAGTTGGTGCGAGACTCAGAAGACGAGGCTTGCCGGGTTTATTCGTACTAAGAACTAGCCGCGGCTCGGCGCGTTGGCTTGCGAGACGTTCCACGCCTCGCCTCCCATGGTCAATCGATTTCAAACAACCTTTTCTCCGTATGGTGCAGACACCCACCGGGGCCGTCAGCCTCAATCACGTAGTTGTCGCAAATCACGGCAAATAGCGATGGCGTCTCATATCCGGGATGAACAGCAAGGCACATGCCTTGCTGTAGCGTCATGTCATCGTCCTGGCGGATGAGCGGGCGCTCCACCATGTCGTAGCCTTGCCCGTGCGCATAGAGCCGGGTTTCGGCGGGCATGCCGTTGCTCGCCATATAGGCATTGTGACTTGCGAAGACGTCCCTCACCTGCGTTCCTGGTTTCATGATGCTGAGGGAGTGGTCCTGCGCGGCCTTGACGGACGCAAAGGCCTCTTTCAGTTCGGCGGAAGCTTTGCCGAGCACGATGGTCCGCGCAATTTCCGTGTAGAAGCCGCCGGGGCCGTTGATTTCGATCAGGAGCGACAGATGATCGCCCTTCTCCAGCCGCCTGCCCTGCATGTAACGCGGGACGAAAGGCGATCTTATCCCGACGGGGGCTGAACCGCCGAGGAAGATGCCTTGCTCGCTGCCGAGCAGCTGCCCTTTCCGCTGCGCGATCGCGGTGACGTCGATGTCGCGCAGGCCGGGGCGAATTTCCTTGAGAACCTCCGCGAACGCCTCGTCCTGGAGACGCGCGGTTTGTCGAATGAGGGCGACTTCCTCTTCGCTCTTGATCGCCTTGATGGCGTCGATGTCGGAGGTGACATCGATGAATGTCGTCGCGGCAAACGCCGCCTTCAGCGCGGAGACAAACGCGTAAGGCAGCGCTCCCGGCGTGATCAGGCCGAGCGTGCGATTGGAGTGGCGACGAAGCGCATCGATCGCCAGGTGCACGTCATCGCGATCCGTATACCCGATCGATGTGAACGAAGGCGTATGCAGCATCTCGCCGACGCCCCGGTGCAGCGTTTCGTCGGAAGCGAACGTCCGCCGGATATTCGACGGCCCCATCTCGACCACGCTCATCGGGGCATCCGCGTGAAAAACAACGGTGCGCGGGTAGCCGTTGTTGGCCGGAAGGTCGGTGAACCACTTCACATAGCCGCCCAGCCAGTCGTTGGTGTTCTGCATCAGGACTGCGTCGATGCCGCGCTGCTTCATCGCCTGACGAACCGCATTCCAGCGCCGGTTCAATTCGGTCTCGGAGATCCGGGTGAGGATGCGGCTGGCGGGATCGATCATGCCGGTCATGTGACGCTCCTCGAACGATCGATGACGTTCGTCATCTGGTCGGTGCGGCCGGAGAGATAGGCGCTCATGTTGCGGATGATCAGGGGCATCGCCATCTGCTGATATTCCTCGAACAGCCCGCCGATGTGCGGGCTCATGAAGACGTTGGGAAGATCCCATAACGGGCTCTGCGCCGGCAATGGTTCGGTGGCGAAAACATCAAGCCCCGCGCCGGCGATCTTGCCATCCCTCAGGACCTCAATCAGCGCTTCCTCGTCGACCGTTTCTCCACGCCCGACATCGATGAAATAGGCGCCTGGTTTCATGCGGACAAAGACATCGCTGCCGATGATCTTGAGATTCACTGCGTTGGCCGGCAGGACGTTGATGACGTAGTCCGCCTTCGCGGCAGCCTCCGACAATTCGCTTTGCGGTACAACCGTGTCGAATCCGGCGACCTGCCGCGGTGTCCGGCTGACCCCGACCACCCGCATCTCCAATGCCTGCAGCAACGAGCCGATCGCTGAACCGGCGACCCCGGTGCCGATCACGGCCGCGGTTTTGCCGGCAAGCAAGGGCCATGCGCGGCGATCCCAGCGGCGACCGACCTTATCGCGGACCAAACCGTTGCTGTCATGGCTGATCGAAAGCATCAAGTGCAGAACGGTTTCGCGCATCGCAGGTCCGTGGATGCCACGGCCGCTGGTTAATATGATGTCGCGGGCCAACGTCTTGCTGCGCAGAAAATGATCGACGCCGGTCGCCAGCGATTGCACCCATTTGAGCCCCGGCATTCCCGTAAAGAGCAAATCCGTGACGTCCATGCCGAATGCAATCAATATCTCGACCTTGCCGTAGTCGACGTGGGCATCGGCCGGCGTTCGCGCGACCTGAAGCTCCAGGTCGGGAAATTCTTCGCGCAAGGCGGCGGCATAGGCCTCCGCATGGGTTTCGAGTACCAGGACATTGGTCATGAGCGATCAGCCATACAGCAGCTTCGGAAGCCACAAAGCGAGGCTCGGGAACAGGAACAGGAAAATGATGAGGACAAGCGGCGCGATCAGGAACGGGACGATGCCGCGGTAGATGCTCGCGATCTTCACATCCGGCGCCTGCGCCTGAATCACGAACAGATTCATGCCGACCGGAGGGTGAATAAGGCCGACTTCGACAACGATCACCACAAGGATCGAGAACCAGATTGGATCATAACCGAACTTGACGACCAGCGGCAGAAACACCGGCACCGTGATCAACACCATGCCGATACCCTCCAGGAAGCACCCCATCACGATATAGGCGAGCACGATCATGATCATCACGACGGGCGCCGAAAGGTTCATGGCGCTTGCGCCGTCCGCGAGCATCGTCGGAAACTGGGTTTGCACCATGAACGAAGAAAACAGGTTGGCGCCGATGATGATCACGAATAGCAGGCAGCTGGTGGTGATCGAGGTCTCGATCGAACGCCACAGCGTCGCCCAGGTCAGGCGGCGACCGAGAAAGCCGAGCACGATGCTGCCGAACGCGCCGATCGCCGCCGCTTCGGTCGGGCTAAAGATGCCGGCATAGATACCGCCAATCGTGATGACGAACAGGAGGATGAATTGCCAGGGACCAGCCAGGGCCTTGAATCGCTCGCGCGCCGACGCCTTCTCCATGCGCGGCGCGTAGTGCGGATACACTATGGCGATGCCGATCGCCACCGTCATATTGAGCGCCGTCAGTAACAGGCCCGGCAACAGCGCTGCGGCAAACAGTTTTGGCACCGACTGTTCGGCGATCGAGGCGTAGATCACCAGGATGATCGACGGCGGAATCAGAATGCCGATACTGCCGCCCGCGGCGAGCGCCCCGGTCGCCAGCCGGTCATCATATCCGGCCTTGCGCATCTCGGGCAGCGCGATCCGCGTCATGGTCGCGGCTGTCACAATGGACGATCCGCATACCGCACCGAAACAGGAGGACGCAGCGATCGTTGCGATCGCCAGCCCGCCGCGGACGCCGGATAGAAGCAGACGCGCCGCGTTGAACAGATCAGCCGAAAGCCGCGTGTTTGACGCCACTTCGCCGAGCAGGACAAAGAGCGGGATGACCGAGAGGGTGTAAGCGGAGGACATATCGAATGCGGAAGTGCCGGCCAGGCTCAATGCGCTATGCAGACCCGACAGCGTGAAATTGCCGGTGAAGCCGACCAGTGTCAGCGCGGCCCAGACCGGTACCCGCACGAACAGCAATACAAGGAGTGACGAAATGCCTAGCGCGCCGATAATCGCGGGACTCACGAGTGTCTCCGAAACTGGCGCAATGTGATGTGGGTAAAGGCGGCAATGGCGCAAACGAGGGTGCCGAGCAGTCCGGCGAGCGCGAATGCCCATAGCACATAGAGCGGCTCGCCAAGCTCGAGCTTGCGATCTCCATACTGGTAGGCCTGCAGCGCAGGTTCGTACATGCCCCACAGGAAGAGCAGGAGGCACAACACCGAGACGACATCAGCGATCACTGCAAGCCCGCGCAGGATCCGTGGGCCGACCAGGGAATCGATCACATCGATAACGATGTTTCGCCGTGCCAGGAAAACGCTCGAGATGCCATGGAAGACGTAGATCACCAGCATGCTCTCAACGAGATCGTAGGAAATCCGCAACGGCTTGTTGAAAGCGTACCGGAAGAAAACATCCAGCGCCGTTCCCAACATCATGGTCATGAGGGCGACCGCGGCCAGCCGCAGCTGCGCGGTCTGCAACCGCTTGACTGCCGGAGGCGGCGTGGAGGGCGAGGAAGCCTGGCTGGTCATGGGGGGTCGGTTTCCTGGTCGGCGTCGCTTTCGTGGCAGCCTCGCGGACGAACCGGATTGGTTCAGCTCGGGTCGAGCTATTTCAGATAGACGTCAAGGAACTTCCGGCCGGGCTTGCCCTGGCTCTCGACGTCGGCGACCGCGGCATCGCGCTGCGGGCGGAGGATGGTCTTCATCTGTTCCAGCTGGTCGTCGGCAAGCACCGTGACCTGCGCGCCTTTGCTCAGCATCGACGCCTTGCCCTCGTTTTCGGCCTCGTCCCACATCGCGCCATATCCTGTCGCGGCTTCCGGGCCGGTCGTCTTATCGATCAAGGCCTTCAGATCATCCGGAAACGAAGCGTATTTCACCGGGTTCATGACGAGGGCGAAGGTCGCTGAACTGACACCGGGCTCCAGCGTATACTTGGCAACGGTCGCGATATCGAAGCTCGCCGCGCCTTCGTATGGAAAAGTCGCCGCGTCGATGATGCCCTTGGCAAGCCCGTCCTGGGTTTCCTGCGGAGGGACCAGCAGCGGAACCGCGCCGAGGCTATCGATGATGTTCTTGAACTGCACGCCGGCGTAGCGGATTCGTTTACCCTTGAAGTCGGCGATCGTGCGGATCGGCGTCTTGCTGTGGAACATCAGCGGCGGAGTCACGGCCATCCACAGAATTCGCAGGCCTTCATGCTCCTTGGCGAGGTACTCCGGCGCAAGCTCACTCAGCCGGCGCGATGTCACCATACTTTTATTGCCCGCCGATGGTGCTGCGAACGGCAGGCTGGCGAGCTCGGTCATCGGATATCGGCCCGGTGTGGCACCATGCAGGCTGAAAGCCATGTCGACGACGCCGTTTCGCGCCGCGTCGAATTGCCGGTTGGGTCCGCCGCCGAGTTGGCCGGCGGGATAGATCCGCAGCTTGAGCCGGCCGGCCGACTGTTTTTCAAGGTCGTCGCTCCACATCACCAGCGCCTTGTGGATGGTGTGGTTGGGCGGCAGGAAGTGAGACACCTTCAGCTCGGCGGTCTGAGCGGACGCCGACCGCGAGGTGATAACGGCGCAGGCTCCGGTGAGCGCAAAAGCCCTGCGGGATATGGAGATCGTCACGCTTTCCTCCGATGGTGTTGGTCCTTCCGGTCTTGGCGCCGGCTGCGGACGGTTGCTGCTTTAAAGTTTCAGAATTCGCCTTGCGTTGTTGGATGCGATGTCGGCGCGAACGTCTTCCGGCAAGGCGACGCGGTCCATGAAGGATCCGGCCTCCTCAGGATCTTCGAACGGATAGTCGGCCGAGAACATCACGCGATCGTGGCCGAGCGCGGCTATCGCGCAGGCCAAGGGTTCGGCGGAAAACATGCCCGATGTCGTCACGAAGATATTGGACTTGATGTAGCTCGACGGCGGCCGGGCCAATTCGACGCCGTAAAGCCTCGCCCGGCTGTCGAAACGCCATAACAGATACGGCAGCGTTTCACCGAGGTGACCCAGAATGACCTTCGCGTCGGGAAAACGCGCAAAGACTCCGCCGAAGACAAGGCGCAACGCGTGCGAACCGGTCTCGAACCCCCACTCCCACGTCGCTCGCCGCAACGCCTGATAACCATCCAGGACCGGACTTGGTGTCACCGGGTCCGTCGGGTGAATGTAAATCGGCGCGCGAAGTGCTGCGGCCCTCTCCCAGAACGGCGCAAGCGAGGGGTGGTCGAGATATTGGCCATTGGTATGACCGTTGATCATCGCGCCGGAAAAGCCGAGATCGCGCATGCAACGCTCGAGCTCATCGGCGGCGGAATTTGCGTCCTGCATCGCAAGATGCCCGAACCCGGCATAACGATCCCTGCCCTTCTGGAGCTCCCTGGCCAGATAGTCGTTGGCGCCGGCGGCCATCCTGACCGCCGTCGCGCGGTCGGGTTCGGCCTGCACGCCCGGACCAGCCAGCGAAAGAACCGCCTTTGCGATTCCGGCCTTATCCATCGCCTCGATCCGGCCGTCACCGAAATCGGACAGCCGTGCCGTGATGCGCTGCAGTGCGTCAGGCGCGACGCCGCTGACTGTCGCCGCCCAATACGCCTCGAACCCCGGACAAAGAAAATGCTCCTCCAGCGCGATCTTGCCAACCAACGGATGTCTCCTCATTCGGCCCGAGCCGCCGATCGGTGGCGGCCGTCACAAAATCTGCGAGTAGATCAGCGCCGACGAGGTAAATGCCTTGGCGGCATCAATGTGCGATATAAAAAAGGTGCCGTGGCGTGGCCACCGCGAATCGAAGGGATTCTTGACACCGGCTTCCTCCATATGATCTGTTGTACCGTATTATGGTACACACTGTATCAATATGTGAGCATGCCCGCAAGGGGATGCCCGCGGGCCACGTTTAAATAGTCCGGAGCCAGCATGAAGACGATCGAGACCAACGAGAAAAGCCAGGTCCAGGTGATCGCGCGGGCCGCCGCAATCCTGCGGGCGCTGGAACACGAGAACGCCGGTCTCAGTCTCGGTCAGATTGCGCAGCGCGTCGACCTTGCCCGCTCGACGGTGCAGCGCATTATCGCGGCGCTCGAGGTTGAAAAACTCGTCATCGCCGCCTCGCCGAATGGAAAGATGCGTCTTGGACCGACCATTCTCCGGCTTGCGGCGTCCGTCCGCACCGACTTTGCGTCGCTGGCGCGGCCGTTTCTGGTGGCCCTGTCGAAGGAGCTCGGGGAAACCGTGGATTTATCCATCATCAAGAAGGATCAGGCCGTCTTCATCGATCAGGTCACCGGCCCCCATCGCCTTCGAACAGTGTCCGTCGTCGGCGATGCCTATCCGCTGCATTGCACGGCAAACGGCAAGGCGTATCTCGGCCGGATCGACGACGACGCCATTGTCGATTTGATCGGCCGAAAATACGCCCGTCGCACCAAGCACACCAAGGTCACATTTGCCGAACTCGTCGCCGATCTCAGGGTTACGCGGCAGAGCGGCGTTGCCGTCGACCTCGAGGAGCATTCCTCAGGTGTCTGCGCCACCGGCGTCGCGTTGCGCGATCCCGCGGGCAACTATGTCGCGATCTCGGTTCCGGTTCCGAGCCAGCGCTTCAAGGACGAATACAAGACGATTGCCCGGCGGCTGCTTGAAACAAAAGCGGTGCTGGAGAAGCTGATTATTTCCCGAAATCTCTGACGCTTACGGCAGCTCGCGCGACTGCGCCTTTTGCGGCGCAATAATTGCGCACGCCTCTCCCTTGCAAATACAACCGATATACAATACAGTTGTACCACAATACGGTACACCGTCGGGCAACGACGCCGAGATCATCGGGAGAAGCTCAAGTGGTCAAAATCCGCGGCATTGAATTCCAGGCAAACACCGACAACCCCATGGGATTGGAATTTTACAATCTCTCCCACCGCTTTGGATTCCAGTCGCCGAACTGGCCCTACTTCGAAGATGTCAAGATCGAACGCATCCATTACATGGCCAAATCCGGGGTGCTGTCGCAGCGCATCACCACCAGCATGCACAACACCACGCACATCGACGCCCCCGCCCATGTCGTCGAGGACACGCCATTCATCGACGAAGTGCCGTTGCCGCATTTCTTCGGCTCAGGCCTTGTGGTCTCGATCCCGAAGGAGATGTGGGAACCGATCACGTACGACGATCTCGATAAGGCGGCCGGAAAGGCGGTGCGCCCCGGCGACGTCATCATCGTCAATACCGGCTGGCACCACAAATACCGCGACAGCGAGGAATATTTCTGCAAATGCCCCGGCTTCGTGCCATCGGCCGGCGATTGGTTCGTCGAGAAAAAGATCAAGGTCGTCGGCCACGACACGCAGGCCAACGATCATCCCCTGGCGACCGCCATCGGTCCGCATCGCAACGGTCCGCTGCATCCGCATCTTGCCGAAGAATTCAAGAAATGGTCGGGCGGGATCGACTGGAAGCAAGCCCACCCCGAATGGGAGCCCGTCCATCGCAAGCTCTTCACCAACGGCATTCTCGGCATCGAGAACGTCGGCGGCGATCTCGATGCGGTCACCGGCAAGCGCGTCACCTTCGCCTTCTTCCCTTGGAATTGGGATCGCGGCGATGGCTGCATCATTCGCCTGGTGGCGATGATCGACAAGAGCCAGAACTACCGAATCGCGAATGGGGCGGCATATTAACGCCAGCGGCTGATCGACACGGGCAAGGCCGAGAAACAGGTCGCCCAGGCAGAGGGAAACGCGATGCACGTCAAACGCTACGAGGACGCCAAGCCGTATGACGCCCCCAACCATCGGGGTGTCGTCGGGCTCCGCTTGCAGGGCTTCGAGCCCGGCGGTCCGACCAACCAATGGATCGGTTACTCGCTGTTTCTGCCCGGCGGCGGGGCTGGACCCGATTCCACGCCGTTCGAGAAGGTCTATGTCGTGCTCGAAGGCCACATGACCGTCATCATCGGCGGCACCGAGACCGTTCTGGGCCCGATGGATTCCTGCACCATCGCGCCGGGGGAAGTGCGCGAGATCATCAATCGCACCAACTTCGTTTGCAGAATGCTGGTCGTGATCCCCTATCCGCCGGGAGTGAAACCATGACACCGGGTCTCGCCAATCCGCTTTCCCTGTTCGACGTGAAAGGCAAAGTTGCCATCATCACCGGTGCGTCCGGCGCCTTCGGCGCACTTGCGGCCGAGGTTTTGGCGGCGGCGGGCGCCAAGCTGGTGCTGGCCGCCGGCAAAGCCAGGGAGCTTGAAGACATCGCCGTCAGTTGTCGGAAACTCGGCGCCGACGTCGAGCCGATCAACAAGCGGCCCTCCTCCGAAGCCGAATGCGAAAGTATCGTGGAGGCCGCGAAGCGCCGGTTTGGCAGGGTCGATATCCTGGTCGTGGCGTCCGGCAAGAACGACGTATCGAAAATCGTCGAGATGGCTCCCGAGCGCTTTCTCGACGTCATGGACGCCAACGTGACGCAGTCCTGGTTGATGGCGCGCAGCGTCAGCAAGCAAATGCTGGCCCAGGGTGAAGGCGGCAAGATCGTGTTGATGTCGTCCGCACGCGGGTTGCTCGGCCACCCCGCGGGCTATACCGCCTATTGTGCCTCGAAGGCCGCGATCGACGGGATTACCCGCGCTCTGGGCTGTGAATTGGGCCCGACAGGCATCACCGTCAATGCGATTGCGCCGACGGTGTTTCGCTCGCCCCTCACCGCCTGGATGTTTGCGGACGATGAAAAAGCCAAGGCTGTGCGCGCGGGCTTCCTCGCGCGCGTCCCCAAGGGCCGGCTCGGCGAGCCGGAAGACCTCGCCGGCCCGCTGCTCTTCCTCGCTTCGCGCGCTTCGGACTTCTATACCGGCCATACGCTCTATGCGGATGGCGGCTACACCGCGGGTTGAGGGAATGACCGAGAAACCCGTGATGGCAGTGATTGGCGCGGGTCTCATGGGCGCCGGTATCGCGCTGGTTTTCGCCGCCGCAGGTCATCGCGTCGCGCTGTTCGACGCCATGGCGGAAGCGCGAGCGACGGCGCTGCCGCGAATCCGCGACAACCTCAAGGCCATCGCTCTCGATCCCGTGGCCGCCGCCCGGGTTACGTTGCACGCTCAACTCGCCACCGCCGTGGCGGATGTGGATTTTGTCATTGAAGCCGCGCCGGAGGATCTGGCGCTCAAGCAGGAGCTGTTCGCCGAAATCGAAGATGCGGCGAAGCCGGCGGCCGTTCTGGCCTCCAACACCTCCGTGATCCCGATCACCTCGATCATCCAAAGGCTGCGCAACAAGGCGCGCGCGCTCGGAACGCACTGGTGGAACCCGCCCTATCTGGTGCCCCTCGTCGAGGTCATACGCACGGTCGACACGTCGGACGCCGCCGTCGGCGCAACGCTGAAGCTGCTAGCCTCGGTCGGAAAAACCGCCGTCGAAGTGAAGAAGGACGTGCCAGGTTTTATCGGCAACCGACTGCAACATGCGCTGTGGCGCGAGGCAGTTGCTCTGGTCGCCGATGGCGTCTGCGACGCGAAGACCGTCGACGACGTCGTCAAGGCGAGTTTCGGCACCCGTTTGGCAGTGCTGGGCCCGCTGGAGAATGCCGATCTCGTCGGCACTGATCTTAGCAGGTCGATCCATAATTATGTGCTGCCGGCGCTCGATCGCTCGACCGCGGCTTCGCCCTATCTCGATCGGCTGGTTGAACAAGGCCAGCTCGGATTCAAATCCGGCGAAGGGTTTCGCAAATGGACGCCGGAGCAGCAGGCGGCCTTGCGTGAGCGCGTGACAAATCATTTGCGGGCGAGCTTTGGTGCGCCGGTCTCGGCTGGGAGTGACGACGTTGGCTAAACCTAAGCCGAACAAGAAAGGCGGCGATCAAGTGGGATTCTAGACCGCCGATCAAAGCAAGCCGGAGGAAAGTACATGCGGTTCGAAGATGCGAACGAGATGTTGAAGCCGGGCTACCAGCGCTTCGAGTCCGGCTATCAGGAGCTTGAGGATGGCAAGTGGGTCGTCGCGGGCCTCACCCGCATGCCCGGGTGCCGGGCAAAAATGGTCGATTGGTGGTTCGGCTGGCTCGGGGACATCGAGTGGTATCGCCTGTGGCACCCGCGTGACCATGTCTACAGCGGCTGGGAAAACCGGGTGAACGGCAGATATATCGGCGCTTCTCATCTCGTTCATGAGTATCTCGCGGGCAAAGACGGGCCGCTCTTTAAACTTCGCATCGATTTCCACGACCCTTCGGAAACCTTTGACGCCAAGCTTTACAAGGAGTCCGGCGCCCTCGCGGTTTGCGCCCGTCCTGGCCTGCTCGAAGCGCCGTTCCATGTCGGGCGAATGACCCATTACGTGCGCGACACCGATTACGGATGCGAGATGCGCTCGCGCTTCTGGCTCGGCCTGATATCGCACCGCGATCCCACGATCACGTTACCGGAGGCCCAGGTGCGCGCCATGCGCGCGCAGAACCTGAACGCAGAATTCGCGCGCCGCCTGCATCAGCATTGCGTCGAGGAAATGGGATATCTCGCCGAGATCCTTCCCCTGCTCTATCGCCGCGTGACGCTCGACGACGCTTTCTAGCCGGACCTCTTCGAGACCAAACGTGCAGAAACAACCAGATCCGCCGAACAAAAACAAAGGGAGGAACATACATATGGGGAATCTTAAAAGCATCTTCAGAGCCGGAGCGATCGCCGCCGGCGCTTCCATAGCCCTCGGCCTCGGGGGCGCCCGGGCCGACGAAATCGTCGTCGGCGCCTCGTTGCCGCTGTCGGGCGCGCTTGCGGGTTTCGGAAGCTTCCAGCAATGGGGTTACAAGCGCGCGTTCGATGAAGTGAACAAGGCCGGCGGTATTTCGATCGGCGGCACCAGGCAGATGGTGAAACTCATTATCCGCGACGACAAGACCGATCCCAACGCGACGGCCTCCAATACCGAGACGCTGATCTCCCGAGACAAGGTCGTGGCCATGCTGGGCTCCTGTACGCCGGCGCTGGTGAACGCCGGCGCACTTGTCGCCGAACGCGCCAAGAAGCCGATGGTGACCGGTTGCGATCCCCTCGAGGTCTTCATGTCGGTTCGTAAGTGGAATTATGTCTGGGATATCTTCTTCTCGGTGCCCGAACTCGCGGCGGCTCAGTTCAAGGCGCTCACCGATCTGGGCGTGCAAACCAACAAGAAAATCGCGATCTGGCACGACAACGGTCCCGATGGTCAGGCCGTCGGCGGCAAGATCTGGCCGGCGCTCGCCAAGGAATTCGGCTACGAGGTCGTTCAGAACGCCGAATTCCCGGTGGACAACACGCAGTTCACCTCGATCATCGCTGAAGCCAAGAGCAAGGGTGCCGAGGTCGTGCTCGGTGACGCGATCACGCCGCAGGCGATTGCGATCCGCAAGCAGATGGCCTCCGCGGGCTACACGCCGAAAATCCTCAATATCGAAAAGGGCGCGGAGCCCGTGCAATTCGCCGAGGCGCTCGGCAAGATCTCGGACGGCATTTTTGTCGGCGGCTATTGGGATCCTTCCTTCCCTTACCCAGGCGCAGCCGACCTCGCCAAGGCCTTTGAAAGCGAGACCAAGCTGACAAGCAGCCAGCACATCGCGGATTCCTATGCCGCCGCGCAGGTCCTGCTCGACGCCATCAAGGCCGCGGCTTCGACCGATCCGGAGAAGATCAATGCCGCCATCGCCAAGACGGACAAGACCTACGTGGTTGGACCCGTCAAGTTCGACGAGAACCACACCGCCAAGCTGCCGATCGTCTCGTTGCAATGGCAGGGCGGCACGACCGTGATCGTCTGGCCCAAGTCGGCCAAGACCGGTGAACTCCTGTTCCCGCTTCCCTGATCTGACGGGCCCAGCTTCATGTCCGACGTCGGCACTGTGTTGAGCACGATCATTTCGGGCATGCTGCTGGGAGGGATGCTCGCGCTGACTGCCCTTGGACTCTCCATCGTCCTGGGCGTCATGCGGCTTGTCAATCTCGCCCATGGCGATTTCCTGGTGGTCGGCGCCTACGCCGGCCTGTTTTTTCTCAAGTTCACGGGCATCGATCCACTTCTCGGTCTGCCCGTGATCGCCCTCCTCGTCGCAGCTCTCGCGGTTCCGCTCTATGGATTACTGCTCGCGCCGCTCGGTGAACGCGGCGCCGAGGCGCAGATGATGACGATGTTTGCGGTTTCGATCATTCTTGAAAACGTCTTCGTCCTTGCCTTCAGCGCCGACACACGCTCGATCGAGCGCGATTACGCAACGCTCCCCCTGACGCTCGGGTCGGTCACCGTACCGCTGATCTATGTCATCGGCTTTGCGATCGCCGTCTCGTTGATCCTGGCCGTCCACTGGCTGATTTCGAAAACCCGCTTCGGACGCGATCTGCGCGCGAGCGCCGCCGACGCTCAGGCCGCCGAAACGCTCGGCGTCGACGTCAAACGCGTGCAGATGGCCACCTTCGCGCTCGGCGCGGCCTGCGCGGGCGTCGGAGGCACGCTCATCGGCGCCGCGTTCCAGTTTGGCCCTTCGAGCGGCGCCGCCTACCTCCTCAACAGCCTCGCCATCGTCGTGCTCGGGGGCCTTGGCAACGTGCTGGGTACGCTCGTTGGCGGATTGATGCTCGGCTTCCTGCAAAGCCTCGGTGGCCTGACGCTCGGCGACGGTTACCGTGACCTTGTTGGCATGGCGCTGTTCCTGCTGGTGCTGGCTTTTCGACCTGACGGCTTTCTCGCGCGGAGGCGATCATGAAAACGCTGTCGGGGCTTGCAGAGGCCGGCGTCCTCCTTGGCGCATTCATCCTGCTCTGGTTCGCGTCCGATTTCGTCGACGACTACGGGTTGCAGATCGCCTTCCGTGTCCTGATCTATTTGACGCTTGCCGAAAGCTGGAACCTGCTGGCGGGGTCGGTGGGCCTCGTTTCGCTCGGCACGTCGTGTTTTGTCGGGCTCGGCGCCTATGTTGCCTTCGGGCTGTTAAACAACATTGACGCGCCACTCCCGCTGGTTCTCCTTGGCTGTGCGCTGGCCGGTGGTGCATTGGCGGCGTTGGTTTCGCCGGCGCTGTTTCGTCTGAGAGGCCTTTATTTCACCGTCGGTACGCTCGCACTCGCCGAACTGCTGCGGCTGACCATGGTCAACGTCTCTGCGTTCGGCGGGGCGATGGGAATCTTCATGCAAAAAGATCCGCCTCCCCTGCCTGAACTCTATCATTACGCCCTGGGCGTCGCGCTGATCGCATCTCTCGCCATCACGGCCTGCGCGCGCACCCGTGTTTCCGTGATCCTGCGCGCGGTTCGCGACGACGAAGATGCCGCAGCCCAAATGGGCGTGCGTCCGTACCGCGTCAAGCTCGGCGCCTTCGTTGTTGCAAGCGCCCTGGTTGCGATCGCGGGCGGGGTGCAGGCGACGAAGCTTGGCGCCATCGAGCCCTATGGCATGTTCGGATTGCAATGGTCGATCGACGTCCTTTCGATGGTGATCATCGGCGGCGTCGGCCTGCGATTGGGTCCCCTGGTCGGCGCGTTGTTCGTCGTCGCGCTGGGGGAAGCGCTGGCCGACTACCCAGAGGCGCATGTCGCGATCGCGGGCCTGATCCTGATCGTGTTGATACGATTCGCGCCCGGGGGTGTCGTCGGTTTCGCGGAAACTCTGTCTTCCCCGACCAGGAAGCGGGCAACCGCATGAGCGCGAGCAACGTCCCGCTTCTCGAAGTCTTTGGCATCGTCAAGCGCTACGGCGGCCTGGTGGCGATCGATCACATCGATCTCCAATTGCAGCCGGGAACGATTACCGGCGTGATCGGCCCGAACGGCGCGGGAAAATCGACCTTGATCGGCCTGATCGGGGGCGCGGTTGTCCCAAGCGAAGGTTCGATCAGGCTCGACGGCCAGGACATATCGCGCCTTCCGGCGTCCGAGCGCGCCCGCGCCGGCATCGGCCGCACCTATCAAATCCCCCGCCCCTTCCTGGACATGACCGTCGAGGAAAATCTTGAAGTCGCGCAATATTCAATTCAACCCTTCATCCGGGCTGCTGTTGCGCGGGACGAGCGCGCGGCGCTTCTGAAGCGTACCGGCCTCGTCGACGCCGCAAGCCTGCCGGCCCGCGCCCTGCCGCTGCTTCGGCGAAAGCGACTGGAGGTCGCCCGTGCGCTGGCGCTCAAGCCACGCATCGTCTTGCTCGACGAGGTCGGTGCGGGCCTGGTCGACAGCGAAATCACTGAACTGATCGCGCTCATCCACTCGATAGCGGACCCGCGCACGGCAATTGTCATCGTCGAGCATGTCCTCCGTGTCGTACGCGAATGCTGCGCGCGCTCGATGGTGCTCAACTTTGGCAAGAAGTTGGTCGAAGGCCCAACGATGGAAATCTTTGCCAATGACGAGGTTGCGGCGGTCTATCTCGGCACCGGCGGTTCCCGCGAACCATCCGTGAGCCCAGCACGCGTCATCGACGCAGAGGCGCAAGACGCGGTGCATATCGTCGGCCCCGAAGCCGAACGCAGCGTGATGTCGTCCCTGATTGCCCTGCCACCCGTCGTTGAGGCCAAGATTCCCCTGCTTGATCTGCAAGGAATATGCTCCAGCTACGGCCAGGCCCGCGTGCTCAAGGGCATCGACCTGACGATCTCCGAAGGACAAGCCGTCGCCATCCTGGGCGCCAACGGCGCCGGCAAGACAACGCTTGCACGGACGATCAGCGGCGCCATAACACCAACTTTAGGCGTGTTGCGGATCGCCGGCGAAGACGTCCTGGGCCGGCCACCGCATCGCATCGCCGAACTTGGCGTGGCCCATTGCATGGAGGGTCGGCGCATTTTCGCGACGCTCACGGTACAGGAAAACTTGCTGATCGCGGCCCGCCATGCGGATGCTTCGGCCGTACATGAGCGGCTTGGCGCCGTCTATGACCTGTTCCCGGTGCTTGCCGAGCGAAAGGACCAGGGCGGCACCTCAATGTCGGGCGGTCAGCAACAAATGCTCGCGATCGGTCGCGCCCTGATGGCCCGCCCGCGGCTGATCATTTTTGACGAAATCAGCCTCGG
>Ga0137362_10000831_pt1 | contig 17782 bp, 27 predicted proteins | sample MadtaG_2_FD_104801 | JGI IMG/M metagenome (GOLD analysis project Ga0137362, IMG submission 104801) | Vadose zone soil microbial communities from Angelo Coast Range Reserve, California, USA - Mad1_100_16 metaG | ecosystem: Environmental > Terrestrial > Soil > Vadose zone | place: USA: California... | reverse complement strand
GGAGGGGGGAGGGGGTGGGCCGTGGATGAAACGAACCATTGGTTCAGGAGAGAAGTTTGTTTTTTTTTTTTTTTTTTTTTACATTTTAATTATACTGCCGTTGCGAGGAGGCGTGTGGGGTATAGCGCGGGGTAATGCGCGAGGCGACCGCATGAAACTTGGTTTGGTTGTTGACACGCACGTCTGAATGAATGATGCGCTCGCTATAGTAAAGGTGCCACGCCACCGCTTCCACTTTCCTTTTTTCACATACTACCGAGGTGTGAGGTGAGGCGAGGTGAGGCATCAAAGAGCGTTCACACCAATCATCAAGACACACGCAAGTGGCAACCTATCAAAACTAAACTTGCAACACCTGTAATCAAACTAAACTTGCGACACCTGTAATCATCACTTTAACGCTCGGACCTCGGTCTCATGATCTCATGACCAAATACACTTCTCCTTGCGGCGCCAAATGAAAAAAAAGTGACTCGAATGATAGGAGAGGCCCCCGGATCTGATGATAAAGTCTCTGTTGGGCTACAAATTACATTAATATTGGCGTGTTGCGTCCAATTCGTGTGTTGTGCGGCTAGCTGATCGGTCCGTTGCGCTAGAACGAACAAACGAACAAGAGATGTGGGGTTAGGTAGTATTGGATATTCATATTCGTCATATTCATCACATATGGGGCGATGCGTACACGTGCCATGGCTGGCCACTGGCAAGCGAGGCCGTACATTAATACCTCGAGGTAGACATTCCTCTGCCACGCGCAAACCATATTCGGTGGTGGTCCTCATGTAGTTCCATCGTGCGATTCCAACAGCTTAGGAGACGTATGTACACACGGGGCCATGAGCCATGTGGACACGGGAACGATGACACGTGTACCAGTGGTCGGAATCGGAATGGCGTGCGACACTAGTTTACGGCGGCTTTTCCTTGTTCCCCTTCCCTCCCACACACCTGGAGTATACTGCATTGTATGGAGGCTCTGAGATGTGGGGGAACCGCATCGCGGGCGGTACTCAACTCCACAGTTCGAGTCAGCAAAGACTTCCAAATTCTGAAAACCTGTGCAAGTTGGCGAGCGTCCAAATGGTTCAAATTTAACAACTTCAACTCCGAGTGTCCCATGATACCCGTGACCACGCCACTTGGCCAAATAGCCATGAGGAGATTGGAGCGGCGCTACGCCTCCCAGTCAGCCAGCCAGGAAGCTAAGGGATTGGCCCATGAGAATGAACCGGAGAGTGTGAGGGGCTGATTTCGCACTTGCCGGTTACCGGTTGCTTAAGATAGGTATAGTGTTTACTCCTGTGATCTGTGATCACAATCATAAGACCCTCTGCATCGGGTGCTTGCGCGTCGTGTCGTTTCAATCAATGAAGAACCAATCATCTACGAGGTGTTCACGAGGGTGACAGATGAGCAGGTGGGACACTCCGAATCTTCTTGCCGGAACATCCGACGGCGCCACGAGAAAGGAGAGTTGCTCAATACTCAATTGCGCTCATTCAATCTCAATTGCAATGTGCACCCCATCATGATGAGAAAGTTTTGGCAACATTCGTTCGCACTTCCCACAGTGCTGATGAGGGCAGGTAGTAACGGTGATACAATCAACAGCTGGGCGGCGTTGTAGAATGCATGTTTTTTTAACCAAAATTACGTGCCGTTTAGGCAGCACGTCATCTGAACCAACACCTCTATCGCGGATATGAATCATTGAATGAGAAAACATTTGGCAATTGTGTGTCAACTCAGTTTTTTTTAGGCGAGAACTCTTCATCATGATGATGGAAAAAAATTCGTAAGGAGAAGTAAGAAGGGTCGCTGTCGCCGCAAAGCCGAGGCGACCAGAATCCGTTACTCTGTGCAAAAGGTCGGTCGAGACCGTATCGAAGCGAGGATGGCTTGCGTATGAATAGAACGCGCAGGGGGGTTGGGCAGGCAGTAATGAGTGGGCTCAGGCCGAGCAGGAGCACTATCTTTGGACGTAAATACGACTCCAAGGAAGCGGATCGTTCAGAGAAATGAGGTTCTGTCATACATGAGAACAAGTATACATATCGCGCGCGTCAAGGCTCACGGCATTCTGAAAGGTCCCGAGGGGTTTGCCCACGGGGAAAGGGTTCGCGAGGTCGTCGAAGGCGCGAAATCCTAGATAAACCGTATCGATTTTTGCCAGCTAAATCTTAAAGGTTGAGAGGCAAAGCAGTCAACACGTAATTACTCTCTCTTTCTCTCGGACTCAGAAGAGACGTGTCAGGGTGAGATAGGCCTATCCGAACACTTCGGCCCTCCTATTGCCGAGCAATGCGCGAATGATGGCCCTGGCATATGCTCGAAACCCGAAATGGCAGGCGAATTAGAGAGAAGGATATGGGCGTCAATTTAGCTGGTTCGGATTGTTGGCACTCCCACAGCAACAACTCACGGACGGAATATGAAGCACCGATCTTGGTGAGTTGGGACGGAGGGCGAGGCGTAAGACGACATGAGACGTGAGACGTGCTCGGCGCCAGCCAAGCAGCCTGATTGAAGGGACACGGATCATGGATCATGACCCAAAGGGCGATGCTTATGCATGGAACGCGCATAACCGCTGCGGTGACATCCCCGTCTGCTCGAAAAGGTGAACCAATCATCCATGGCCAAGAAGTCTGGGAGACAGACGCACCCTGGGCATCCCGGAAGAAACCGGAAGTATGAAGTAGAGACAGCCCCGGATACAGAGGACCTGGAAGCGAAAAGGAAACGTGCTCCGCGGGTTAAGACTGGCACCAGCTCGGAAAACGCCACTGGTAGATCACATGTACAAGGGCGAGTGAGGCTGTTTGCGGGTAACTGTGTGTCAGGTGGGGTACAGTTCCCAGACTGCACTTCTTGCGAACGTGGTTCCGTCCTTGTTATCACGATGAGCTTTCATTCACGCGGTATCCTTGATGTGGTTGTCCCTGTCCGAGAGGTGGAACGGGATCCGCTTCCTCCACGAGGGAAGTCAACAAATAAGGTGGGTTGTGGAAGGCAGACGCCAGCCTGCCTCGTAGTCGTCTGCTGACTTACGTCGCCTTGAATCCGCTTAGTTTCCGAGACGAGCAGGACAGCTTAAAGATTGTGTGTAGGGGCGCACTAGAACAACCGTTATGGGCACAATAGCATACGTGTGGCGGATACGCTAAAAACCACCTAATTGTACTAGATTGGGCGTTCCTTAACTTGCGGCGGATGGCTGAGGAGTGGTACTCGTTCAGTAGTTGGCGCTGCTGACGTAAAACACGACTGGGACTTGCTCAACTCGACCATCTCAAGCTCGCCGACATGGATGTGGTCAAGGCAGTCGAGACTTACATCACAAAAATGGTCGCCGTACCTCCAGCGATGAAGGTATTGCTCCTCGATTCACATACCGTACGTCACAGTGCTCTACGACCTTCCTGATGTCATGTTCACACTCTCCCAGACCCCCATAGTGTCTCTTGCCTCCACGCAGTCCATCCTTCTCTCACACCAAGTGTACCTCACCGACCGCATCGACAACAACAAGCGCGAACGCATGGCACATATGAAGTGCGTATGTTTTCTGCAGAATAGCGAAGACAGTCTCGGAGCCCTCGAAGCTGAGCTGAAAGAACCGAAATATGGAGAGTATTACTTGTGTCAGTGGGTGAATGCCATCTCTTTTTGGTACCTCTGTGGCCCTCATTCTCCATCTCTGCCTTTAAGACTTCAGCAATATCTTGACCAAGACCGCGATCGAGAGATTGGCGGATGCAGATGAATACGAAGCAGTGAGAGAAGTTCAGGTAACTTCTCATTCATGGCATAGCCATCTTCACGCTCACGTTACTAGGAACACTTCGCTGATTATGCCCCTCTCCTCCCTTCTCTCTTCTCTCTCAACTACACCCCCTCCCCTACCACTCCTCTGTATGGTTCAACTCCAAACACTTGGGATGCAAACGCACTGGATCGACATGTGCAGGGGCTGGTTGCCATGATTCTTAGTCTGAAGAAGAAGCCGGTTATCCGTTACGAGAAGATGAGTTCCATGGCCAGAAAGCTTGCCCACGAGCTGCAGGTACAGTTCTTTGCGTTCTATATCGATTCACCGTATCAACTCGCCTTAGAATCGCATCCAAGCCGAGTCCCAACTGTTCGATTTCCGGTTAACCCAGATTCCACCTCTTCTCCTCATCCTTGACAGGCGAAATGACCCCGTCACGCCTATGCTCTCGCAATGGACGTATCAAGCAATGGTCCATGAATTATTGGGCATTCGGAATGGCCGTGTGGATATGAGTCGGGTTCCAGATATCCGACCTGAGCTCTCGGTACGTTACGGCACAAGCGGCGTGGTTGGACGTCCAATCTCACCCATAGTCACACAGGAAATCACATTGACGACATCAACGGACCCATTTTTCCAAGCTCATCACCTCGCAACCTTTGGTGACCTGGGGACTGCTCTAAAGTCGTACGTTCAGTCGTACCAGGCACGCTCCCTTGCGCAACAGTCATCTTCAATCAATTCGATAACGGATATGAAACGTTTCGTGGAGGAGTATCCAGAGTTCAGGAAGCTTGGTGGGAACGTGAGCAAGCACGTCGCGCTCGTAGGGGAGCTCAGCCGGCTTGTGGATCGGGACAAGCTCTTAGAGTTGGGCGAGGTGGAACAGGGCCTCGCGACAAGAGCTGGGGCAGATATAAAGGTACGACCACTTGGGACAGAACGTCGTTGTGTTATTGAGGTTTATACAGAACGTCCAAGCTTTCATCATCGACAGCGGCGTCTCTCCGCAGAACAAACTCCGCCTTTTGATCCTGTACGCGTTGAGGTACCAAAAGACTCAAGCAAGTAACATTGCGTCGCTTATCACGCTCGCCCTGCAAAACGGTGTCCGGGCGGAGGATGCTCGGGTAAATCCATCCAGCCTTGCTTAACTTTACTTCTCGAGCTCTTATATCGACTCGTGCTAAAGCTAGTGTACGCCATTCTCAATATCGCGGGCGCTGACCATCGTCAAGATGACCTCTATTCTACCGAATCGCTACTTGCCTTGGGGCGTTCGGCGCTGAAGGGGTTAAAGGTTGGTTATAATATCGCTATCGTCGGATATGTATCTCACATTCCCCTTCTCAGGGAGTGGAAAACGTTTATATGCAACACACGCCACACCTTTCCGAAACGCTGGAGAATCTCTTCAAAGGAAAATTGAAAGAGAGCAGTTATGCATTCCTAGATGCGGCGGGGCCGAACGCGGGCTTGCAACGGTACGTCTTGTAAACTTGGCAACTACGCCACCATTTACGTCGTATCCAGGCCTCAAGATGTGATAATATTTATCATTGGAGGCGCCACTTTTGAAGAAGCGAGGACGGTAGCTCTGCTAAATCAAGAGCCTGCATCAGGCAGTACAGGCGGCGCGCGCCTTCTACTCGGTGGGACTTGCGTGCATAATTCTATGAGGTGTGCACTCGCCACTATCGATGTATCATTATTCAACTGCGATTCTAACGTCGGTTTACTAGCTTCTTGGAGATGGTTGAATTGGCGGCGTCGAACTTCCCAGCCGAAGTATATGAGCCGCCGCCGGAATCTGCCTCGAATGCGCCGGCGTTGAACGTAAACCTTGGCGGAGTGAGTTTGAGTCTGGGCGGGCCAGCTGGGGCGGGTGTATATCGGACGAGCGGAGAGTCGAGTGGATTGCAGGGAGATGGGATCCGTGGGGGTGTGCGTAGTTTGCTGGGCAAGGTGAAGCAGGGCGTAGACAAGATTGGGTTACAACACGCGTGACGACTTTACTAGCCACGTATCACTCTTTACTACTCAACTCTTAATTATAATCCTCAATCCTTTCGACCTCTTGCTCTTCGTACTATGCCGACAAAGGGTTTCTTTGGTGGTCTCAAGGCCGTCGATGCCTTTGGAAAGGTCTGTCCAGCTTGCCACGATGACTGGCTAGTGCAAACTTCAATGTCTGATACACCACGCAGACCATGGAGGATGTCAAAGTCAGAACACGCACAGGGGCATTCTGTGCGTACTCTTTCGACTGCACGAATCGTCCTAAAGTGCTATAGTTGTTGACACGTTGACCACCTTTGGCCCGTAGTGACACTGGTCTCTGTTGCGATCATCCTGTCGTTCACAGTCATCGAATTTCTCGACTATCGGCGAATTGGCATCGACACCTCAGTAGTCGTCGACCGGAGTAGAGGAGAAAAATTGACCGTACATCTGAATGTGACGTTCCCGAGAGTACCATGTTATCGTGAGTTGCTTCACCCAAACCAAACCATCCGAGTCCCCGTCACCCCCGCCGCCCACCAGCCATCCTAACGACACTAACCCCATCCTCATCTTTGTCCAGTATTATCCCTCGACTTGATGGATATATCTGGGGAGCTCCAGCGCGACATCTCGCACGATGTCATCAAAACCCGTCTCACGGCTGAAGGAACGGCTGTCCCAGGCTCGGAAGTCGCAGGGCTCCGAAATGATCTCGACAAGTTGAACGAGCAACGCTCGGATGGCTATTGTGGCTCGTGCTATGGTGGGGAACCCCCCGAGGGCGGATGCTGTAATACGTGCGATTCCGTTCGTGAGGCGTACACGCAGAGAGGCTGGAGTTTTGGTAACCCCGGGGGCATTGACCAGGTGTGTTTGGGCGGTTGTCTCCCTCTATCTTCCTTTTGCGTTTGCGTGCAGGACTTCTGCTGAGCTGAGGGCCTTTTGTAGTGCGTTCAGGAACATTGGTCAGACCATATCCAAGAGCAATCATCGGAAGGCTGTAACGTTGCCGGTCTCGTGCGGGTGAACAAAGTCATCGGAAGTATCCATCTCTCGCCAGGACGTTCCTTCCAATCGGCCCAGTCTAGGATATACGATCTCGTACCGTACTTGAAGAATGACGGAAACCGCCACGACTTTTCACACACTTTACACTATGTGTACTTCACCGCCGATGACGAGGCGGATGAATCCAAGGCTCAAGTGAGCAGAGAGATGCGCGAGCGTCTGGGTATTTACCAGCATCCGCTGGACAATCACATGGCCAGGGTGCGTGTTCTTTCCCTTCTGACCCCGGGTCACGGAGACTGATGGGGCGTACTTTTGTTGGCTTATATAGACGTCAAAAGCACAATACATGTTTCAGTACTTCCTCAAGGTCGTATCGACCCAATTCCGTACTTTGGACGGTGAAGTCGTCAACTCGCACCAATACAGCGTCACGCACTTTGAGCGCGACCTCTCGACAGGCGCGACAGGCAGCACGATGGAAGGTTTACAGTTAACACACGGCGTCAACGGTTTACCAGGTGTGTGGCGATCCCCCCCCCCTTCCCCCTGGTTGCGGTCACATACAGTAGTTGACTTGAATCTTCGTCCTACTTTGTTCCGCAGGCGTGTTCTTTAGTTATGAAATCTCGCCCATCCTTGTTGCCCATCGTGAAACGCGCCAGTCTTTTGCACACTTTTTGACATCGTAAGTTTGCCTCCCCATGCTCCCCTTGCCTAGACCGAGTCTGATACATTCCCAACCAGAACATGTGCCATTGTGGGCGGCGTGCTCACAGTGGCCTCTATTCTGGACAGCGCGCTCTTCGCAACGCAACGTGGCTTCAAGAAGAGCGCAGGGATGGACGGACATGCTAATGGCAAGCTGATTTGAGATTATGTGGGTTACGTTAACAGTCCTATACATTTCTCATCATAATTATTATCTGGGGCTCGCGCATGAATGCATGAACTCTGATGTACCCATGTACGGTTTACTCCCGCCTGCCTTGGCACGAACGAATGATTACATGGTTTTGATCATTCGCGGTACTACTCTCTTATCGTCTGCACTCTATTCGTGGGGAGAGAATGCGGCGCGCATGTCAGAAAAAAAATCCTTGGTTGATGTACACAGAACATCCGAGAGGGTATCAAATACAGAAAGCGATATCGGCAGTCAGCCGGTGAGGGAAGGTAAGTCGGGAAGGTGTGGGTGTGAGTGTCATCTTCGCCGCTTTGTACGCGCCGAAGAACCCCCTGGTCCCGTCTCTGTCGTTCTTCGTTTCGGTGCTGAGGGATTGTTGGTCGATGATAGGCGCTGTTGTGCTGCGACGTCGGTGATACTCTTACGGCGAGGAAGCCGTGGACGAGGCCCGCGGTGGTGGTTCTCGTGAGAGGGACGGACTCTGTGAGGATTTTCCTGCGAATCTAACGGCGTCAACGAAAAAGCACAGAGCCCGAGGAAGAAAGATCAACCTTGGCGTACATCATCAGCTCGTCGTCCTCCTCATCCGGCTGGTGGCCGATATGTTTTCGACCCCATGGGACCATCGTCTTTTGGCCACCCGTCGCAGTAGTAGGCGTACCGTTAACGATCGCATTCTCGACCTCCACTTCGTCCACGTATTCGCCACCACCGTCTTCCTCCTCTTCCTCCTCATCTTCTGACGGCGGTGCTTCTCCCTGTTCTCCATCATCATCATTATCAACTGGACTTCTCCTTTCCTCATCATCCGAAAGAGGGACGATTATGCTTCTTCGTTGGTGAGAGCTGGCACTCGACTTGCGTCGCTTCACGCTGCCTACTCCTGCTCCGCGGCCACCGGTACCAGCACCAGCACCAGCGCGACTGGTACTGCCAGTCGGCGTTGATGTGGGCTGTGGGACGGCAGAGTCCGTCCATTCAACGCGGTTGCCTTCACCATCTTCTTCCTCTACTTTGACGGGAACATCGATGACCGCTTGGACGCGGCGGACTACGCGCGGGAAGGCAAGCGTTTTCGTCGGAGAGGGGCGTTTGTCGGCACGGGCGGTGGATGAGGTTGCGGACGCGCCCCGTTTCGTTGCGGATGAGGTCGTGGAGGAATCGCCTGCTAGGATTGGGACGTGCTTTGGTGTGCGGTCCGTGAGCGTCGTCTGGGGGTCGGGGGTAACAATGTTGGATGATGACGATGATGGACGAAGTCACTAAGAGCTAGCTAGCGTACCTGCGATGATGAAGAAGATAGCTGATTCAAGAGGCGCGTGTGCTCGGCATCGATGCGCAGGAACTGGTCTTTCCAGGCTTTGATTTCTCCTCGCAGGGTCTCCTCGAGGCGCAGACACTGGTCTTTCCATTGTTGGGCCTCCTGGCGGAGCTGCGCGATTAGTTCGGCTTGGTGCTTATTCTGCGTTGTGTAAATGCGGGGGAAAGGAGAGGGGGAAAGTCAGTGAGAGTATTCCCAAGGGGAAGAAATCCGCGATGGGATGAGCAAAATGTTCACCACAAGTAATGCACTGTCTGCCTAGAAGTAAACGACGTTGGGATGAGTATCATGGAAGAAAGGGAGCAGTGCGGACGCGCCTCTGCCTTCCACCTGTTCACTTCTGCGAGCCATGCTCGAGATTGTTCTTTGCAAGCGTTGAGGTCCCTCATCGAATCGTCACGTTCATGTCTCAGGACGCGTAGGTCGTCTTCGGCTTGAGTGAGCCTTGCACGGGTCCCATGTTCGTAAGCGCGAAGCTGAAATGAAGGTTGGAGGATGGAACGCTGGAGGATGCAACCCGGACCTACGGCGGAGACAGTCACTTGGGAGAATTGTTTGAAGGCCTCGGCGACGATGATGGAAGGATCTGACATTGAGCAGCACGGCGCTCTCGCTCTGTTCTTGTTGGTGTTGTGGCCAGGTCGGGTGAGCGTGACTAATGGTGCCGTGATTACTGCGGTAAGACCATCGAATTCAAGTGAGGTGGGAGTCCCATTGTCGACCATCCACTTCTCACTATTCGCGGCAGAGACGGACAAAGTCCGAGTTATCTGACTTTTACGTCCTCCCACAACCACGGGTTCTAGATCAAAAACAACCAGGCGTATCTAGGAATATCTTCTAGACCAACACTATTTGGATTTCCCTTGAGTTCTAGGGCAGTCCCGGATCTCGGGGATGCCCAGCACCGCTCTCTTTCCATCCGAGTCCACCGCGCAGGAGCAATGCCTCCGGATTTCATACACTATGTCTCGGCGGCCTCGAGCTTCAAGGTCCCGTGCTCCTGTTAAATGGGCGTTCGAGTTAGAAACTACCATTGCTCAGCGCTCATCTTTGAAAACAGCACTGGCGAGTGATTTTCCTCCCTGGAGTGGGAAACAGGAGCGCAGATCGACACCTCCAGACGCTCGCCTGTACGATGTAGCACCTTGCGTGTCACAGCTTGCTGGTGGTCATAAGGTCCTTTTCCGGCTTCAGCGGTGCATATTGAGACCGTAGCGCACACCGTGACAGACGAGCTCTCCTGTAGCGTTCCTATTACGTCGCATCGGTGACGGTGGATCTGGACAGTGAACGTGGATCCCAGCTCCGACTCCAAGTGTCGACGTCGACTGTGAGCAATTCGGCGAGGGTCCTCTGTGGTGGAAAGGTGTTACGCTCGGACGGTGGGTCAACTTCTATTCGCTATTAAGAAGAAAACTGAGGGATTTGGTGTAATACGTTGATTTGGCCGTGCGCGGGTTGACTGACTTTGCTCTCTGAAATAATACCGATACTTACATTTTATTGTACGAACCCCGTCGATGTCGATTGTTAGTTGAACACACTATGCTACAGTGGATAGTCCTTCATATATCCGGTATCCTTGCGGCACCTAGTTTTTTATTTCTGCGCCTGCGGTATCTTTTTTCAGGTTCAAATCGAACCACCTGAAGACTTCATAGTGCCATTTCAAGCTGAAGAAATGCAATGGCTTAACAACGTGCAAATAATGCGGAAAATATCAGCTTTACCTATTTCCGTGGTTCAATACCCAATGGTTCTCGTCGGGGAAGATAACCAATCGAGTTGGTACTCCTTGCCTTGAAACAATCTTTACTATCTGATCAAAATCATACAAAGTGAAACATATGCGCACTGCTTCAACGCGTGGAATGCGCCGATCCCATCAGTCTCTGGCAAGCGATAGTCCTTGCTGCCATGAATGACAAGCTGCGGCGTTGACCACTTGTGCACAAAGTTGATCGGGTTGTACTTTTCGAGCACCTCCCTCACTTCCTTATCCCAAGGACGGCCACCCCATTCATGGTTGAACTGTATTCGTGGTTAGACAATCGAGGCTAGTTCTGAGAGAACGAGTGAACGTGGTGCTCACGAAGAAAAGCTCGTCGGTGGAGTAGCCATTGTAAGTCGCGTCGAAGACGCCATCGTGGCACACGAGGGCCTTGAAGTTGAACCCGTACTCGGGGTGACCTTGGATCCAACTTTGCCACAAATAAGCACTCGGAATGCAACCGTGGTATGTACTACTAAACTCACTTGATGGCGTAGCCACCCCAGCTGGCGCCCGCAGCGACTGCACGGTCAGGGTCGATTTCGGGGTACTTGCCGAGGGCATATTTCCAGCCTTTTTGAAGGTCGACGAAAGGCTTCCCGCCCCAGTCCTTGGCGATGGCATCCGTAAAGTCTGTCGATGAGAGTTGGTGTCAAAGCTGCTCAATGCATGCGTGTATGGGGCAGGAGTTCACCTTGACCAAACGTCGTCGAACCTGTCGGGTTAATTGCCACGACAAAATACTCTTGGTGTGCGAATATGTTTGGGTTCCACCTCGTGGACCACCGATCGTCCCAAGCTCCTTGAGGACCTATAAAGCTCTTCAGAATACTATACACCTATTGTTTTGGCGAGTGCTGACGCGCCTCCGTGAATGAGCAATAGTCCCGGCCACTTTTTCTTGTCGCCTTCCTTCCACTCATACGGCTTAACAACAAACCCGTGTACTTGCTTCCCTTCCGCTCCTTCAAAGTAAAAGTCCTCCGGCGGACGCAACGTTTTGCCCACCAGTGCTTTCTCGGCGAACCGTGTAATCCGTTCAGGCGCGCCTTTCCACTTGAAGTCGCCTTGGGTGTTTAACAAGTCCCCTTCAAGCTCGTGGAGACCACGAATAATGAACACGTCATTTGGTCCCTGGAGTGAGGAGCGGGAGAATATGAGCCTGCCGTTGGGCAGTATTTGGAGAGCAGTGACGGCGCCATCGTGGGTAAGCGACTGAGGGGTGACATACTTGGGTGGAAGAGATGGGTGGGTTGTGGACTTGTCAGGGGTATCAGGGATAGGGAGAAGAAAGAGCTTGCTGCGCGCATGATCACCAGCAGTCAGATAAAGAAAAGTGGAATCCTGGGAGAACTGCGAGAAGATTAGCGCTTGTCCCGGAGGCGGGGGAAAAACAAGATCTTACAGCGAGTTCTTCTACAGATCGATCCCAAGGCTGCGTGAGCGTGTAGCGGACATCTTTCTTTAGGTCGTATATGACAATCTTGGCCCTGTACAGGATTGTTTATTCTCCGAGTCGGCAGAAAAGCTGGATTCGGCGACTAACCTATCGGACTCATAACCATCCTCGTCGAGTTCTGCCCAAGCCACCTTGTCGCCTTGCACATTGAACACAGGGTTACGCGTCGCGCCTTGCTTGCCCGAGGTTAGCTCGCGCGGCTTTTGTCTTCCGGTGAAGTCTACGAGGTATACCTATAACATTCAGTTGGTAGGCTGGTCTAGGACGTGGGGTGTGTTATGAGTCCTAACGTTCTGCCTAGTATGCCAGGCCTCAGGCAGGTTAGGGTCTTTTGTGGTGTAGACGATGTAGTTTTCAGAAACATCATAATCGCCAGCGCCGCCGAATGGCTCCACAGGTGTATGCTGATTGAGCGTCAAATCCGGGAAATGGAGATAGATGTCACGAAACCTACATGCCCGGTACCATTCAGCACATTGTAGAACTTGTCCCCAAAATGCCAATGCCCCTCAGCGTCCTTGTAAAGCTTGACGGTGAAGAGCGACGGGCGCTTCGGCACCGTCCACGTGTCCCAATGTCGCTCGTACGTATCGTCGTATACCAAGGCGGTATGGCCGCGGTTCTGCCACTTTATGTCGTTCTCGGGGACGTTGGTCAAATCCCCATCCCCATAGACGTTGTCCGAAAAAACGAGAAAGCCAACCTTGCCCGCGTAGCGAAAGCTGTTGGGGGATGCCGTTGGGAATTTGCCCAGTAGCACGCCGGTGGGCGGGTCAGAAGTCAGGGCGAGACTTTGGTTGGTGAATTGGACAGAGATCGAGTAGAGACCAGCCATCTTGCTTTCATCATCGTCAACGACATAACCAACAGTGCGGTCGTCGAGCCAGAATGCCTCGCCACCGTTCGCTAGGGGGAACTCAACGGGTTCAACGGCCGACTCGAGCGACGCGACGAAAACCGACTTGTGATTTCTATCCAGTACAGTACATCAACGACGTGCAATCGCAACAAATTGGGATATTTTCGTACATTTTCTCCTCGAAGGAATATTTGGAGACGGACGCGAGGACGAGATCTCCAGCAGCATTTGCTTCGCCAGTGCTCGGACGAGGAAGTTCGATCAGGTCCTTGGGACTGAATCTGTCTTTTCCCGTTTTCAATTCGAAATCTTTAATCGTAGACATCGGAGGAGCGGACATAAAGGGTAGCTGTGTAGCGAACCCTAGGAGCGCAAAGCGAGGGAACCACATGCCGGTGTCCCCTAATGAGAACAAGTTGTACACTACGTTTGCGTCTTTCACTCGCTTATGGCCTCCTCGTCATCCTCTGCGCCCAACTCTGCTGCCTCCCCATCTGCGCCCGCGTCCATGCCCACGTCCAACCTCACTCCCGGATCCGTCACCTCCTCCACACCCCCTGTCGAAGAATCCCACCGCGCCCTGAGTCCGACCCGGAATTCCACCATCTTTTCGCCGATCAACTTGAGCAGCTGAGCTTGCTCTGCCGTAAGCACCTTGCCCTGTTCACATAGCTCGTGCGGATTTTCCAAAGCCGGCACGCCCTTTCGCATAACCGTCGACAGACCGAGTTTGCGCAGCTGGGGCTCCTCGTTGTGTGGGAACGGTTCCGGCGGGTCAGAATGGTGTTGCATGACAGGTCCCGCTGGGAGGATCACGGTGCGGGATGCGCGATTACCAGACCGTGCAAAATCGGGTTGATGGAAATCCTTGAACCACTCAATCACCTCCTGAGGTTCTGTATCTGTGAATAACAGTCCAACCTGCCCTTTTATTTGCTGAATGACAAAAAGAAATTGGGCTTCGATCGTGTGATTGATATCAAGTTGTCACTCACCCTGGCTAGCGGTGCTAAACCTGGCCGATGTTCCGCCTCCGGCGTCGTACCAAGTGCCTTAGCCATCAGTGCTCCCCGTCCGAAATATAACCGTGCGGAACTGATATAGAACGTAGAATTAGATGGCGTAGAAAAGTAAGAAGATGGCAAACCTACCCTCTCCACAATTTTCGGACAGTTTTTAGATGGGCATTGCGCATGTTACCAACTTCGAAAAGCCAGCAGTATCTCCACTTTTCTGCATTTTCCTGGAGCTAGTCAAAGGTCGGCACCGACCTCAGGGATGGCGGTGTGTTTAGCATGAAGTTAGCTCGCACCTCCGTTATCTGAGCACCTTTGTGGTCCCTAGTCTTTTTTGAAACCTTCGTCAGAGATACTGCGACGTTCGTCAATAGTAGCTTAATGTGATGCAGGAAGAGCTGGACTGACCGAGCTTTTGTCTCTTGGATCTTGGCATCGTTGGAAGAAGGTAACGAGAAAATTGGCAAGGGGCGAAAAAAAATAATCAATTGTCGATGTTCAACGTCTCTCAATCAGACCTCGGCAAACTCGAGGCAGTACTTCTCAACGACTCGGGCAATGTCCCTTTACACAACCGCTTTAGAGCATTGTTCACCCTCAAGGCTCTCAAGAGCGAAGATGCTGTCCATATTATCTCAAAAGGTCCCGTTTATTCTCAACGCCGCAGGCAGGGCTGCTCACTAACAGTCATGCAGGGTTCCAGGACCCCTCTGCTCTCCTCAAGCATGAACTAGCTTACTGCTTAGGACAAATGAAAAATGCCGCGGCACTCCCCATTCTCGAATCTGTATTGGCGAACGACCGAGAAGACCCAATGGTACGGCATGAGGTGAGCTGCTTGTTCACACATATCGTCGCATTGATGAAGCTTCAGCTTCACGGGTTTCCGTATTGTGTAGGCAGCCGAGGCGATGGGTGCTATTTCATCAGACGCATCTTTGCCTGTACTTAAAAAATATTTGAACGACTCTAACCGTTCTGTACGCGAGACCTGCGAGATCGCAATAGCGAAAATCGAGTGGGATCACTCTGAGGAGGGGCAACGACATCTTGCCAGCATGACCACCGAGCCTCAGTCAGCGGCGGTCTCTGTTTTCTGCGCGCTGCACCCTCATTGACTTTATGTTCTTCAGGACTTACACGTCCGTCGATCCGGCACCCCCAATTTCCAGCCTCCTTGCTGGAAAGTCAGGAAATGCGACGCTATCTAGCGTGGACGAACTGCGCTTAAAGCTTCTTGACACACAACTGCCACTGTTTGAGCGTTATCGTGCAATGTTTGCACTGCGGAACATCGGCTCTCCCTCGGCCGTCGATGCCCTTGCCGCAGGTTTCTCTGACGACAGTGCACTCTTTAAGTGAGGCCCATCCTCGGTTTTCTCGTTCCCATGAAGTGAATTGACTCGGTCTGGGTATAGACACGAGGTCGCTTACGTCTTTGGCCAACTGCTGTCTCCCCATTCCGTCCCGGCGTTACTCCAGGTCCTCCAGAATCCGAAAGAATCAGACATGGTACGGCACGAAGCCGCTGAAGCACTCGGCGGTATCGCAACTCCAGATATTCTTCCGTACCTCAAGGAATATATGACACGGGAGGACGCACCTGTCGTGCTGCGGGAGAGCTGCCAGGTAGCATTGGACATGTACGAGGTGGGTATCTCATCTTTCCCATGGAACACCGTCATGAGACTGAGTTCTGCACTTGCCGATCATAGTACGAAAATTCAGACCAATTCCAGTATGCTAATGGCCTAGACGGTACGCGATAGATAGCACTAGAATAAGATTCGCAATTCCTGGTTTCTTCGCGCGATTCAAGCACTGTATTTCGTATACTGAGTTCGATTTCCCTGGCGCACAGCTGCAGGGCGATGAAAGATGTATATGCCCCTCCCCCTGAACCAAAGGGTGTGCAGCGCGGGGAATACTTTTGCCGCTCTTTTGATAAATGTGCCACATGATGTTTCTCCAGATAGAACTACTGTAGTGGGCTATGGGCTGGGGGCATCGATCGGGACCACGAGGACTGGAACGCGCGAGAAACAAGTCTAACAAGGGCGGGCGCATTCGATTGGAAGCCCAAGAATGCATCGATAAGTCAAGTGAAGAAAACGGAAGTGCTCATCTTCCGTGAGATGATCCCTTTGGGTGGAGATCGCAGGTCAAGATAACGGGGCAATCCAAAGGTAATATGATGCACCCATCCTCAAAGTTTGCGGACAATTATACTGGAAGATGCGTGTAGCAACTGTCAACCATCGTCACAGACGCTGCGCCTAGGACTTGCTTCGATGATAGACTAAAGAGTTAACAAGTCTAGGCGTTGAACAACGAATAAATGGCGAGCTTATAGGTGTGCCCCTCGGAGCACTCAAAGGACATGTCATTGTGGGTGGGGAGATAAGAGATATACAATGCATGCTTGCATCAGGAATACTCTCGCACATGCCCCGCTGGCCAGCTCTGAGCGACACAGCCAGCGACTCGCATCTCGACTTGGTCAAAGACAGCAACAGTCCGGACGACCTCGAAGCCGAGGCTCGCAAACAACGCGATGCTCCGCACGTTGGCCGATCCGATGCGAGCCACGAAAGACTCTTTCCTTACACCGAGCTTGTCGCATGCGTAAGAAAGGAGCAGGCCGAGTGCCGCATGTGCGCGTCGTTGACCGCGGTAGGCGGGCTCTGCAGGGAGGTAAGGAGAAGCGTGTGCATTGGCATTTGCCTCCTCGTCAAGGAGGAGCGACGGTAGAGGAGCGGGCGAGTAGAGTACGGACCAGCTATCATCACCTCGCACTCGACTTCAAACTCGGGGTCCTCACGGGAATTCTTGAAAAAGAGATTGACGTCGCCGATCATGGGGAGCGCTTTAATATCTTCGTTTGTGAGCTCGACCTCGCTCGGCATTGGCTCCAGCGGACGCGCGAGGATAATGAACGTAAGTTCTAGCAATATGAAAGAAGTGGAAGGACGAAGAGAGATGACTACTTCTGCACGCACTGTCCTCATCTTCCTGCCAACTTCCTGTTGACCTCCGTAGTTCACCATCAGGACCACGGTTCGGATCAGGAGAAAGGGACCAGAATGGCTCACGTTGCATCGCGTACTCCTGCTCTAGGGTGAGCTCCTCACTCGCTGTCAGCTCACGCAGTTCTGCGCTCTGCATCCATGCGTGGTATTTCTGAAAATGTCAGGGTGAGTGAAGAATGTATATGCTGTAAAGGTAAGTGTAACAGCGGTACCTCGACGTGCTCTGCGCTGGGGCAGACGGGTTAACGAACGATGCGAATCTCGTAACGAATCACATGCCGATAGGGAACTAGGACGACGGTGTCGCCGACGATGGCGGTGTATACGTTGAGTCTCATCGCCCAACCGCACGCGGGGCAATGATGGGAGCTGTGGCGTGTTGTTCTTTGCTAGGTTGACCGAGCGCCAGTCGTATTGCTCGAAGACACGTTTGGTGCGTCGTTGACGTACTGTAAATCACGTACATCGCGTATACACGATCAATTACTAATAATTGAAACTGACTCCTACCACAGATACATGTCCAGAAGGGTCTGTGGCGAAAACATTTGAGGGCTGAGATCCGAGAACTTTACGGGCTTCGGGTTCACGTTCAGTGATCTCATACTATTATTAGTTGGGCGCAAG
>Ga0137362_10000822_pt1 | contig 17846 bp, 17 predicted proteins | sample MadtaG_2_FD_104801 | JGI IMG/M metagenome (GOLD analysis project Ga0137362, IMG submission 104801) | Vadose zone soil microbial communities from Angelo Coast Range Reserve, California, USA - Mad1_100_16 metaG | ecosystem: Environmental > Terrestrial > Soil > Vadose zone | place: USA: California... | reverse complement strand
TGCCGTCCGCTCTGCCTCCCGGCCAATCGTGCTCCGTCCTGATATCCTTCACTCCATCAGCGGCGGGCAGCCGCAGCGCGGCATTAACAATCACGGATAATGCGTCTCCCCCAACGGAATCCGCCCAACTCAATGGCACAGGCTTGAATCCCGCTCCCGCCGTGTCGCTCATGCCCGGAAGCCTCGACTTCGGTACCACTAACCAGGGAACCAGCACTTCTTCGTCAATTTCTGTCAAGAATTCAGGCACCGCCGCGCTTCATATTTCCAGCATCGTCATCGCCGGGGCCAACACCAACGACTTCAGCTCCACAAGCCCCACGTGCACCGCCCCCCTTGCGGCAAACTCTGTCTGCACCATCTCGGTCACGTTCACGCCCCTGGCAGCGGGGTTGCGAACCGCCACAGTGACGCTCACCGACGATGCACCCGATTCCCCGCAGCGCATAAATGTCCAGGGCACCGCGAATTCCGCTCCGACATCCGCCATCGTTGTGAATCCAGGCAGCCCCGATTTTGGCACCAAGACACAAGGAACGAGCACCCCGATGAACGTCACGGTGACGAATGCGGGGACAGCCGCGTTGCACCTCACAAGTGCTGTACTGGGAGGAGCCAACGCAAATGAATTCACACTCGCCGACCCAACCTGCGGCACCGCTATCGCCGCCAGTGGTTCTTGCACGATTGTGTTGACCTTCACGCCTCTTTCAGTAGGTGTACACGCCGCCAGCGTGACACTCACCGATGACGCCCCTGGCTCGCCGCAAGTCATCAATATCACCGGCATGGCGAACGCCGCCTTTACATCGGGCCCAGCTCAAGGTGGTTCGATGAGCGCTTCGGTTTCGGCCGGTCAGTCCGCTCTGTATCTGTTGCAACTCACTCCCGGAGCCGGCTTCAGTGGCACCGTCTCGCTCGCCTGCAGCGGCGCCCCCCTCGCCGCCGTCTGCCAAGTCCCATCGACTGTGTCCATTGCCAATGGGTCGCCGGCTCCGTTCACCGTAAACGTCTCTACAGCCGGTAGCGCCGCGCTGCCGCCCTCATGGCCCTGGCTGCTCAGTCCTCCAGCACGGATTCACGTGTTTTTGCCACTGATCTTTGTTCTGCTTCTGGCGATCATCACCAAGAATCGCTGGATCCTTGCCGACCCGCTCCACTTCCGGCGTTTGGCATGCCGCGGGGCCCTCGCCACGGCCCTGTTTTGTACGGCGATTTACGCCGCCAGCTGCGGCAGCACCAGCGCCGTCACCACGACGCCGCTACCCCTAGTTACGCCATCCGGGACGTCGACCATCACCATCAGCCTGAGTGCAATGTCCACAACGCAGCAACCGCTCCAGTTGCCGCCCATCCAACTCACCCTAATCGTGAAGTGACCCTGGCTACTCGGGGTCCTAAAACTCACGCACCACGCATATCTTTACAAATTTGCAGGGAGGGCGGGCACCTCAGGTGGGTGAACGAAAAGGCGGCATCCGCCAGTCCCAGCAGAAGAACATTCGCAAAGGTTGAAGAGCTATAGAAGAATTGGCCCCAACTACTCAGTCCAGTTACTCCGGTTACTTCATCGCGGTGATACGATAGATCACACCCGCTCCATCGTCCGACACCAGCAACGATCCGTCCGGCGCTACCGCAACACCCACTGGCCGTCCATTCACGTCCGATTTGCTCGGATCGGGCACCAGTCCTGTCATAAAAGGTACGGGGTCCGCCGATGGTTTTCCGTTCTTGAATGCCACAAAGGCTATCTGGTAGCCCGAGCGCGATGCCCGGTTCCAAGATCCGTGCTCGGCCACGAAGGCTCCGCCTCGGTAGCTCTCCGGGAATTGCTTGCCGGTATAAAACGCAAATTGCAACGGCGCCACGTGAGCCCCCAGCAGCACGTCCGGAATAATCGCCCGCGCCACAAGCTCGGGATGTTCTTGCTTCACGCGCGGGTCGACATTGCTCCCAAGGTAGCTATACGGCCACCCGTAAAATCCCCCGTCCTTCAACGACGTAAAGTAGTCGGGAGGCAAGTCATCCCCCAGCTCGTCGCGCTCATTCACGCTCGTCCACACTTCCCCGGTGACCGGCTCCAGCGCCAGCCCCACGGGATTCCGCAATCCCGTCGCGTACAGCCGCGCATTATTGCCGTCGGGATCGCAGATAGTTACTGCCGCGCGCCGCGGATCCTCTCCTGTATCAATGTTTGAGGCAGAGCCAACGGCAACAAAGAGATGCTTCCCATCTGCGGAGAAAGCCAGCGATCGAGTGTCATGCCCGCCCCCCGGCAAATCCATCAGGTGTTCCTTTTCGCCAAGCCGTTTCGAGGTCTTTGGATCGTAGCGAAACCGCACCACTTCTTTCATGTTGCCGATATAGACGTAGTAATCGTGAAACGCGATTCCGAATGGACGCTTCTGGTCGCCGACAAAAACTTCCCGTTCCTGCGCCGCGCCCGTATGTTGCGGGTCGCGCATCACGATGATTTCGCCCGACCCGTTATCAGCCAGAAAAATATCCCCATTGGGGGCTACCGTCAGCCAGCGCGGCACTTTGAAACTTGCCGCGTACACGTTCACGCGAAATCCCGCCGGCACAGTCGGCAGGAATCCCGCCGGAGGTTTCGTGCCCCGCGGTCCGTTGCCTGATGAATTGGTCGCGTACGGCGGCGGCAGTTTGGGCTTTTGGCCGTGCGTGACTTGCCCCGCCGCCAGAGCGGGGAGTGAAAGTGTGAAAGCTAGAGCAAGGATTCTTTCTGCGCGCATAGCAGTAGCCTCTCAGAAAATAGAATGATCATTTCGACTCTATGATGCCTCAGCTGGACATCCGGTTCCAGTCACGGGTGTTTCTCCGCAGCTCCGCCGGAGAATTCGCCCATTGCTCTCAAAGGTAGACAAGTCATCCTTTTACCGAACTCTTATCGATCCGCATCCAATCCTGTGGAAAGAGCGTAAGCTAAGACAGGCTTGGAGAGAGAAGAACCATGCAAAGCCCTTATATTGGACGCGGCATCGCTCTAGTCGTGATTATCGGCCTCATTGGCTGGACCGCTTTTCGTGCCCTCGGCGCAAGGAACCCGGAAACACCAAAAATTCCCTTTCCGGCTCCCACCATCGATGCGCCGCTGGCCACCCCAAAGAGCCAACAAACGGCGGTTTTTGCGGGAGGCTGCTTCTGGGGCGTTCAGGCCGTCTTCGAACATACCAAAGGAGTTTCTTCCGCAACTTCTGGCTACGCCGGTGGTTACGTTAAGTCACCCTCGTACGAAAGCGTGAGCATGGGCGTTACCGGCCACGCCGAAACCGTTAGCGTCGTCTATGATCCCTCGCAACTTACCTACGGCCAGCTCTTGATGGTTTTCTTCTCCGTGGCCCACGATCCCACGCAATGGAACCGCCAGGGGCCCGATACCGGCTCCCAATACCGCTCCGCCATTTTCTATACCAGCGAAGAGCAGAAGCGCATCGCGCAGGCCTACATAGCGCAGCTCGACGCGGCAAAAGTCTACTCTCGGCCCATCGTCACAAAAGTGGAGCCTTTCCAGGCATTCTATCCCGCGGAGGGCTATCATCAAGACTACCTCAAGAACAATCCTGATAATCCTTACATCGTGTACAACGACCTGCCCAAACTGGAGAATCTGAAAAAGAGTTTTCCGAGTCTCTATCAGCCTTAGCCGGCTTCCATAAGGACGGGCACGCGGTATTCGCCCATCTCCCGGTGGCTACTTGAGTAAAAGTTGTTACATCTCCGGGGCTCTTGCGCTAGATTGAATCCAGAGATTTTCCAGGATAGCCCAAATTCTGGATACCAATTCGCTGGGAGGAGAACCGCCATGAGAGTTTCCGTTTGTGCCGCGCTGTTTTTGTCGGCAGCGGGTGTGGTTTTTGTGCAGAACAGTCACGCGCAAGCCGCAAAGCCCGTCGTAGTGGACTTCAAGAACGTGCAAGGCCAGAACATTGGCACCGCAACTCTGTCGTCCGCCGCCAAGGGCGTCAAAATCAACATCGACATCAAGAATCTTCCACCAGGGGAGCACTCCATTCACATTCATCAGGTGGCCAAGTGCGAGCCTCCCGACTTTAAATCTGCTGGTCCTCATTTTGGCGGCTCGGGCCATGGGCATGATGGCATGGCCATGGGTACGCCCGCTGGCGATATCCCGGACTTTGCGTTGATCGTTGCCGCGGACGGCACGGCTCACGCCAGCACCATCGCGCCAAACGTGACCCTTGGCACGGACGAAAGCTCGGTCTTCAGCAACGGCGGCACGTCGATTGTGATTCATGCCGTCGCTGGCGGCACCGGCACCGGCGCTCCCCCGCGCATTGCTTGTGGCTTAATCACCAAGCCGCAATAATTTCGGCCTCCGCCATTTCGTGGATTTATTTTTTGTCCGGGCGCTCGGTCACGGCTTTGCCCCCAGCGCCCGGAAGCACTATTTTTTCGCCGCCAGCCGCTTCTCCAACCCATAACGCGCTAGCCAGCTCAAGGCGATTTACTTGTCGTACTTAAATGCTTTGTTCGGATAGGGCGGCGCCTTGGGAACGGGCCGCGGATCTTTCTGGATCTGCTCCTTCAAAAACTGCAGCGCCGCATCGAGCTGCGCATCGCTTCCCTCAAACGAGGCATGCGGAAGATTGTCCACCACTATATCCGGGTCCACTCCGTGCCCTTCAATGAGCCACTTTCCATCCGGCCCATAGACTCCATTTTCCGCGGCAGTCGCGATTCCGCTGTCAGCAAGCCTGTTGCTCGCCGACAACCAGATCTCGCCTCCCCAAGTCCGCATGCCGATTACTTTTCCGAGCCCCAGCCGGCGAATGCCCTCGGCGAACGCTTCTCCGTCCGAAGCCGTTTTTTGATCGCACAGCACGACGATGTATCCGCGATAAGCGTATTGCATGTTGGAACTAGGATTTCCAATGCGCGGTTGCCACCAGAACCAGGCAGGCCGCAAAAGCTTCCCAAGCAGCCACGGATCGATGTTGCCGCCGTTGTTGTGGCGCACGTCCAGGATCAACCCTTGGCGGTCGAAAACGGGGTAAAACTCCCGCGCCCATTCTGCGATGTCGCCGGAACCCATCGCGCGCAAGTGCACGTATCCGATATGGCTCAGAGAATCCGCGTCGACCTTGAGCCGTCGCGAATACTCCCACTCGTTGTAGAGCAGGTTGGCGTCGTCCTTCGAAGAGATGGGCGTGACGATAACGTCGCGCAGTTGTCCCGCGGAAGACTGCACGCGAAGGAACACTTGTCGGCCGGCTTTCCCGCGCAGCAACGCGCGTTCATCGGCAACGCTGAGAGTGCTCTCGCCATCAACGCTGACGATGACCTCGCCCTCATGGACAAGCGAATCGGGCCGCGCCAGCGGCGGCGCTTCTTTCGGCAGATCCGGATCGTAAAGATAAATATGCTGCACCACGTACCCGCCCGCCTGCTCATCCCTGCGCAACACCGCGCCGAGTGTCGCCAGGTCCACCTGATCGGCGGGTTTTCGGGAATCGCCGCCAAAAACAAAGATGTGCAGTGCCGAAAGCTCGCTTACCATTTGGGCGATCACGTCGTTCAACTCATCGCGATCCGCAACGCGATCCACCAGTGGAAGGTAGTGCTCGCGCATCTGTTTCCAGTCCACCCCGTTCATGTTGCGATCGTAGAAGTAATCGCGTTCCAGCCTCCAGGCGTCCACGAACAACTCGTGAAATTCCACGCGTGGATTGGTCGCAAAAGTCCATCGTGAAAGATCTATTTTTGCCTTCGCGAGCGCCTTTGCATCACTCATCCCGGCGGCTTTCGCATCGGAATCGAAAATGTAGAAGTCCTCCCGCTTCGGTACCAGCATCTTTTTCCGGTCCAGCGAAATCTCATAATTCCTCACATCCTCGACGACCGTCTCGGGCGGGATTCCCTTGTTGGCAATGTCCACGCAGGCGAGGGCACGCTTCGGCGGCGTCTCGCCGGAGCGGTCCAGCCAACATAGCCTTTTTCCCGTGGCTTGCAATTGCGAGTAATTCCCCGGCGGAACGGGCACCTCGTTCAGGCGCAGTGCCAGATCCTTGAAATCAATATTCACCACGGGAACGGCTGGCTTCTTGGCCTCATCTTTATTGGCTTCGTCTTTGTTTGCCTGACCCTTCTTCGCTTCATTTTTCTTTGGCTCGCTGGATTTTTCCGTCTTGGGTTCTTCAGGCTTCCCCGACTGCTCTGGATGATCAGGATGAAGTTCATCCACAGGCGCGAATGGAGAGCGCAAGCCGGTGGTCAGCGCCAACTCGAAAATCTTCATGGAACGGTCGAAGTACGGATCCGGCTGGCGTGTTCCCCACGGTGCTCGCACGGTGGTCGCCAAGGCCCGATCGGAAAGAAAGTACAGCCATTTGCCGTCCGAACTCCAGGTGGGACTGGCACTGTTGTAGCGGTTGGAAGTGATGGCTTCGACCGCGCCGGTTTTTGCATTGACAATTTTGATTTGCTTAAACGTGTTGTGCGGAGTTTCGACGTAGGCGAGCCATTGGCTATCGGGCGACCAGGTAAGATCCTCGAAATCATCTTCCATGGATTGTGCGATGCGTTTCTGCTGCTTGGAGGTTACGTCGTAGAGCCAGAGTTGCTGATCCTTGTCGCGGTGTGCGAGCCATTTACCGTCCGGTGAAGGCACGCCCTCCCAGCGCAAAACTTTCGAATCATTGGTCCACTGCTCCGGCGCGCCAACGCCGTTGGCCGGATATTTCCAGAACTCCGTTTCGCCGCTCTCCGTAGAGAGCGCGACAATGCTCTTGCCGTCGGGCATGTAACGCGCTTCCCGGTACCGCACTCCCGAATTCCCGGCGACCTTGACGATGCGCCCGCTGCCCACTGGCAGGGTGAAGACTTCACCCCGGGCAGTGAACACTGCCGCGGCCCCGTCCGGAGCGATGTGCGTCGCAGTGAGATAATCGAGCGGTTTTTTCACCCAGTGGTCGCGCAACTGATCGAAATCTGAAACGAGCGTGATGTTGATGATGGCGTCTTCGCCGGTTTTCAGATCAAGGAGCCAAAGGTCCGCGCCACACTTATAGACGATCCGCCCGCCGGAGAGCGACGCGGACTGAATATCGAAGCCATGCTGATGCGTGTGCTCCTGGAGATCTTTGCCGTTCTTATCCATCGAATAGATGTTCATGACGCCGTCGCGGTCGGAAAGGAAATAAACGCGGCCGTCCCAGGCCATGGGATTGTTTGAGGTGCCAGACCAGTCGCCGGTAAGCAAGACAGCTTCGGAGCCGGGTTCGAAGCGCCAGATGTTTTCCGCGGTGCCGCCCCGATAGCGCTTCGTTGAACTACCCTGGCGATCGAGGCGCGTGAAGAAGAGAGTCTTGCCATCGGGGGAGTAACTGCCGGAGGCGGCCTGGGCCAGGGGCAGAATTTCTTTTTTTCCGCTGGCATCGATGGCTACCAATTTCGCGTCGGGCAAGGTGGAATAACGCTTCGTTCGAACGAGCAAGCGGCCGTCTGGCGTCCATCCGACCGCGATAGCATCTCCATCCCACGTGCGCCGTTGCGGCAAGCCGCCATCCACCGGCATGGTGTACACATCGTCTGGACCTTCGTATTCCGCGGTGAAAGCAACGGTCTGGCCATCCGGAGAGATCGTTGCGTGAAATTCTTTGCCGGGGTTCGAAGTAAGGCGCCTTGCCGCGCCGCCCTTTGTGCCGACCGACCACAAATCGCCTTCGGCCGTGAAAATAATCGTGTCGCCGTGAATCGCGGGGAAGCGATAGTACCCGGGTCGAGTCGCCCCTTTGTCTCCCGCGCCGAGAGGAACGACGGAGAGGAAGGCGGCGGCAAGAGTGAGAATGGATTTGCGAAACATCCGGCTGGTGAGGACTGACATGGCGTTTTGATTCCTTTCGTGCGCGCGCTTGCAACTCCACTTTCACGAGTGATGGCCCCACCCAGCTATTGGGAGGATCCTCGATCTGCGGGTCCGCGCAGGGACGGCGGTGGCGCCGTAAATCCTACGCACGCGGTTCTTTCGAATCAACTGGAATCACCGGGAAACCGTTGACAACAACGGCGAGCTGCGCTATTTACCCAGAGACGCGCGCTGTCCCTACCTAGTCCCGCCTCGTTTCCAGTGCGCGCATCCGAAAGTCTAGGAGGCTTCGATGTCCAATGTTGTCCGCGCTATTCCTGAAGGGTATCACTCAATTTCGCCGGCACTCACGTGCAAGGACGCTGCTCGCGCCATCGAATTCTACAAGTCGGTCTTTGGGGCCACGGAAATCATGCGCGCGCCCGGCCCCGATGGCAAGATCATGCATGCGGAGCTGAGAATCGGTGACTCCATCATTTTCCTAAGCGACGAGTTCCCGGGAACGGGGCAAGCGCCGGCACCCAGCGCTACGCCTTCCACGTATATGTTCCTCTACACCGAGGATGTCGACGCCGTGTTCAACCGCGCTGTCTCCATGGGCTCCAAAGTCACGATGCCACTCGACAATCAGTTCTGGGGCGACCGCTACGGCAAAGTCATGGATCCCTTTGGCCATCATTGGGGCGTTGCACAGCACGTCGAAGACGTCGCGCCTGATGAGATGAAGCGCCGAATGGACGCCGCCATGGCCGCGCAAGCAGCTAAAGCCGCCGGCCAGAACTGAATCGCGCCGGCCGTGTGTTTCATGATTCGGCCTCGCCGGTCTTTTTCTTGACCGGCGGGGCCTTTCTTTGGGAAGAATTCGCAGAAGCACCAAGGGGGATTGTTCCGCCTACAAGGGCCAGAGCCAGGCGGCGCCGCGCACTCCGCTGGCGTCTCCGTGCTTGGCAGGAAGAATCGGCGTGTCGGCTTCCCTGCCGAAAACGTATTCCTCGAGGCGAGCCGGAACATTTTTGTAGAGACGCGGAATCTGTGAAGCGCCTCCACCCATGACGATTACATCCGGATCGAGCAAGTTGATGATTTGCGCCAGACCGCGCGTAATGCGGTCTTCGAACCGATCGAGGGCGGCGAGTGCGGCCGCTTCCGCAGCGTTGCTGCGGGCAATAATCTCAGGCCCTTTGAGGGCGACGCCTGTGGCGCGGTGGTAGTCCGCTTCCAGTCCGGTTCCGGAGATCCATGTTTCGATGCAGCCATTCCGCCCGCAATAGCACGCGAAGCCGGGATACTCCTCGGGGCGCATCCACGGCAACGTGTTGTGTCCCCATTCTCCCGCGACTCCGTTCGAACCGGCGTGCAGGCGGCCGTCCACGGCAATTCCCCCGCCGCAACCGGTTCCCAAAATGACTGCGAAGACAACGTGCTTGCCGGCACCGGCACCGTCGGTGGCTTCCGAAACGGCGAGGCAGTTGGCGTCATTGGCGCAGCGCACTTCGCGTGCCAGAGCGCGGCCGAGGTCTTTGTCGAACGGTTTTCCGTTGAGCCAGGTAGAATTGGCGTTCTTCACAAAACCAGTCCTCGTGGAAATGGTTCCGGGGATGCCCATGCCGACGGAAGCGCTGCGGCCGAGTTTTTTTTCGATTTCTTGCACGGCATCCGCAACGGCACGCACGGTCGCATCGTAGTCGAAGCGCGGGGTGGCAATGCGGTGGCGGTGCAACTCCTTGCCGTCGCGCTCAAGCGCGACGAATTCAATCTTGCTGCCGCCGAGATCCACGCCAATGCGAAAGTGTTCCTGATTAGCTTGAGAAACTGGCATCGTTTGCGCCTCCTAATGGGGGCGGACGTAGTCTAACGCGCAAGTCCCAATTCTGAATGGCCAAGAGTTTGGAATTCGCGAAAGTGGGTTAGTCTCCGAATGCAGCCATGCGTCCATAATTGAGATATTCGAATTATGACGGTGAGATAGCTTATACTCCGCCCATGCGCCAAAGCATTTCGATCGTCTCTCTTACATTGATTCTCGCCCTGGCTGGCACCGGCAGTATGTTCGCCCAAGCCAATCCGGAATGGACGGAACCGTTCCCACCTTTTCACATCGCGGGCAACCTGTACTACGTGGGGAGCAAAGGGCTGGCGAATTATCTAGTCACGACACCGCAGGGGAACATCTTGATCAACAGCGATCTGGAAGCCAATGTGCCACTGATTGAGGCGAGTATCGAGAAGCTCGGGTTCAAGTTCAAGGACACAAAGATTCTTCTGATCAGCCACGCGCACTGGGATCACGATGCCGGGAGCGCGATGATCAAAGAGAAGACCGGCGCGATGTACATGGTGATGGATGCGGACGTTGGCGTGGTGGAATCCGGCGGCAAGAGTGACTTTGCTTACGGCAACGATCCCGCTCTTCTGTATCGGCCTGCTAAGGTAGATCGTGTCTTGCACGATGGCGACGAGGTGAAGCTTGGCGGCACAGTGCTCGTCGCGCACCTCACGCCGGGGCATACCAAAGGCTGCACCACCTGGACGATGCAGGTCACGGAGCGCGGTAAAACATACAACGTGGTAATCCTCGGCAGCCCGAATGTGAACCCCGGTTACAAACTCGTGGACAACAAGGCTTACCCGGAGATCGCCGAAGACTACGAGCGCATGTGGCGCGTTCTGAAATCATTGCCATGCGACATTCTCCTCGGCGCCCATGGCAGCTACTTCGGACTCGATGAAAAGTACCCGCTCATGAAAGGGGAAGGTGCGAATCCTTTCGTCGATCCTAGCGGCTACAAAAAGTACGTTGCCCAAAAGGAACAGGAGTTTCGCACGGAATTGGCAAAACAGAAACTCGCCGCCAAGTGAAAGACGGAGCGAACGAGAAAGCCGCGCTGCCACCAATTTAGGACCGAAATACGATCACAAACCCGATAGAACCAAATCCTGCCAGCCGCTAGCAGCCGCTAGCATGTGCTTTTAAAAAGGAAGTTCTTTTTTGTCGATCTAGCAGCCTCCCGTTCGACGAGTAAGTAGAGCCAGTGAAATTGTCCTGGGGAGGCGGAAATGGAAAGTCAACACACACATTCTTCTAGGTTTAAGTCCAATGTTGGACGCGCTCTTGTAGGGCTCGGAACTCTTGTTGTACTAGGAAACCTAGGTTGGTCCGCCATGTTGAGGAACTGCTTCTGCGTAACGGCAGGGGATGTACTCGGAATATGGCCTTGTGTGCTGCTGGCAGGCTGCCGAGCAATGCAGGCTTATGTGCTTCATCAACATGGGCTTTTAGGATGGCTCCTCCAGCTGTTGCTATCATTGTGGCCCCTGCTCCCCGGCGCGGACGGAGCGATCTAGCCTCGGAGGGCTTCAATGGATGTCGCGAATGGGCCACCAGCGCTTAACAAATACTTCCAAGCAAACGATACTGAGACTGTCGATCTAGCCGTTCCTCGTTCGACGTGTTAGTAGAGCCTGGGTTCAGCCGGAAGGACCGGGAGCCAGCTCCCAGCCAGAAACCGAACCACAAGGAGATAACGAGATGCGAGTCATGGTTCTAGTCAAATCAGACAAGAATTCGGAGACAGGGATTCCGCTCACTAAAGAGACCAAGGAAACCTTTGCCGCCATGGGCAAGTTCAACGAGGAGCTGGTAAAGGCCGGTGTGATGCTCGCAGGCGAGGGACTGCAACCGAGCTCAAAGGGCAAGCGGGTCAGGTTTTCAGGGAAGGAACGCAAGGTGATCGACGGGCCCTTTCCTGAGACCAAGGAACTCATCGGCGGCTTCTGGTTGTGGCAGGTGAAGTCCATGGACGAAGCCGTGGAATGGCTCAAGCGCGCGCCGTTTGATGGGGGCGCGGAGGTGGAGATCCGCCAGGTATACGAGGCGTCGGACTTTCCTGCGGAAATTTTTCCTCCCGAAGACGCGGCGCGCGAGCAGGAGTTGCGCGACGAGTTGCAAAGAAAAACCGCGAAGCGGTAGCCGTGGCACACCTCGGCCTGGAAATAGATTGTACAAGATGTCGATTTCGGAGACCGTCGTTCGACGTGTTAGTAGAGCGGGAGTTCACAACCGTTCAGGAGAGTCCGGCAAGATACCGCCGGGGTCCACAATTCCAAAATGAGGAGAAGAAAGCATGAAATTCCTGAGCATTTATAAGACGGCAGAGAGAAACGCTCCCCCTTCGCAAGAAGAGATGGCCAAGATGGGGAAACTGGTCGAGGAAGGCATGAAGGCTGGATGGCTGTTAGGCACGGAGGGCTGTTTGCCCAGCGCTCTGGGTGCTCGGGTGCGCAACTCGAGCGGGAATTTGACGGTGACAGACGGGCCCTTTACCGAAGCAAAGGAACTCGTCGGCGGGTTCGCCATCCTGCGCGCAAACTCCAAAGAAGAGGCCATCCAATTGGCGAAAGATTTCCTGAAGGCCGTGGGCACTGGGGAGTGCGAGCTTCGGCAGCTCTATGAAGCAGATGCCTGCTTGGGCGCAACAGCCTAGTCCGGATTTTTCACGGCGAGAATACTTGAACACATGCAGTTGAGATCCTACCGGTTCGACTTCGTCGAACGCGCACGGTGACGGCTGTTTTGCGGGACGTGGAAGAGCTCGGTTTCTAAAGCTAAGAACAAGGAGAAAAGAAGATGCGATTCATGATGATGGTCAAGCACTCTGAAAGCCAGGGTCCGCCGCCCAAGGGATTCATGGATGTGATGGCGAAGCTTGGTGAAGATGCGGTCAAAGCCGGCACGATGGTCATAAGTGGCGGGCTGGCGTCGACTGCCGCGAGCACACGCGTCCGGCTTTCCAAAGGACAAATAAACGCCATCGATGGGCCTTTCACCGAGGCCAAGGAAGTCGTCGGGGGATTTGCGATTCTGGAGTACAAGTCAAAGAAAGAGGCGCTAGAAGGGGCCTTGGCGTTCATGGAACTTCACAAGAAACACTGGCCAGGATGGGAAGGCGAGACCGAGGTTCGCCAGCTGATGGGCCCCGAGGACTTCGCTCCTAAACCGTAGAAGTCTTACGCGCCGACCGATTGCCACGAGCGTGTAGACCCGGCGCCCGACTTGCGCGGGCGGATTGAAGATGGTGTGATGGGTAGCCGTGACGTCCACGAATACACATCACGCCATCGAGGCGGTCTGGCGGATCGAGTCGGCCAGGATTATCGCCGGGCTCACCCGAATGGTTCGCGATATAAGCCTGGCCGAAGAACTGGCGCAGGACGCGCTTGTTGCAGCGCTCGAGCAATGGCCGGAGTCCGGCATCCCCGACAATCCAGGCGCTTGGCTGATGGCCGCCGCGAAACATCGCGCGATCGACATGTTCCGCCGAAACAAACGGCTGGAGCGCAAGCACGAGGAGCTTGGCCGCGAACTCCAGTCCCAGCAGGAGATGGCTGTGCCGGATTTCGAAAACGCCCTGGATGATGACATCGGCGACGATCTCCTGCGGCTGGTGTTCATTTCCTGCCATCCAGTTCTATCGACTGAAGCGCGCGTTGCGCTGACTTTGCGTTTGCTCGGAGGCCTGACGACGGAAGAGATCGCGCGGGCATTTCTGGTGCCGGAGCCGACCGTGGCGCAAAGGATTGTGCGGGCCAAGCGAACGCTTGCTGAAGAAAAAATTCCGTTCGAGGTCCCTCGCGGCGACGAGCTCGCAGCACGGCTGTCGTCGGTGCTTGAAGTGATCTATCTGGTGTTCAACGAAGGTTACTCGGCGACAGCGGGTGACGATTGGATGCGGCCGACGCTATGCGAGGAAGCTCTGCGTCTTGGGCGGATCCTGGCAGAGCTTGCTGCGCAGGAACCGGAGGTTCACAGCCTGGTGGCATTGATGGAGATTCAGGCGTCACGAGCGAAGGCGCGGGTGAGCGAGTCGGGAGAGCCCATTCTGCTGCTGGAGCAAAATCGCGGGCAATGGGACCAGTTGCTGATCCACCGCGGCCTTGCGGCGCTCGATCGGGCAGAAAAACTTGGTGGATTGCGGGGTACGTATGCACTCCAGGCGGCGATCGCCGCTTGTCACGCGCGAGCGAAGACAGCGGAGGAGACGGACTGGGGACGTATCGTGGCACTTTACGAAGCGTTGGCGCAGCTTACGCCATCGCCGGTTGTGGAGTTGAATCGCGCGGTGGCAGTGGCGATGGCGTTTGGTCCTGCGGCGGGGCTAGAACTCGTGGATAAGCTAAGTGCTGAACCAGCTTTGAGGAGCTACCACCTGTTGCCAAGCGTGCGCGGCGAACTATTAAGAAAGCTCGGCCGGTTCGACGAGGCTCGCACGGAAATCGAGCGTGCGGCTTCGCTTACGCAAAACGCGCGCGAACGCGAGTTGCTGTTGAATCGCGCGCGGGCCTGCGCCATGGTTCAAGAAGGTGGGAGTTAGGGTGGCGAAGGCGACGAATCCCGCGCCGACTAGTCCGTTGACAATTATTGCGATGAGTAGCGTTATTCGTCGCCGCGGACCTGGCACCACTCGAGGCGTTCGAATTCGGCCAATCTTTCGGCGCCGTGTTCTTGATACCAGCGACTCCAGGCGAGAGCGTCGGGAGGAAGAGATACGTCGGTGATTTCCTGAAGAGCGAGGAAGGTCCAGGTTCGCATTTGCCCAGTGGTGCGCGGGTTTAACGCGAGATCGATGAGTTGCGGCACCATCCTCATGCGCTGCTTGCGCGTGAAGATACCGCAATCGGAAATGTTGCAGCCCGCGCGGTCACGCACGCTATTGGAGGGATCCTCGGTGAACGAAATGAACAGTTCATCGAGAACTTCGTCCTTCGCCAAGAAACGCATACCCTCGACGGCCCACTGCCGCACGATGGCGTCCTGATCGTTGCGTGCATAATTCAAGAGCACCTCGTGGATGCGTTCGTAGTCGACACCGCGAGCGGCCAGCATGCCGAGATAGTAGACTGCCCATGCTCGGTGCTGCGGGTCGGTGCGGGCCCTCTCAATCAGCAGATTGGCGGCTTGGTGGTTCTTTTGCCAGCCTTCCAAAGCAAGATTGATGTCCACGTTGGCGTACCGCACGCGAAGATCCTTGGAAAACTCAGAGCGCCGCTCCAACTGCTTCATGCGATCGGTCATTCGGATGTGGCCGGCCCAGCCGTCTTGCAGATGGTCGAACATTTTCAGCGCCCGGGTGTCGTGGCCAATAGCGCGTTCCAGCAATTCTTCAGCTTGCTCCTGCGCGGGAAGTGCACCCAAGCGTTCCACGTCCGCATCCGTCAGGGGCTCGGAGAAGACGCGGCGCGCTACTGGCTTGACAGATGCGGCAGAGGCGGTCCGCGAGTTTTTTGCGCGCGAAGTGAACGAGGTCATGCGCCAGGCCATAAAGCCAATCATCACGGCTACCATTGCAAAGAAGACGGCGATCGATGCCGCGGAAGAAGTGGGCCGCCTCGCTGAAGTGAACACTTGGCCAGCCGATTGGCCTGGAAGTTGCGCGTTCAGTCCGAGCGGCAAATCCACCTCGACATGTGTATCGAGTTTCAGCCCTGCTAGCGTTTCGATCTGGGCGACCACCCACCGGGCTTCCTGGCGGCTATCGATTTCATCGGCGAGCGTGATTTTGCGCCCATCCTTCAAGCGCATTCGAATCGCGTGCAGCGTATTCCCGGAACTGGTGCCTTGCTGCGCGCTGACCACGGGCAAAATGGAAGCCACTTCGGACGACGGAATCTGGCGCGTGCGGCCAAGGCCGAAGATACCGGTGCGCGAAGAGATTTCCCCGCTGCGAACGGTGATTCGGGCGCTTCCGAACATTACGTGAAGCGTGCCAACGATCAGAAGCAGGCCGCAGAATCCAAACGCGATGAGAAAGAAAACCGGCGCGTTCTTCTGGTACATGAGGTAAACCACCGCAGCCCAAATCACGGTGACCAGCAGAAGAATCAGAGCGCGGCCGGGATTCCGAAATGGTGGAAAATAAAAGTCAGTGCCACCGGAACCCATTCCGACGACAACTTTGGCGTGAGCGGGCTGGGCTACGTCGCTGGAATCCTCGTCGCGCGGTGCGGCGAAACCGGAAGAATTCGCGGAGGAAAAAGTGGAAGATTCGGAATCTCGGACTACCTCAGGGGACGAGGCACCGCGAAAGACTGGAATCTCGAAATCGTCCGAGTAATCCACTCCCGGCACGTCCGCCTGCGCGTGGAGCAGCCAGAGAATCTGGTCTCTTGGGTTGTCGTGATTGGTGATAGCAGTGTCGGCAGGAATCGAAAAATCGACGGGGATGGCGCTGCCCAGCGGTCCGGGAGCCAGCGCGCCTGAAGGCACGTTTTGGTCCGACTGCCAGAGGATAATCTGATTGGTGGTGCTGTTTTCGCCAGAGCCGCTGACGACTCTGCGCACGCAGGACAGGCGCAAGTCGATGCCGTGCTCCGCGCGGGCATCGAACTGCAAATGAATTCTTCCGCGCACACGTTCGCCGGTGGAAAAAGGCAGCGTATCGAACTCGAAGTAGGTCTCGCCGAAACGCCGACGACGAATTGAGGCGCGCGCCGCTTTGACGATTAGAATCGCGCCAATCAAATTGAAACCAAGCAGAAGGAATATGACCGGATTCCTGCTGCGCTCGAACTGCTGAGCCATGCCCAGGAGAAATGGCAGCGTTACGAGGTTGCAAAGGACTGCGAGCACCCAGAGGACGACGGCGCTCTTCTCGTTCAAGCTTTCCGCGCGACGCGCAGCCCAATCGGTTCGCCACAGCCATGGAGAGAGTGGGCTGGCTTCTTCGAGTGCCGCCTGCTGTTTCAGCAGTCCATAGCCGCGCAAGGCCGCGTAAATGAGTCCGCCTCCGATGAAGGCAAACACTGAGCCGAAAAGGCTCGCGGCGACCCTCTGAAAAGCACTTTGATTTCCGCTGGCGACCAGTTGCTGGTAAATAAAGGCGAGACCCGCCCCGAGAAAGGGCAGTCCAAAGAGGGTCAGGAATACGGCTGCGCCTTTGGATGGCCGTGTCATTCCTCGATTCTAGAAGTATTCGAGGAAACAAGGTGGAAGCGTGAGGCCGAATTGCCTTCGCGGTTATACCTGAACAAAGGGACAGGTCCGGTTTATCCGCAAGATGATCGCAAATAAAGGCGCGAAGCTCTCCGCAATGGATTGCCCGCGTGGTCTCGCGCCACGGCGAACTTAAGCAGCGACCAATTTCGGCCCCAGTTTGCCCCGGGGCTTACTGGGTTTTTCGAGCAGCTCGCGTTCGGCGCGAGTCCAGTCCTCGAGCGGATTGCCGGGCGCGCCGCGGCGCTCCAAATAGATATGGTAGGCGCGCAGTGCGATCTCCTCGGTGGTTGGATGGACTCCTGCCGCTCGCGACTTTTTCACCGTTGGCGAGGGACTCTTCCTCGTCTTGGGCATACTGTTCTCCTCTGAACTGCAGTTTCCATTCTACCTTTCGGAGAAAGCTGCGGCTGAAAAAAACATGCGAGGGCCAATCGAAAGATTCAATAGATAGAATCGATCAAACGGGGTTTACCGGCGCGAAGGCCTTGAGGGAATCCGTATCTGGCGAAAAGCTTGAGGCCGGAAGATCAGTAGCCGTCGGTTTCGGCCAGGATGGCGCGGGTGTGGCGGTTCCAAAGAGTGATTTTTGTGCCAGGATACTGGGCTGCGAGCATTGGGAGACGCCGCCGAGCGATGTCCAGGTCCTTGAAGCTCTCCAGTTCGAGGTGCTGGCCGTCAGCATCCATGATCAAAATATCGTAATGGGCGTCGAGCGCGAGGCAAGCCTTTCCAGCCATGATGCACTTCCTCCTAGAGTGTAGTGAGCGAGGACAGGAAATCGTTTCACTCGCTGGAAGCCGCCGATGTCGCGCCAATGGGGCAGTTCCTGCGGCTCCAGGAATCGTGGTTCAGCGAGCGGACAGGCTTTTGGGTTGTCCAAGGGCGGGAACGACGCCGAGTTGTTGCATCATGCCGAGAGCATCCCAATTGCTGTAGGAATCCATGATTTTTCCGTTGGCGATGTGGAGGATGGTGATTCCGTCAACGGAAACTTTCTTATTCGTC
>Ga0137362_10000820_pt1 | contig 17868 bp, 15 predicted proteins | sample MadtaG_2_FD_104801 | JGI IMG/M metagenome (GOLD analysis project Ga0137362, IMG submission 104801) | Vadose zone soil microbial communities from Angelo Coast Range Reserve, California, USA - Mad1_100_16 metaG | ecosystem: Environmental > Terrestrial > Soil > Vadose zone | place: USA: California... | reverse complement strand
CGCCCTTGAAGCGCCTCCCTGACGCCCTCGCCCACCGGCTGGCCGTAGTCGACTACAACGATCGCTTCGCCATCGTCGCCACCACGCACAAGCCCGGCGGCAAGGAGCGCATCGTCGGCGTGGCGCGCTATGACCGCGCCGCTGGATCCGACGTGGCCGAGACCGCCGTCGCGGTGATCGACGAGTTCCAGCGGCGCGGGTTGGGGAGCGCGCTGCTTGCCATCCTGGGCAAGGTCGGGCGCGAGCACGGCATCAAGATGTTCACCCTCATCGTCCTGCCCGAGAATCAGCAGATGCTCGGGTTGCTGCGCAAGATGGGCTGGATCCACCAGGCCAAGCTGACCGGCGGCGTCTACGAGATCAGCTTCGACCTACCGGGGGACCAATAGTGGATACGCTGCTGCTCGCGTTCATCGGCGTGTCGTTGCTCCTTGCGGTAACGCCGGGGCCCGACATGGCGGTGGTGACCAGGAACGCCCTGGCCCACGGCCGCCGCGGCGTCGTGCTGACGACGACCGGCATCGCGCTCGCTTTGTCGATCTGGGTCACAGGCACCGCGGTCGGACTGTCGGCGCTGCTGAGGGCGTCGGGCGAGCTGCTCTTCGTCCTCAAGCTCGTCGGGGCTGTGTACCTCGCGTATCTCGGCGTACGCACCCTGCTGGAGTCGCGCCACCGTCCGGCCGACCTGCTCGCCAACGCACCTCCGCCTGCGCCGGCTCACGCCATCTTCAGGCAAGGCTTTCTATCCGCAATCTCAAACCCGAAGCTCGGCGTGTTCTTCGTGACTTTTCTGCCGCAGTTCGTGGCGCCTGGTCAGGCCGTCTTGCCGCGGTTGTTCGAGCTCGGCTTGATATTTGCCGTCATCGGCTGGACCTGGATGATCGTATACGGCCTGTTGATTACACGCGTTCGCGATTTCATCACGGCGCCACGAGTGCGAAAGTGGATGCAGCGCGTGACCGGCGTCGTGCTGCTGGGCTTCGGTGCGCGTCTCGCCCTCGAGCGCGTATAGCCCCCGAGCGCGTCTAGCCGGTCGCCCACTGGAACTCCTGGAGCAAAGAGTCGAACTCCTGGTCCTCCGGAATTCCGTTTGGTGAGTTCTTGGGGTCGGCGGGATCGGCACCGAATATAGCGACGGTGACGCCTCCTTTGGAGGCGACGACGACGAAGAACCGCACCTTGGCCGCGGTCGCGTTCGCGCCCAGCAGATTGGCCGAGTAAACCGCACCCATCCCGTCCTGGTCGCCGATGTGCGCACCCTTGAGGTCAGATACGTGCGCGACGTCCTGCCATGTCGATGACGGCAGCGCGCTGACAACAGACGCCATCACCTGGTCGAGCGGAAGGCCTGCCTTCGTGCCGGAAACCTGCAGCTGTCCGAGCTTCGTGGCGAGGATGACCCCCTGCGCGTCCTGTGACCGCATAGTCCAGTCCGGGTCGTATTCGACGGAGTATCCGTAGGCCGCGCTCTTGAATGTGGCTGGCGCCGACAGCGGCGTGACGATCCGGGCGCCGCAGTTAGATGTACACGTCTTGTGGGTGCCGCCGATCACCTGAGACGCGACAAATGAGCTGACCCCTACCGTCACAGCCGCAAGGATGACAAGAAGGCCCGCCGCGACAGCGATCTGCGAGCCCCCAATACGGCGCACGCCTGTCGCTGGGCGTGGAGGTGCGGCCTGATAGGCGTAAGCGGGCGTCGTCGCGACCGGAAGTGGCGCCTGCGGGGAGCCGCATCGCCCGCAGAACGGCGCGCCGGGCGGGACCTGCGCGCCACACACGCCGCAGAAGCGAGTCTGGACGGCCATCTACACGGTCCCGGCCGAATGCATACGCGTCTGCTTCGCCGCCGCTCGGGCGACGCCACAAGAAGGGCAGAAGAGCATGGTGGGAACGATCCGGTGACATTCGGGGCAAGCGGCGTCAGGGCCGATCTCATGGCCGGCGCCCTCGGCGAGCAGCGCCTGGTGGATGACGAGCCTCACATACATGAGAAGAGCCGCAACGGCCACGGCTCGGATGCCGACCTGGAGCACGAGGTCCGGAACGATCACGGACAGGACCCCAAGGATGAGCTGAGCGCCGACTGCGATTGCAACCGTGGCCAGCACTGTCGCCTCCCATCCTCGCCCCGCGCGACGGAGGTCGTAGCGATGCAGCCAAATGGATGCGGTCACGAGTGAGGTCGTGGTCGCATTGACGAGCATCAAGAGGATCCCAACGTTCAGCAGTCGGAGCGCCCAGTCGAGCGGCGAGCCGGTGCCCACCAGCGGCCCTTCGAGCAGCGGCCAGATTGCGGTGAGGGTCGTGGTGAGTGTGAACCCGAGCGCGGAAGCTGCACCAAACGTGAGCCCGTCGAGAGGTTCACGCAAAGCGCTTCGATAGAAGTAAAGGAAGAGCGGTCCCACCAGCATCAAGCCCTGGGCCACAATCGGTAAGACCACCCCGGCAAACAGGAGGGTGCCCCCCGCGTCGCCGCTGATCTGCAGGCTGGACACCGTTCCACCGGTCAGAGATGTGAACGCGAAGCCGAGGACCGCGCCCGTGATCATCGTGGCACCGATCAACAACCATGGCTCGGACTCGTAGATCTCGACCTCGTATAGGTAAAGCAGATACAGGACGGGGAGCAGGAAAACCGCGGCGACGGCTGCGGGGGCGAACAGGTGCAGCGCGGCGAGGATCACCACAACGACGCTGCCGGCGAACAGCGCCCAGCGAAACGCCCCTCCGCGGCGATGGGGAAGATGCGGGAAGAGAGTCGTGACGATCGACAGATGCACGACCGGCTCGGACGGCACCGCCGCGAATGCATTCCGGCGGCTGGCGTTGCCCTTGGTCAGATGCGCGCCGCAGTGCCCGCAGAACTCGCCTGCCGGCACCATCGACCCGCAGTGCGGGCACGAAACCAGCGGGGGTCCGGCGGCGGGTTCAGGAGCCGGAGGCTTCGGCGTGCGGCGCGCTCGCGGCTTTACCTCGTCCGTCACGCCCCTCCTCCTTTTATGTATAGGATCCAGGCGGCGTCGAGGGCGGCGGCGTCCATGCTTCCCCACCCGGTCGCGAAGTCCCAGCCGGTTGTGGCATCGAAGCCGAGGTTGTTGCCGAACTTCACGTCGTGGAATGGATTGGCGGGCAGCTTCGTAGCGTTTGCCCCCATCCAGTAAATGGCTGGGTTCGCGAATCGTGTCTCGCGCAGACCCTTCCGCTTCAGGTCCTGGTCGATCAGCGCGACAGTCGCAGCCCACAGGGGGGCTGCAGCCGAGGTTCCACCGGCCTCACCGTCCTGCCCTAAGAACACGATCGCGAACCCGCTGTTCGGGTCGGCGTCGGCGGCGACGTCGGGCACCTGCCTGAACCCATGGCCCGCCGCCTCGCTGACGGACTTCTGGTAATCGGGGATCGGATAGAACTGGCTGGCGCCGCCGCCCGAGCCGGTCTCGCCGACGGGGCCGCCCCATGCGGCCTCTTTGAAGTAGATGCCCTGCACCGATTCGAAAACGGTGGTTCCGCCTACTGAAGTCACGTTGGCGAGCGTCGATGGAAAGCTCGCCGCGGGCGGTTGGTCCACGCCGCATGTGAAAGCGCCGTTGTCGCCGCTGGCGACGAAATGCGACATGCCCAGTGCGACTGAACGATCCTGGATGTTCGCGTATGTGTCGCGATGTCCCAGCGGGGTCTCCGGTTCGCATGCGCCGAGGCTCTCGGAGATGACCGAGCCCAGATGATCGTTGACCATCTGGTCGAAGGCCCGGTCAGCATGCGCGAAGTCCGGTGCTGACAGGTAGACGACCATCTTCGCCGCGGGGGCGATCTCATGGATGATCTCGAGGTCGAGGACGGCCTCGCCCTGCGGTTTTTCAGGCGTGCCCCACGAGGGATCGCGCTTGATTGTCACCAGAGGGTCGTAGGCTGGCAGGCCGAACTTGGTCGCGAATTTGTTCAGATCGGTGAGGTTCGGCAGGTCGTCGATCTCTGGCAGGACGATGGTGATGCCGGAGCCGTCGAGCCCAATGTCGCGGAGTGGCTTCAGGTTGTAGAAGGCGATCATGTCGGTGGGCGTCATTCCGCCCGGACGGATCGCATATGTGCGATCGCGCCGGAAGTTGTCGAGGCCGGTGATGCTGGTCACGACGGCAGCGATCTCCGGTGGTAGGAACGGGGCATCGAGCGATGCGTAAAACGTGGTGCCGTTGGCGAGCCGGTAGTCCTCGATGTCGACCTTGAAGATCGCGTCCACCAGCGGCGCGGGACCGGCGACGGCGATGAGCGCGGACCCCGGATTCCAGGTCGCCTCCAATCCCGCCGATGTCAGTGACCGAACCGCGGCTTTGACAGCGGCAGCATCAGGGCCGAACCGGGCCGCGTACTGATCGGGCGTGACCGTTTGGCCGGATGCGATGAGCTTGGCCAGCTGCTCGGGCTGCCTCACCTTGAGGCCGAGGCTCAGGTCGATCTGCGTTGCCGATCCAGCCTTGCCGATATGCGTGGCCTGGGAGATGGCGGCCGCGAGCAACGGCGTAGGCGGGCTGATGTTGCTCCCTCGCGGGTGTCCCGATCCAGTGGACGGCTGGGGGCTGCACGCCGCCGCGACCACGATCACAAGGGCGGTCAGCGCCCCCAGGAACCGCATAGTCACCGAAGGTTAGCCTCCCAGACCTCGGACTCGAACGCCAAAGCGAAACCGAGCTTGCCGTAGGCATCGAACGCTCGGGTGTGATTCAAGCCGTCGACGTAAAGCGATGCGGATCGCGCCCCCTCGGCTCGCAGGCGGCAAAGCGCCTCCGCGACCAGCCACGTGGCGAGCCCTTTGCGGCGGTGCTCGGGGACCGTTCCGACCGAGCTCACGATTCCTACGGGCTGCGGGCGGGAGTCTTCGATGTACGACTCGACATGAGCGAGCGTGACCGCCGCGGGCGATCCTTCTTTGGTAGTCGCCATGAGCGAAAGATGGGGTGGACGCCCGGTCACGAGCTCGACCTCCTGGCGCGGCGAGAAGCGCCAGTGGTCTGCGAACGAACGATTGTGGACATCAGACCACCCGCCCGGACCAACCCGGGTCCCGTCGCGCAGCTCGTAGCCGGCTACTGGCTGCGCGTTCGGCAGCTGGTCGGAGATGTCCAGGTCCATTCGCCACCACGGCCGTACCAGCGCGGCACCCAGCTGAGCCAGCCCGTCGCTGTGCCCGCGCCCGGTCCAAACCTGCGCGGCGAAGGCGCCAGACGCCTTCGAAAGACCGAACCCCCATTTCAGCAGGTCGTGTCTCAGGTTGGTCCGAATGGCTGCGACTGACACCTGGGTGACGACTCCTTCTGGCGTCGACCGGCCGGCGACAAGAACTGCCCCCTCGAGCCCGGAGGGGCCCTCGATCATGCGGGAGCGAGCCTCCCAATCGAAGCCGGCCAGCATTCTTTGGAGCAGGGATTCACCTGGCACGCAGTCCTGCCGGCCCGCGCGCACCTCGGCGCGCATGAGCCCGAGCACGGCGGACAAGTCGTCTGGCCGTCCTGGCCTCACGCTGTCGCCCTGGCCGTGACCTCGTGCACCTCCGGCAGCGCTCGGCGGATCATCTCCTCCAGCTCGGTCTCGACCTGGTGTGCCTGCTCGAGGCTGACGTCCCCCGCCAGCTCGGCCACTACATGTGCATGGATGCGGTTGTGCCGGTCGCTCAACTCCACGTCGACGTTGCGCTTCACCGCCGGGTGCGATTCGACCACTTCTCGTATCCGCGCCGCGAGCAATGCGCGTCGCTGCGTGACATCCTCGCCGGCTACCACCCGCGGCTCCATCGGCTCGAGATGGATGTCGATGCGGGTGGCCTCGGGCAGCTCAGCGCGCAGGGTCTTCTCCAGCTGGGCGCTGGCTTGCGACGCCGAGGCAAGGGTCATGTCACCGGGAAGCTTCGCGTGCATCGTGAGGTGAAGTGATCCATCGCTCTCACGCTCGACTGTCACGTTGTGCAGGTCGCGCACTCCGCCGTTGCGAGCCGCCGCTGCATGCACGCGCTCGACCAGGTCGCTCGGCTCCGACTGCCCCTCGACGAGCACAGTCAGGTCGAGCTCCGGCAGCGCGGACCTCGCTGCCCGCTTGACCTCGTCGACGAGCCCGCCCGCGGCTTCGAGTGGGAGCATTCGCGCGGTGGCGATGCTGGCGTCGCCCAGCAGGCTCGGCCCGGAACGGCGCACTCGGACCGAGCGCACCTCGCGCACTCCGTTCACGGCCGCGATGGCGGCGCGCAGCTTGCGTTCGGCGCCGACCGGCGCGCGGTCAATCAGGATGTCGCCTGACCGCCACGCCACGCGGCTGGCTGCCCGCGCGATGATCGCGGCCACCAGGAGGGCCGCGGCCGAGTCCGCCCATGCGAATCCCATCCTCACGCCCACCAGCCCGGCCAGCACGCCGACGGTGGCGAGCACGTCCGACCAGCGGTTGGTCGCGTCCGCCAGGAGGGCGTCGCTGCTCGCCTCGCGGCCGACCCTGCGGAGCACGGCAGCACGTCCGAGCTCGATGAAGAACGTGGCGATGAGAAGCGCGAACGCATAGCCGGCGGCGTTGACAGCGGCGCCGCCTGTCGTCAGCCTGCGGATGGCCTCGTACGCGATGCCGGCGGCCGTGATCAAGAGCAGGACGCCCTCGGCGAATGCGGCCAGGTTCTCGGCCCGTCCGTGGCCGTAGGGATGCTCGGTGTCGGCGGGCTTGCGCGCCGTTCGCACCGCCACGAGCGTGAACCCGCTGGCGGCGAGGTCCAGCAGCGAGTGGACCGCCTCGCTGATGATCCCGAGGCTGCCGGTGAGCAGCCCGACGACGAGCTTGCCCACCACCAGGACCACGCCGATCAGAACCGAGCCGAGAGCGACGCGCTCGGGCCGGCGTCCGAGAGATCTCACTCAATCAACTTTAGAGGGCACGTTTGCGGCCCCGCGGGGGCTGGGTGATCAAGCTGAGGATCCCCGAATTCGGTCGGGAATCAGTACGGCCGTAACGTGTCACGACTGGAGTTCGTCGGCTTATCTGCTAGGCGTGGATAGAGCGATGGATGGCCCACCTTTAGCGCATCTGTCGCAGAGTAATCGGCGACCTCAGCGCTCTGCGGGTTTCGTCCGTCGCTTCCTGAGGAGCGATGACAGATCTGGTGGAGGAACCCAAACAAAGGCCTTCCCAACTCGATGTTTGATGAGAAGGTCACGCTGCTCGAGTTCTAGAAGATCCCGCCGCGCGGTCTCGTGCACGACCTTATGGCTATTCATATGAGACTGAACCGTGTACTCGGCATCTGCATTGCTCATTGCGTGCTGTAGCAGTACCACCTGTCGGTGATTGAACTCGCCAGGCATCGCCGCCAGGATGCGCCGGACCTCTTGGACGTCACGAATCTTTCGGTCAAGGTAGTCATGAAGTTCCTGAATGGATCGCCGAATAACGCTGAGTTGGTAGAGAACAAAGTAAGTGAGGTCATTGCCGTCCTGCTCGGTATGCAGAAAACTCCGAGCGTACTGGGCTGGAGCAGCCTTCAAGATTCGCGAAATAGATAGAAATTCGGCAAGCCAATACCCTCGGTTCAGCATCGCCCAATAGAACAGTGCCCGAGCGGTTCGGCCATTACCGTCTTGGAAAGGATGGTCATAGCCCAGCATGAAGTGCAGGGAAATCGCCCGCACCACCGGCGGAATGTAGTCACTGTCCAGCTCGTCATTAGCAAACTTGCATAGCATTTCAATACGAGCAGGAAGGTCAGCAGCTGGGGGCGGCGCATACAGTAATTGATCTCCATCCCAAACGCTAACCCGCTCTTCATTGGGCGTCTGGCAACGTCCCGAGGCAGTCGGATCATCCAAAGTCTCTTCGGTGACCAATCGATGAATCTCGTAGATCAACTCTGGTGAGAGCCGTTCCTTTCTTAGCTCCCCGATGCGAGTCATTGCTCGATAGTTATTCAGAATCATGCGTTCATCGACTGTGCGCGGCGCGCGACCTGATCGGATCATGTCTTTCGCGACGCGGCGTGTCGTTGCAGCTCCCTCGAGCTGACTTGAAGTGATCGCCTCCTCGATGAGCGAACTAACCACGTAGCGATCTCGAGTTGTGGGATTTGTGACTTGTTCGCTGATGGCGATGTGCCCGCTGGCGTCTCGGTTGATCGCCTCTATCCCCCGGAGGACCTCATCTGGCACCGCATACGTGAATGCATCCCCGTTCTGATCTTCCAACGGGAGTGTTCGTTGCATTGTCATTCGCGCCAACTTGACAACGAACCACATCTCCTCGTGCGAAATACCGTCTGGCGTAGGCCTTCGCCTGAATTCGTCCCAGGGCAGGTAGCGATCCCGCGAACCCGTTCGTGGGACGCGGGTGATTAGGTCTTTGAATTTCTCGGGATCTGTGGTTACGGTGGCGAAGAGATCCTGGAATCTAGGTGGGGGAACCGGTTTGTGCATGTGCTAATACTAACATGATTAGCAGTAGCACCTCCAGGCGAAAGCGGTTTGGTCCTAGGTATCTGCTATTTGTTCCTAAGTTAGCAGCAGTGGCGGAGAGGTTCGAACAACTGTTCCCAAATTTCTGCTAGCTGCTCCGAGGTTAGCAACATGCCTAATCGGGACGCTTAGAACTACTGGCAATCAATCGGGTTTTACCTGGGTATTCGGTGACACCGGAAGTTGGTCTTCCACAAGACGAAGCTACCGAGCGGCCCAGGTGGTTCGTGCGTAAGTCGACATCGGATCACTCACATCCCTAGCGGGGGCGACATCCCAGGACCAGCCCACAGCGCCTTCTTCTACTTCAGCATGGCCGCCGACGCGTAGAGCTGATCTTCCGAGCCCAGCGCGATCAGAAGATCGCCCTCCTCCAGGCGCATGTCGGCGCCTGGGTTGACGTGCACAGTGCCGTCGTCGCGGCGCAGCGCAAGGAGCTTCGCCGCTTGCGGGCTGAGCAGTCCCGCGTCGGAGATCGTCTTGCCCACCGCCGCCATCCCCTGCTTCACCAGCATCTCCTCGACCGCGATCTCGGACATGCCGTGGTGAAGGGTGTCGAGAACGTCGACCAGCGCCGGACGCACCGCGAGCTCGGCCATCCTGTGCCCGGCCATCTGGTAAGGGGAGATGATCCGGTTGGCGCCCGCGAGCTCCAGCCTGCGGATCGACTCCGGCCGGCCCGCGCGCGAGATCAAGTAGAGGTCCGGCTTGAGAGCTCGCGCGGCGAGCGTGATGTATACGGCGCGCTCATCGGAGTCGACCGCCGAGATGAGGCCACGCGCGCGTTCGATGCCGGCGAGCTTCAGGACCTCCTCGCTGGAAGCGTCGCCCTCGACGTGCAGCCGGTCCTCGTTGCGCAGCCGGACGAGCGCTTCCTCGGTCTGGTCGATGACCGCGTAGGGGACCTTGTGCTCGTCGAACTCGGCGACGATCTGCGTCCCGATACGGCCGTAGCCGCAGATGATGAAGTGATCGCTCAGCTGCTTCAGCGCGCGCTCCAACTGCCGCTCCCTCCTGTACTTGACGAAGGCGCCGTCGGTGAGCGTCTCGGCGAAGACGCCGAAACCGTAGAGCATCGTACCCACGCCCACGACGATCAGGGTCGAGGTGAAGAGCCGGCCGGCGGTCGACAGGCTGTGGAGCTCGCTGTAGCCGACCGTGCTGATCGTGATGATCGTCATGTAGAAGGCGTCGAGAAGATTCCAACCCTCGATGAGCATGTAGCCGCCGATGCCGTAGAGGATCACCAACCCCAGCAGCACCGCCGGCAGCCGGAACCGCAGCAGCGGATGCGGCATACGTCTGCTCACCGGTTCCGGCGCTGCCGCTCCATCCTCGCCACAGCTTCCCAGTGAGCCGGGTCAGCCCACGTTTTCGCGAATGCCGAGATCGTTGCGTCCGCGAGCTCGGGATGGTGGTGCGGGCGGACCGCGTTGACCGCGGCCTTGATGCCCGCAAGGGCAGGCGCAGGCGCAGCTGCAATCGTCTTGGTGAGCTCGTTGACGCCGGCATCGAATGAATCACTGCTGTAGACCGCTTCGACCAAACCCAGCTCTTTCGCTTCGGTCGCGCTCATCGTCGCGCCGCTGAGCAGCATGTAGAGCGCGCGCCCGCGACCGACCAGCGCCGCCAGACGCTCCGAAGCACCCCACGCCGGGATCAGTCCCAGCGCGACCTGGGCGAAACCGATGCGCGCATGACTGGCCGCGACCCTGAAATCGCACGCAAGGGCAAGCTCTGCTCCGCCGCCGAGTGCATCGCCGTTGAGCGCCGCGATCACGGGGAGCCGCAGCTGAGGAATGCGGTCCAGCGTGGCTCGCATCGCGTGCGCCATCTCGGCGGCGTCCGTCTCCGACCGCATGTGCTCCAGCTCCTTGAGGTCGCCACCGGCGCAGAAGGCGCGGTCGCCCGCTCCGCGGATGACAAGCACACGGGCGCCGCTTTCTTGAATCGAACCCAGCGACTCGTCGAGCTCGCGCATGGTCTGCGTCGCCAGCGCGTTGCGCGCCTGCGGCCGGTCGATCAGCAGGGTTGCGACCCCGCCGTCCATTTCGAGCCGCAGATCTTTCATGTGGAGCCGGCCGTTAGCCGCCTCCGCCGGGACCTTCCAGACCAGGCTTGGTCATCTTGCCGAGGTCGAGAACTTTGAGCAGCGCCGCCTCGGAGACGCCGCGGGCGCGCGCCAGGTCGCGGATGGATTGCCCGGTGCGCATCGACTCCTTGGCGATCTTCGCGGCTTCGTCGTAGCCGATCAGCGGAGTAAGAGCAGTGGCGAGCATTGGGCTGCGCTCCACCAGCTCCGGTCCGCGATCGGTCGCCTGAAGCCCTTCGACGCAGCGCTCGCGGAAGTTGCGAGCGGACGCGGCCAGCAGCGTGATGGACTCGAGGCCGGTCACACCGGCGACCGGCATCATCACGTTGAGCTCGAAGAGGCTGCCCGACTGGCCGCAGGTCGTGACGGTGACGTCGTTGCCGAGGACTCGAGCCACCACCATCGTCATCGACTCCACGATGACCGGGTTCACCTTGCCGGGCATGATGCTCGAGCCCGGTTGCGTCTCGGGCAGGCGCAGCTCGCCCAGGCCCGCGATCGGCCCGGTGCCCATGAGTCGAATATCGAAGCCGATCTTCCATAAGCTCACCGCGATCGTGCGCAGAGCGCCGTGTGCGGCGACCCAGGCATCGAGCGTGGACTGGGCGTGGAAGTGGTTGCGTGTTTCGTGGACCTTCAGACCCGTCGCGACCGCGAGGCGCGAGCATGTCAGCCGTGCGTACCGCGGGTGCGAGTTCAGTCCCGTGCCCACCGCAGTTCCCCCGAGAGGAACGCTTGTCAGCTCATCGACCGCTCCGCGCGCGCGGCGGATCGATTCCTCGATCTGCCCCGCATAACCCTTGAACTCCTGACCGAGGCGGATAGGGGTCGCATCCTGGAGATGGGTTCGCCCGGTCTTGATCACCGGCCAGAACTCCTTGCTCTTGGTAACTAACGCCGCCTCCAGCTGCGCCAGCGCGGGTATCAGCTCGTCGGTGATGGCGACCGCCCACGAGATCTGGACCGCGGTCGGGATGACGTCGTTCGAGGACTGGCACATGTTGACGTGGTCGTTCGGATGCACGAGCCTGGAACCGGGAGCGCCACCCAGGATCTCGGTCGCGCGGTTGGCGATGACCTCGTTGGCGTTGGTGTTGGTCGAGGTGCCGGAACCGGTCTGGTAGATGTCGATGGGGAACTGGTTGTCGAGCTTGCCGTCGACGACCTCCTGGGCGGCTTTGACGATCGCGCGTGCCTTCTTCTGCGGCAGCAGGCCGAGCTCGAGGTTGGTCTCCGCGGCGGCCTTTTTGATCAGGCCGAGCGCGCGGATGAATCGTCGTGGGAAGGGCTGGCCGGAGATGGGAAAGTTGAGGACCGCTCGCTGCGTCGAGGCCCCGTAGTAAGCGTCTGCGGGAACTTCCACTTCACCCATCGAGTCGCGCTCGATTCGTACTTTGTTGATCGCTGCCACCGACGGAGATTCTAGAGTGGCCCCATATGCGGCTAGCGGCGGTCGACATCGGAAGCAACACCATCCACGTGCTCGTTGCCGACGTTATCCGAAACAAGCTCGAGGATGTCGCCCACTACGTGGAGATGCCCGAGCTTGGTGCTCGCGTCGCGCGCACGGGTTCCATCGGCACCAAGAGTCGCATCGCGATCCGCGCCCTTCGATCGGTCATCGCGCGCGCACGCAAGCATGGATTTGACCGGCTGATCGCAGGAGCCACGGCCGCCGTTCGCGAGGCGTCGGACGGGGAGCCTTTCGCAATAAAAGCAGGCGAGGCGATCGGTGTCCCTGTGCATATCATCTCGGGCCGTCGCGAGGCGGAGCTGAGCTTCCTTGGCGTCGCCAGCCGTCATGCCGCACGCCGCGAGTGGGTGATGGTCGATCTCGGCGGCGCCTCGACAGAGGTCGTGATCGGCCGAGGACACGACATGGTTCGTTCGGCGACGCTGCCCATCGGGTCGGGCGTCCTTACGAGCACGTATCTGTCAGATCCGCCGCGGCCCGAGGAGCGAGCCCGGTTGCGGAAGGCAGCTTTGCGAGAGCTGGCGCACGCTCCGGACGGGGACGTGGAGCGCCTTGTCGCCACGGGGGGCACTGCCTCCAACCTCCCCTTCGTACTTTCCCGACGCAGCCCGCCCAGCGTCCTGACCACAGCCGACCTCCTGGCCTGCGAACGCCGGCTCGACGCCCGCCGCGCGGCCGAGGTAGCGCGCCACGTCGGGTTGCCGCCGAACCGCGTCAAAGCGCTCCGAGCCGGGGTCGAGGCTTTGCTGCTGTTCCTGGACTGGTACGGGCTGGCGGTGCTCCAGATCAGCCACGAAGGGCTCCGCCACGGGATGCTTCTTGCCTATTTGGAGCGAGGAGAAGATTGGTGGGGTTAGGCCGTTAAGCGCTCTGGCCGGTGGGTAGGATGAGTTCATGGGGCGAATAACCGACCAGGGAGCGACCTTGAAGAGGGCGCTGGCGCTGACCTGCGTCATCCTGGCGGAAGAGTTCGCCGGGGGCGTCGTTTCGCACTCCCTGGCGCTCCTCGCCGACGCCGGGCATGTGCTCACCGACGTTTTCGCCCTCGGACTGGCCTGGTTCGCCATCGAACAGGCGAAGCGCCCTGCCGACCGGCGGCGCAGCTACGGCTACCAGAGGGTCAGCATTTTGGCGGCGCTGGTGAACTCGGTGACGCTGATGGTGATCGTCATCGCCATCGCCATCGAGGCGGTGCGCCGCCTCGCCCACCCCGAGCCCGTGCAGGGTGTCGTTGTAATCGCCTCGGCGCTGACCGCAATCGCCATCAACGCATACGTCGTGTTCGGCTTGCGCGGCCATGGCAAGAACCTGAACATCCGCGCGGCGTTGCTGCACGTGACCGGCGACATCGGAGCATCCGCCGGCGTGGTCGTGGCCGGCGCGATCATCCTGCTCACCGGCTGGCTGTACATCGACCCGATTCTTTCTCTTGCCATCGCCGCGCTCATCGCATATGGGGCGTGGCGGATCGTGCGCGAGACCGTGAACCTGCTGTTGGAAGGCACGCCGAGCGAGGTCAACCTCGCCGAGGTGACGACCGAGATTGCGGACACGGAACACGTGATCAGCGCGCACGACTTGCACGTGTGGGCGCTGTCGTCGGAGGAGATGGCGCTCAGCGTTCACGTCGTGCTCGAGGAGTGCCCGCTCGGCGACGCCGAGCATGTGGTGCGCGACCTCGAGGGCCGGCTCTGCAGCCGCTTCGACATCGGGCACACGACGATCCAGGTCGAGAGCTGCCATCCCTGCGGCGAGATCCATCACGGCGCAGGCGAGCACAACCACCCGCACGAACATGTCCTGCTGACGAGCTCTCGCCCTAGCCCATAGGTCGGGCCGGCAGTGCCTCCTCGCGTTGGAGAATTCGCTTAGCGAGCGCGATGGCGGCCGCATAAGTCGAGTCCATCCCGCGATACCTGAGACCGCGCGCGCCCAGCGTGCGCGCCTGCGTATACGGGGTGTCGGACGCGTAGAAGACGACGCCGAGGTCGAAGCCCAGCTTGGCCATGTTCACGCTCTCGCCCAGCGGGTAGCGGTCAGGCTGCGTGATCTCGAAACAGGCATCGAGGTAAGGGCCGGCCTCGAGCTCGACGACCGTATAGCGGCCCTGGTAGTACATGTCGAGATAGTCGCGATTCTGCAGGAACGTCCCGCGGACCGCGACAGCGCGCTGGTTGTCCAGGGCCGAGCCGTAGACGAGGTTGGGCTGCACGTCGGCCGCGGCGATTGAGTTGTCGAGCCAGTAGGTGTTGCCCGAGTGTTCGTTGTGGACCGCGTTGGGGATCATCACGTCGCCGACCTCGGCGTTCAGGGTCGCAGCCTTGCCGAGGATGTAGACGCCCGCGACCCAGGCGCTGTGCTCGGCAACCTGCCTGAGGATGTGGTACGCGGCAAGGCCGAGCGGGTAGTCGACGTTGACGATGCACGCGGCCGACGCGCGCAGTTTCTTCTCGTCGACCGGACCGACGCGTGGGTCGATCGCGGCTGGGTCCAGCTCTGAGATCTTGAACACCTGCGCCGCCGAGTCGACGCCGGTCCCGCGCGCCGGTATGTGGCGGATGCCGTTGGCGGTCTCGATCTCGGCTCGTCGGGCGCGTAATCGGGTCCGGTCCGGATGAAGATCGAACAGCTGGCGGGCCCCGTAATAGAGCCAGTTGTAACGCGAGGCGCGGCTGTGGCCGGCCTCGAGTTTGCGCCGTTCCTCGTCCAGGTCAGGATCGTTGACGCGAACGAAATCGAGGATGTCCTTCTCGAACTCGCGCGCGACCCCGGTGAGGACGTTGACCAGGCTGTGCGTGTTCGAAGACACAAAGTAAATGGGCGCCTCACGCAAACCCATCTGGTCCATGACCGACTCGATTGGCTGCCACCAGCGACTCGCGTTGCGCGCATATCCGAGGTGGCTGCCGCCGATCAACCGCAGGACGATCCTGCACTCGTCTCGTTTGATCGCCGCGAGGGTGGCGTCGAATTCCTCACCCCAAGCCTGGCGCAGGCGCTCCCAGTCGCCCTCGGTGGCGCCAGATGCGTTTCGGGCGGCGGCGTCGTTGAGCGCGACGTCCTGCAGCAGGCGGTGCAGCTTGTTCCACTCGATCTGGTAGGCGACGAGGGTCGGCACCAGGTCGTCGATGTCTGATGGCGAGGCGATCAGGACCGCGAGCGTGTCGCCGCTGTGATACCAGCGGCGGCGTCGGGCGGGCGCTTTGACCGCCTGCCAGCTGAGGATGTCCGTGCCGAACACGGCTCGGAAACCCTGTGGGCTCTGGCCCATCAGCACTCGACGGCAGCGAGCAATCGCGCTGGGAAGACGGCGCACCGCATAGAGGAGGGCGCCCATGTCGACCTGTGGCTCGCCGGCCAGCGGGTGGAGCACGGAGGCCATCGAGAGATGGGCGTGGACGAGGGAGTCGATCTTGATGTCGCCTGAGCTCTGGAGCATCGTCGTGTAGGTGCGGACGTAGAGCTCGACCGCCTGCCGACCCGTCCAACCGGCTCGGGGAGGCGCTTCCATTGGGCCAGTCTAGTTACAAAACCTTTAAGTCTGTTTGCGGAATCGGAGGGTCGATTCGAGGTCTAGTAGTGGGGTGATCAAGAGCATTGCGACCTTCCGCCATCTTCGCATTCTGGGATTTGCAGTCGGGGCCGTAGCCATCGCCGCCGGGGCGGTCTGGATCACGGCTTCCGCCGCCGGTCTCAACGTCGGCTTGCGCCCGGCTGCGTCCACCTCCACGCCCAGCCCCAACGCGCCGGGTAAGGCTTCGGCCGTATGCAACGACTTCGTATCGCACTTCGCGTCAGACCTCGGCAGCACCCAGGCCAAAGTCGACGCGGCGTTCCAGAAAGCGGTCGGCCAGACGCTCGACGACGAAGTCAAGAACGGCGACATCACCCAGGCCCAGGCGGACGCGATCAAGAAGAAGATCGCGGGCCAGGCTCCCTGCGCACTCATGCCGCCGGCCCCCAAGGCCCCCAGCGGCGGCCTCGGCGCTTACAAGCAGGCACTGCTGAGCGCAGCCGCGTCAGCGCTCGGAATCACGAATCAGCAGCTCACAGCCGACCTGGCCCACGGCATGACGCTGTCGCAGATCGCCGCGGCCCAGAATCCGCCCGTGACCGAGGCGCAATTCCGTGACCGGCTCATCGCCAAGCTGACGCCGCTCCTGGACGCGGCGGTCACGAACAAGCAGCTCACGTCCGCACAGGAGCAGGCCATCATCCAGCAGCTCAAGACCGGGGCGATCCCGTTCTGGGACAAGTCCATGCCTGCGCCCAAGAAGCCCGCGACCGCGAGCCCAGCCGCGAGCTAGCCCCCCAAACCTTCCGCCGGCGGGGCGCCGAGCCGGCGCATGAGCTCTTCGAGGAGCTGACGAGTCTCCGGGTCCGACATCAGGCGCTGCTGCATCTCCTCGGCCGAGCGGCGGATGTCCGGATCCGAAAGCAACCGCTCGGACATCGCTTCGAAGCGTGTCGCCATGTCCTTCATGGAGGCCTCCTGGGCGACCTGCAGGAGGATAGGCTGGCTTGCGGCGGCGACGACCGCTTCGGCCTGGACCCTGATCATCTCGATGCCCTTGCAACCGAGGCACTCTCCCTTGAGGCCGCAGTGACACAGCTGCGGACGCAGGCGATCGAGCGCCGCGTGAAGCTCAGACATATCGGCCGGGCCGGCCATGCCTCCAGGTTACGCGGGTTTGTGCCGGCCCTCGTACATCGACTCGATCTGCGCTCCATAGTGGTCTTGCACGACCTTTCGCTTGACGTCGAGCTTCAAGGACAGCTCCCCATTGGCCTCCGAAAAGTCATGAGGCAGCAGCGTGAAGTACTGGATCGCCTCCCAGTTACCTCGGTCGGCGTTGACGGCGTCGACCACCTTCTGCACGTGGGCCTTTAGCTCTTCCTCGTCGAGGCCTTCTTTGAGTGCCGCGTCCCAGTCGGGCACCACGAGAGCAGTGACATACGGCTTTCCCTCGCCGACCACCACGGCTCGTTCGATGAGGTGGTCGCGCATCAGCTCGAACTCCAACGGTTGCGGAGCGACGTATTTACCGACGGCAGTCTTGAACAGCGCCTTTTTGCGGTCGGTGATCTTGAGGAAGCCGTCGGCGTCGATCTCGCCGATGTCGCCCGAGTAAACCCAGCCGTCGCGAATCATCTCGGCGGTGGCGGCTGGGTTGTTGTGGTAGCCGACCATGTTGCCCGGGCTCTTGATCAGGATCTCGCCGTCGTCGGCGATCTTGAGCTGTACACCGGGAAACGGCTTGCCCACTGTGAGGAAGCGGTGGTTGGCAAGCGTGTTGGAAGTGGCGCCGGAGGAGACCTCAGTCATGCCCCAACCGTTGAGGATCGGCACCCCGATCGCCCAGAATAACTCCTCGATCTCGCGCGCGAGCCCGGCCCCGCCGCTGATGAAGAAGCGCAGGCGGCCTCCGGTCAATCGCAACCGGAGAGCGGCCAAAACGAGCCGGTCGGCAAGCATGTGCTGCCATCGCAGCATCGGTCCAGGATTGGTGTCGTGCGCGAACCGAGTTCCGATCCGGATGGCCCACCCAAACAGCGCCCGGCGAACGGCCGGTGCTTCGCGAACGCGCGCCATCACCGCCGAATGCATCTTCTCGTACACGCGCGGCACGGAATTCATCACCGTCGGCTTGACCTCACCGAGCTCCTCCGCGAGATGATCGGTGCCCTGCGAGATCCATCCCTGGCCCCCGAAGAGCAGCCCGATGAAGACTCCGTTGATGCGCTCGAAGACGTGCGAGTAGGGCAGGAATGAGAGGCTTGAATCGTCGGGGCCCAGGGGGAACACCTGCAGGATCGCTCGTGAGATGTCG
>Ga0137362_10000819_pt1 | contig 17875 bp, 16 predicted proteins | sample MadtaG_2_FD_104801 | JGI IMG/M metagenome (GOLD analysis project Ga0137362, IMG submission 104801) | Vadose zone soil microbial communities from Angelo Coast Range Reserve, California, USA - Mad1_100_16 metaG | ecosystem: Environmental > Terrestrial > Soil > Vadose zone | place: USA: California... | reverse complement strand
TTGAGGCTGCTCTTGAAGGAGCAAGACTTCGTTTGCGCCCTATTCTGATGACCTCATTTGCGTTCATTCTGGGCTGCGTGCCGCTGTGGATTGCGACCGGCGCCGGCTCCGTGGCCCGTCAGATCATGGGCACTACTGTAATCGGTGGCATGGCGGCCGCCACCGCCATTGCCATCTTCATCATTCCGGCATTGTTCGTCCTGGTCGAGCGTCTGGCAAAACGCCGCGGTGCCGCGCTCAGTCCTTCTGTTCCGCAGCCGAGCCCATCGGAGGCTGACTGAGGTGAGAAGACTGATCGCTGTTTCGTTGGTAGTGCTCCTTCTTTCGGGCTGCGCTGTGGGGCCCAACTATAAAAGGCCGAGCGTAGACGTTCCCGGTACATACCGCGGAGCGTCGCCGCAAGAGTCAGCCCAGCCTGCGGCGGAATCGCTCGGAGATCTAAAGTGGTGGGAGGTGTTTCAAGACAAACAGCTTCAAGATCTGATCCACGCTGCGCTCCAGCAGAACTACGACGTTCGCATAGCGGCGACGCGGATCATGGAAGCCCAGGCCCAGGTCGGCATCACGCGCGCCGATGGATTGCCGACGATAAGTGCCGGAGCTCAGACCGTCGATCAGCGCTCCGCGCGCGCAAAATTATTCCCTGCATTCGCGACAAGCGCTCACCAGGTGGATCTCTCATTGGCTTGGGATCTGGATTTCTGGGGAAAGTATCGCCGCGCCAACGAGTCCGCGCGGGCAAATCTGTTGGCGACGGAATGGGCCCATGAAGCGGTCATCACCACGCTCGTGAGCGACGTTGCCGCAGCCTACTTCCAACTTCGCGAGCTCGACTTGGAACTGGAAATCGCGCAGCGAACTTTGGCTTCCCGCCAGGACTCGCTGCGGATCACACAAATGCTGGCAAACGGTGGCGCTACATCCATGCTCGACGTCCGGCAGGCGGAGCAGTTGGTGTTCACTGCGGCTGAAACCATTCCCGACCTGGAGCGGCGCATCGAACAGCAGGAAAACTTCATCAGCACTCTTCTCGGAAACAATCCCGGTCCCGTGGCACGTGGAACGAAATTGACTGAGCAACCACACATGCCAGAGGTTCCCGCAGGAGTCCCCTCCAGCCTCTTGGAACGTCGCCCCGACATTCGCCAGGCCGAAGCCCAGTTGATCGCGGCAAACGCTCAAATTGGAGTAGCAAAGGCGGATTACTTCCCCCAAATCAGCCTGACCGCGAACAGCGGATTTCAGAGTTCAGCGCTTACCAGCCTGTTTACCGGTCCGGCTGGGATGTGGAATTTCGGAGGATCGCTGACGCAACCGATCTTCGCTGGAGGAAGAATTCGCTCCAATGTGAGGTTTACCGAGGCGCGGCAACAGGAAGCCGCGCTGGTCTACCAGCAGACCATACAGCAAGCTTTTCGTGGAGTTTCAGACGCGCTTGTCGAGTACCGCAAAGACAGAGAGTTCCGAGAGCAGCAAGAGCAACTTGCGTTTTCCGCTCAAGACGCGGCCCGGCTTTCCGAGACCCGTTATCGAGGTGGCGCCACCAGCTACCTGGAGGTGCTGACCAATGAAACCAATTATTTCAACTCGGAATTGGGACTTGCTCAGGCTCGGTTGAATGAGCTCTTGGGTCTGGTTCGAATCTACAGAAATCTCGGTGGAGGCTGGCAGCAGCCATAAGCAGGAAGTACGTAGTGTCGGACGCAACCCACGCACGTCACTTGACGCGTATCACCCCGCCACGCGCCGCATCGAACAGGCAGGCGGTAAAACGCCTTGATCAAGCCCAAGCGACTTACAACAACGCGATTGGCTGCGTAAGGAGACAGGGCCCGCATTCGTGAAGATCGCTGGCGTGATCGGCGGCGCATTCGCGATCCGGTGGCCTACGTAAAAGTCGCGCCTTGGATCCTAACGTCGACCATTCATTCAAGCCTCCGCCGCAGCTGGACAAATCCAAACATTAAGAGAGGAAAAAATGGCAAAGATCGTTCGTTTTGATGGCCTCGGCGGACCGGAGGTTTTGCAGATTAAAGAAGAGCCGTCCAAGCAGCCCGGCAAAGGCGAGGTGAGGCTAAAAGTGAAAGCCGTAGGTTTGAACCGGGCCGAATCGATGTTTATTCGTGGCCAATACGTCGAACACCCGAAGTTGCCTGCTGGCGTTGGCTATGAGGCGGCGGGCGTGGTCGAAGCGGTGGGCCCGGATGTCGACAAAAATTGGCTGGGCAAATCGGTCGCCGTCATTCCGGCCTTCTCTATGAACGACTACGCCATGCTGGGCGAAGAAGCAATCGCTCCGGCTGCGGCTCTCGGTGAGTACCCGGCGAAGCTGACTGCGGCCGAAGGCGCAGCCATCTGGATGCAGTATGTGACCGCCTACGGGGCGTTGATTGCAATTGCGCATGTGGCGAAGGGCGATTTTGTGCTGATCCCGGCTGCATCGAGCAGTGTAGGCATTGCTGCGATTGAGATTGCCAAATCGGAGGGCGCTGTTCCCATCGCAACAACCCGCAAGAGCAACAAAAAAGCTGAATTGCTTTCTCTCGGTGCGCACTATGTGATCGCCACTGAGGAAGAAGACTTCGTCGCGCGGGTGAAGGAAATTACCGGTGGCAAGGGCGCGCGGGTGATCTTTGATCCGATAGCTGGGCCATATTTAGAAAAGCTGGGCGAGGCTGCTGCGGTCGGCGGCATCATCTTTGAGTATGGTGCGCTTTCCATGCAACCCACTCCCTTTCCGCTGTTCGCGGCGATTGTTAAGGGACTCAGCATTCGCGGATATACGTTGATGGAGATTACCCGCAATCCGGAGAAGCTCCCCGTAGCGAAGAAGTATATCTACGATCGCTTGGCGGATGGACGGTTCCGTCCGAAGATCGCGAAGGTATTTCCGTTTGCGCAGACGATTGAGGCCTACAAATATCTCGAGTCGAACGCGCAGGTAGGAAAAATTGTAATCACTATTCCGTAATCCGCGCGCATCCGTTCGAACCGCGTTCCGGGCCGCAGCTTAGCGAACCTGCGCTGGTTTCAGCCCGACTCCCCACACTGGACTTGTGACAGCGACCTTCTTGAAACTCGAAACGATCACTTTGGCTTGAGGAATTGCATTCTTCACCGCTGGTAACGATAGAAAGGCATCGTGACTGGCCGCCTTGTCCCACACCTTGGTAACTGGACGGATTGTTTTCTTCCGCTGGATCCTTGGCCACAACGTAGCTGAGACATCCCAGCATCTTGATAGGCTCTGCGCGCTTGCCCGGCACAGCCGTCAGCTTCACCGACAGGTCATCTGCTCCTTGCGAACCCGCTTTTTCATATTCGAAGATACCTCTCGAGTAACAGAAAGTGCCATCTTTTCCTCTCGCCGCCGACAAGCGCGGAAGATTACCTGCCTGTGCCCGTCCCCGTGCAACCTTCCAACTCCGCACGAACTCCCATTTCCACATACAAACATACGTGTATATATCTGTTGACGAGGAAAGACGAGCCAATCCTCGTGCGGGCCGCAGGCTTATTTTACGACGGCTCACAAAGCCGCTGCCAGCGCGTCTATCTTTCAGCAACAGCGCGATGACCAAAATCTTATTCTTGTGATGTCACCGACTCTCTGCCGGAAACGGCTCCCGTGCCGCCTGGCAGACAAAAAATTGACTATTCTGCTCTCACAGGTGGCGTTATCATCGCCGCAGACTAGGCGCTGTAACCTTACGGAGCCTTGGACATCTTGAGGGGCGGGGAAGTACTGACACCAGTCCTCAGCAACCCCGGGCGAATGCAAGCGGTTGGGTAGCCACTTGCTCTCTGGCCCGCTTTTCAATGAGCTTCGAGACGGCTCGCCGTCTTGAGGGTAAATCGACCGAGAATCACTAGAGGAGAGAACTATCATGACCAAGTCAAAGAAGAGCCTGATCGTCGGTGCAGCACTCGCTGGGTTGTTGGCGAGCGGCAGCGCTGTTCAGGCTTCCAATCTTTTGTCCAGCGCCAAGGCCGGTTTCAACACCGCCAGCCAGGACAAGGATCAGAAGTCAGAAAAGGCCAAAGACCCCAAGGACCGGCACGCTTGTAAAGGCCAAAACTCCTGCAAAGGCAAGGGCGGCTGCAAGTCTTCTGACAACGGATGCAAAGGTCAGAACTCCTGCAAGGGCAAGGGCGGCTGCAGAACTGATGGAAAGGCGATGGAAGAAAAGCCTCCCGCCTGAGGATCGTTTCTCGATCTGGCTTGTCGATTAGGGGCCGGTGCTTCCTGCCGGCCCTTATCTCGCACACTTAATTTCAAATAAGTCGGAGAAATCAGTGCCCGCGAATCGTTTCAACGGATTCACAGAATATGGCATCGGAATCGGCCTGCGTTCCCCTCACTACCAGCACATCCTCACCCGCAAGCCTGTAGTCGATTGGTTCGAAATTATTTCTGAAAACTTCATGATTGATGGCGGCAGGCCCTTGCATGTCCTCGATCAGATTCTCGATCAATATCGCGTCGTACAGCACGGCGTTTCCATGTACTTCGGCTCCGCGCATCGCACCGATCGCGAGCATCTCAAACGCCTGAAGGATTTGGTCAAGCGCACCAAAACTCCCTGGCTCTCCGATCATTTGTGCTGGGGAAGCGTTGACGGCCGCTACACCCACGACCTGCTTCCCATGCCTTACACCTTCGAAGCCGCCACTAAGACCGCGCAAAAAATTCGTGACGTGCGCGACTACCTCGAAGTTCCTATCGCCGTCGAAAACGTCAGCAGCTACGCCGAATTCCACGTTTCCGAAATGAGCGAATGGGAGTTCCTTAACGAAGTCGTCGAGCGCGCCGACTGCGGCATCCTGCTCGACGTGAACAATATCTACGTTTCATCGCAAAATCACAGCTTCAATCCTTTCGATTACGTCAACAGCGTTCCCGCCGAGCGCGTCGCGCAAATTCACATCGCCGGACATTCCAAATACGAGAAGTATATTCTCGATACCCACGATCATCCCGTAATCGATCCCGTCTGGAAGCTCTATGATCGCGCCGTTCAACGCGTCGGGCACACTGCCACGCTTCTTGAATGGGACGACAGCATTCCCACTTTCCGCGAAGTTCACAACGAAGCTTTGAAAGCCAATCGCTTTCTCGCAAAAAGCGTTCTGGCGCGTGCTGTATGAATCTGCTCACTCTACAACGCACCATGGCCAAAGTGGTGATGCATCCGCTCACCCCCTCGGAGCACATGAGCAGTCACACACCCAGCGGCGAGCCTATGGCCCGACACGCGGCCAAATTCATCAAGCCCAACGACCGGCTCACTTCCTTCGAACGCCTGGAAATTTACAACCGGCAATACTGGTGGCGGCTGATGTCCAGCCTCGCCGAAGATTTTCCCGGCCTGCAGGCAGTCCTGGGAATTCACCGCTTCGAAGCGCTGTGCAAAGCCTACCTGGTCGCCCGCCCCTCGCGTTCCTTCACTCTTCGCAATCTCGGCCGCGACCTCGAACCCTGGCTCAGAAAAAATCCTCAATGGGCGGGCTCGAAACAAGCCATCGCTCTGGATATGGTTCGACTGGAATGGGCGGACATCGAAGCTTTCGACGGAGCCGCCTTCGAACCGCTGCAACCTGGCGACGTTGCCAAATCCGCCGGAGGCAATCTGCGCCTCATGCTGCAACCCTACGTGCAGCTCTTGAGATTCCACTATCCAGTAGACGCGCTGGTGCTCGAAATTAAGAAATTCAACAACGACACCGAATTTCTCAGCAACGCTTTCCGCGAACGCCGCAAGCGTAAACGCGTTTCCGCCGTAGCCAAGCTCAAACTCAAGACCATTTTCCTCGCTGTGCATCGCGTGGATTACTCTGTCTATTTCCGCCGCATGACTGCGCAAGAATATGGCTTGCTCGTCGCCATTCGAAAGGGCAAAACCCTGGCGCAGGCTGTTGACGCCACTTTCTCCAAACATGCAAAAACATTCGCAACTGATCTGCAGCAGGTAACCGCCTGGTTTCAAAACTGGTCCAATCTCGGCTGGTTTTGCGCTCAACCTCCGAAATCTCGAAAAAAATGATGTTCGCATGATACCTTTGCGCCGGTTATGAATCGACATTCAGCATGAGCTCACTCATCAACAAACTAACAAACCTTCACGACCGTTTTTTCGCACTGGTGTCACTACTGCAATCGCCTTTCCTGTTGCTGGTTCGTCTCTATTGGGGCTGGCAACTCATCGAAAGCGGCTGGGGCAAACTCCACAATCTCGATAAGGTCACGCAATTTTTTACCAGCTTGAATCTCCCCATGCCCGCGCAAATGGCCGTCTTCATCTCTGGCGTCGAGTTTTTTGGCGGCCTCTTTCTCGCCATCGGTCTTTTTTCGCGGATGACCGCCCTGGTTCTCACCATCAACATGATCATGGCCTACGTAACCGCCGATCGCGAAGCGCTCCTCTCTTTCTTTTCCGACCCCGACAAGTTTTCTGCGGCTGCTCCATATGTATTTCTGATCGCCTCCCTGATCATTTTGATTTTTGGACCTGGAAAGTTTTGCGCCGATTATTTGTTGAGACGGTTTTCTCACCTCCCCGGTCCCGCAAGCACGGAGAGTGGTGTCTCTCGGTTGTAGAATATTTTCGCACCAGGCCAGGAAGGAGTTCCGTGACCGGCGCCGCCAACGTGAACTCATTTTATTTGCAAATGTGTTTTTCTTTCTTCCTGTTATTGTTCGTTCCACACGGTGTCCGCGCGGAAAGTAATTTCACCGTCGAAGCCGCTACCTCGAAAATCGAGGCCACCGTCACAGACGATTCGCTGCACATTCCTGATGTACAACTCAAACAGTGGGTGCAAAAAGCGGCGGACGCGGTTGTCGCATACTACGGGCGCTTTTCCGTGCCGCATCTCACGCTGCAAATTCGATCCTTCAAAGGAAGAGGCGTGCGCGGCGGCCAGACCTTTCCCCGCTACGGCGGCTTCATTCGAATCGCTGTTGGCAGCGAAACCACCCAGGAAGATTTGGCCTCCGACTGGATGCTCACCCACGAAATGGTTCATCTCGCATTTCCCAACATGCAGGAACAGCATCACTGGATCGAAGAAGGCCTCGCCACTTACGTCGAGCCCATCGCGCGCATCCAGGCCGGGCAATTCAGCGCCGCGCGCATGTGGTTCGAACTGGTTCGCGACATGCCAAAAGGTTTGCCGCAATCCGGCGACGAAGGTCTCGACCACACTCATACCTGGGGCAGGACTTATTGGGGCGGCGCGCTTTTTTGTTTTTTGGCTGACGTGGAAATTCGCAAGCAAACGCAAAATAAAAAAGGTTTGCAGGATGCTCTGCGCGGAATTCTAGATGCCGGCGGCGACATGCGCTACGATTGGCCCATAGAAAAAGCGTTGCAGACCGGTGATCGCGCGGTAGCAGTCGAAGTCCTGATGAAACTCTACGAACAAATGCGCGATCATCCAATGCAAGTGGATCTGGATTCGCTGTGGAAGCAATTGGGAATTCGCGTAGAGCATGACGCCGCACAATTCAACCACGACGCCCCACTCGCAAAAATCCGCGAAGCCATTACCACTCCCAAATCAGGATCGTAACTACACCCAAGGCATTTATTGGTTTCGCGTTTTTTCCAAATATGACGCATCCAGTGCCGCCACCGACGGACAACCCAGCAACTTCAGAGTTCGATCAACATCGGCCCGCAAAATATCCAGCGCGCGGGCCACGCCAGCTTGTCCTGCCGCAGCTAATCCGTATGCGTACGCGCGCCCAATCAACACCGCTCGCGCACCCAGACACAAAGCCTTCACCACATCGCTGCCGCGCCGCACGCCGCCATCCATCAAAATTTCCGTGCGGCCATTCACTGCCGTTACGATCTCCGGCAACGCTCGCAGCGAAGATGACACGCAATCCAGCTGTCGCCCTCCGTGATTCGAAACCACGATCGCTGCAGCGCCTTCATCCACGGAGCGCTTGGCATCGTCACCGGTCAGCACTCCCTTAATAATGATTGGTCCGCGCCAAATTTCGCGAATCCATTTCAAGTCTTCCCACGTAACCACCGCGCGCGACAACGCTGACCCCACATCCATCAAGGACATCGGCCCTTTTTCCGGAATCACTACATTTTCCAATCGCGGCATTCCGCCATCGCGCAGAAAAGCCATCAGCCATCCGGGATGTTCGACAATGTTCTGATAATACGGAAGTTTTGCGAACAGCGATCCCGCGAACATTTCCGTCATGCCATTGCGAAAATCGCGTTCGCGCATCCCCGCCACTGGCGTATCGATGGTAACCACCAACGCGTTGAAGCCGGCTTTCCGCGCGCGTTCAATTCCGCCTTCAGCAACTGCGCGGCCGCCCACCAAATATAATTGGTACCAAGCCGGACCCTTGCTTGCCGCTCGCACGTTTTCCAGTTTGTGCCCTGAAATTGTGGACAGCGTGTAGCCGGTACCCGCGTTACCGGCCGCCGCTGCCGCAGCCACTTCTCCGCCCGGATGCATCACGCGGCTGTAACCCACCGGCGCCAGGAACGCCGGAAAAGAAATTTCCGCTCCCAACACGGTTGTCCGCGAATTATATTCGGGAAACTTCACGGCGTGCCGCGGCCGAAACGTGTAATCTGAAAATACCCGGCAATTTTCGCGCAGTGTGATTTCATCTTCCGCGCCGCCATCCAGATAATCGAAAACAGCTTTAGGCAAGCGCCGCTTCGCCAGCAAACGCAAATCCTCGATGTTCACGACTCGCGGCGACGCAACCGCACGTGAATCTGGGCTCATTGTTTCCACATTCCCCGAACTTGCGCGTGTCCGCCTTGCGCGACAAATAGTACCGCATTTTATCGTCGCTGATTTTTTCCGAGCGCGTCATATTCTAGTTCTTGCGCGTTCCGCACCCGAATCGTTCGCAGCCACGATTGCCGCGCAACCGCGTATACTTCTGGCTATGCCGAACACGTTGGATTGCAACGCGATGTTGGCGGTGGCCATTGCCGAAGCTCGCAAAGGCCTGGCCGAAGGCGGCATTCCCATCGGCGCCGCGATTTTCGATGAGCGTGGAACGCTCGTCGGCACCGGCCACAATCGCCGGGTGCAAAATGCCGATCCATCCTTACACGGAGAAACCGACGCCTTCCGCAACGCCGGCCGCCAGCGCAGCTACAAAAAACTAACCATGGTCACGACGTTAGCTCCCTGCTGGTATTGCAGCGGCTTAGTCCGCCAATTCGGTTTCGCGCGCGTCATCGTCGGCGAAAGCCGCACCTTCCCAGGCGGCATCGAATGGCTCCGCTCGCTAAACATCGAAGTCGTCGACCTCGATTCCCAGGAATGCGTCACTCTCCTCTCCGACTACATCCAAAAAAATCCCGCCATCTGGCACGAAGACATCGGCGAAGACTCTTAGCCAGCCCTCCATCCGTCATTCCCGCCTCCGTAAGCTGGCGCCACATCCTACTTCTTCCGCGCCTCAATCTCGCGAAACCTCCAGCCTCCACTTTAACGTCGAACCAGACCCCGTTGAATCGACACGCGGAGGCCGAGCAACGTATTTGTCTGCATCGATAGGAACGATGGTTCCTATTTTGTGGCGAGCAGAAGGGGTACCCCCGGGGAACTTTTCGAATGCGCGGCAAACAAAGGGCTTATTTCTGCAAGAGTGAAAAAGGGCGAGAGGGCATGATTGAAAATAAAGAGCTTAGTGAATGAAGAATCCGGCACTCTTTTTGGAAAAGAGTGATAAGAGCGGGTGGGACTGACAGCAAAGATTTGATTAACGTAGACTGATCAGAAAAGTTACAGAGCGAAGTCGAGATCGTCGCCGCCATTCACGGGATGACGGCGATGCTGGTGACCGGATGTATTTCTATCCATTGAGCGTGAAACGTATCCTGCACCAGACTACCAATGATGCGAACATGCGAGCCGACAGAGGGAAGATTGACCTGGTTCGTGAAACCCTGACACGCGGTCTTGGCGTCGGGCTGAGTTACCGGGAATTTGCACACGATTTCAAACACCAGGTTCCCACCTTCGTCACTTATGTTTCCTGCGTTAAGCAAATTCTGAAATTGGGAATCCAGTTTGAGCCATCCGTGAGTGTCGCCATCGGCTTCATGGCGGACTCCGTCTGGTTCCGAACCATTCGTGGCGTCAACCATCGTGCCGGTCACCGCAATGCACTGTTGCTTCACGATCAGACGACCTGGGTGATAGACATGCGTCCACAAACTATCGTCACACTGCGAGCCTGGTGTGGGAGTTACAGCAAGGCTGGGATTCGAGGAAACAGTAACAAATTTCGACCAAATCCATCCGACTTGATCGTCCTCAGTCCTGACATGATAGAAGCCGCTGGCAGTGGTTGCATCAACCAGGGTTAGCCTGCTTCCGGTGGCCAAGCGCGCCAAGATCGGGCTTGAGGTAGACGGATCGCGACGAAGATTCACAGTGCGATTAGCGGTGGCTTGCTGCGCGGAAGCAGAATGCGGAAAAGCCGCGAGAAATGCGAAGCATATTAGGCCGAGCCCGAGAGCGTTCTTCATCTTTATCTAGTTCCTATCCGACGTCAGGAAGTTTTGATTCAAGAATTTTATTCCATTAGGGGCGTGTTGGGGGCTCATGGCGGAGGATCTGCACGGGAGTATAGGTGATCAAACGATAAGCAGTGAACGGGAAAAATGGGCCGGGAGAGGGTATTAGCGGGATTAAACCGAGCGGGGAGAAGTGCAGGCGGGGTTGACCCGGGCCGACGCTAGCGGATGAGATGGATCAAGAATCGACTGCGCCGAGAAGGGGTACCCGGCAAAAATTTGTTGCGAATTTCGGCGGCGGCTAGTTCTGCCCCCAGAAAGACCGAGACATGGACCACACCTACGGCGCTCGGCCTTCTTACCTACACCGCGGACCAGTGCATGGCGCGCCTACGGCTGTGCATGAAATGGATTCGCATTTCTTCACAAGGAATCGCCCAGTCGGTATAGTCGTGTGCTGGACAACGTTTCTAAGAAAAAGTTGCGCGCAATTCTACGGGAGATGTGCTTTGTGCTAAGTGCGCGGACGAATGCTTCGAAGAGCTCGCCGGCGTGCTCCGCCAGCGGCGCCTCAACGGAGGGAAGACAACAGCTCAGGCGGGAGGGGTTCTGTATGCCTAAGATAATGATTGCGGCTCTTGCAGTGGCGCTGATGTCGTGCAGCGCGGACGGGCAGGCCGCGACCTCAGGAACACATTCTTGCGAAGGCTTGGCGCAGCTTGAACTGCCCGCGGCGAAAATCCTCTCGGCGCGGACGGTCGCGGCCGGTGCCTTTACGCCGCCGCCCAACCTGAGTCCCTGGCTTGTTGGCGAACTCTCTTTTTACAAAACGCTTCCGGCATTCTGCCGAGTCGTGGTGGAAGCGACACCGAGCAGCGATTCCTCGATCAAAATTGAAGTGTGGATGCCCATGAACGGATCGCAAGAGGCCAAATGGAACGGAAAATTTCGGGGCGAAGGCATTGGAGGTTTCGCGGGAGCTATTGATTATCGTCAAATGGGGATCGCGCTGCAGCGAGGTTACGCGACGGCGGGCACAGATACTGGCCATTCCGCAGAGGGGACTGACGCGAGTTGGGCGCTCGGACATCCTGAGAAGGTGATCGACTTCGGCTACCGGGGAATCCACGAGATGACCCGCGTCGCGAAGGCCGCGATCAAAGCGGCCTACGGCAAGAATCCACAGTACTCCTACTTTGAGGGCTGCTCGAACGGTGGTCGCCAAGCGTTGATGGAGGCGCAGCGTTTTCCGGACGATTACGACGGCATCCTCGCGGGAGCGCCAGCCAACTTCTGGACGCACTTGCTGGCCAAGGGGCTTGCCGATGCGCAAGCCACGACGCTTGATCCGGCCAGTTATATCCCGTCCAGCAAACTGCCGGCAATCGCTCGCACCGTGAACATAGCTTGCGACGCGCAAGACGGCGTGGCCGACGGCATCCTGAATGATCCGAGGAAATGTCGCTTTGATCCCGCGACGATGCTTTGCAAAGAGGGCGATTCGGAGAAGTGCCTCACGGCAGCGCAAGCGAGCGCACTCAAAAAATTGTACGACGGACCCAATGACGCCCAGGGTCGCAAGATTTTTCCCGGCTACTTGCCCGGTGCCGAAGAAGGACCGGAAGGTTGGGGAAGGTGGATTACCGGACCGGCGCCAGGTCACAGCCTGATTTTCGCGTTCACCCGCGGATATTTTTCTAACATCGTTTATGAGAAAGCCGACTGGAACTATAACGACGCCAATATTGATCAATCGCTGAAGGCAGCCGATAAAAAGACCGCGCAAATCCTGAACGCCATAAACCCCAATCTGGCGCCGTTCAAAGCCCATGGCGGCAAGCTCATTATTTATCATGGCTGGAACGATCCGGCGATTTCGGCGCTCAATACCGTGAACTACTACGACGAGGTAGTGAACAAGCTTGGCGCGGAGCAGACCAAAGCGTTCACGCGGCTGTACATGGTGCCGGGAATGCAGCACTGCACCTCTGGTCCCGGACCAGACTCGTTTGGACAGCTCGGCTCGGGCGGAAACGACGCGCAATATAACGCCGAGTTAGCGCTCGAACAGTGGGTGGAAAAAGGAATCGCGCCAAGGGTGATCATCGCAACGAAGTACGCTGATGACGGCCCGGCAAAGGACGTGAAGATGACGCGGCCGTTGTGTCCGTTTCCACAGATTGCGAAGTACAAGGGCACGGGCGATACGAATGATGCGGGGAATTTTGCATGTGCTACCGACAGCAACTGATTCCCGACAAGACCGGGACATGTATTTCGCACTTACGGCGCTGCACGAAATGGGTGTCGGCGGCGTCGCGAGGAGTCTTGCCGGTCAACGGAGTTGCGGAAGCGCGTGACCGTTGTCGGTTAACGCAGCGGCGTAGGCGAGGAGGCGGGAGTCTTGGCCGCGTCGGGCAGTGAGTTGGATGCCGGCGCCGTTGGGAAATGGCAGGGTGACTACCGGAGTTCCTGCGAGGCTCAAAGGTGTAGTGTAGCGGAGAATCGTTGGACGGGTTTGCGTATGGTCCTTGCCGGCTTCGAGTTTGCTGACGGGCGAGCAGGGCAGAATCAGGAAATCGAAGGACTGGAATAAGGTATCGAGGCGGGCGCGGAATTCGGCGTGGCGCTGGCGTTGGAGCTGCACTTCTTCGGCGGTAAGCGATGCGCCCCAGGCGAGCCGTTCGTTGATTGGCGACGGAAAACAGGAATAATTCCCGCTGGTCGCGCCCGTTTTTATCGCGGCTGCATGAATCGCGGCGGCTTCGCTGGCTTGAATCGGCGCGTAGATGGAAAGCGCGTCTTCCCAATACGCGCCGTCAAATGATTGGACCTCCGCTCCACTGGCACGGAGCAATTCTTGGCAGGACGCGAATGCGGCGAGGACATTGGCGTCGCCATCGTGGAGAAATTCGAAAGAGATGGCACCGATCTTTACATGCGAATTGGTTTCGCGCGGAACCTGCAAACCGAATAATCCTTCGACGAGTAGCGGCGCATCGCGCAGGTCGCGGAAAATCCATCCAAGCGTATCGAAAGCTTGCGCGAGATGCACTCCACCTGTCCATAATTTGCGATCCCAGGCTAGGCCGATGGAAGCGCGATAGCCTGCGAGTCCGCACAGCGCTGCGGGAACGCGGATGGAGCCGCCGGTGTCGGTGCCGATTGCGGCGACGGCCGAGCCTTCTTGCACACTAGCTGCGCCGCCGCTGGTAGAGCCGCCGGTCAGCAAAGTCGCTCCGGCGGGTTGCAAGCAGTCGCCGAAATCGGGATTTTCTCCGGTGATGCCGTAGGCCAACGGATGCAGATTCGTTTTGCCGGTGATGACCGCGCCCTGCGCGCGCAATCTTTTGGCGACGGCGGAGTCCGCGCGCGCGATTTCATTTTTCTCGGCGTAGTAGCGCGTGCCAGCGGTGGTGCGGAATCCTTCGAGGTCGAAACAGTCCTTCAACGAAACCGGGAGACCGAACAATGGGGGGCTTTCGTCAGAGAGAAATTGGCCCTTGGAGAATTTCTTTTGTGCGCGATCAGATTCGCCCGTAAATAATCCCTTGTGAACGCCATCGGCTTCGCGCAGCGTCCAATTCTCGTCGCGTGAAATATATACGTTGCGACCGGCGTTTTGATTGGATTTCGCCAGCGCTCGCTCGGCGAGTTCGCGAGGCGACGTCGCGCCGCGCAGGAGTTCTGCGCGAAGTCTCTGCAGCGGACTGGCGTCGTTGGCCATGGCGCCAATTGTAACGGCAATGGCCCCAGTTCAAGCGCGATGAATCGCTAAGATGCAAATTCCCTCGGGGAAGAAGCGACTACTATGCTTTTTTGCGAGGGCGCAAAAATTTCGGCCGACGAACGCGCCTGGAATCGTACGGCGTTTCGTCTGCACACACCGTGAATGGCTGTCCGTAAAGCGCGGAATTTAGTTCAATTCACTGGAGGCACAACGGTCGCGACTTTTTCTGGTTTTCTGGTGAACTGAACCAGATTTGCCGAGATTTTTCCTTTGCTCTGGTATTTCCATTCCTGTGTCAGGTGATCTTTATCGGAAAGGGTGAGCACTAGGCCGACCATGTGGTCTTCGTCCGGAGTTTTCATTCCGGTGACGCGAACCAGCGTGAAGGAAAGCTTCTCGGCCTTGCCGGTGGTTGCCTGCGCCACCATCTGCGGCTGATTTCCACCGCTGCAATAATGCGTGACGACAACGTGGTCGCCATCCGCCGAATACATGGTAATCATTTCCGGCTCATGGGCAGGTTGCAGCCGCTCCATCAACGCAGTGCCGTTCGCCACCAGGGTGTAAGTAACTTTCACGGGCCCGGCGCTGTTGGCGCCCTCCCACTCCCCCACCAGACTTTTCAGTTGGTCGAATGCCGCCGCTTGTGCGGTCGAATTGTTTGCCCGAACGGCAGCCATGGGAAGAAGTGCTGCGAAAATCAACAGCGCGAGTTTACGAACCATTTCAACCTCCGTAACTTTTCCACGTAACTCTTCAAGCGGAGTGCGATGGACAATCATCCTCCCGGCACTGGAGAAAATCCAGCAATTCTCGTGGGTACGCTAGGCCAGTGCCTGCTTTAAATCCGCGATCAGGTCTGCGGCGTCTTCAAGTCCCACGGAGACGCGGACCGTTCCGGGAGTCACCCCCGCCGCGGCGAGTTCGCCGGCGCTCATTTTGTAGTGCGAACTGTAGATTGGCAGAACCACCAGCGATTCGACGCCGCCCAGGCTGGCCGCAAGGAGAAATAATTGTATGCGGTCGCAGAATTTCCGCGCGGCGGTCAATCCGCCTTTTAAATCGAAGGCCAGCATCGAGCCGAAACCTTTCATTTGTTTTTTCGCCAGGGCGTGGTCGCCGTGCGATTTCAATCCCGGATAGTGCACTTGCGCGACTTTGGGGTGATGCTCCAGAAACTCTGCCACCAGCATGGCGGTGGCGCATTGCTGCTGCACGCGCACGCCCATGGTTTTGATTCCACGGATGAGCAGAAACGCCGCGCCGGGATCCATTGAGCCGCCGAGATAAATCACCATGCTGCGCACGCGGTCCATCCACTTGTGACTGCCGGCAGCGGCGCCGGCGATGATGTCCGAATGGCCGCCCATATATTTGGTGGCGCTGTGGACGACCATGTCAAAACCGATGGCGATGGGTTTTTGCAGGATGGGAGTGGCGAAAGTGTTGTCAATGATCGAGACGAGTTGGTGTTTTTTTGCGAAGGCGACTGCTTTTTGCAGGTTGACCAGGCGCAGAGTGGGATTGGTGGGGGTTTCGACGTAGAGAACTTTGGTCTGTGGAGTGACGAGATCTTCGATTCCTTCGAGCGTGGTTTCTGCGTGGCGGACGGCGATGCCCATGTCTGGAAAAATGTCGCGCATCAGGCGATACGTGCCTCCGTAGAGTTGCGCGGTGGAAATAAGTTCATCACCTTGTTTCAGCGCGCCGAGCAGCGCCGATGAAATTGCAGCCATTCCGCTGGCAGTGACTACGCCAGCCTCAGCGCCCTCCAACGCCGCGATTTTTTCTTCGGCTACGCGCAGAGTGGGGTTGCCGTATCGGGTGTAGATGTAAGCGCTGCTTTTTCCTTCGGCCCAGCGTTTCATTTCCGCGGTAGAAGAAAAAGTGAAAGTGGAGGACCGGCAAATTTCGGTGCCGACGGCGGCGCCAACGCCATGTTTTCTGGGTTCTCCGGCGTGGATGGCGAGCGTGCGGGAGCCTGCATTTGGGCCCAGGCTGGGAGTTTTGCGGGTTTTCATGGTGCAATCATTTTGGAAGACAAATTTGCTGCGGCAAGCACCAAATTGGCGTCGTGCGATGGACCAGACGTAAAAATGCGCGGCAGTTGACAAGAACCCTTTATAGGTCAATACTGACTGTGTCATGAATGACCTAATTCTGCTAGCGGCGCTGTTGGACGGGCCAAAGCATGGCTGGGTGCTGAAGAAGCTTGGCGGCTTGGTCACCGGTCACGGCGATATGCATAACAATCTGGTTTACCCGTTGATGAAGAAGTTCGTGGCGCAGGGTTGGGTCCGGCGGCGCGCTGAGGCCGGACGCCGGGGACAGATTCGTGCGGTGTACTCGCTGACGCTTCCGGGGAACAGGGAACTTTTTCGGCGCTTAAATCAATTTGCCGAGAAGGAAGCCGCGTCTGCGACTGAATTTCGATTGCGGGTGGGATTATTTCAGCTTCTTTCCGCTGAGGCGAGAAAAAGGATTCTTGAAGAGCGCGGTCGCTGGCTTGCGGCGCGCGAAGAACGGTTCGTCGCACTTCAGCAACAACTTACGGCGATAAAAGCGGGCGCCTGGGGGCCGGAGGTCGTGGATTTCCTGATCGCGGAAGTGCGCGCTGAGCGAAAGTGGATCGCTGCTTTGGAGAAAAAATCAATCGCGGACTCCGGACCAAATCCCAAGAAGGCAGCACGGAGGTAAGCATGCTCGCTGTCGAATTTTTCACAAACAGCTACCGCTACTCGATGGCGTCGCTGCTGCTCGAATCGCTTCCAGCGGCACTCACCTTGAATTCGCGGCAGGCTATGCACTTTGCGCAAGAAGCGTGGACGATTTGGGCGGTGTGGTGGCTGGCGATGGCGTTTTTCAGTAAATCCACGAAACGGCGCGAGAGTCCTGCGCAGCGCATTGAACATCTGGTTCCGGCGATGTTGGGATTCGCGCTGGTTTTTCGGGAAGGATTTGGAGGGGCGTGGCTGGCGCGGCCAATCATTTTAGCCAATCCAGTTTTGCTGGGGCTGTGCGTGGTCATGGCAATTCTCGGTTTGCTGTTTGCAGTGTGGGCGCGGCTGATACTTGGAAGCAATTGGAGCGGTACGGTGACGATCAAGACCAACCATCAATTGATCCGGCGCGGGCCGTACCGGTGGATTCGCCATCCTATCTATACGGGAATGTTAGCGGCGTTGCTGGCGAGCGCAGTGATACAGGGATTGCTGAGTGGAATGATTGGATTTGCTTTGGTATTGTTGGCGCTTTACCGGAAGGCGCGGCGGGAAGAATCGTTTTTGTCGCAGGAATTTGGAGATGGATTTATAGAGCATCGGCAGCATACGGGGATGTTTTTGCCGCGGTTTACGTGAATGTGGTGAGGCAAGCGGGCCTGGCGCAAAGTGCCCGAATCAGAAGACGGCCGCTACAACGGACAAAGAAAAGAGCAGCGGCGTAAAGCCGCTGCGCCATGAAGAGTCTGAATCGAAGAGCAACAGAAGCGAAAATTAGGCTTCTTCCTCTACTAGCTGTTCGCCGTGGGCGGATTTGTGGGCGGCGATGACTTTGTCGGCTAATTCGTTTGGCACTACGTCGTAATGGGAAAATTCCATGGCGTAGCTGGCCCGCGCGTGGGTCA
>Ga0137362_10000811_pt1 | contig 17910 bp, 14 predicted proteins | sample MadtaG_2_FD_104801 | JGI IMG/M metagenome (GOLD analysis project Ga0137362, IMG submission 104801) | Vadose zone soil microbial communities from Angelo Coast Range Reserve, California, USA - Mad1_100_16 metaG | ecosystem: Environmental > Terrestrial > Soil > Vadose zone | place: USA: California... | reverse complement strand
CGCGTGACGCCTCGACGTAGGGGTCGTAGATCGCGAGCTGGACCCCCTTGCCGATCAACGTTTCGGCCAGCGCGACCAGCGGCGATTCGCGGAGATCGTCGGTGTGCGCCTTGAAACTGAGTCCCAGCAGTCCCACGCGTCGCTTGCCCGTCTGTAAAACCATGTCCACGGCGCGCTCGATCTGCTGGCGATTGCTCTGCAGCACAGCGGCGAGCACCGGCGTTTCGACGTCGACCTGGCGAGCCTGATGCACGAGCGCGCGCAAGTCCTTCGGCAGGCAGGAGCCACCGAAGGCGTACCCTGGTTTCAGGTAATACGCGGAGAGATTGAGCTTCGTATCCTCACAAAAGACCCGCATCACTTCGCGGCTGTCGACGCCCATCGCCCGGCAGATGTTCCCGATTTCATTGGCGAACGTGACCTTCAATCCGTGGAATGCGTTGCACGCATACTTCACCATTTCCGCGGCGGGCGTGTCCACGATGCAGAGCGGCGCTTCAACGTTGGTATACAGCGCGGCGACTTCACAGGCCACATTGCGATCATCGCTGCCGATCAGCGTGAACGGTGGGTTGTAGAAGTCCTTCAGCGACGAGCCTTCGCGCAGGAACTCCGGGTTCACGCACACGGCGATATTCTCACCCAGGGTCTGGCCCGAAGCCCGCTCCAGCGCCGGGGTGACGACGTTCGCCACCGTGCCGGGGAGTACCGTGCTCCGCACCACGACGATGTGCCGCTTCCCCAGCTCCTGCAGTGCCCGGCCGATGTCCTCACACACCCGCGTGATGTACGTGAGGTCGAGCGCGCCATTGTTCTTGCTCGGCGTGCCGACGCAGATCAGGGAGAGCGCCGCCTGTTCGACGGCGGCCTTCACGTCGGTCGTCGCGCGCAGGCGACCGGACGCCACGACATCCTTGATCAACTCGGGCAACCCCGGCTCGAGCACCGGACTGATGCCCTGGTTGATCATGTCCACTTTTGTCTGGTTGACGTCGACCCCGATGACCTGCCACCCCTCCTTGGCAAAGCAGGCGGCTGACACGCACCCGACGTACCCGACCCCGAACACCGCTAGTGTCTTGCTCATGACCGCAACGCACCCTCCCTCACGCCCACCACGCGACGGCAGATCGCATCGAATTCCGTGGCGGCGCGGTCCCACCCGGCACGACTCCGGACCGTGCGCGCTGCCTCGTCGCCGATCGCGCGTGCCCGCGCCGTGTCCCTGAGCAATTGGAGCGCCGCGGCGGCAAAGTCCTCAGGAGAGTCGGCCAGAACGATGTCGTGACCGTCCGTCACCGGCAGACCCTCGGCCCCGATCCGCGTCGACACGACCGGAAGTCCCATCGCCATGGCCTCGAAGATCTTGAGCCGCGTGCCTCCGCCGATGCGCAGGGGCACGAGGTATACCGCGGCTCGCTCCATGTAGGGTCGCACGTCATCGACCCGACCGGTCAGCGTCACGCCCCCCCCTCCCCCGGGTTGCTGCGACCCCAGAGCAACGAGCGCGGGAGACGGCTTGCGGCCGACCACGGTAAACGTCGCGCTCGGGAGCGCCTCCCGGATCCGCGGCCATATCCGCCCGAGACAAAACCGCACGGCATCGTCGTTCGGCATCCAGTCCATCGAGCCCGTAAAGACCATGTTGTGGGCGTCGCGTGCGTGCGTGCCGCTGGGAGAGAAGTAGGCGGTGTCGACACCCGTCGGGACGTCGGAAACCGTGTCGACCTGATATTCACGGGACACCATGGCTCGATCTTCCGGCGAAACGGTGACGACGTGGGCGTAGCGGCGACATTCCCGGGCTTCAAACGCGCGCATCCGCTCCCACTGGGCTCGGAGGTAGGCGCGCGAGAGCGGATCCGCCGCGACTTCGCAGCGCCGTTTCCAGATCAGGGCTTCGACGTTGTGCTCGAACAGCACGGCGGGACACGGCAGGTCGCCGGCGACGTTGACCGACGGCGCGAGGAAGTCGCAGACGACGACGTCCACGTCACCCGCGAGCACTCGCGTGCTGATCGCGCTTCGCAGCGCGCGCGAGCGGTACTTCGCGACCGCGTACGGCAGCGTTGAAAACAGATTGAACCCAAGATCCGCGTAGAACCCCACCGATCGCTGTGCCGGAGGGTGGAACGGAATCGTCACGAGCTCATCGCAATACTCGCCCGCTTGATCGCATGCGTCGCGCCCGGCATCGCCGTCATCCAGCGTGATGTAGGTAATGCGGTGCAGGCGCTTCAGCTCCCGCAGCATATGGAAGGTCCGGAGCTTCCCGCCCTTATCGAGCGGGTGCAGCAACTCGGTCTTCACCCAAAGGATGTTCATGCGAACGCCGCGCGGTACTGCGACTCGGGTGCGCGGACATCCTGCTCACCGTCGATGAAGCGGCGCTGCCACAGCTCCATGTTCATGAGCGTCCACAGGCGATCCGTATGCTCGTCGCGACCGGTGACATGGTCGTCCACGAGACGACGAACCACCGCGGGGTCAAAGATGTCCCGCCGGCGCGCGCGCTCACCCAGCACCAGCTCCGTGACAATGCCCCGCCACGGTCCCCGCAACCAGGAACCGAGTGGGACCGGGAATCCCATCTTGGGACGAGCGAGAATGCCGGCCGGCAGCACGTGCTTCATGCTCTCACGCAGGATGCGCTTGGTCGTGAATCCGCGCAGCTTGAGATCGACGGGAAGCCGTGCGGCGAAATCCACCAGCGCGTTGTCGAGGAATGGTACGCGGCTTTCGATCGACGCGGCCATGCTCATCTGGTCCTGCTTCATCAACAGCTCGTGGAGGTACACTTTGCTGTCGACGTACAACAGTCGATCCAGCAGCGTGCGGGCGTCGGTGCGCTCGAGGTGCGCGCGTGCCAGGCGATACGGATCGGCGGTTGCGAACCGTTCCCTGGCGCCGGGCGAGAACAGCTGGCCCTGCTGCGCACGCGAAAACACGGCGAAGTTGTCGAAGTAGATGCTGTCCAAATCCGGCGGAATGCACAGAAACGTCCGCTCCAGCTTGCGCCGAGCGGCCGATCCGCGCCGCAGCCGTCCCACCGCACTGTGTACGGCGCGACGGAGACTCGCCGGCACCATTTGGTGATAGCGCGTGCCGAGTCGGATGTTGTACAGCGTCCTGCTGTAGCGCCCGTATCCACCGAGCAGCTCGTCGCTCCCCTCGCCGGTCAGGACGACCTTCACGTGATCGGCGGCCAGTCGCGCAACGAAGTACAGCGCCACGCTCGACGGATGCGCAATCGGCTCGTCTTCCTGCCAGATCAGGCTCGGCAAGGCCGCGAAAAACTGTTCGGGGCTCACCACGACCTCGTGATGGTCGGTCCGATACGCTCGCGCCGCCATGCGGGCGTAGCGCAGCTCGTTGGCCTCCCGCTCGGCGAACGCAACCGAGAAGGTCTTGATCGGCTCGGTCACAAGCCGGCTCATGACCGCCGCAATCGATGCCGAATCGATACCGCCCGAGAGGAATACGCCCAACGGCACGTCCGACATGAGATGGGTGCGCACGGCGTCGGTGAAGCGCGTGCCGAATTCCGCGACGAGATCCTCGTGGGACCGGGCCGGGGGTTCGGCACGAAAACTCATGTCCCAGTACTGGCGGATCTCGACTTCTCCGTCCCGCCACCGCAGCGTGTGCCCCGGCAGCAGGCGCCGCACGCCCTCAAAGAGCGTGTCCTCCCCGGACGGAGCACGATTCGCCAGGCAATCCGGTAACACCTCGTAGTTCAGCGACGGCCGCGTCGCCCGGGCCGCGAGCAAGGCTTTGATCTCCGACGCGAAGTAGAGCGATCCGTCGTCGGTCAGCACGTAATACAGCGGTTTGATCCCGAGCCGGTCGCGGGCCAGGAACAGCTCCTGCTTGCGGCTGTCCCAAATGGCGAATGCGAACATTCCTCGCAGGTATTCGACTGCCTTGGAGCCCTCTTCCTGGTACAGGTGGAGAATGGTCTCGGTATCGCTGCGCGTGCGATAGCGGTGGCCGCAGCGCTCGAGCGACACGCGGAGGTCGCTGTGGTTATAGATCTCGCCGTTGTAGACGATGTGCAGAGACCCGGTGTCGTCGTGCATGGGCTGATGCCCACTGGCGACGTCGATGATCGCGAGACGGCGGTGGCCCAGGCCGACGCGGCCGTCAGTGAAGACCCCACACCCGTCCGGGCCGCGATGGGTCATGGTATCGCGCATGCGAATCAGCTGCTGCTCATCGACTCGAGCTCGTGAGCGCGGCGCGTAGGCGATCCCACAGATCCCGCACATGGGTCAGCTGACCTCGACCGGCGGCTCCGACCCCTGGACGCGCGCAGCCGTCAAGTCGATCGGATCATCAGCCTGTATGAGACGCCGGCCCCGCCATGCCAGACGAGTGCCGTGCACCAGGACAAACTCGAGCGGCTGCTCGGCGCCACGAAGCCTGCGCACCCACGCCAATGCGGCATCGGTCGAGATCTCGTCGCTCACGACCTCACCGTCCCACCCGATCAACAGCGTATCCTCGACGCCACGACCAACGATTGTGAACGCGCGGCCATTGCTCGCCGGTCGCTCGTGAATGACCAGCGACTCCTCGTTCTGGGTGCGCGGAACCAGGAACGACACGATTTCCCGCGTCCCCTTGCCGCGCGCCGTGAACACGCACGAGGTCGCGGGACTCAACGCGCCATACGAGCTCGATACCCGACCTTCCTCGCAGCGCAGCGCACCGCGGTGGCCGAAGATCCCGATCTCCAGCAGCTCCGAGGCGTTGGTGCCCCAGCCCCCAACCACACGATCGGCGGACTGCACGTGGACCCTGATGTCTGGCGCGAATTGGAAATGGACTTGGACGTCGTGATCGCCCTCGGTCTCGACGCGGTCGCGTACGATCCAGTAATCGCCTTTGAGAAAGAGCACGGCACGACCGTGCGCGGCTGGCGGCGTGAGGCGGGCGTACCCGTCGTGCTTCCCTTCGATGTAGTCACAGCGTGCCCCCGGCTGCCACGACGTGAGGAAGGTCCGGGCCGTGTGCTGCCAGGTGAATGGTCCGCTCGGGATCGACGACGATTGGCCCGCCACCGTCACGGTGTTGTGGGCACTCGACGACCGAAAATGATCCCGCAAGGCAGCGGGAGCGGTATACGTGTAGGTCCCCGGGTCTACCAGAACCGCCTTGCCGCGCACCACCAGCGTGAGGGCGAGGGCATCGGCATGTGCGTGACCGCAATTGAGGACGCCGTGGGGACCACAATCGATCGTCATGCTGCTGGCGTCTCGTTCCCAGCCGTCGCGCAGCAGGTGGTAGCCGCCGTCCGGAAACGCCCGACTCTGGACCGCGGGAGCCGCCGACTCAACGGCGTCGAACGCGCGTAGCCCTGCGGAGCCGAGCAGCCAAAGCGTTTCCTCCGAAGCTGGGCCCGACACGTAGCGGTAGTCCGGCCGCTCGAAGAGTGCGGCGCCCGTTGCAAGCGTCGCACGAAAGTCATTGGGGGAACGCTCGTCCAACGGCAGAACCCGGCCGCCATCGTCATCACCCACGAGCGGGGTGCGTCCGTCGGGCTGCGACAGGTGCATGAGATGATCGAGCAACAGCCGCAACTTGTCGGACAACACCGCTGGGATCGGACCGCCCTGTACCTGTCCCAGGATCAGGGCGTGGAGGCAGAAGTCCGTCGTGTAGCGGTGGTAGTAGGTCGATTGCTCGAAGTAGGACCCGTCAGGCCGTACATGCTTTTCCAGCTGCTCGAGAAAGACCGTCCAGCCAATCCGGCGCCAACGCTCGGCGCAATCGAGCTCCGGAAGCATCGTGCCGAGATACAGCAGGCCGAGCGCCTCGCCCGTGATATGCGTGTTCGGGCTCGAGTAGGTTGACAGGTACGTCTCGACATGGCGCCCGTGCAGGTAGAGAAACCTGAGCGTACGCAGCAAGACGGTATCGCTCAGGTTCGGCGATGCTTTGAAGAAATACAAACCCCAGATCCACGCGATCGCGCGGAAAGCCACCTCGAGGCTGCTCGCCCAATTCACCCCGATCTTGGGAGGATTGGCGTCCATCCAGGCCATGAGGTGGTCGACGAACGTCGCCGCGTAGCGTTCATCGTTTGTGTACCAGTACGCCTTGCCGAGCGTCACGAAGTACTGATGGCGATTGAGCTCCCAGATAAGCTTGTATTCCCCAGCGACTTTGGGGTCGAGGTGGTCGATCCGACTCCAATGGCGCCGCGCGACTCGTGTCCCCGAGACCGGATCACGGTGCCAATCGATCGGAGCACCACAGTCCAAACGCGAGCGGCCGAGCAAGTCGAATTGCCCGCAGGATATGTGGTCAGCGGATTCGACGACGCGGGCCTCGAGGTCCGGCCAACGCCGGCGCAGGAGCTCGACAACGTCTTCGCGCTCGTCGAACGCGGCAAAGAAGCGCGGAGTCGTGCGCGTACGAAACCGCTCGAGGATGCGCGCAAACCCCCGGTCGTCTGGTAACCGGAGCTGGCTGGAAATCCTCAGCCGCTCCGACCACGCCGCCGACCATTGTCTCGCACGCGCACCGAGCTCGGCGACGCTCGCTCGCCGGAGCTTCGTCCATTGAGAAGACACCCGTGATCCGAACCTCATCTCACAGGACGGCCTCGCGGGAGACGCGCTGTCTCGTTGGAGCCCGCGCGGGCGTCACATCCGCGGGGACGCTCTCGCGTTTCTTGGACTCTTCCTCGAACCACGCCCACGTGCGGCGCAAACCTTCCTCGAGCGAGATCCGCGGGCGGTAGCCGATGAGCCGTTCCGTGCGCTCGAGGCCTGCCAGCGAATCGCGGACGTCACCCGCGCGCGAGGGTTGGAGGATGTAGCCGACGTCGCGACCTGTGACCCTCGCGACGAGCGCGATCAGCTCGAGCAACGAAGATTTCGCGCCCGCACCGACGTTGACCGGCCAACCACTCACGGTGGAGGCCGGCGCCGAGGCCGCAAGCAGGTTGGCGTCCACGACGTTGTCGACGTACGTGAAGTCCCGCGTCTGCTGCCCGTCGCCGTAGATGACGGCGGGGCGCCCTTCCAGCGCCGCCTGCAGGAAGTTGGGAATCACCGCGGCATAGGCGGAGTGCGGACTCTGCCGTGGTCCGAACACATTGAAGTACCGCAGCGCCGCTCCTTCGATCATCCCGCTGCGCGCGAACGCCAGCACGTACTGCTCCCCGGCGAGTTTCGACGCCGCATAGGGCGATCGCGGCAGCGGCTCGACGGCCTCCGCCTTGGGCAGGATCATCGTGTCGCCGTAGACCGAGCTGGAGCTCGAGTACACGACGCGCGAGACCTTGGCCTGGATGCTCGCCTCGAGGAGGCGCATCGTGGCATTGACGTTGTTATCATGGGAGGCCCACGGGTCCTGTATCGACCGCGGCACGCTCGGCAGGGCCGCCACGTGGAAGACGACGTCCATCCCCGCTACCACGCGCTGGCAGACACCAGGATCACAGAGATCGCCGTTGACGAACTCGATCTGATCTTCGATGGGCGTGAGATTGGCCAGATCGCCGGTGAGCAGGTTGTCCACGACGCGCACGGTGTGACCGCGCGCCACGAGCCGTTCAGCAAGATGCGACCCGATGAACCCGGCCGCCCCGGTAACGAGACACTTCGTTCGCATCGCTGCCAGCATGACGACTCCTCTTGGTGGTGTCGCGGCAGCCCGAGCAAGAAGGGTCGCTACCGCCGTCGGAAGGCGGTGCAAGGCTCACGCTATGGTGCGAGGATGGACTCCAGCGCCGTAACTCATTGCGCGTTAATGAGATGTGACGCTACAGGAGCGCGGGCGGGAAGGTGGCGGGACGGGCAGGATGTCGCAGTCGTGTGACAGGGGGCCGCGTGTCGCAGTCTCAAGCCACTTACGACGTCGCTTCCCGCTTGAGCTGTTCCCACCACTGCATCCGCTCTTTTACCGTCTTCTCATGGCCGAAGTCGGTCGGCTGATACCAGCGTTTGCCCCGTAAGACGTCAGGCAGGTATTCCTGCGGCAGGTAGGCGTTCTCCGAGTCGAACGCATACTTATAGCCCGCGCCATACCCCAGCTCCTTCATCAGCCCCGTCGGCGCGTTGCGAATGTGCAAGGGCACGGGCTCGGCGGGATGTTGCTCTGCCGCGGCCTGCGCCTCCCGGAACGCGGCATACGCACGATTCGATTTGGGAGCGGTGGCGAGATAGATCGCGGCCTCGGCGAGTGCCAGCTCTCCTTCGGGACTGCCGAGGAAGTGATAGGCGTCCTTCGCGGCGAGGGCGATCGTGAGCCCGCGGGGGTCCGCGAGACCGATGTCCTCGATGGCCATGCGGACCAGGCGCCGCGCGATGTAGAGCGGGTCCTCGCCGCCGGCCAGCATACGGGCGAGCCAGTAGAGCGCACCGTCGGCGTCAGAGCCGCGCACCGCTTTGTGCAGCGCGGAGATGAGGTTGAAGTGCTGCTCGCCGCCCTTGTCGTAGACCGGAAGCGGACGCTCCAGCACCTGCATGACCGTCTCACGGGAAACGGGAAACGGGACACGAGAAACGCGGATGTGCTGGAGGAGTGCTTCCAACGTATTCAACGCGCGCCGCGCGTCTCCCTGCGCGTGATGGACAAGTGCATCCATCGCTTCTTCTGTCAGCACGTTTCCCGTTTCGCGTGTCTCGTTTCCCGACTCTCGCAGCGCCCGCTCGATCACGGTCCGGATATGCTGATCGGTGAGCGGCTCCAGCACAAACACCCGACACCGCGACAGCAACGCGCCCGTCAGCTCGAAGCTCGGATTCTCCGTGGTCGCGCCAATGAGCGTGATGACGCCATTCTCGACCCAGGGAAGAAACGCGTCCTGCTGCCCCTTGTTGAACCGGTGAATCTCGTCGCAGAACAGGATCGTTCCCTGCCCCTGGTACTTGAGTCGCTCTTCGGCCTCTTTGATGATCTCGCGCACTCGCGCGACGCCTTCGGTCACGGCAGAGAACGGCTCGAAGTGCCGTTCGGTATAGTTGGCGATGATCCGGGCGAGCGTCGTCTTGCCCGAGCCCGGCGGGCCCCAGAAGATGCACGAGCCGACGTCCCCGCGGCGGATCAGTTCGCCGAGTGCTTTCCCGGGTCCCAGCAGATCTTCCTGCCCGAGGAATTGCTCGAGCGTCTTGGGCCGCATGCGCGCCGCTAACGGCTCGGTGGACCCTTGAAAGAGTGTCGGCTCAGACACGGGACACGTGGTGCGTCAAATAGCCCTCTATCGCATTAAAACGGATGCACGTACTGGAACGCGGTGAATCATACTGCAAGCATGAAGCAACTTGAATCGTTAGATGCGTACCGCACCGCGCAGGACCTCGCCGCCAGGGCATACTCGCTCACTCAGAATGGCGTGCTCTGCAAACACTTCGCGCTGATCGACCAGATCCGACGCGCCTGCATATCAGTCCCAGCCAACATCGCGGAGGGATATGCACTCGGCACCACTTTGCAATTCATCAGGTGTTTGCGAATTTCCCTAGGCTCGAGCGCCGAGCTCAGGTCTCATCTCGAGCTCACGAAACGATTAGCACTCGCAGACGCCGAAGACCTCAACGCCACTATCGCGCTCACCATGCGGGTGATCGCAATTCTAGTCGGTCTCTTGAAGAAGCTGGACAGAAACCCCCGCTCACGTGTCCCGTTTCTCGTGTCCCGTGTCCCGTTCAGGCCACCGAATCGAGAATCAGCTTCGTAATAAAGAATACCAGAGCGCCCGCAAAGAAAGCAGCCGGCATTGTCCAGCCATGTTTGCCCTGGAGCTCTGGGACCAGATTCGACGCCGCCACGTAGATCGCCACTCCCGCTGAGATCGCCAACCCGTGCTGGACGAGGAACCCGACGTGATCCGTCATGATCACCCCGGCCAGTGTCGCGAGGCCGAGGAGCGCTGCCGCTCCTACCGCCCGCCCTCGCGTCCTGCCGCCCGCCATCATGATGCTGGAGATCGTGACGCCCTCAGGGAGCTTGTGCAGAAAGATCGCGATGAACACCAGGAGCCCAAGCTCGGGACGCACCAGGAAGGCACTCGCAATCGCCACGCCGTCGAAGAACGTGTGGAGGAGCAGGCCGATCAGCGCGGATGTGCCGGCCACGGAGCTGATCGCGTGCGTTTCCTCGCCAAAGTGGAAATGCGGCGTCAGCGTATGCTGCGTGAAGTGAACGGCGAGATAGCCCGCGAGGACCATCAGCGGGGCGACTCCACCGCTGCGCGAGAACGCTTCCGGTAGGAGCTCGATGATCGCAACCGACAGCATGAAGCCGGCGCCGAACGCGAGAAAGTGCTCGATGACCTTGAGCTGCAGCGCGGCGCGCCGCGTGACCGCCAACGCGCCAAGCACGTTGCCGGCGGCCGCCACGAGGGCGTAGAGGAGGGCCTTAGACACGGGAGAGCAAGTACTCCTTTGTGTTGCGCGACGGATCCTCGAGCACTTCCTCGAGCAACCGCGCCAACGTCTCCCCGACTTCCGGCCCCGGTCGCACCCCGGCTCCGATCAGATCATCCCCGCGCACGGCGAGATCCTTCAATGCGAGCGGAGGATTCTTGGCGCGGATGTTCGCCACCGTCTTCTGGAGTGTGTCAGACGCACCGATGAGCAAGTCGTCGGCGTACTCGCCGGTTTCCGCGAGCCACTTCCGCACCCGCGCCGCGTCGCCCGGTTCAGGATAGTGTTCGCGCCATTTGCCGATCGCCCGGCCACGCTCGATGTCGCGATTCGCGCACTTGAGCCGTGTGAGCAGCGAGGCGGGATCCTTGCTGATGTAGGCTGTGACGATAACGGGATTGCGGGGCAACCGATCGACACCGGTCGCGTCCCCGAGCTCCGGCAGCCAGATCCGTTTTGCTCCGGTGTCTACCCAGAGCGCGACGAGCTTCGAGACCTTCTTCGCGGTCTGGATGCCCTTGAACCATTCGTCCCGCACGCGCTCCGCGGACAACTGCGCGAGGCCTTGAATGTTCGCCTTCGCCGCTTCGAGCGTCCGGGGGTGGATGCGAAATTCGAACCGCGCGCTGAAGCGCAGGGCCCGCAGAATCCGCAGATAGTCTTCCTGAAACCGCCAGTTGGGATCACCGACGGAACGGATCAGCTTCTTTTCGAGGTCCTGCTGGCCCTGGAAGGGATCACGCCACTCGTGCCGGATCGGGTGATACGCGATGGCGTTGATCGTGAAGTCGCGGCGCGCCAGGTCGTCCATGAGCGACACGCCGAACTCCACCACCGCATGGCGGCCGTCGGTCTGGATGTCCTTCCGAAAAGTCGTGACCTCATGCGGCTGATTGTTGGCGTCGAGCACCGCGACGGTGCCATGCTCGATCCCGACGGGCACGGTACGCTTGAACAACTTTTGGACTTCGGCCGGCGGCGCTGCCGTCGTGAGATCGAAATCGTGATTCTCGACGCCCAGGAGATTGTCGCGGACCGCCCCGCCCACGCACCACGTCTCGTAACCCGCCTGTTCGAGGCGCTGGGCGATGGCGAGGACTCCTTGAGGGATCGGAAGCTGGCGAGGGAATGTCATCGGGAAACGGGAAACGAGAAACGGGAAAGGCTTCTTACCCGCACAGGACCGATCCTCCGTTGACGTTGAGGATCTCTCCCGTGATGTGTCGAGCCAGCGATGAACACAGAAACACGATCGGACCGGCAATATCCTCGGCCGAAGCAATCCGACCGAGAGGAATCGTCGCTTCGATCGCCCGTTTCCCCTTTCCCGTTTCCCGTTCCAACGGCTTTTGTGACATTTCCGTATCGACCCAGCCCGGCGCGACGCAGTTGATCGTGATCTTGGGCGCAAGCTCGACGGCGAGCGACTTGGTGATCGAGATGACGGCGCCCTTCGTGGCGGCATAATCGGTGTGAAATGCCTCGCCGCGCTGGCCGGCGGTCGACGACACCAGCACGATCGTGCCGCCTTCTTTGATGTTGGGAATCGCGGCGCGGCAGACGTAGATCACCGCGTCGAGATTGGCACGGCGCGTGGATTCCCACTGCTCGTCCGTCATCTTGGCGACCGGCACATCGTCGGCCGGCCAGACGCCGTGATTGATCACGAGAATGTCGAGACCGCCGCCGAGCGCCCGGAGCGCTTCGGCGACGGCCTTGCTGGCTCCGGCCGGCGTGCCGAGGTCGCCGCGCACGGCCGCGGTGACGTGCGTGTCGGCGGCGGGTTTGCGGCTGCGATATCCCACGGCCACCTTCGCGCCGGCCCGCGCCAGCATCACCGCCGTCGCGCGCCCGATGCCGCGGCCGCCGCCGGTGACGAACGCACGCTTCCCGGTGAGATCGATCAACCCTTCAACCGATCTTCGACCAGGTCACAGATCACGTGCTCGATCGCGAGATGCAGCTCCTGAATGCGCGCCGTCTCGATCGCGGGCACGACGAGGACGAGATCCGCGATGTCCTTGAGCTTGCCGCCACTCCGTCCCAGCAACGCGACGACGCCCACGCCCCGGGCCTTGGCGGCCTGCGCGGCGCGGATCACGTTGGGACTCTCCCCGGACGTCGAATGCAGCACCAGCAAGTCGCCCGGCTCGGCCAAGGCTTCGACCTGCCTGGCGAACACTTCATCGAAGCCCATGTCGTTGGCGCAGGCCGTGAGTAACGAGCTGTCGGTCGTGAGCGCGACCGCGCGCATCGCCGGCCGATTGTTCCGGTAGCGCACCACATACTCCGTGGCGACGTGCTGGGCGTCCGCGGCGCTGCCGCCGTTGCCGGCGAAGAACAGCGTACCGCCGCCGCGCAGCGTTGCCTCGTACCGGTCCGCGATGGCGGCGATGGCGTCCGCCTGCTCCGCGGCGACGCGGCCGGCGAGTGTCGCCAGGCCGTCCAACGACTCCCGGATCCGCGTGACCTCCGCGCTCACTTCACCGCCTCGACGAAGGCCTCGAGATCGCCCTGGGGTCCTTCCTCGAGGACGGTACCGATGACCACGAAGTCGGCCCCGGCCTTCCGGGCGGCGCGCGCCTGCGCCGGTGTGCGAATGCCGCCACCCACGAACAGGGGGCGCTGCGGCACGGCCGCGCGGCAGGCCCGAATCACCTCCGTCGAAACAGGGTGCTCCGCCCCGCTGCCCGCGTCGAGGTAGACCGCTTGCATCCCGATCAGTGTGGCGGCGGTGGCATGCGCGGCAGCCAGCTCGGGCTTGTCGGCGGGGAGCGGGCGCGTCTGGCTCACCGACTCGACGCTCGTCACACGCCCGCCATCGATGAGGATGTACGCGGTGGACAGCGTTGGCACCGGATGCTGCCGCAGATACGGCACCGCGCGGACGTGCTCCTCGATCAGATACTGCGGATTGCGACCCGACACGAGCGACAGGAACAGGATGAGATCCACTTGATCGGTGAGCTGCATGGCGGAGCCGGGAAACAGGGCGACCGGAATACCGGGCGCGTTGGCCCGCAGCGCGCGCGCGACTTCATGCGTCTGGGCCGCGCCGTCGAACGACGAGCCGATCAGCAGGCCGCGCACCCCGGCGGCCTTCGCGGCGCGCCCGATGCGCGCCGCCTCGGCGCCGCTGGTGCGGACCGGATCCACGAGCACGAGCAAACCCTGACCATCAAGTCTCATCTTCGGCCTGAGCTTCGAAAGCGTAGGTGGCGAACGCGTCCGCCGCGAGCAGATCGAGCGCCAACTCGCGGCCTCCCGCCGGTTGCGATGTTACCCCGGCCAGCAATTCCTGACCCAGGTGAGCGAGGTGCATCGCGAGCCCTCCGGGCGCGTCGTGCACGGCGCACCGCAGGCGGGCGCGCAGCGTGGTCGGCGGCACGGGGCGGCGCGTGTCGAGCCACGCCAACACCTCGTCACGAGTCATCGAGCCAGATCTCGAACGATCTCCGGAGTGCGGGCGCGAGCCTCTCCCAATTTCGTGACGTCACCGACGCCCGCCGAAGCAAAATGCGGACGCCCCCCGCCTTTCCCGCCCGTCGTGGACGCGATGGCATTGGCGATCTCACCCGCCTTGACGCCCTTGGAGACCAGATCGTCGGTGACGGCCACATGAATGCCGGCCCGCTCGCCCGTCGTGAACAGGACGGAGATAGCGCGCTTATGCTTCGCGCGGAAGCCATCCATAATCGCGGCGATTTGGCCACGGTCGTCGAGCTCGGACTCGTCGATATGGAGCTCCACATCGCCGATACGTTCCACGTTTCCCGTTTCCCGTTTCCCGCCTCCCGATTTCAGGAGCTCCTGAACCTGCCGTTCGAGCTTCCGGTTCTCCTCCAGCATCGCCTCGATGCGGCGGGTCAAGTGCTCGGGCTGCGTCTTGAGCAGGCCCGAAGCCTCGGCCAGACGCTGTTGGAGCTCGAGCGCGTAGCGGTACGCCGTGGGACCGGTGAGCGCTTCGATGCGTCGCACGCCCGCGGCGGCACCGGTCTCGTGGGTGAAGCGAAACAGCGCGATCTGACCCGTCGAGCCGACATGCGTTCCCCCGCACAGCTCGAGCGACACGCCCGGAACGTCCACGACGCGCACCACGTCGCCGTACTTCTCGCCGAACAGGGCCATCGCGCCCGCCGCCACCGCGTCTTTGTACGCCATCTGCCGCGTCGCGATCGGGAGATTCTCCCAGATGTGCGCATTGACCTCGGCTTCGATGACCGCCAGCTGCTCGCCCTTGATGGGGCCGTGATGGCTGAAGTCGAACCGCAGCCGCTCGGGCGCGACGACCGATCCTGCCTGGCGCACATGCGTCCCCAGAATCCTCCGCAGCGCCGCATGCCCGAGGTGCGTCGCGGTATGATTGCGCTCGATATTGCGGCGCCGAGCCTCGTTGACCTGGGCGAGCGCCGGCGTCGGCTCGAACGTCTCGCCGAACGTGCCGACGACGGCGTTCCGGCCGTCCACCTTCTCGACGCCCTCGACCGTCAGCTCCCACCCGTCGCCCTTCACGACGCCGGTGTCGCTGACCTGACCGCCGGACTCGGCGTAGAAGGGATTCTCTTCCAGGATCAGCTCCAGCTGATCACCCGTTTGACGAAATGCGATCGGCTCGGTCTCGGCTTTGGTCGCTTCGTACCCGACCCATTTTTGCTTGCCCTTCTTCTTTACTTCAACCCATTCGCCGCCACGTTTCCCGTGTCCCGGATCCCGTTTCCCGAGAGCGCGCGCAGCGCGCGACCGCCGCCGTTGCTGCCCCAGTGCCTGCTCGAACCCCTCGACGTCGACGGAATGCCCGTGCTCCGCGGCGATCATCTGCGTGAGATCGAGCGGGAAGCCATAGGTGTCGTAGAGCTTGAACGCATCCTCACCAGAAATCACGGGCTGGTGGCGTAGCTCTTCCATCCGCGACAGTCCCCCCTCGATCGTCTCGAGGAAGCGCTCCTCCTCGGCACGCGTGACCCGCTCGATGTGCGGCTCCTTCGAGCCGAGCTCCGGATAGACATCGCCCATGACGCCCGTGACCGAACGGGTGAGTGGCGCGAGCGTCGGCTCGCGGCGGCCCAGGAGCCAGGCGTGCCGCACCGCGCGCCGCAGAATGCGCCGCAGGACGTAGCCGCGCCCCTCGTTCGACGGATAGACGCCATCCGCCAGGAGGAACGCGACGGCGCGCGCATGGTCGGCGAGGACGCGGTAGGGCGCACCGGACGGGCCGCGGTCGTACGGCCGCCCCACGATCTCGACGGCCTGCGCGATGATCGGCTGAAACAGGTCGGTGTCGAAATTCGAGGGCACGTTCTGCATGACGGAGGCGATGCGCTCGAGTCCGGCGCCGGTGTCGACCGAGGGCTTCGGCAGGTTCTTCCGCGAGCCGTCGGGCTGCAGGTCGTATTGCATGAAGACGAGGTTCCAGATCTCGAGCTGCTTCCCTTCCTCGTTCAGGCGCACGAACTCTTCGGTGGTCAGCTCACCTCTGCCGCGCTCGCTCCTGGGACGCAGATCGACGTTCAGCTCAGTGTTCGGCCCGGCGGGCCCGGTGTCGGCCATCTGCCAGAAGTTGTCCTTGTCGCCCAGGCCGAAGATCCGGCTGTCCGAGATGCCGGTGATCTGCCGCCACAGCTTCCGCGCTTCATCGTCGGAATGGTGCACCGTGACATACAGCCGGTCGGGATCGATGCCGAGCCATTGGCGGCTCGTCACCCATTCCCAGGCGTATTCGATCGCCTCCTTCTTGAAGTAATCGCCGAAGGAGAAGTTGCCGAGCATCTCGAAGAACGTGTGGTGGCGTGCGGTGTGACCCACCTGCTCGAGGTCGTTGTGCTTCCCGCCGGCGCGGACGCACTTCTGGCAGGTTACCGCGCGCGCGTAGTCGCGGCGTTCCAGCCCCTGAAACACCCGCTTGAACTGCACCATGCCGGCGTTCGTAAAGAGCAGCGTGGGGTCGTCCGCCGGGACCAGCGAGGAGCTCGGCACCTCCTGGTGGGCGCGAGGGGCAGCCGTGAAATAGTCGATGAAGTTGCGGCGGATTTCACTGGACTTCATGCAGGTAAAATATAGCGCAACTAGGAGTTAAGGGACTCGACCACCTCCCGGACCTCCCCGCCATTGAAGCCGCGCCGCACCAGGAACGCGACGAGTCTCCGCTTCCGCACCACCGGTGGCAGCCCCGCGAGCTGCTTCGCCCGCTTCTCCGCCAACGCGCGCACGGCTCGCGTTGGGTCGACGCCCTCGGACGCAAGCGAGGTGCGCACCGCCTCCTCCGCTAAGCGCCGATCGACACCCTGCGATTGGAGATCACGCACCAGGCGAGCCGGCCCCCGACCGCGTCGAGCTTTTGCCGCGGCATAGTCGAGCGCGAACTGAGCGTCGTTCAAGAGCCCGGCGGCGCTCAGGCGATCGAGGGCACCATCCACAGCGGCGGGGGGATGTTGTTTTTGCAGCAGGCGCCGCCGCAGGTCGAAGCGCGCGTGGGCGCGGCGCGTGAGTGCGCGGAGCGCGGCGCGGTGCGCCGCCTCGAGATCAGCCAGCTCCTGCAGTCGCTCGAATACCAGGGGCGGGATCTCGCTCCCGACGACGAGATCGAGCCCCGCCAACGATTCGGCGGGGAGCGAAGCAAAACGCCCCCGATCCACTTCGACCAGCCTATAGTCTGGCCGGCGTGGATCGGGGGCGAGTCCGGTAAGAATCACTCTTCGCTCGCGGCGCTCTCCTCGTCGGCGACTGCACCACCCGCACCCGGTTCCACAGTACTGACGCCGAGGTGCTGCTTCACGCGTGCCTCGACTTCGGCCGACATGTCCGGGTGGTCCTTCAGGTACAACTTGGCGTTCTCACGCCCCTGTCCGATTCGCTCTTTGCCGTACGAGTACCAAGCGCCTGACTTCTCGATGATGCCGGCCTCCGCCGCGATATCCACGAGCAGCGACTCGTGGCTGATGCCTTCGTCGAACATGATGTCGAACTCCGCCTGGCGGAACGGCGGCGCCACCTTGTTCTTCACGACTTTCACGCGCACGTGGTTGCCGATCACGACTTCGCGATCCTTGACCGGTGCGATGCGCCGCATGTCCAGCCGGACGGAGGCGTAGAACTTCAGCGCCCGCCCGCCGCTCGTCGTCTCCGGATTGCCGAACATGACCCCGATTTTTTCCCGCAGCTGATTGATGAAGATGACCGAGGTGCGTGAGCGGTTGATCGCGCCGGCGAGCTTGCGCAGCGCCTGACTCATCAGCCGCGCTTGCAGCCCCGGCAGCGAGTCTCCCATCTCCCCTTCGATCTCCATTTTCGGCACGAGGGCTGCGACGGAGTCGATGACCACGACGTCCACCGCTCCCGAGCGCACCAGGATCTCGCAGATCTCGAGGCCCTGTTCGCCCGTGTCCGGCTGGGAGACGAGCAGATTCTCGATATCCACGCCCAGCTTCTTGGCGTACTCGACGTCGAGTGCGTGCTCGGCATCGATGTAGGCGGCGGCACCCCCTCCCCGCTGGGCGTGGGCCACGACGTGGAGCGCCAGGGTCGTCTTGCCGCT
>Ga0137362_10000809_pt1 | contig 17920 bp, 20 predicted proteins | sample MadtaG_2_FD_104801 | JGI IMG/M metagenome (GOLD analysis project Ga0137362, IMG submission 104801) | Vadose zone soil microbial communities from Angelo Coast Range Reserve, California, USA - Mad1_100_16 metaG | ecosystem: Environmental > Terrestrial > Soil > Vadose zone | place: USA: California... | reverse complement strand
GTATGCGTGAAATTTGGCAATTGATTTACATGTCAACAATTATCCAGCGCTTTCCCGCCCCGCTTACCCATACCCCACCCAATCCGGGTTTAAGTCCCCGGCGTTTGAGAGATGCGGGTTAGGCCTGCGCGAAGTGAGGTTGATCACCCCGCCCAAGGCCGAGGCGCCATAGAGGGCCGAAGCTACGCCCTTGAGGATTTCCACCTGACCTAGATCGAGCGGCGGGATCTGCAGCAGCCCGATGCCGCCCGTCTGACCGCCATACAGGGGCAGTCCGTCGGTGAGCACTTGGCTATACCGTCCCCGCAGACCCTGAATGCGCACGTTCGCCGCACCGAGTCCGGGCGCCGTCGTCTGCACGCGCAACCCTGAGGTCTCGTTGAACAACATCGCCACGTCGCCCGGACTCATGGCGACCTTCTCATCCCGCTCCTCGTGACCGATCACCTCGATGCGCGTGGGCTCGTCGGCGATGCGCCGAGGGATACGCGTGGTCGTGAAAATCACCTCGGGAGAAGCCGGCTCAGGCTCGTCCTGGGCGCCCGCGGCAAACGTAGTCAACGTGCCGAACATTGCGGCGACCATTGTGCGTACTCCGCGATGGCCAAAAGATCCCACGGTCGAAGGCTCCAGTCTCTATGCGTACGGTCGACCTACGATAGGAAGATGCGTGCTTCTGGGTGCTCTAGTTCCCGCAGCGAACGACGGCGCAGCAACAAGTACGCTGCCGGAACCACGAGCATCGACAGCAAGGGTGCGGTGATCATTCCACCGACCATGGGAGCAGCTATACGTCGCATGATCTCCGAGCCTGTGCCGCTGCCCCACATGATGGGGAGCAGGCCCGCGATGATCACTGCGACCGTCATCGCGATCGGGCGCACCCGCAGGGCCGCGCGCGCAACAATCGCCTGGACGAGATCCTGCTCCGTATTGAGGTGTCCTGCAGCTCGCGCGGCCACCGCCTGGTTCAGGTAGATCAGCATCACCACGCCGATCTCCACCGCGACACCCCCCAAGGCAATGAACCCGACCGCGGAGGCGATCGACATGTTGTAGCCGAGGAGGAACATAAGCCAGAAGCCGCCCACCAGCGCGAGCGGCAAGGTGGCCATGATCAGAGCCGCCTCGCTGAAGCGCCGGAAGGTCAGGTACAGCAGGACGAAGATAGTCACGAGTGTTGCCGGCACGACGATCTTGAGTTTCGCGGTCGCACGCTGCAGATACTCGAACTGGCCGGACCATGAGATGGAATAGCCGGGCGGAAGGTGAACCTCCCGAGCCACTGCCTGCTGCATGTCGCGCACCGCAGAGCTCAGATCGCGTCCGTGGAGGTCGATGTAGACCCAGCCGGAGAGCCGCGCGTTCTCGCTCTTGAGCAACGGTGGGCCAGCGCTTATACCGATCGCCGCTACATCGTCCAGGCGAATCTGTGCACCGCGGTCCGTGAGCACCGGCAGATCGCGCAACTTCTGGACGGAGTACCTTACCCTCACGGGCGGAGCCCTTTCTCGAACGCATTCTGGCCGAGATTCAGGCCGGCTGCGAGGCGCTGAACGCCGCGGTGCCTGCGGGCGAGCTTGGAATTAGCGACCGACGGCATCTGATCCTGCGGGACGATCCGACGATCACCGTCGAGCGCGGCGACGCGGAGCTGCTGCGCACACAGCTCTACGCGAAGGTTGGTCGTGCACAGCTTCCCGAGTTGCTGCTGGCCGTAGACGGGGAACCACACTTCACCTGGGAACTGTTAGGACGGCGGCCCGTCACGCCCGAGGAACTCGTTCCCCTGTATGCCGCGATCCTGGTGGCGGCCATGGCGCTCGACGGCACCAACGTCGCCGTGATGATCCCGGGCGTGAGGCTCTCGGCCATTCGCAGAGCTTCGCTCCTCCTCGAGGAGGAACGAGGCCTGCGGCGCGCGAACGACACGGTGGTGGAGTTTCTGCTGGCACAACCGCTCTCCCAGCAGTGGGGTCATGGCTTTGAGGCATCCAGTGATCTTATGAGCTTGGATGTGAGCCGACACGTGTGGATGTCGCGCGTGGATCCCAAGCGCCGACGGCACGCCGTCGGCACCTACACGCAAGTGCTCGATCGCTGGGGCATCGTCTATGATCAGCCGCTGCTGCTCTCAACCCGACAAGCCGGTGCGGCCATCGAAGGAGCCGTGCGTCAGTCGATCACGCGCCTTGAGCGCCTCGCCGTCGACACCCACGGCTATACGGACTTTGCCATGGCGGTCGCGAAGCTCCCGGGCTTTGATTTGTGTCCGCGCCTCTACAGTCTGCGAGATCGACATCTGCACGTACCACGGCGGTTCGAGGTGCCCACGGCGATCGCCGATATCGTGCAACACGACGTGTCGCTCGAGCCGATCCGTGACGGCTGGGACGATCTGCTGCGCCTCGTGGCGACGATTGAGGAAGGCTGGCGCACGACGACCGACGTGCTCGAACGCGGTGAGTCGGTTCATTCCCTGCAGCGGCAAATCTGCACACAAGCACTGCCTTCAAAGCGAGGTCGCCGCGCAGAGGAGCTCATCGCGACCTCCGGCGCCCTGACACTGGTCACGAACTGCGTCATGGCGTGGAACACCGAGCGCCTGCAGCGCGCCGTCGAGCGCGAAAGCCATCGCGTCGCCCCGCGATACTCGGTGGATGCCTTGCGCAGCATCGGGCCTGTCGGGCATCGACACATCAACATGCGCGGCACGTATCGTTTCCCCGTGGAGCGCTATGCGGACCGGCTTGTGGCATCAGCCGCTTAGCGCCTGGGTCGCCGCACCGCAGCAGAGAAACCGTCAGTTTCTGCATGAAAAGTACACGACCCCCGTCCAGGTCGCCGCGGTCAGCCAAGTGAACCGGCGCCAACGAGAGCATCCTAGTCGAACTCTCTTACTCCCACACGGCGTCGCTACCGTGCGCCCGGTTCTCGTCCACGTCACCCCACTCGCCGCTGACATCGTAGCTCGCGATGCCGGCGTTGCGAGACACTTCAGGAAAGGGATCTTTTAGCACGCTAAGGTCCGGAGCCCTCGGGCGACTGACAGTAACCCTACATGACGAGTGCTCCGGCATCAGGGAGAAAGAAATTCGCGCACGTACGATTCCGCCGGATCTAAGCTGCTGATTTTCGCGCCCAAACTTCGCGAGAGTCAGAGTTTTCCGCCCTGAAACGGAGCGGAAATTTGTAACCTTTCTGCGTGAGGGCAAAAAAATGTAACTCCGCGGAGTGGCGACGAGAGCAGCCATATCTCGACCCCGATATATGATGACAGAGGAACGTCCGCGATCTGAGGCGCCTCCCGGACCGGCTGATATAACATTGGAAAAGCCTGGAATGCATCAGTGCAGGTCAGGGCATGCGCGCCACTGTCTCCGCGGATTCCATATTGCGGGCCGGCTGTTCAGTTCTGCTCCGGTCATCTGAGTAGACATCATGCAGCGTGCGACGTAAGTGTTGGCGTAACTCCTCGCAGGCTTTTTCGACATCACCGCTCAAGATGGTCCGTACCAAGGAATCATGGGCTTCGAAAAACTCCTGCGGACTGAGAATCTTGCCGATCATGACGTCTCGATATCGACCGGCCTGATCAAACAAAAGGCTCTGCATCTCAGCCAGGCGCTTGGATGCGCACCCGGCGACGAGCGCGACATGGAGTTGCTTGTGCGCAGCTTTCATCGAGTCGGATTCGTCTAAGCGGCCGGGAACCGACTTGCTGGCGAGAAGACGCAAACGCTCTCGCGCGCTGACGATGCCCACGGCCCATTCATCGTTGTGGGCCAACATGGAGGCCTTCAGCATGCCCGTCTCGATCACTTCCCGCGCCCGGGTGATATCGGTCAGATCTTCAGCCGAGACCGCCGCGACGCGGTAGCCGCGATGGCTTTCGCTCGTGGCGTAGCCCAAGGAGGTCACCAGTGAAAGCGCTTCCCGCAAAGGTGAAGCTCCGATGCCGTAGCGGCTGCGCAGGTCTGCCACCCGCAATTTATGTCCAGGAGGAAGGGCCCCTGTCCTGATATCGGAGACGATTCGATCGGCCGCCACTCGAGCGTCGGTTTCATCAGCTAAATCAGAGGCGTGCATGTGAGGACTCCGGCGTTCGGCTATGCAGGCACGCCAAGGTACAACCTCTCAATCATTTTCGTCAAATCTCAGCTTTAGCGATAAAAATTATAATTAGCGATTGTATTTGATTTTGTCGAGGCGCATGATCGTCCCGTCTGTGAGAGGGGAGCACTGGCTGTACCGCAGCAGACGCCACGAGGGGGGCCTGCACGATATGAAACTTTCCGCACTCACGAATGTGACAGCGGCGACGCTGATGATGCTCGGAACAATGGCACACGCTGAAACCACGGCGACGCAGAACACCGCATCGACATCTACCGACGAATCGCAGCTGGGAGAAGTGATCGTCACTGCGCAAAAACGCTCAGAGAAGCTACTCGATGTACCGATCTCGATCACTGCAGTGACGCCTGCACTACTGAATGAGACGGCGTCGAAGAACCTCGAAGAGCTGCAGGGCGTGATTCCCGGCATCACCATCCCCGGGGCCACGGCCTATGGTGGATCCTCCATTGTCATTCGAGGCACTTCCGGGGCCGGCACGTTTCTGGAGGATGATCCGGTCGCCGTCTATGTAGATGGGATCTATCAGCCTTCCAACAGCCGCTTCGGTGTCTCCGATCTGACGGACATCGATACCCTCGAGATTGTTCGGGGACCCCAGGGTACGCTGCAGGGGCGCAATGCGACTGCCGGCGCCATTCTGGTTCGCACCGCCGATCCCAGCATGCTCTTGGACGGGTTTGTCAGGGCATCGCTTGCGACGCCGACGGAATACCGGACCGAGGGTGCCGTGTCCCTGCCGATCACCGACACGTTGCGAATTCGGCTGGCGGCGGATCATTTCGATCAAACGGGCTGGGCGAAGAACCTCTTCGACGGCACGCACCTGGGCGGACAGAACGCGACCACGGGGCGCGCGGTGATCGTCTGGGAACCGAGCGATCGCTTTCGCGCACGCCTCGCTCTCAACTATCAGACAGTGACAAACACCCAGCCCAGCCAACGCTGGGCCGTGACAGCGGTGAATCCGACCGGAGTGGCGGAGGATTTGGCACATCCTACGGCGTTCGTACCGCTGCCTGCTGCGCTGCAGAGCTACTATCTCGATCACAATCAGGTTTATAACGATGTACCCACCCGCAATACCCAGCGCTCACCCAGTGCCGCGCTGGAGCTGCACTATGACTTTGGGCCGACGGAGCTCGTGTCCTTGACTGGTGCCAGCCGTGCTCGCAACAGAGGAAGCGCCGATTCCGGCGGTATGTGGGGAGTGGGCACGAATGGGGTGTCGCTCGTGGATGCGGTCACCGGGGAGCGGCGCCGTGGCTATAACCAGGGCTTGATCACGGGTCATCAATTCACGGAGGAAGTGCGCCTGCAATCCCAAACCGGTGCAGCCTTCAAGTGGTTGACAGGCGCCTATGTGTCGCACGCCGTTGACGACATGAGCTTTGATATCTCCAATTATAACCTGGCAGCGGCACCGCGGGATATCGGCTTTCGGGCCCACCAGGTCGACAACTCCCGCGCCGCATTCGCCGACGTAACGTACAACCTGACTGACCGCTTCTCTGTCACGGGTGGCGTGCGCTATACGAATGAAGACAAGCGCTTCAACAATGCCTTCTCGGTCACGCTTCTTCCAATCAATCGGGTGGTTGTCGGTCCCATTCGTAACGTACCCCCAAAGGCCACGTGGGATGACACCTCTTATCGCGCTAACCTGCAGTACAAGCTGAGCGATGAGACGAATGTCTATATAAGCACCAGTCGCGGCTTTAAGTCCGGCGGGTTCAACGCATTTGGCGTCGGCGCGGCGCCCAAGTACGATCTGGAGCTCCTCTATTCCACGGAGTTGGGCGCCAAGTCCTACCTGTGGGATCGACGCGCCTATTTTGCGACTTCGCTTTACTACAACAGCTACGACAATCTGCAGGTGACCGCGGGAGTTCCGACCGGCGGCGTGAATATCTACAACGCGGCGAAGTCGAAAATCAAGGGATTTGAATTCGAAGGCCAACTGAAGATCACCGATCAGCTGTCTCTCACGGGTAATGTCGCGTACACCGACGGTTACTACACCCGTTTTGCAAACGGGCAGGGCGTGGATGGCAAACTCATCAATGCTACGGGTAACCGACTTCCCAATACACCGCTCTGGCAGTACTACCTGCAAGGGGACTATCGGGTCGCCCTCGGCGGCCAATGGGAAACCCACGCGCAGGTATCGTACCGCTGGCGCGGCCGTGTAAACTTCTTCTCAACAAACGAAGAACCCACCTTGACAGGCGATGCGGATGGCGAGTTGGGAGCACGGTTGGAATTCTCGTACACCCCGGGGGCACTGACAATGGCGTTATATGGCAAAAATCTCACCGATACCCGCGTCGTCAACGGAGAGCAGGCCAATTTCGCCTATCCCGTCGCCTTCTTCAATGAGCCGCGAGTTCTGGGCTTACAGGTCTGGAAGCAATTCTGAGTTGGACGGTGGTGATGAACACTTCACTCAATGTTCGAAGTGCCAGAGACCAGGCGAACTCGACTTCGGGGTGGCTCAATCGCGCACTGGACCTGCTGGGGCAATTGGCAATCGCCTTTTTGTTCGTCGATGCCGCGCGCTACCATCTCATGGAGGGATGGCAGCGCACACTGGCGGACATGCAGGCGCGAGACGTTCCGATTCCGAGAGTCCTTCTACTCATTGCCATGGCCATTTCCATCGTGTTGGCCCTCGCCCTCTTATTCAGGATCAAGGAGCGGTGGGCGGCACTTGGGTTGGCGATGTACGCCATGTGCGTCTCCCTGGTGATGTACAACCCGTTCGCCCATCTCGGCCAGCCCGCGTTGACGTTTTTCTTAAAAGATCTGTGCATTTTCGGCGCATTGCTCTCGTTATCGCGTGCACTCCCAGGCACCGGCTGGCGGGGGAATTGACGCATGCGTTTGCTGACCTTCGAAAAGGACGGCTGCCCCACACTGGGCGCTCTGGATGAGGCGGGCAATATCGTCGATGTATTCGCGCGCGACGCGCAGCCCGCTTTCGCTTCGATGCAGGCGCTCATTGAGGCGGGCCCCGAAGCCCTCAAACAGCTGGAAACCGTTGTCGCGGCACATGCGCCGGGTGTCGCACCCGAGACTGTTCAGTGGCTCGCTCCCTTGCCACTGCCCGTGCAGATGCGTGATTTTGTCGCCTTCGAACAGCATATGCGCATGGCAGGTTGGAATGGGGCGAAGCTACGCGAGCGTTGGGGCGCCCCGCCAGCCCCTCCCGAACCGCCCGGCGTGCCCCCGATTTGGTATCAGCAGCCGCTGTATTACAAGTGCAACCGCTTTGCGACTACGGGTCCCGGCACGGTGGTCAGCTGGCCGGACTACTCCAACCTCATCGATTTTGAACTCGAGCTCGCCTGCATCATTGGCAGAGGTGGCCGCGATATCAGTGTGGCGGATGCACCCGCACACATTTTCGGCTACACCATCTTCAATGACCTGACAGCCCGCGACGCGCAGTTCCGGGAGATGCAAGGACCTTTCGGCCCGGCCAAGGGTAAGGACTTTGATTGCGCAAACGTATTGGGGCCGCTGATCGTGACGGCCGATGCGGTTGATGCGAGCGATCTGTTCATGCGAGCGCGCGTCAACGGTGAGTTATGGAGCGATAGTTCGAGCTCGACCATGCATTGGTCCTTTGCGGATCTGATCGCACATGCGAGCCGCTGCGAGACCTTGCACCCTGGAGAGATTTTGGCATCCGGAACGGTCGGCGGCGGGTGCGGACTGGAGCTGGGTCGATTTCTGAAGCACAACGATGTCATCGAGCTCGAGATCCAGGGCATTGGATGTTTGAGCGCCCGGATCTGTGCTCCCCACGTTCAGGTCGGGGCGACTTTGTGATGACGTGTTCTTCCAACGTGGGCAGCAGTCGATTTGAGCGACGGAATCCAATCAGCGGCGCGGTTGCGAGCACCGCCGTGGCGATGACTGCAAAGCAGGCAAGATCCGTGGCGGATGCGGCCGCCGCAGCGCAGGCTGTCTGGGCAGGTTATGGTCCCGGGGCGCGGCGGACGCATCTGATGCGAGTAGCCGAGGCGCTGATGAAGCGGGGCGACGATTTGGTTGCCAGCATGGCAGCGGAAATAGGTGCAACCGAAGCCTGGGCACGCTTCAACATCAAGCTCGCCGCTTCGATGTTCACCGAGGCCGCGTCGTTGACGACACAGATCTCTGGTCAAGTGATCCCGTCTGACCGCCCCGGCTGCTTGTCTCTGACCCTACCGCAACCCGTGGGAGTCGTATTGAGCATCGCGCCCTGGAACGCACCGGTGATCCTCGGCGCCCGCGCCATTGCGACCCCGGTCGCATGCGGCAATGGCGTCGTCTTCAAGGCTTCAGAGATCTGCCCACGGACTCATGAGCTTCTCATCGAAGCCTGCGCTGAAGGCGGGTTGCCGGCGGGTCTCGTGGGCCTGGTCACCCATGCACCTCGGGATGCAGCCGCGGTGGTCGATGCACTGATAGAGCACCCCCAAGTCCGGCGCATCAACTTTACGGGTTCGACATCCATCGGTCGGAAGATTGCGGTGCGGGCTGCCGCTCAACTAAAGCCTGTCTTGTTGGAGCTGGGTGGAAAGGCACCCATGTTGGTCCTGGCGGATGCGGAACTGGACGAGGCGGTAAAGGCCGCCGCTTTCGGTTCGTGCATGAACCAGGGCCAGATCTGCATGTCCACGGAGCGTATCATCGTGATCGACTCCATTGCCGACGAATTCGCGCGGCGATTTCGCGCTAAGGTTCTCTCGATGAAGACCGCGAATCCGCGTGAAGCCGGCGTCGCGATCGGTGCCGTGGTGGATCAACAGAGTGTTGCGCGTGTGATGGAGCTGGTAGCGGATGCGCTGGCGAAGGGCGCGGAACTTCTAACAGGCGGCTCTCCCACAGGCGTTATCGTGCCTCCCCATGTGCTTGATCACGTCACCTGCGCCATGTCGATCTACCACCACGAAAGTTTTGGTCCGGTCGTTGCAATTTTGCGAGCAAAGGATGAGGAGGAGGCCGTGAGGCTGGCCAATGACACCGAGTATGGCTTGACCGCTTCCGTATTCACGCGCGACATCGCATGCGGCCTGAGGATTGCACAGCGCATACAGTCTGGGATGTGCCACATCAACGGCGCGACCGTTGACGATGCGGCTCAAATGCCCTTCGGTGGGACGAAGGGCTCCGGATACGGACGCTTTGGCGGAAGGACGGGCATTGCGGAATTCACCGAGCTTCGCTGGTTGACCATCGAAACCGAGCCGGGCCACTTCCCCATCTGATCTTTATTGGATAATTCGAGGAGCGAACCCATGTCCGACGGTCACGACACCGCGAAATGGCACGCAGAGAATTCAATTGCCTGGTTGCGATTCAATCGCCCCGAGAAGCGCAATTGCATGAACCCAAAGCTGAACCGGCGAATGTTGGAGCTGTTGGACGAAATCGAATATCGCGAAGACGTCGGCGTCCTGGTTCTGACGGGAGAGGCCGACTCCTGGTCTGCAGGCATGGACCTCAAGGAATACTTTCGCGAGAACGAGGAGAAAGGGCTTGGAGCCATTCGACGGGCCCAGCGCGAGGCATATAGCTGGTGGAGGCGCTTGAGGTGGTTTCAAAAACCGACGATCGCCATGGTCAACGGTTGGTGCTTTGGCGGTGGGTATGGGCCGCTCTACGCCTGCGATCTGGCGATCGCGGCGGACGAAGCACAGTTCGCCTTGTCGGAAATAAACTGGGGCATTCTGCCCGGTGGAGGTGCGACTAAAGTGGTCTCGGAGTTGATTCCGATGCGCGATGCCATGTATCACGCGCTGACCGGTGAGCTGATTGACGGCAAGAAGGCGGCACAGTGGCGTTTGGTCAACGAGAGCGTGCCGCGTGCGCACCTCCAAGAGCGCGTCACGCAGCTCGCCAACGTGTTGCTGCAAAAGAATGCCGTTGCGCTCAAGGCGACCAAGGATGCCGGCCGAAGGGTTAGGGAGATGACATACGACAACGCCGAGGACTATCTGATACGCGCGCAGGAAGCCGCGAACTCATTCGACAACCAAGGTCGCAAAGAAGGCATCCATCAATTCATTGACGAGAAAAGCTACAAACCGGGTCTAGGGGCCTATGACAAATCGCGAATGCATCGGCCGTAACACCTATGATCGATTCCGTTGCGACGCATGCCCGAGCACGCCCACACCGGCTGGCATGTGTCGATCTGGAGACCGGCCGTCGCTGGAGCTATGCAGAGCTTGATCGGCACGTTGATCGGACAGCGAGTTGGTTGGGTCAAAAATTCGGAGCGGCCAGCGGGGCGCGGGTGGCCGCGCTCGCCCGCAATTCGGGTGCGCTGCTGGTGTTGCATCTCGCCTCGATTCGCGCCGGGTTGATCTTTACTCCGCTCAATTGGCGCTTGGCAGCCGCCGAGATCGCAAGCCTCCTCGAAGATGCCCAGCCTTCGCTCCTCGTGCACGACCCGGAATTCGGCGTTCCGCAAATCCCCGCGGCGATCCTGACGATGCCAGCTCTCGAGCAGGCCATGCTCGAAGCCCCGCGACGGCCGCCGCAGGGCTCGCGGCGCGCTGCAAGCGAGCCTGCAACGTTGCTCTATACTTCCGGCACCAGTGGCCGCCCTAAGGGCGTCATCGTTACCGAGGAAAATGCGTTCTGGGGTTGCGCGAATTTCGTGTTCGGGAACGATGTCACCATGCGGAGCGTGTTCCTGTGTGATATGCCCATGTTTCACACGGCAGGCCTGTTCGCCGCGGTCCGTTCGCCGCTCCTCGCCGGGGCCGCCGTGTTGATCTCGCGCGGTTTCGATGCCGCGCTCACCTTTGCGCGGCTTGCAGATCGGGCGCTGGGGATTACCCATTACTTCTCGGTCCCTCAAATGGCGCAGCGACTGTGGCAACAGCCTCAATTCGAGCCAGCGATGTTACGAGGCCTGACCGTTTACGCAATGGGGGGTGCGCCCAACCCAGCGGCACAGATCGAGCGGTTTGTGCGCGCCGGGATTCCCATGTCGGATGGATTCGGTATGTCGGAAACGGGTTCCAACTTCGGTATGCCCTTCGAGGATCCGCAGCTGCTGATAGACAAGGCGGGATCGTGTGGCCTGCCATACCTGTGCGTACAAGCACGCATCGTGGACAATTCCGGTCATGACGTGAGCGATGGCGAGCGTGGAGAGCTCTGGTTACGCGGTCCTTGTGTTACGCCAGGCTACTGGAACAATCCGCAACTGACTGCGGAGTCGTTTTCAGACGGTTGGTTCAAGACGGGCGATGCGGCCGTGCGCGATTCCGACGGCTTCTACTATCTAATTGATCGTACGAAGGATATGTTCATCTCAGGGGGCGAGAACGTTTATCCGGCGGAGGTCGAGGCGGTGGTTGCCCAACTAGCACACGTCTCCGAAGTGGCCGTCGTCGGGGTTCCCGATCCCCAATGGGGCGAAGTCGGTCGCGCCTACATCGTGGTCGCCCCCGGAAGAGCGCTCACGTCCCAAGAGGTTCTGGAGCACTGCCGTACCCGGTTGGCTCGCTTCAAGTTGCCTGCAACGGTGGTGTTCACGGACAGTATTCCACGGACCGCCTCAGGCAAGGTGCAGAAGGCGGTGCTCAGGGCTCGCGCCCGCGAAGAACTTCTGCGCGCGTAAAGGAGTCGTCCAATGCAAAAACGGCGATTTGTCGACATCTCGATGCCCATCAGCGCGCAGATCGTGACGGATCCGCAGCCGCTGCGGCCGAAGATCCGTTACTCCTCGCACAAGGAGGAGCTGCAACACATGCTGGACTTCTTTCCAGGTCTCAAGGCGGACGACTTGCCGGACGGAGAGGCTTGGGCGGTCGAGGAGGTTCAATTGTCCACGCATAGTGGCAGCCACATGGATGCCCCCTGGCACTATCACTCGACCACCCATCATGGTGCGCGGCGCTCACCCACGATAGATGAGGCGCCACTGGATCTGTTTATGCGGCCTGGCGCGAAGTTGGATTTTCGAAAGTTCCCGGACGGTTATGTCGCCACCCGCGCAGACGTGCAATCCGAGCTGGCCCGAATCGGCCATCAATTGCAGCCCTTTGACATCGTGTTGGTAAACACCGCTGCGGCGGCTGCCTATGGTGGACCGGGGTACATCGACAAGGGGTGCGGTATTGGGCGCGAGGCCACTCTGTTTCTGTGTGAGAACGGCGTCCAAGTGGTCGGTACCGATGCCTGGTCCTGGGATGCGCCTTTCAGCCATACAGCCAAGAAGTTCGCCTCAGAACGCGACCCCTCGATTATCTGGGAAGGGCACAAGGCGGGACGGGAGATGCCGTACTATCAAATGGAAAAGCTCCAGAATCTTGAAGCCCTGCCGCCGCAGGGTTTCACGGTTATTTGCTTCCCAGTCAAGATCGAGCGGGCGGGAGCCGGCTGGGTTCGCGCCGTTGCGCTGGTTGATGAATGAACAACGCGGCGTCGGAATTCACTTCAGGCTGGCGAATCGTTGCGGGTAGCCTGCTGGGGATCTCCCTGGGTGTCAGTTCGCTATATTTCTATTCTCTGGGTATCTTCATGAAGCCGATGGCCGCGGAATTCGGTTGGGGTAGGGGCGCGGCGTCCCTGGGTGCCTTCGTCGGGACAGCGGGTGCAGCGCTGACGGCGATTCCGATCGGCCGTCTAGTGGATCGGGTTGGAAGTGTCCGCGTGGCCATCGGCTCGCTCCTGGTGTTGGCGCTGTGCTTGGTGGCGCTCGGTGCGTTGACGAGCAATCTGGCGACCTTTCTCGCGATTACGGCGCTCCTCTCGTTGCTCTCGGCCGGATCTACGCCGCTGCCTTACACGCGATTGATAGTCGGGGCATTCCGGCAACACCGGGGAATGGCTCTCGGCCTGACCTTGGCCGGCACGGGTGTAGGGGCGCTCGGGATACCGGTGCTACTCACACCCTATGTCAGTCACCATGGTTGGCGCAGCGGCTATTTCGGATTGGCAGCAGTGATCGTCATCCTCGTTCCGCTGACGGCGTGGTTGATTTCGTCTGCGAAGGAAGGAGGCGTCGCGCGGCGTCCTGCCACGTCCCACTTGCGACTGGCGCGCAGCGAGAGCTTTCGTATGCTCGCGCTAATCTTTTTCCTCGTATCCATGGCGATTCTGGGTGGTGTCGTGCACTTTGTGCCCATGTTGACCGACTGGGGCCTATCGCCCGAGGAGGCCGGCGGGGTCGCCGGGTTGATCGGTGTCACAACAATCGGGGGTCGCCTTCTCACTGGCGCGCTTCTCGATCGAGTGCCCGCGCTGGCCGTCACCCGGGCTGTATTCCTGATCGTGGCGTGCGGATTCGTTATTCTCGTTTTCGGTGGGCACACCTTTGCCGTCTTGGGTGCGCTGGTATTGGGATTGGCGATCGGCGCCGAGATTGACCTCATTGCTTTTCTCGTTGGGCTTTACTTCCCTCCGACACAGTATGGACAGACATACGGCGCGATTTATGCGGTGTTCCTGACAGGCGGGGCAATCGGTCCCGCACTCTTTGGATATCTGCAGGAAATGACTGGGGACTACCGGATGTCGCTTCTAAGCGGTGCCGGCCTTCTATGCGTGGCTGCCGGACTGACTTTGAGGCTCGTGCGCAACGCTGAGCAGACCGCGTAGCACAAGCGGCGATAGGCTAGACCCCGATGCATACCTAGCTATTACGAGCTCTGACCGCCGGAGGTTGCCATGCTCGAGCTTTATCACGCCCTCTATTCGACATGCTCACAGAAGGTGCGCATGGCTCTCGCTGAGAAACAGCTCGAGTGGCAGAGTCGTGAGGTTAGACTGGATCGAGGCGAGCATCTGGAGCCGGCGTATTTGGCAATCCGAACGGTGTAGTCCCAACGCTTGTGCATGACGGCAAGCGGATCGTGGATTCTTCGGTGATCAATGAATATCTTGAAGGATCTTGAAGATGTGTTTCGCGAACGTCCGCTGCGCCCATCCGATTCCTCATGCAGATCGCCCGACGGGTGGCCGGACTGGGCTGGCATGTCGTCATTTATTTTGAGGCAGCGGAGCTGCCGGAGCTGTATGACTTTTTCGCATCCCTGCCCACGACCGTTGTCGTAGATCACATGGGGCGGCCCGATGTCACGCAGCCCGTGGATGGCGCAGAATTTGAGCTGTTTATGTAGCTCATGTGTGAGAACCCTAACGTCTGGTCCAAGGTGAGCTGCCCTGATCGTCTGTCCAGGACCGGCGCCCCCGGATACGACGACGTCGTGCCGTTCGCAAAGCGCCTCGTCAAGACGTTCCCGGACCGGGTGCTGTGGGGAACCGACTGGCCCCATCCGAACATGAAGACACACATGCCGGACGACGGAGCGCTTGTGGACTTTGTACCCCGCATCGCGAGGACCGCCGCTCTGCAGAAGCAACTTCTGGTGGACAACCCGGTGCGCCTGTACTGGAGCCACTGAGATGGCCCTCGACAAGTCCTACAGTGATATCCCCGGCACCACCATCTTCGATGCCGACCAAGCTCGCAAGGGCTATCACCTGAACCAGTTCTGCGTGTCGCTGATGAAGCCGGCCAACCGCGCGCGCTTCAAAACCGACGAGCGCGTCTATCTGGATGGATGGCCGATGAGCGAGGACCAGAGACAGGCGGTGCTCGCCCGCGACTACAATCGAATGATCGCTTTGGGCGGCAACATCTACTTCCTCGCCAAGATCTTCTCCTCCGATGGGAAGAGCTTCCAGTATGCCGCGGCGCTCATGACGGGCACGACGCAGGAGGCGTATGTGCAGATGATGCTGGAGGGAGGCCGCTCACCGGATAGCAATCGCTCGGCCAAGGAGAAGAAGTGATGGCGAAGATCACCGCGGGGATAGCCACTTCCCATGTGCCAGCCATCGGCGCCGCACTCGACAATGGAAAATCGGGCGAACCCTACTGGGCGCCACTGTTTGAAGGCTACCGATTCTCGAAGCACTGGATAGCCGATCACAAACCCGATGTCGTGCTCCTTGTGTACAACGATCACGCGTCGGCTTTCAGCCTAGATATCGTGCCCACGTTTGCAATCGGGTGCGCGGAGAGCTATCCACCGGCCGACGAAGGCTGGGGCCCGCGGCCCGTGCCTGTAGTCGAAGGTCATCCGGAGCTGGCAGCGTATATTGCGCACTCCGTGATCCAGCAGGATTGTGATCTCACGATCATCAATCGGATGGCAGTCGATCACGGCCTGACCGTGCCGTTGTCACTGCTGTTTGGACAGCCGACGGCATGGCCGGTGCGTGTCATTCCGGTCGCCGTCAACGTGGTTCTGTATCCGCCGCCATCCGGACGCCGATGCTATGAGTTCGGCAAGGCGATCCGCCGCGCGGTCGAATCCTTCGACACCGATCTCGACGTACAGGTCTGGGGCACCGGTGGGATGAGTCATCAACTGCAGGGACCTCGCGCGGGCCTGGTCAACAAGGCTTGGGACAACCTGTTCCTGGATCGCGTGGTCGAAGACCCGGACAACCTGTCACGCGTGCCGCACATCGAGTACCTGCGGGAAGCCGGCTCGGAGGGCATCGAGCTCGTGATGTGGCTGATCATGCGCGGGGCCTTGAACGATAAGGTGAGGCTGGTGCACCGCTTCTATCACGTCCCCGCCTCGAACACGGCCGTCGGTCATCTGATCCTGGAGAACTCAGTATGAAGCTCGTTCTGGCCGGTGCCGGTGCATTTGGCATCAAACATCTCGATGCGATCAAGACGATGGGCGGAATCGACGTCGTATCCCTGGTGGGGCGCCAGCTCGAACCGACCCGGGACGTCGCGAAAAGCTACGGTATCGGACACGTGACGACCGACCTCGCTGAGGCGCTAGCACAGCCAGGAGTCGAGGCAGCCATTCTCTGCACGCCCACGCAACTGCATGCGGCACAGGCTGTTCAGTGCCTGAACGCCGGCAAGCACGTGCAGGTCGAAATCCCCCTTGCGGACCGCTGGGCAGATGCCGAAGCGGTAGCCGCATTGCAGAAGAAGACCCGACTGATCTGCATGGTGGAACACACGCGACGCTTCAACCCGTCCCATCAGTGGATTCATCAACGTGCACAGCGCAAAGAATTGCACATTCAGCAGATGGAAGATGGATGTGCAGACCTATTTCTTTCGCCGCACGAACATGAACGCGCTTGGGCAGCCGCGCTCATGGACCGACCACCTGCTCTGGCACCATGCGGCGCACACTGTGGATCTGTTTGCCTATCAAAGCGGCTCGCCAGTTTCGATTGCTCATGCGATACAGGGGCCCAAGCACCCGACGCTTGGAATCGCGATGGACATGTCGATTCAGCTGAAGAGTGCCAACGGAGCCATTTGCACGCTGTCCCTGTCGTTCAACAACGACGGGCCGCTGGGTACTTTTTTTCGCTACATCTGCGACAACGGAACCTACATTGCGCGCTATGACGACCTGGTCGATGGCAAGGATCAGAAGATCGACGTATCGAAACTGGACGTCTCCATGAACGGCATCGAGTTGCAGGATCGGGAATTCTTCTCGGCCATTACCGAACAGCGCGAACCCAACGCGAGTGTGGCCCAGGTCCTGCCTTGCTATCGGACGCTGCATGAACTTGAACAGAGTCTGATAAAGCAGGCCTGAGTGATCTCCCCAGGGCCGGCCCAGCACGTATCGGGCCGTATCACCGCAGCAAGCAGGTCGTGAGGGTACCTCCGGGCTTTGGTGCATTAACGGCAAAACCTAGAATCAGACCTCTTGAAGCAGAGGTCTCGGATGCCGCGTGCCGCGCCGCGCGACCCTATCTATCGTGGTCGCCGTTTCTCTGCCGATGTCATCGAGCTGTGCGTTCGGTGGTACATCACGTACCGCCTCAGCTATCGCGATCTGTCCGCCATGATAGCCGAGCGCGGCGGCGCGGTAACGCACACCTCGATCATGCGCTGGGTACTCCGGTATGTCCCCGAATATGAGAAGCGATGGGCTCGATTCGCCCGACCGGTTGGGCGCTCCTGGCGAATGGACGAAACTGCCGTGTCGATTCGGGGCGAGCCACACTACCTGTACCGGGCGGTCGACGGAGACGGCAAATCGGTCCATTCACTACTGTGCAGCGAACGAACCACGGAATCGGCGCAGGCGTTCCTAAGAAAAGCGGTTGCGCGGCAGGGAGCAGCGTGGCCGAGCACCATCAACCTGGATGGGTATACGGCCAGTCACCGCGCCCTGCGACTGCTTCGGCAGGAAGACGATCGCTGGCGCGGTGTAGCGGTTCGTGACTGCCGCTACCTCAACAACATCGTCGAGCAGGACCATCGGGCGATCAAGCGACGATGTGCGTCGATGCTCGCGTTCAAGTCTTTCAACACCGCGGCCGTGACTCTCTCGGGTATTGAGCTCGCCCATCGAATCCGCAAGCAGCAGTTCTGGGTGGGTTCGAGAGACTCGGCATCTTCCGGAACGCAGTCCTCGATGAAGCAGCTTTGGGCTCGAGCTCTCGGAGCCGAGCCAGCGAGCGTCGGCGGCGAAACAGGTCTCACTCCGTCAATGCACCAGAACTCAAAGACGCATAGGCACCGGTTCCCGCGCGTTCGATGGAACACACCACGACGGTACCCAAGAAAGGTTTTCTCCGGTGGTGGCCTCTACATGTACTTGATGCCGAGCGGTGGGAGGTACTGGCGCTACAAGTATCGCTACGGTGGCAAGGAGAAGACGCTCTCGCTGGGTATCTATCCAGATGTGACCGCTGAGGTTGCGAGAGCGAGACACCTCCTGGCGCGGCAGCTGCTAGCGGCGGGTGTGGATCCCGCACTGCGAAAAGC
>Ga0137362_10000805_pt1 | contig 17926 bp, 13 predicted proteins | sample MadtaG_2_FD_104801 | JGI IMG/M metagenome (GOLD analysis project Ga0137362, IMG submission 104801) | Vadose zone soil microbial communities from Angelo Coast Range Reserve, California, USA - Mad1_100_16 metaG | ecosystem: Environmental > Terrestrial > Soil > Vadose zone | place: USA: California... | reverse complement strand
TTGACTCCTAGCATTTTCTTCACCTATCCTCGCTCTGCCCGCCCGCATCCAATCTTTGCGGCATCTACCGCCAAATCGAAGGAGCTCATTCATGCCAAGAGATTCCAAGTCAGATGCTCGTGCGAACTCGCAAGCCGGTACGGAACGCTCGCGCCCACTGCTTCACCAGCACGCGCGCGAGATTCAGCCCTACGGCAAAATCGCCAAGCTTTCCATCGCACTCGACGAATCCGTTTGCGCCGAAAGCGCCGAGAATCTGAATCAAGTCCTGGCCGACACCATCACTCTCCGCGACCTCTACAAGAAACATCACTGGCAAGTGGCGGGTCACACTTTCTATCAACTGCACCTGCTCTTCGATAAACACTACGAAGAACAAAATGAGCTGGTAGACAGCATTGCCGAACGCATCCAGAGCCTCGGCGCGATCAGCCTGGCCATGGCCGCCGACGTCGCCGAAACCACCATCATTCCTCGTCCGCCACGTGGCCGTGAAGAAGTGCCGGTGCAAATTTCACGCCTGCTCGAAGCTCATGAAATGGTGCTCAAGGAAGCTCGCACCATGGCCAAGCAAGCCTCGGACTCCGGCGACGACGGTACCAACGACTTACTCGTCAGCGACATTATCCGCACCAACGAACTGCAAGTCTGGTTCATCTCCGAACATCTGGTAGACGTTCCTGTGGTCCGTGCTGACGCGCCTGCATCCGAAAAAGAAACTCCAAAGTCTAGATCTGCCGGCGCCCGCTAATAGGCGTTCACAAATCCGTTCACGTCAACGGGGCGCGCATACCGCGCGCCCATCTTTTTGCTTATAGGAATTAGCCGCGGTTGGTTTTGTAACGGCACCTTCGGGTCGCCATCCCCGGTTTTGCTTTCTCGTAGTGCCGAGCTTCTGCCCATGCAGTTTCAAATTGCCTGATGCTGTACAGCCATCACTCGCTGCGTATCCTCGTCAGCAACTCGCCAATTCCGCGCCTGCGCGATGCAAATCACATGAAATATCAGAAACAACGGCACCAGGAACGTTGGCACCAAACTCAGCGGTAGCACGGTCATCGCCAACATCGAAGCGCCATGCGGATCCAGCAACCGAGCCGTGGTGCCTGTGCTCACAGCCACAACCAGGTCGACTATTCCGAGCAGTTGCCAGGCAATGAAGCTATTGCGGTACCGCGGCTCGGCAAGCTGCCATGCCACGAAAGCAGCCGTGATTCCGATAAACATGTCGCCGTATCCTGCAGGGAGCGCAAATACCGTCGGAAGCACTCCACGGGCCTCCAGCAACACGAACGTGAATCCTATAAATCTCCACGTCTGCAGAGCGGTCAGGATTCTCGGATTCAACGACAGCGCAAATTCACGAAATACTTTCGAAGCCGCAATCCATACTCCGAAAATCACAATTGGTGCCGCGGCGGCAATCGCGACGGCGATACCGATACGCTCCGAATCATTTCTGAATAAATGCAGCGCCGATGCGATTAACGTCAACACAAACCAAAACCCAATCAACCAACTCGCAAGCCTTCCATAACTTTTCATGCCGAGTCTCCTTTCGTCATAACAGTTCCAGTCACACGCTGTGTGAGTTGCAGAAGCTGATCCCAGTCCTGCGCCCCAAGGTCGCGGCGCAAGCGCGATTGCACTTCTTCCCATACCGGCTCCGCACGCCGCAGTGTTTTTTCCCCGGCGCCGGACAACCTTAGCCTACGTTCTCTGCGGTCTCTACCTCGGCGTTCGGCAATCCAGCCGTGCCGCCGCATGATCGCCAGTGTCCGGGTCAGGCTGGCGCTGTCCATTGCCAGCATCTCGCCCAATCGCCCCTGCGATATCTCTCCAGCACGCGGAAGCGCCTGCAGGATCGTCATCTGCGTAGCCCGCAAGCGCAGCGGCCTTAACGCGTCTTCATATAGCTGCGTCAAAGCCCGCGCGGTACGTCGAAAACTTCCGCACATGCATGGCAAAACCGGCAAAAACGTTTGGCTCATGTCAGATAGATGCACATACATCTATTGTGGTGACAGTATTTTAATCGCGCCCGATTATGGTTACGAAACAGACAGATTTTCTGAGCAGGAAAGCGGGGCACCGCCTCGGAAGAGATGTTACGGGGGCGCAGGTCGCTTTAGGTGAAGACCTTAGTTACGACATCTATCACTCGTAGAGATACGTAAAGAATTATCGCGGCAGCGCGTTCAATCGTGAGGCGCCCACTCGGTTTGCAGCTTCGGTGGCCGCATCAAGGTCTGCATCACCACGCAATACTGTTCCGTTTTCTCCCGTAGTCCGCGGAGTTGTTCCGGAGTTGCCTTTGGAGCAACAACATCAAAGTGAAGCCGCATGCTCTCAAAGCCGACAGGCACGTCTTTTGCGATGCCAAGCGTTCCTCGAAGATCCAAGTTTCCCTCCGCGATGACTTCAATGCGCTCGGTTGGGATGCCCATCGCTGCAGCGACCATCTGGCAAGTTATCTGCGCGCAAGCCGCTAAAGCCCCAAGCAAAAGGTCACCGGAACAGGCGCCTGCACCGGCGCCTCCGACTCCCTGGTGCGCCTCAGCATTGTAGGTGGTGCGTCCGATATCGACCGAGCAGGCAATCGGAGCATCCTTCTGTCCGCCTTTCGCCCGGAGAGTGATTAGCGAAGCGTTTGGGTCATTGCGGTACTGCTCTTTCAGAGGCTTCTGAAGTGATCGAAGGTCCATCGCAACCTCATCATTCTGTGCGTTTTTCACTGACCGAACTCCCCGGCCGGCCGACCAAGTCGCCTTGAAGCCGCTTCCTGTTACATGCTAGCATGCGACTCCACCAGGTGAATGGTCATGCCCAAGTTCGTGATCGAACGCGACGTTCCAGGAGCAGGAAATCTAACAGACGCGCAACTGCGGGACATGTCGCAGAAGTCGGTGAGCGTTTTGAAGGGATTGGGTCCCGAGATTCAGTGGCTCCATAGCTACATCACAGGTGACAAAGTCTACTGCGTCTACCTCGCTTCAGACGAGGCCATCATCAAGGAGCATGCCAAGCGCGCAGGCATTCCTGCCAATCGCGTCTCCGCGGTGCGCCGACTCATCGACCCGGCAACTGCTGAGTAAGTGCCTCCGTTTTCCGACAGGGTCTGCGCTTCTGTGCTAATTCGAAGGAGGGGCCGACTCAGTCATCAGAACTTCTTCGATAATCTGCTCAACCGGCCTGCGGCTCCCTTCTAGCCAAGCCCTCGCGCTCGCTGTATCGGTTAAAATGCGCCGTGCCGAGCCCAGCGCGGATTCCAACTTGGTCTGTTCTGCGGGCGTGAGGGGAGCACCGATGCTTTGCCGCAGCGCCGCCGCTGCACCTGCCAGTCGCAACGAGCCCTCGGGGTCGAGCTGTGCCGCGGCTGAGCACGCAAAACACTCCAGCAAACGGGCAATTCCGCGCTTATGCTCCAGATCCCAGAAAATCTTTATGCTTTCCCGGTACAGAGAATGCGCTCTCGGATAATTCTGCTCTTCCCTTGCCAGAGTTCCCATATCCGCCAATGTGCCCGCAATGCCCCAGCGATCTCCGAGTTCCCGAAAGATTCCCAATCCTTGTTCGTACAATGCTCGCGCGTCGGAGGAGTCACCCTGATCGCGTGCCACGTCTCCCTGATAGTTTAGCGACCAGGCAACACCTGTCCGGTCCCCCAATCCCCGGAAGATAGAAATACACTCTGCATACAGGGCGCGGGCAAGATCATGGGCACCTTGCAATTTTGCGATATTCGCCAGATTACTGAGCGAACGAGCGACGGCCTTCTGGTCGCCCAATTCTCTCCAAAGCACCAGGCTTTCTTCGAACAGAGAGTGCGCAACTGCGACGTCAGCTCGGACCTGAGCACTGAGAGCCAGCGCGTTTAGAGAGACGGCGGCGCCCTGCTTGTCACCCAACTGACGCGCAATGTCCAGACTTTCCCCCATAAGCGCATCCGCCGAGGCGTAATCTCCCTGCTCGTTAGCGAATACTCCGACGGCAAAAGCCACGCGCGCGCGCGTCTTGGTGGGAGCTGCCGCTCCAGCGAGCTTCAGCAGCTTACCCAGCCTGTCTCTGCCTTCAGCGAGATATTCGCGTGCCTCCCAGAACCGAAACAACGCCCCGCCCAGACGCAGGCCCCATTCGGCATCTCCGGTTTCCGTAAGCCACTCGAGTCCCGCGCGAAAATTGTCGTGTTCTAGCGCGAAGTGTTCCAGCCATTCTCCTCTTTCCCCGCCGCTCTCCTCCGTAGCCGCTTCCTCTGCCAGCACCAGGCAGTAGGCAGCATGGGAGCGTTTCGTCAAGGCATATTCCCCGCTTGCTTCCAGTTTTTCCCGAGCATATTCGCGAATCGTTTCCAGCATCACGAACCGCGATTCACCGTTCGGCTCCTGCATCCGCTGCAGCAAGCTCTTGTCCACCATGGATGCCATGCCGTCGAGCAGGTCCAAATCCAGATCACCTTTGGTGTCGCATACAGCTTCCACACCCTCCAGATTGCATCCCCCCACAAACACCGATAGTCTTCGGAAAAGCTTCTGCTCTGCAGCACTCAAAAGATCGTAGCTCCAATCCATGGCAGCGCGAAGCGTCTGCTGCCGCTCCGGCAGGTCCCGCGCGCCACCCGTTAAAAGCTGCAGCCGGCTCGCGAGGCGGGTCAGCATGGAAGCGGGCGAAAGAACCTTGATCCTGGCGGCTGCGAGTTCGATCGCGAGAGGCAGCCCATCCAATCGGGCGCAAATCTCGCTGACGGCTTGCGCATTCTCCCGGCTAAGTTCGAAATCTGGCTTGGCCGCAATGGCGCGTTGTATGAACAGCGCGACCGCGGGATATTGCGACAACACTTCCACAGAAGGCATGGACCGCGAATCCGGTAGCGCAAGCGGCGGCATCGGAAATTCATGTTCTCCGTACACGTGCAACACCGCGCGGCTCGTTACCAGGATTTTAAGGTTGGGACCCATGGCCAGCAGCTCCGCCACGATAGGCGCCGCTTGAACCAGGTGCTCGAAGTTATCCATCAGGAAGAGCATTGGTGCGCGTAATGAGTCTTGAAAATTCTTTTTGAGTATTTCGAGCGGTGACTGACCTCCCGTCTCCCGCATACCCAACGTCTGAACAATCACGGAAGCGATCAAGCTCGAATCGCTTAGCGGAGACAGCGGGACAAAATAGATCCCGCCGGGAAACCACTCACTAAGGCCGTTCGCCACTTCCACTGAGAGACGCGTTTTGCCAATACCGCCCGGACCCGTGACCGTAACCAAGCGCACATCCTGACGCAGCAGGAGTTCTTTAGTGGCGGCTGCTTCCCTTTCTCGCCCCACAAACCCAGTTCGCGGCACAGGAAGGTTGCTTGGGCGCGTCTGCACCTGCTCTGCTGTTGCGCCGGCGCCAACCCATCGAGTGGATTTCAGGGCTGGCTTTTCCTCGTCGTCGACCTCAGCGAAAGCAGCATACCCGGAATCTGAATCGCGCCTGAGCCGCTGCAAATCCGCACGAATTTCCGCTGCGCTCTGATATCGCAACTTCCGGTCCTTTTCCAGCGCCTTGTTGATTACCTCTTCGAGCTTTGGCGAGAGATCGGGATTCAGTCGCACTGGGGCAACTGGCCTGCGATTCAGAATCGCTTCGGTGATCAGAGCCGAGGTCTCGCCACGAAAAGGCCGAACTCCCGTGGCCATTTCGTATAGCACCACGCCAAACGAAAACAAATCCGTGCGCGCATCCAGTTCTTCACCACGAACCTGCTCCGGTGACATGTATGTGATGGTGCCGATCGCCGCGCCAACTGCAGTGAGCTTTTCTGTGTCGCTGGCCGTGGATAGATTCCGGCCACCATCCGCCAGTACTAGCTTCGCTAGCCCAAAATCCAAAATCTTGGCATGCCCTCGTGACGTCACAAAAATATTGGCCGGCGTGATGTCGCGATGGACGATGTTTTCGGTGTGCGCCGCGTCCAGGGCATCGGCAATCTGGATGCCCAGATTCAGCATCTCCTCGCTAGGCAGCGGCTTACCGTTCATATGTACGCGCAACGTTTCGCCTTCGATATACTCCATCGCCAGAAATGGCCGCCCGGCCTGCTCGCCGATGTCGTAGACGGTGCAAATGTTGGCGTGGTTCAGCGCTGAGGCTGCCAGTGCTTCTCGCCGAAAACGCTCCAAGGCGCGCGAATCGTTTGCCAAATTGTCCGGCAGGAATTTCAGCGCGACATAACGCTCAAGTCGCAAATCCCGCGCCTTGTACACAATCCCCATCCCGCCACCGCCGAGTTTCTCGATGATTCGGTAATGCGATGCGCCACGAGGCGGTCCCACAGTTGTCGTTTCCGATGGGGAACCCCCAGTCTCGGTTGTTCTCTGCGTGGTAGTTCTGCTCTCGGTCACCGAAGCGACAAAGCGGTATCCCCTGCCGGTGACGGTATGCACGAATCGCGGCTGCTCGGGATCGTCATCCAGCACTTGTCGCAACTTGCGAACGGCTGCGTTGATGCTGTTATCGGTGTCCAGGAAGACATCCTTGCCCCAGATCCGTTCTGCTATCTCACTCCGCGTCACCAACTCTCCCCGCCGCTCGACCAGTAAAAGCAGCAGTTCCATGGGGATGCGGGAAAGCTTCAGGGCTTTGCCGGAGCGGCGCAACTCATAGGCGCCACGATCCAATTCGAGATCGTCCGCAAGTTTTAAGATGTTCGGAGCCATATCGGGCGCAGCCCAAAGAGAAACTGCCCGGCATTATACCTCCGCTGCCTATGCGATAACCCGCTTCTTCTTCGTGATGCCAGTTTTCATGCAGATTTAAGCCACTTTTCAGGCGTTCACTATTGTTAGAAATCAGCGCCTCGGCCACTATGCGCCATCGCACACGGACCGATGACAAGGCCCGAGCGAATTCCAGTACAAGAAGGAGAGAGTCACAATGAAAAGCATCTTCGCTAAGTTGAGTTTACTCACCGGGACTTTCCTGTTGGCTGGCGGGACGCAAGCGCTGGCACAAAATAATTCACCCACACCCGCACAGGTCGTCGCCCTGGACGAGTGCGATCCGGCCACGTTCAACGCCGCGCTGGGCACTGCTTTCTGTCATAACGTCACCCTGGGAGCGTTCACTACGCTGTCAGACCTATTCGCCCAGGCAGCTGCCGGGACTCCGGATCCCAATTGGGACTTCGAACCCGACACGCTGCACATCAAGAAAGGTACCCCGATCATCGTCGTGAATCAGGGTGGTGAGCCCCACACCTTCACCGAGGTGAAACAGTTCGGCGGTGGCTTCATTCCCGAACTCAATTCAGGAGAGGCAATGGTTTCCGAATGTGCCAATGGCTTTAAGAACCTCGCGGTAGCCAGGACCCGTATTCTGCAGGGCAGTCAGCTCCAGATTACAGGGCTATCGAGAGGCGAACACCTCTTTGAATGCTGCATCCATCCCTGGATGCGTACCAAAGTTGAAGTCAGCGATCCCCCTTCAACCGACAAATAAGCGCGCTGTGCATATCGACTACGCGTGAGCTGTTAACACCCCGCACAGAGGCGAGCCGGGTCTTTCGAATCCGTTGGAACCGGCCCGCCTCTGCTCGTTACTCGGCGCGCGATTCGGCAGTAAAGCAGTAGTCACTCGAAACGCAGCTATACTCAGACCGCGTCCGTCAATATTTCCGGCAGGCTCTACGCAGCTTTACGCGTATGACAGCGCAGACACGCTGTGCGAAAATCTCTTCTGATCATCCGCGCGAGAATCCCACGCTGAAAGGCTCGACATGCGAGCGCTGCGCTTTCACCAGTTCGGCGGTTTAGATAGCTTGAAAATTGAAACCCTTCCAGATCCGCAGCCGAAGCCTGACGACGTCGTTGTCAGCATTCGCGCCGCTTCACTAAATCCCAGCGACGCAAAAAATGTCCTCGGCCGCATGGAAGGCACAACGTTGCCGCGCACGCCCGGACGCGACTTCGCGGGAGTCGTCGTCAACGGCCCGCGCCAAATGATCGGCGCCGAAGTATGGGGCACTGGCGGCGACGTCGGATTCACTCGCGACGGCGCTTATGCGGAGTTGCTGGTCGTGCCTGCAAACGGTGTCCGCACGAAGCCTAAAAGCTTGTCGTTCGAAGAAGCTGCTGCCGTCGGTACGAATTTTGTGACCGCATGGATCGGCTTGATCGAAACCGCGCATTTCCAATCCGGAGAAACGGTGCTCGTCACCGGAGCAGCCGGCGGTGTTGGAAGCGCCGTTACTCAGATCGCCAAATGGAAACGCGGTCGCACTATCGGCGTCGATCGCGCGCCGATGTCTCCGCGACATCAGGCTGAATACGGGATCGATCATTTTCTGCTTTCCGATTCCCAAGAGAATTACAAGAGTATGGTCGACGGCGCGCTTCAATTCACTTCCGCATCAGGTGTAAACGTCGCCTTCGATTGCGTTGGTGGTCCGTTATTCGAACCTTCCCTCCGCACGCTCGGCCAACTCGGCCGCCAGGTGAACATTACTTCCGTCGGCGATCGCCGCGTCTGTTTCGATCTGCTCGATTTTTATCACCGGCGCCTCAGCCTTTACGGCGTGGACTCTCGCGCCTATGACACCGTGGCCTGCGCGGCTATCCTTGAACAACTCACACCTGGCTTCGAATCAGGCGCACTCAAACCGATCCCCATCGTAAAACGCTTCACGCTCGCTGATGCCGTCCAAGCCTTTACCCAAGTGAACGACGGCTCTCTGCACGGAAAAGCCGTCCTCACTTTTCAATAAGCTGCCGAAAATTGTACCTCGACGTTCAAAAAGTATTGGGGACAGAATGCTTTCTCGCTCTGCACGTTGGGGCCGCGTCCGCGAAACCGGTTCAGGCGGTTGTGCTCACGGCGGTCTCGAAGTGTTCGCTGCCTTGAGCTGGCTGCGGGTCGCCATAGCTGTTGCGCGGGAGAGTGAAGATGATGATGAGACTGACCACGGCCAAAACAGGCAGAACGAAGATGCTGCCTTCGGGGCCGGTGCTTCCTCCACTCATAAGAGGTCTGCCAAGTGGATGCGTGGCGAGAAAATGGTGCTGCACCATGAGTCCGCTATCAGCAACACCATAGAGAAAGGACTGGGCCCAGTCCCAAGAGGCGTGGAAACCAATCGCCCACCACAGCGAGCCAGTGCGCCACAAACTGAAGCAGAAGACTAGGCTGGCAAGGCCGGCGGAGAGCAGGCCGATTTGAGACTCGCCCGGATTGTTTCCGTGATCAAGACCGAAGAGCAGGGAGAGGACGACCGCGGCTGTCCAAAAGCCGAACGCCTTACTGTGCCGGGTCTTGAATAGCCATGAATAAATGCCAGCGAGTCCACGGGTGAGAGTAAAGAGTACGTAGCCGCGAGTCAGATACTCCTCGAGCAGACCGACCAGCAGGAAAATCACGAGCCAGATTGCGCCGTAGCGCAGAGCTTCGGAGCCGAAGAGGAGCCGGCCATCAATGACGAGCAGGCCCGTCCTCCACAGAGTAAGAACCAACAGCGAGAGACAAATCACACCCCAAGCCAAGCCAACGAAGAAGTTAGGGAATTTGCGCCTGCCGCCGAGACCGTAGACCGAGTTGGGGCGTTTCTCGATTTTCGACATGATCCGGGTTACGAGAAGGGTCGCGAGAAAAGGTACGAATTCGGCGAAGAAACCGAAGCTAGGCGCGAGGGCCGTGTTGCCGCCGCCCCCTTTGGGAAAGAGATGCATCAGCCTGACGATGGCGCCCACGCCCTTCAGTAACGCGAACAGCATCGCAATGAAGATGCTGAGACTCCAGCCGGCCCGGAGCCCGTCTGCGCCGACGAAGATTTTATGAAGGGTGGATGGCCCTCCTGGAGCGAACTGTGCTTGGTTTGGCGCGGCGGTCTGTGTGTTTAGCGGTTCGTTGCTCGAGAGGTCGTTCGAATCGTTCAAAGGATCGCTCCTTGCTCCACGAATTGTATACGCAGATTAAGAGTTTTAGTTCCGAAACTTACCCGATAAACAGAAGTTTCATGCCATTCATACTTTCCGCATGCAATTCTTGCGGACCTGCCATGGGCTCAGCACGCCTATCCGCAATCCGATGAAACATTCGTTTGGGATCCTCCGCGCAACGACACGAAAAGCAGCGTCACGGCCGTGATGTCGCCCGTTGTCGCTTGTGCATCCACGCGGCTCAGCTAAATTTCGTGTGCGTCCAAACCGCCACCCACATTTGGTCTGGACTGAGAGGAACTCCGATGAGCACCCCAGCCCGCTCGATGCCGTGCCCGACCGCAACTCTGCAACACCGCATTTATTTCATCCCTCTAGCGCTCCTTCTGCTCGTCGCCAGCCTTTCCGGGTGTGGCCCGCTGACCCGTTGCGCAGGCTCGTACAGTTCCGGTGTCTGCACCAATGTTATCGTTCTGACTTCCATTCAAATTTCACCTGGAAACCCATCCATAACGACCGGGGCAAATCAGCAGTTCACGGCGATGGGTACCTTCGACGACGGAAGTAAGCAAGATGTGACCGATTCCATCACCTGGCGTTCGTCCGACCCGTCGCTGGCAACCGCCGACCACCACGGCCTGGTCAGCGCACTAGCCATCGGCCGGCCCACAATCACAGCCAATTCTGACAACGTAAAAGCATCAACGACATTAATCGTTCTAGGCAACGCATCCGCTGATGTTCCACGCTTTGCCTTCGTTACCAATATGGCGGATTCGACTTTGTCCGCGTTCACGGTCAATCCAGCCTCGGGCCAGCTCCGCCACAATGGTTATCAGCTTGTCGGCAGCCTCCCGGCCTCAGTCGTAGTCGATCCACGCGGAAAATTCGTGTACGTGGCCAACTCCAACGACAGCTCCATCTCCGCGTTCGTGATCGACTCCTCGGGCAATCTTGCATCCGTGCCCGGCTCTCCGTTCAAAGATAGTTCCAACCCCGTTGCACTGGTCGTCGATCCTTCTGGGGACTTCCTCTATTCAGCAAACTCCGGCTCCGGAAACGTCGCCGCATACTCGATTGATGTTTCCTCTGGAGCTCTTACCCCGCTTGCCGGTTCCCCTTTCGCCGCAGGCGCAAATCCCGCGTCCCTGGCCATCGATTCCTCCGCAAAATTCCTCTATGTCGCCAATCCAACTTCAAACAACATTTCCGCATATACGATTGACCCAGCCTCCGGCACTCTCGCTTCCGTGAATGGTTCTCCGTTCACCGCCGGTGCCAGTCCGTCTGCCTTGTCCCTCGATCCCACAGGCCACACACTTTATGTCGCCAATTCTGTTTCCACCGATGTCTCCGCCTTTACTGTTGATGGCACGAACGGAAAATTGTCGCCCGTCGCCGGCTCTCCCTTCCCCACCGGCGCGGGACAGGAAATTTCCGGCATCACTGTCACTCCCAATGGCAAATTTGTCCTGATATCCAATTTTGGTTCAACCAGTATTTCAGTCCTCGCAGTCGACAGTTCCGGCGCACTGGCATCCGCTCCCGGATCACCATTCCCAGTCGATTCCAGTCCACGTGCGGTCCAGATGGATCCGGCCGGAAAGTTTGCTTATGTTCCTCAGCTCTCGGCGTGTGAAGTGGAAATTTTCTCGATTGCCGCGGATGGTTCGCTGACCGTCTCGAATCGCATTCGCACTCGTCAGCAGGCCGCTTCCATCGCTTTCAGTCTCGGGTCAACTGCCATCACCTACACGCCTAAATTCTTGTACGCAACAAATATGGTCAGCAATAACCTTTCTGCTTTCGCTGTGGCTCCGAACGGTTCACTCTCGCAGATTCCCGGAGCTCCTTTCACGACAGGAGCGAATCCGTTTGGCGTCGCGACAACGCCCTCGGGTAAATTTGTTTACGTCTCAAACGGACTCAACAGCTCGACCAACACTTATGAAAAATCGATCTCTGCTTTCTCCGTTGGCTCTGGCGGTTCTCTGACTCCCGTTCAAGGTTCTCCATTTCCCGCAGGCACGGGAACCGCCGGGCTTACTGTCGATCCCTCAGGACGGTTCCTTTACGCGGCCAACTTCTACGACTTTACGCTATCCGCCTATACGATTAATCCGTCGAATGGCGCATTGACTCCGATTGCGGGTTCGCCCTTTGCAACCGGTCAAGAGCCAGTCGCAGTCTCAATAGATCCCACAGGACGATTCGTCTACGTCGCCAATCAGAGAAACGACTGCGGAAATCCTGTCACCAATACTTGTCCCATCTCAGCCTTTAAGATTGACCCCGCTACTGGAAGTCTCACCGATATTTCCGGACCACTTTCGGGCGGCGGCGAACCCAGCGGACTCGCCATCGATCCGACCGGAAAGTCTCTCTATCTCGCCAGCCAGGGCGCAGCCTTCGTGTCGCAATATTCAATCAACGTGGACGGGACCCTCGCCTACATCACCTCAAGCACTTCTCCGCCATCAACTGCGGCCGTTTCTGTTGCTACCGATTTGTCCGGAAAGATCGTTTTCTCTGATTTTGCCCTGTTTCCCGGATCGACCGTCAACACCTTTCTGCTGGATACTTCGTCTGGCAATTTGCCGCCGATTCCCTCCAGCTCTGTCACTGCGGGCTACACGCTCTTCAACATGACTCTTGATCCATCGGGAAAATACCTCTATGTTCCAGACAAAGGCCCGCCCAACTCTTCAGGACAGATCTGGGCATATTCGCTGGACCCGGTGACCGGGATCCTCACCGCAGCCCCTTCTTCCCCATTCGCAACCGGTACCGAAACCGCCTCAGTCGCAGTTACCGGGAGAATTCAATGAGCTCACATACATTCGCAAGCGACGTTGCGTCCGCCAACCACGGCCAGTCCGTGACCGCGCTTTTACCAGCATGCCGAACGGCTAGGCCTTGGCCAGACTCGCTATTAATTGGCGTCGTCACCCTCTTCATGGCCCTGTGCTTCGCTGGATGCGGTTCGAGCAGTTCCCCTGCTCCTGCTCTTGCGCCACCGCCTCCGGCACCAACCTTGACCATTGCCGGTCCCAGCGGAATCCTCGCCACCGGCGCAGATCGCACGTTCACCGCCGCGGTAACCAACTCCACCAACCAATCCGTAACTTGGTCGGTGGTCGAATCCGGCGGCGGCTCCGTCACTTCTGCCGGCGTTTACACTGCTCCCGCGCTCCCGGGCACTTTCACCATAAAAGCCGCTTCAGTCGCCGACCCCGCTGCCTTCACAACCGCCAGCGTCCCTGTAGTCATTCCTGTCGGCCACATCACCGGTTATGACGTTGGCGTCGATTATCACGCCACCACCAGCGATTTCGTCAGCTCCGCATTCATCACCCAATACAATGTGCCGGCCGTCCGGCAAACCGTGCTTACCCAATTGCAAGGTATGGTTGACCGCGGCGCTACGGTGTTCTCAACGCGCGTCTGGTTCGTCAACGAACCCGGCGAAGTCGTTGGCCCGCAAGATGCCTGGCGAGCCACTTTTCCGATGACCGACCAGGAACAGGCAAATTTGCGTCTGTACGCTCAGGATGTAGCCAAGCTCATCGGGTCTGGCGGCAATCGCCCGCGTCTCGATATCTGCATGCTCTGGCTCGGCGCCGCGGATTACACGCGAGGAGATCTGACCAGCGGACTCGGCTGGACACCGCTTACTCCCAACGTGTTCACCACTCGTGTCGAACAAACCACTGACAAGCTCCTCGATGCGGTGACAAACGTTCTCCGCCCGGACGGCGTGTCCGTTGTTGACACCATCTACATGGAAGGCGAAGTCACGATCGGCGCCAAAGCCAATCAGGATTGGTTTCTCACCACTCACTACCCGCGTTTCGTTTCCCGAGTTTCCGCCGCAGGTTTCAATCCTGCCGTGTATTTCATCACCGCCACTTTCCTGAATGACCAGCCGCTCGCTCCCGGCTATGTCGACGCGAATTTCCCCATCCTGAACGGCCACCGCACCATGTTCTGGATTTATCGCAGCCTGAATTTTATGGTGAACAACGGCTTGCCGATCCCCAAACGAATTGACTTCTCGTGTTACACCGATCCCGCAGCCGGCCCGATGCCGGACATTCTCACGCGTGCTCTGGACGACGCCGACGCTACTTTGCCCTCGCTCGGCGCTCCCAAATCTTACGGCGCCGCCGAAACCTATTACTTCCTCGATGACGGTATGCGCAAAACGCTCGGTCAAGCCTTCGCATCGGAAGCCGCCAAGAACCCTCGCATGCAGCGCGTCACCTTCTGGACCTCGCCCGATGGCGGCGGCCCGGGCGTCAATGCTGCGTACCCCTTCGCCATCGAAGACTTTTTTCCGCCGCTCACGCCATAAAGCGCGATAATTCGACAGGCGAGTTATAGGAGCTTCAGTCCCAATTCCGGTAATGTTTGAATATGACTCGACGGCGCGCTCTGGAATAGCTAAATCAATATTTTTCGTCCAGAACATACAATTGTTTTCACATATTTTCGAGAAAATTCCACATCGACCAAATGTTTACAATTTTCGCATCCAGATATTCTTGCTTTCGTATCTCAGCAAGTGTATTGCCCGGGAGCTTTTAGTTCCGATTGCCTCTCGGGGGAAAAATTAATTGCGAAATTCGCTGCGATTTACGTGGTTGTTTTTTGGATTGGTCTTGTTCGCTGGCTCTGCTATACGCACAGCTGGCCAGACGGTTAAGAGTAAACCCTCTCCGTTCTCATCACAAGCCACTCCGGGCTACACAAAAGCGTCACCAGTGCCGCTAGGCTCAGTAGCGGCTGCAAAAACAGCGCTTGCAGGACCTATGCTGATTTTTCCGCTCAACGCAAAATCATCGCGGGAAGTCTTCATGAGAAACAACGCCGCCGGCACAAATGCTGGTGCAAATAACGCAGCGGCAAGCAGTCGCGATACCGGCGGCGTTCCTCACGCTCCTGGAGGAAACATTCCTGGCCTCGCAACGTTACCCACGTTTGCAGGAGCCTTTGCCGCTCAAGGAGGCCCTTTTGCGGGCAAAGTCTTCCCCTACATCATGATCGGGAACGATCCTGCCCTCGGCGGGGTAACGGAAATTCCCACACACATCACCACGATCTCGCTCAATCTTCTCAGCGTGCCCGCCGGCTTTTCCGCCAGCGTCCCAATTAGTTTCGAGACTCTCTTCACCAATTCTCCAAACTTCGCGGGAGCAAACTACACTCCGGGCCAGCACATTCAGTTCGCCGATGCGATTCAGCGCGCAGAATTCTTCCACACCATGGGCGCAAACTGGCACACGGAATTGGACCCGAATGTCGCCAGCCGCGTCACAATTGATATACCGCGCCACGTTCAGGTGCAGTTGCCGGACGGCACCATCGTGACCGTGCAATCGTACTTTGTTGGCCGCGCGCCGGACGGATCGGAATTCGTCGAGTTGCTGGACTTGCTCTTCAACGCCCTATTTTTCAACCAGGCCGTGAACGACATTATCGCCAACAATTACACTACCGATGCCTTCAACATGCAGGCCTGGCCCAATACTTATTTGTTTTCCATCGACAGCAAAGGCAAATTCTCCGACTGCTGCGTGCTCGGTTTCCACACTTATATTTTCGATCCCACTGTCACGCCTCAACCTCGCTGGATTTTCGCCTTCTCCAGCTGGATCTCCCCAGGATTGTTTGGCGCCGGATTCCAGGATGTCACCGCGCTCTCGCACGAAACTTCGGAAGCCTTCAACGACCCCTTCGGAGACACCCCGGTGCCAACTTGGCAGTTCCCAGGCCAGCCCGCGACTTCAAAGGTTTGCCAGGGGAACCTGGAAACAGGTGATCCCGTAGAAGTATTGCCGACCGCCACGGTGGGCATTTTGTTGAAGGACAAGAATCAGACTTTCCATTATCATCCGCAAACCGAAGCCTTGTTGCAGTGGTTTGAAATGGGCAAGACTTCGGACGCCATCGGCGGCGCGTTCAGCTATCCAGATACGACGGCGCTGACTCAGTCCGCAGTGCCCTGTCCCCAATAGCTCAAGTCAGCCTTGTACAAAATCCGTTGCATGGCGAAGCCACAGGCGTTCCCTGTGGTTTCGTTCTTTGCATCCCTTCGTGCAAGCTCCCGCGCTTGATTGACTTGCCCTCGGGCAAAAACTAATATGTGCGTCCAGTGGCGGACTCCGTTTCTTTCATCGGCCAGACCATCTCACACTACCGCATTGGGGAAAAGCTCGGTGGCGGAGGCATGGGTGTGGTTTACAAGGCCGAAGACATCCGTCTCGGCCGATTCGTCGCCCTAAAATTTCTGCCAGACGAAGTTGCACACGATCCGCAAACCCTGGAACGACTCAGGCGCGAAGCGCGCGCGGCTTCCGCACTGAATCATCCCAATATCTGCACGATTTATGAAATCGACGAAAGCGACGGGCGAACATTCATCGCCATGGAGCTGCTCGAAGGAAACACCCTAAAACACCTGATTGCAGGCAAGGCGATTGCTATCGAACAAGTTCTGGAACTGGGAATCCAGATTGCCGATGCTCTGGACGCTGCGCACGCCAAAGGCATCGTTCACCGCGACATCAAGCCGGCAAACATTTTTGTCACCGGGCGCGATCAAGCCAAAGTGCTCGATTTCGGGCTGGCCAAGCTGACGGCCAATCCGGAGGTCGAGGCCGTTTCAACGGGCCCCACAATGACGTTTGAAGCGCAGTTGACGAGTCCCGGCTCCGCCATTGGCACCGTCGCCTACATGAGTCCGGAGCAGGTTCGCGGAAAACCGCTGGATGCGCGGACGGATCTATTCTCGTTTGGTGTGGTGCTGTACGAGATGAGCACCGGAGTGCTGCCATTTCGTGGAGAAACTTCGGGAGTCATCTTCGAAGCGATTCTCAATCAGACGCCGGTTGCTCCAGTGCGCTTGAATCCGGCGGTGCCGGCCAGGCTCGAAGAAGTCATCAGCAAGACGCTAGAGAAGGACCGCGACGTCCGCTGCCAGTCCGCGGCGGAATTGCGGGCCGACCTCAAGCGGCTGAGGCGCGACACCGAGTCGGGAAAATTCACGACGCAGGTGGCAACCGCGCAAAAGGTGGCTACGCCGCCAAGGAAGAGGCTATTGGCAATTGCGGCGCTCGCGGCGATTGTGGTTGCAGGTGTCGCCGCAGGATGGTTTCGTTTGCGCACGGCGCCGGCAAAATCGCCGCGATCCGCGCCGACACAGCAACGTCTAACTACGAACTCCAGCGAAAACGCGGTCTCCGCATCGGCAATTTCGCCGGACGGAAAGTATCTCGCGTACGCCGACAAATCAGGAATCTATCTGCGACTGATGGCTACGGGCGAGATTCACCCGCTGTTACCGAAGGGGCATGACGTGACTTCGCTGGGCTGGTTTCCGGACAGTTCACAACTGTTCGCATCGTGGGCAACGCCGGAAAACAAATTAGAACTTTGGACGCTCTCCATCCTGGGCGGCGCTCCGCGGAAATTAAGCGACGAAGGCTGGGCAGCGTCGGTATCGCCGGATGGCTCACAGATTGTATTTTTGAAATCGCCGTCGGCATACGGCGACACGGGCCTGGAAATCTGGCTTATGGGGACGAACGGAGGTGAGCAGAAGAGGCTGGCCTCGGCTTCAGGAAACGTTCTTTCTTCTCCGGTGTGGTCTCCGGACGGTCATTCAATCGCTTATCTAAAACAACAATACGAGTGGCTCGCGTCGGCGGCTTCGATCGAGCTTCTTAGCCTGGGGCAGGGCAAAGAAAAAACGGCTCTGCACAAGAATTTGTAGAGACCCGCATTTTCAGGCTGCTTTCTGAAGCACGATGAATTCTGTTTTTGTAACCGCCATGCGCTGCGCCTTGAGCAGTAGGTAGGCGAGATTTTTGTAGCCGCGGCCCCTTCGAAGAAGAGTTTTGATGTTGCCGTTGATGGCTTCCACGACCCCGAAACGTACTTTGGTGCGGCAGTAATTCAGGATTCCATCCAGGTGATCCGCCAACATCTGGGCCAGTCTTTGAAAGGGTGGTAATCGT
>Ga0137362_10000791_pt1 | contig 18031 bp, 10 predicted proteins | sample MadtaG_2_FD_104801 | JGI IMG/M metagenome (GOLD analysis project Ga0137362, IMG submission 104801) | Vadose zone soil microbial communities from Angelo Coast Range Reserve, California, USA - Mad1_100_16 metaG | ecosystem: Environmental > Terrestrial > Soil > Vadose zone | place: USA: California... | reverse complement strand
GTGTTTGGGCACGTGGCAGGACCCGCCGGTTTACGCCATCGTTGCGCGCGACCAGCATGCGATTCATTTCCGCTGTGCCGCACCTCCCACAGCCAACCCCGACAAATATGCGGACGAACTGCTTGATGCGTACATACTCATCGAAGATGCGGACGCGCTTTATGCGGAGTACGCAGCTCGCGGCGTGGAATTCACACGCGGGATTGCCAACATGCCGTGGCGCTCGCGCGAGTTTGTAGTAAAGGATTGCGACGGTCGTCTGCTTGCCTTCGGCGCGAGCTTGTAGTCTTTCTCAATATAAATCTTCGGGTGGGTCGCAATTCGGAAGCGATCCTAGTGCCCTGGGGAAGTCGGATTACCGGACATGTGGAATCCGGGATCGGTACTTGTCTGGAGTCGAGATGTGGCGCGGTCGTGTAGGTGTAGCCTATCTGTTGCCGGCCCTTTCGTCCGCCGGTGCCTCACGAGCCTCACCATGCTTCCGTTTCCATATCCCGCTCATCGAACCGGATACACGACGCGGGGTTCGCAAATGAAAAACAATGGGAAATGGGTGTCGGTAATAGCATTAAGCTCCGTGGATCGGGGACGTTGGAGAGGCAGTCTGGATGGCGAATATCTCATCGAGCTAAAGGAGATTTAATACTGTTTTCAGGAATACGACTTTGGTAGTGACATAATCTCATCACGAGGATTTATCCCATTCGTGCGACTACCTCTGAACAAGTTGAAGCCCTAGCGGAGTGCCCCAGGAAGGGGGAAGCGTGAAAGATGAGCGAAGCAAATACCGGCCGGAAAGGAACGGCGGAGGAATTCTTTCCCGACGCAGCTTGTTCGAACTTGCGGGCTTGGCGGTTGCAAGCGCAGCCATTCCGTCCGGAGCGGCGATCATCCAGCCAATTTCCAGTGGTGATTCGAATGGGCAAGGCATGAGCCCCGTCATGGACAAGCTTAGCAGGTACATGAGCAAGGCCAGCGGCCGTGCGCTGCCTGACGACGTGACCGAGAAAACGAAACAACACATCCTGGACACGCTGGCAGCAATGATTTCGGGTTCGGAGCTGACACCCGGGCGCGCGGCGCTGCAGTTCGTGGGCGCTTATGGCGGCAAAGAGGTCGCGACGGTAGTTGCCTCGAAAATTGTATGCGGCCCGATCGAGGCAGCACTGACGAATGGCGTGTTAGCCCATGCCGACGAAACCGACGATTCGCACGCCCCCTCGCAATCACACCCAGGGTGTGCGGTAGTCCCTGCCGCGCTTGCGGCCGCAGAGCGGTTTGGCATCAACGGGACACATTTCCTGCGCGCCGTGGCGCTCGGCTACGACGTTGGGCCGCGCTTCACGATGACCCTGGGCGGGCAGCAATTTGAAGCGGAGAGTCACTGGAGCACACACAGCATCTCTCCACTCTTCGGGGCGGCCGCGGCCGCCGGCTGCGCGGCAGGCTTGAACGTGGTACAGATGCGATTTCTCCTGGGGTATACCGCCCATCAATCCTCCGGCCTTGGCGCTTGGAACCGCGACACCGACCACATCCAAAAGGCATTCCACTTCGGTGGAATGACGGCGCGCAGCGGTGTCACTTCTGCCCTGGTTGTCCATGAGGGATGGACTGGAGTCGAGGACATTTTGTCGGGAAAAGATAATTTCTTCGAGGCTTACAATCCGCATGCCGATCCTGCCGGACTGGTCGAGAAACTTGGCGAGCGTTATGAAATCATGCGAACGAACATCAAGAAATGGCCCGTAGGATCGCCGATCCAGGCGGCTCTGGATGCTATCGAGATGCTGCGAAAACAGCGTCCTTTCTATTCGAATGAAGTGCAGCAGGTGTCCGTGCGGCTGGCGACGGATGAGGCGGCCATCGTGAACAACCGCGAGATCCCGGACATCTGCCTGCAGCACATGGCCGCAGTGATGCTGATGGACAAGACGGTCACGTTCAGTTCGGCGCATGACAAAGGGCGGATGAAGGATCCGGCGACGCTCCGAGAACGCGAAAAGGTGAAATTGATTCCGGATGAGCAGTTAAAGCGCCTCATGCCCTTGCGCGTGGCGATTGTGGAGTTGCAGCTAACGGACGGAGCGCACCTCACACAACGGGTTGACAATGTTCGGGGCACTCCCCAGAATCCCATGACCCGTGAGGAAATTGTTGCGAAAGCTCGCGATTTGATAGCGCCGATCCTCGGACCGGCCCAATGCGCTAGCCTTATTGAGAAGGTGTTAAACCTGGAGCGAGTCGAAGATATCCGGGAACTGCGGCCTTTACTGCAGCGAGCCTGAGCGAGATAAGTCTTGGTGGGAAAGGGTGCAGTGGTGAGGATTATAGATGTCCGCGAAACCGTAGTGCCCATCAAGTCAGAAATACGTAACGCCTTTATTGATTTCAGCCAAATGACCGTGAGCGTGATCGCGCTGGTCACAGATGTGATACGCCGGGGCAGGCCAGTCGTCGGTTTCGGATTCAATTCAAACGGCAGGTACGCGCCAAGCGGGATGCTGCGCGATCGCTTTATTCTGCGGCTTAAGGCCGCGGACCCTGAAACGTTGGTCGACGAAAGCGGCGAAAACCTGGACCCGATCCGAATCTGGGACGTGATGATGCAGAATGAGAAACCCGGAGGGCACGGCGAAAGATCGGTAGCGGTGGGGGTGCTGGATATGGCGGTGTGGGATGCAGTGGCGAAGATTGCGGGGCTCCCGCTATTTCGGCTGCTCGCAGACCGCTATCGTGGCGGACTCTTCGACGGCAAAGTCTTCGTCTATGCAGCGGGTGGCTACTACTATCCGGGAAAAGGCTTATCTGCGCTGCAGAGTGAAATGCAAGGGTATCTCGATCTGGGATACTCAGTGGTGAAGATGAAGATCGGCGGAGCACCCCTCGCGGAAGATTTGCGGCGCATAGAGGCCGTACTCAAAATCCTGAAGAGTTCTGAGCAGTTGGCGGTGGATGCAAACGGGCGCTTTGATTTGGAGAATGCCATCGCCTATGCTCGCGCACTTGCCCCATACCGGCTTCGTTGGTATGAGGAACCAGGCGACCCGCTGGACTTTGAGCTGCAAGCCAAGCTCGCGAATCATTATCCGGGGCCAATGGCGACGGGCGAAAATCTGTTCTCCATGCAGGATGCGCGAAATTTGATTCGCTACGCGCAACTGCGGCCGGATCGCGACATCTTGCAGTTCGATTGTGCTTTGAGCTACGGCTTGGTGGAATACCTTCGAATCTTGGGCATGTTGAGGGATTATGGATGGTCGCCATTCCGCTGCATTCCGCACGGCGGGCACCAGATGTCGTTGAACATTGCCGCGGGTTTGGGGTTGGGAGGCAACGAATCTTATCCAGGAATCTTTCAGCCGTTCGGAGGATTTGCCGACGGGATACCGGTCGAAGACAGCTACGTCAAACTGCCCGAGATTCCGGGCGTCGGTTTCGAAGCGAAAGGCAAATTGTTCCGCGTTATGGAGGCACTGACGGAAAACTAGGCGATGTGTCTTCGATTGGAATGAAACGTGTTACTCGGAGCTAAAAAAGAATTAATACTGTTTTCAGGTATTTGCTTCAGTTAATGACATACCTTCAGTTGCGCGGTTGGATCCGTCGTGCTCCCGCATTGCTTAGCAAATTCAATCTGGCGCAGGGTGCCTGGAGGGAAAGAAACACGCATGGAACATGGCGGACGCAAAGAGGACCCGGCGGAGAGTGGCGGGGCAGTTTTGACGCGGAGGAACCTGCTTGAGCTCGCTGGCTTGATGTTCGCAACCACGGTTATTCCGTCCGAGTTCGTGGCAGCCAAGGCAGCGGTCAGCCAAGAGGAAGCGGCGCAGGGTGTGAGTCCAGTCATGGACAAGCTCAGCAGGTACATGAGCGAAGCGAGTGAACGGGCGCTGCCGGACGAAGTGGTCGAGAAAGCGAAACATCACGTCCTGGATACTCTGGCCGCGATGATTTCCGGCTCTGAGATACGCCCTGGGCGCGCGGCCATCGAATTTGTCCGCGCCTACGGGGGTAAGGAGGTTGCAACGGTAGTTTCTTCGAGCATCGTGTGCGGACCAATCGAAGCGGCTCTGGCGAACGGAGTGCTGGCCCATGCTGACGAGACTGACGATTCGCACGGTCCCTCCCGCTCGCACCCGGGTGTATCGGTGGTTCCTGCGGCGTTGGCTGCCGGAGAGCAATTTGGAATCAGCGGTAAGCATTTCTTGCGTGCCGTGACGCTTGGTTATGATGTCGGCACGCGTGTCACGATGAGCATGGGCGGGCCGGGCTACCAGGTTGCGACGCACAGGAGCACGCACGGCACGGTTGCTGCCTTCGCTGCCGGTGCGGCTGCCGGCTGTGCCGCGGGTCTCGGGGCTCCGCAGATGCGGTTGCTGCTGGATTACAGCGCTCAACAAACGTCAGGAATTGGAGCCTGGAGTCGCGATGCGGAACACATGGAGAAGGCTTTCCTATTTGGAGGTAAGCCCGCGGCTGCTGGAGTCACCGCGGCGATGCTAATCCGCTCAGGTTGGACAGGAGTTGATGACATTTTTTCTGGCTCCGACAATTTCTTTGAGGCCCTTGCACCCAGGGAAAATGGCGTCGTAAAGGCTGACCCGACGCAACTCGTCGAAAAGCTCGGAGAGCGCTACGAAATAACGCGGACGAATATCAAGAAATGGACTGTGGGCTCGCCCATCCAGGCTCCACTCGACGCACTCGCGGGGTTTTTTCAAAAGCGCCCGTTTAGCGCCGACGATGTGCAGAAGGTCATAGTCCGGATCGCGAGTGACGAGGCCAACACAGTGAGCAATCGCGACATGCCCGATATCTGCTTGCAGTACATGGTCGCGGTGATGTTGCTGGACAAGACGGCCACCTTCCGATCAGCGCACGACAAGGCACGCATGAAAGATCCTGCCGTGCTGAGACAGCGCGCCAAAGTGGAGGTGGTTGCCGACCCGCGGATTGACGCCCGCCGGCCGAGGCGCGAGGCCATTGTCGAGGTGACACTCGTCGACGGGACGCAGCTGAGCGAGTGGGTTCGAGATGTTCGCGGAACGGTGGAAAACTCCATGCCCCGCGACGAGGTCGTTGCAAAAGCGCGCGACCTCATCGCGCCGGTCTTGGGGAGCACAACTTGCTCGACCCTGATCGACAAAATGTTGACTCTGGAGACCGTGAAGGATATCCGCGACCTTCGGCCGGCGCTTCAACGGAGCTGATGGGAGAAGCCTTCCCTGAAGGCACGACCGAGGCTCGTTCAGGTAGCAGACGTCAAGATTGAGAAATGCAAACCGAGGAGCGAGAGAATGAAAATGTACCCGGCGGTTCTGTGGACTTTGTGCGCGGTCTTGATTCCGAGAGCGCAGTGCCAGACCAGCGCGCCGCTTAAACAGATCCAGAGCATCCCATTACCGAATGTTGAGGGCTACTTCGATCACATGGCTGTGGACGTCAAAGGCCAGCGCTTGTTCGTTCCAGGAGAGCACCAGAGGACAATTGAAGTTATAGACCTGCGCGCGGGTAAAGTAATCCACACGATCACGGGATTCGGGGGAGACCCTCGCAAAACAATCTATCTCCCCGAGACCAATGAAATCTGGGTGGACGACGGCGATGCAACGTGCAAAGCATTCAGCGGAGATACTTACGAGGTCGTCAAGAACATCCCGCTGACGGGACATGAACTGGACAAGGATTCGAGAAGGGTGCCAGACAACGGGGTTTATGACCCCGCCACCCATCTATTTTATTTGGGTGACAGAGCCGATGGCCTCAAAAAGGAAGGCGTAAAAGGATCGATCGAAATCGTGGACATAAAGAACGGCAAACTCGCGGGAAGCATTGAGGTCGAGGGGCTGAATCCCGCAGGGTTGGTGCTGGATCCAGGGTCGCCAAGAATGTTTGTAGTGATGGGCGACACAAGCCAAGTGGTGGTCATTGACCGCGAAAAACGCAAGGTGATCGCCATGTGGCCTATCACCGGGGGGCCGGAGCCCCACGCTGTGGACATGGATGCGGCTCATCACCGGCTGTTTATCGGCAGCCGGGTAAAGCGCTCACACATTTACAAACCGGGGAAGTTGGTGGTGATGGATTCGGACAGCGGGAAAGTGATTGATGCGATCGACACTGAAGGTGGAGTGGACGAAGTCGTGTTTGACGTGCCCAGCAAACGCATCTACTACACCGGCACAACCGGCTTCGTGGAAGTATTCAAACAGGTCGACGCCGATCACTACGAACGACTAGGGAAAGTTGCGACCGGGCCGATTGCGAAGACCACTCTGCTGGTACCGGAACTGAAGCGGTTTTACGCGGCGATCCCGAAGCTGGTTATCCTAGTGCCTCCCATTCCCCAATCAAAGGAGGCAACCATCGAAGACGCCAAGATATTGGTTTACGATGTGGTTCCATAACGGTTGACGGGAAATTTGGAAAAGAATCGCCTGCCGGCTGGAGGAAACGCAGGGTAGGGCAGGTCTTAGAACTTACCGGAATTGTGATGTATGGCATAACGCCTAAATCGCCTGGCGATCTGCGTGGCCCTGACGCTGGGAAAAGCTGGAAGCAAGAACACATTCGCGAGGTATGTCTGTCCCATCTCGAATTGTTTAGACTGAGACTGGTTCTTGCTCTAGCGCCCATCGCCTTCTTGCTGATATTTCTGACCCCATTTCCGGTACTCTCGCAGGTGGCCGCGAGAACCATTTCCGGCAAAGTAACAAGCGAAACCGGGTCTCGCATTTCGAACACGCATCTTTCCATACTCAATACAGACAATGGACGTAGCGTCTCAGCTACAGGAAAAGAAGACGGCTCCTACAAGGTGTCAAACCTGGTGCCAGGAAACTACCAGGTTACGGCCAGTGCTTCGGGTTTCGAGTCAGCCAGCGTGCCAGTAACGATTCTAGCCGATGCCGATGCGGTGGCCGACTTCGTGTTGCACGCGGGAAAAGGGCAAGCGGGCTCGTCGACCGTGAGCGGTGTGGTCAATTCACAAAATGTGACGGAGTTGCCGTTGAACGGACGGTCCGCCTCCGATCTCGCAGCTCTTGAGCCTGGCGTGGCTACCGCGCGTACCCAATCTTCCGGTCAAGGCAGATATGGCTTCGGAACGCAAATGACGATCTCTGGAGGAAGGCCGCGCCAAAACGATGCGCGCCTCGACGGCATTAGCGTGAATGACTATGCCAACGGTTCGCCTGGAAGCGCACTGGGCGTAAACCTTGGAGTCGATGCTGTGGAGCAGTTCACGGTCCTGACGAGCAACTATCCGGCGCAGATCGGCCGGTCCTCGGGCGGAGTGGTCGGCGTGTCTACGCGGTCAGGGACGAACAGTTTTCATGGAGATGTATTCGAGTTCCTACGAAACAGTGCGCTGGACGCGCGGAATTTCTTTGATTCCGCGAAACCGCCTTTCCGCCGCAATCAATTTGGAGCGTCGGCGGGCGGGCCCATCTGGAAGGACCGTACTTTCTTTTTCGGCGATTATGAGGGCCTAAGAGCAAGCACCGGCGTCACACAGGTTGACACCGTGCCATCGGCGGCAGCGAGGGCAGGGAACCTATCCACCGGAGCAGTAGCAGTTGATCCAAGCGTGCTGCGTTTTGTGAATGCCTTCTTCCCACTGCCCAACGGAAGTCTTCTAGGTTCGGGCGACACCGGAATCTATACGTTTTCGGGGCAGCAGGTCACACCGGAGAATTATTTTACGACGAGGATCGATCACAAATTCTCGGGGCGGGACGCACTTTCAGGAACTTACATGTTTGACGGTGGAACGGTGCGACAGCCCGACGAACTGAACAACAAGCTGACGGGATATGATTCGCGACGGCAGTTCTTCACCGTGAGCGAAGCGCATACCTTTAGTCCACGGGCTCTCAATTCTTTCCGGTTCGGGATCTACCGGGTCGTAGCGACGACAGGGCTCACCTTCGCAAGCAGCAATCAGTCCGCCAGCGATCCGACTTTCGGAACTGTGCCCGGACATAATGCCGCACAAGTGAGCGTACCGGGTATCACCGTGTTCACCGGTGGCTTGGGTGTGACCACAAATTTCCATTTTCATTGGACTTCGATACAAACTTATGACGATGTTTCACTCGTGAGGGGCAATCATTCCCTCAAATTCGGCCTTGGGATCGAGCGAATTCGGGACAATAAGCTGGGAGTTTCGACCCCAGGAGGTGAATTTCTTTTCAACTCAATATCCGATTTTCTGACCAACAAACCATTTTCGCTGGCAGCGGCGATACCGAGCGCGGTCAGCCCGCGTGGATTCCGGCAGACCATCGTGGGCGCTTACGTTCAGGATGACTGGCGCTGGCGGCCAAAGCTGACGATTAACCTGGGATTGCGTTATGAAATGAGCACGGTCATGACAGAGGTTCACGGGAAACTGACGGTGCTGCGGCAGATCACGGACGCAACGCCCCATCTCGGTGATCCGCTGATTTCGAACCCTACGCTTGGCAACTTTGAGCCGCGCGTGGGCTTTTCTTGGGACCCGAGGCGCAATGGCAGGACGGCGTTGAGTGGAGGCTTCGGGATCTTCGACGTATTGCCGCTGCCGTATTTGTTCCAAATGAACGAACTATTTTCAGCGCCATTCTTTGAATCCGCGAGCGCAAGAAACTTGGCTGCGGGGACTTACCCTGTGGCAGCGTATGCAGCGCTCACGGCATCAACAAATACACTTCGCCAGGCCTACTTCGAACCGAAACCCGGCCGGAACTACGTGATGCAGTGGAATCTGACGATTCAGCATGAACTTCTCGAGGGCCTAGGCCTGCGGGTTGGCTATGTAGGTTGCCGCGCCGTGCACCAGCCCTTCCGTACGGAAGATGCCGACATCGTTCTTCCAACTTTGATTCCACAAGGCTATCTGTGGCCTTCACCGGTAGGCAGCGGAACGCGCCTGAATCCAAATGCGGGCCGGATCACGGCCGGATTTTGGGATGGCCGCTCGTACTACGATGCCCTTCAAATCCAGATCAAGAAGAAGATCGGCAGCGCGTCTCAGTTGGCAGGTTCCTACACCTGGAGCAAGACCATCGACACGGGCTCAGGAAGTATGGTCGGCGATGAGTACACGAATTCCATCTCCAGTCCGCTGTTCTTCAATCTCAGACTGAATCGCGGGCTTGCTGATTTTAATGTAAGTCACAACCTGAATCTGAATTACACCTGGGTGCTTGGGGCCCCTAAGTGGAAAACGGAGTTCGGTGTGTGGGCTCTGGGAGGCTGGCAACTGGGCGGAGTGTTTGAGGCGAGCACGGGCGTCCCCTTTACTCCAGGATTTGCCGGAGATTCTCTCGGCGTTGGTAGTACGGAACCCAATGTCGATGTGCCAAATGTGCTGACGGGTCCCGGCTGTGGTACGTACGTCAACGCGGGCAATCCCAACCATTACATTAAGACTCAGTGCTTCGGCGTGCCCAATCCGATTACCCTCCGCGGCAACTTGGGCCGCAACACGTTGACTGGCCCCGGACTCTTGAACTTTGATCTTTCCGTGGTCAAGAACAATTACGTGAAGAAAGTCTCGGATGCCTTTAATGTGCAGTTCCGGACGGAGTTTTTCAATGTGTTTAACCGTACGAATTTTTCCCCGCCTCTTGACAACAGAAATATTTTTGACGCTGCGGGAACGGCGATTGCCAATGCGGGGCTGATCACGGCCACGCAGACGCCGTCGAGGCAGATTCAGTTCGCGCTGAAATTCATTTGGTAAACTCAGGCGGAATCGAGATGAATCGGGGCGCCGCTACGTTCAGTGAATGACCAATGTGTTGATTCGCTTGGGCACTTCTCCCACCGGGATGACAGCGACTAGCTTCAAAGTTTTTGTGTCGATGGCGGATACGGAGCGACCGCCAGAGTTCGAGATATAGACACTCTTGCTGTCTGGAGTAAAAGTGATCCATTCGGGGACGGAGCCAGTGGGTGTGTGGCCCAATGGGTAGACGAGCGGCAGCGAGACGTGACCAACTAGCTGCAGATCCGGCAGCGAGTATTCGAATACGCCGTTGGCGAGAGCGCTGTTCACCCACAATGATTTGCCATCGGGAGCGACCCCAATGCCGTGGGCAGGAGTGTTCACGCGGCCTTCGGCAATACCGAATCCGCCGGGCTCATTGGGGAGCGTAACCCTGGCTACTTCGGAGCGCTTCGCAAAATCCACGACGGCGAACCCATTGAAGTTGGAAAGCTGGACAAAAATGCGCCGCGTGGATGCGTCAGGATTCACCTCGAAGGCCATGGGGCGCACGGGATGGTCGAAATTCAGTTTCCACGCGATTAGATCGGTCTGGAGATCGGTCACTGTAACTGACTGGCCTTCCAGGGAACCGCTGACCGCGTACTTGCCGTCAGGCGTGACATAAACATTGTGAACGCTATCGACCGGAATGCTTTTGACGCGCGTCATTGAAACTGCGTCGATCACATCGAGTGCGCCTTGCGGCGAGCGGATTCCCACGAGAATGCGACGGCCGTCCTTGGTGATGGCGATATTGTTTGGCCGGCCGCTAAGCGGTGCTTTCCGAAGAACCTCACCGCTTTTCCGGTCCACGACGTCGAGCACGCTCTCTGACTCATTGCTGACAAACACACGCGCACCATCGGGAGAAAAGGTGATTCCATGCGGCAGCTCAATGCCATGGATCACCTGCACAACAGTGTTGGCGGTGGGATCGATGACATCGATGGTGTCCCCCGCACTATTGGTGACGTAGATGAGCGCCGCGGGTTTTGTCGAAGACGCAGGGTTGGTGTCTGTTCGCCCACTTCTCACCCATTCGGCAATTGTCAGCCAGTCAGGATCATTCTGGGACTGGAATTGGTAACCGCCGGAATGGAACGGATCACCTCCCGCTTCGGGCCCCAGAGGATGGATCAGCAGCCGGCTTGAAGCGGGATCTCCGGGGACAACGTGCTCGAGAATGTTTTGATAATTGCGTTGAGATTGTTCCGCTGTCCAATTTGTCGCTCCCGGAGACAGCTTCTCCAAGTGAAAGCTTCTGTTGTATTCCGAATGACAACCGTAGCAGCGGGCGTGTCCTGGCCTTTCTTTCAAAAAGATAGGCTCGACTCTCGATCTGAATATTTGGAAACTAAGGGCGCCTGAAGCCGGAGAAGACGGTTGCACCGCCAGCGTGCCAGGTGAACTGTGGCGAACCCAGGCAGCGAGCATTTGCCACTCAGGATCTTGTTGCGACTTCCAGAATTTGCCGCCCGCGTGCGCCGGGTCGCCGCCCGCTTCCTGTGCCAGGGGGTGGAGCAGGAGACGGCTGTTTAGCGGATCGTTAGGCGTTACTAATTGGGAAACGAACGCAAAGTTTTGACGCGACTGCTCTTCTGTCCAGGAAGAATCGTCCGGCAAGAAGGCTTGCAGTCGAAGACGAGTGGTTAGCGTGGAATGACAGTCGTAGCAGCGCACTCCGCCCTCACGCTTCTTGAGAAAAACCGGCTCGACGAGAGTGCGGTACTCCTCGTAGCTGAGAGGAGATTGCGTTTGCGCGCCTGCCGCCGAGTGTTCTGGATTCGTTTGCGAGTCTTGAACCGGCCTGGGACCTGATAGCGAACGCCACGCAGACGGACGCTTGACACCAGCATTCAGCGCAGAGATACCTATGGCAGCGAATACAACTACCGATCGGATGCGTCTATTTTGCGATGTCACATTCTTGATCCATCAAGCAGCAACGGTTACCGGCTCAGCGACCGTAGACTAGCAATCGACACGTCCCGGAAACGGGGGGTTGAATTAGGGTTGTAATTCGTAAACCTGAAGCGCGAGTTTCGCATCCGCTTTCCCCTTGCCGGAGACGGCTATATAGATCCGATTCAGTTCCGGCACCAGGATAGAAGTCTTGGCGCGAAACCCGGTCGGAACATCTGCCAGATGCGAGTAATGGTCCACATCCCTTTGCTCGAACACCGTCGTGGTTTCACTTCCTGTCACGTAAATTCTCTTTCGCGCGGTATCGAACCACATATCGTCGTGCAGCGGCGCACAGGGGAGTGAGGTGACAACTTTTCCCGTCTCAGTGTTGAATACAAAGAATTTAGGTGGCTTTCGCGTGGCGATAAAGACCCGATGATTCGCTTCATCTAGAACAAGTGAATTTGCCGTACTAGCTCCCGGAATAGGCCAGCGCGCGATAACTTTGCGCGTCTGTAGATCGACTACGCCGACCTCGTTGGTGGCACGAAGGCTTACGTACATCTTCTTGCCTTCCTTATCGACAGCCATCGCTTCAGATTCGTTCCCCGGAAGCGCAATTTCACCGACTTGCTTGAACGTCTTGGTGTCAATGATGCTGACCAAATGAGTCTTCGCGGACTCTGCGCCGCCGCTGGCGACGTAATAATATTGGCTCGCGGGGTCAAATACTGCACTATCCACGCCATTGGGAAGTTTGATTGTGCTGAGCATCTTGTAATCTTCTCCGCTCACCAACTCGACTCTCCCGAAATCGTCATCGCCGTCCGTGACGATCAGCTTGTTGGGTTCTGAGAGGAAGAGTGCCGCGTGGGGCTGGCCGAAGCCGGTGATGCTATGGAGGTGCTTTCCTTCGAGGTCGAAGACGTCTACGGTCTTGTGATCCTCGGCAGTGAGAAAGAGTCGCTTGCCCTTCAGATCCAGCGCGAAATGGTCGAAGTCGCCCGAGAAGCCCGGCAATGGGGTGGTTGCCACTAACTTTAACGGCTGCTTCACTTGTGCGCTGGTTGACGGTGCCGAAACACCAGCAGAGGCTATCAGCAACAAGATCGCTCCAAGCACCTTTTTCACGTTCCTCTTCTCCTTAAAATGAAAGTCCATGACTTCGTTTGCTGGCCGCCTGAGCTATCTCTTGTTCAACACCTCAGACCAGGTCTTCAATCCTGGTGAGCCGCGTCTCGCATTGGGGCATCTTACGTGCTGCAGACACATGGACTAGGAACGCTCCCATCGCTGCCTCCTTGACGATTAGAAAATGAACTTGACAGCGAACTGGATCTGCCGCTCCGGGATGGTCGTCCTGAGCAACACACCCGCCGTCCCGCCCTTTACAACCGTTGGGGCCAGCGACGCTCCCGTTGCGTCGAAGATGTCGGTGTTGCCGTCGCCTACTTGCGGGAGCGCAAAGTTGGCATGATTTAAGATGTTAAACATTTCTACCCGGAACTGGATGTTGAAGCTCTCCGAGATTCTCTTGATGTGGTTGTTCTTGAACACGGAGAAATCCAGGTTAGTAATCCCGGGTCCGATCAGGATATTTCGGCCAGCGTTACCGCGGAGGTTGAAACATTGCAAGGAAGCGGGATCGATGGGCCCTCCCACGCTAGGTGGTGCGGGGTCGCAGTTTGCATTCCAAAATGCCGCGTCCGGTGCGGTCGGGATGGTTAAGCACTGGGTCTTAATGTAATTGCTTGGGATGCCCGGATTAGTAAGAGAACTGCATCCGGGACCGCGCAGCCGGTTCGGAAAGGCAAAATCGTCGCTGCTCAGCGTATTCGCGGGGTCTCCTCCGGTACCCCATGTCGGGGTAAAAGGCACGCCGTCACTAACTGTGAGGATAAGGCCGAGTTCCCAGCCATCGGTAATCCACTGGGTTGGCCCAGAGAATGACTTGGCAGTGGGAACGTCCCAGGTACCGTTCACAACGAGAGTGCGCCCAACGTTGAAATCAGAGAGGCCACGGGTCAATCTCATGTCGAACCAGTTCAGGCTGGAAATCGAATTGCCGAAGGCGTCGCCCGCAACCGTTGCCGAGCTAGTGTCAATGCTCTTTCCCCAGGTATAAGTGCCCTGGACCTGGAAGCCATGGCTCATGCGCTTGGCCAACTGCAATTCGAGAGCGTTAAAGTAGGAGCGCCCTTGATAGAACATTCCGCGGATAGACCCGAAGGCCGGGTTGATGGGATTCGGCGGATTGCCAGCGTTTGGCCCGCTGATAAGGTTTCCGTTGACATCTACTTGGGGCCAGAGATAGCCGGCGGAGGTCTTGGTCGGGATGATCAGATCGGCTTCATCCACGCGGAACGGCTGATGCACGCCACGCGATCCTACGTAGGCAACCATGGCCGCAAGGTTCGGAGTCAGCTGGTATTGTAGGTTGAGGTTCCACTGCGTAACGTAATTGCGCTTCGGATTGGAATCAATGAAGGTGGAACGCAGCTTGTTCCCAGTAATGTCAACTTGTGGCACAGCCGGGAAAGTAAGCGGCACCTTACCGGGGGGAGTATTTGGAGGAGCGAAGTCCGCGACCTTGAGAGTCGTGTATTGGAAAAAGGGAATAGCCTGAGTCTCGAGAAGGACGAACTGATAGGGAAGTGGAAGAACATCGAACAAGCCAGCCCCACCACGGACGGCCATCTTACCGTTGTGCAATGGATCCCAGGCGAACCCGATGCGTGGTTCAAAATTATGCAAAGTGGGGTTTGAGAATAAACGGCCGGTACCGGTGCAGCTTCCTGCAACAAGCACTCCGCAGATCGGCAGTGGGTCTGTGATTTGCCTCAGATTGACGAGCTTGCCATTGGTCTCTGTGGGTACAGTAGCCATCTCATAACGCAGCCCCAGGTTCAGCGTCAGATACGGTTTCGCGCGCCAGTCATCCTGTATATAGCCGCCGATGATGCTCTGTCTAAAATTGCGCGGCGTCAGGGAACTGGCGATGCCGCCTTGGAATTTCGTAGGCTGCGCTTGCAGGAATGACGATAAATTATTGAAGAACCAAATTCCATTAGGGTCGGTAAGCGCGGTGGCCCGCAATAACATGCGCTCGAAAGCAAATCCGAACTTGATGGCGTGCGTGCCGCGGTTGAAGAAGGCATCGTCATATCCCTGGAAAGAATTCCAACGGTAGAAATAGGTCGGGAGCCCACCGACGCCACCCGGCATCGGAGAAAGCCCATTGACGTTTACAAAGGCCGCGTTCCGGCCAACGAACGCGCCCAGCAAGGGGTCGGCCGCCGCCGAATTAATTGCTGTAAGGCTCTGATTGTTATTCACTGATTCGTGGTTGTAGCCGAAGCGAACTGCATTCACAAAGATTGGAGTAAAGCTGTGCGTTTCCTCCGCTGCAACGATCTGTCTTGAGCTCAGGCTCCCTAGCAACACATTACCGAACGAATCAGGCGAGCTGTACGGTGTCCTGTCGAACATATAGGTGGTGAACAGGCTGTCCTTGTCAGAGAACTTGTGGTCCACGCGAGTAGTGACAAAGTTTTCGTTAATGATCTGCTGGGCGGAGAAGTTAAATTGACAGACGTCCGCCCCCGTACAGGTCGGCACGGGATAGAGTTTGAGGTAATTCGTTACCGCGGACGCGACTGTAACCGTACATTGCCCTGGCGTGGAGGTTGGGGTGCAACCAGGTGGGGGCGAGCCAGTGGGGTCGAAGTGGAGGAGCCCGCTGCGAGCGGTCGAGGAGGGTACAGAATCTACGTTGGCAATGCCCTTGGACTGACGGATCCCTTCATAATCCGCGAAAAAGAACGTGTGGCTCTTCATGATCGGGCCCCCGATTGCGCCCCCAAACTGATTCCGCCTGAAGGGTGTCCGCTGTCCCGCTTCAAAGAAGTTTGCCGCGTCCAGCTTGTCATTCCGAATAAATTCGTAGGCGCTGCCGTGGAATGCGTTCGTCCCCGACCGCGTGATGGCGTTGACCACTCCTCCAGAAGTTTTGCCGTACTCCGCTGAGTAGTTGCTAGTCAGAACCGAGAACTCCTGGATGGCATCGACGCCGAGGTTTCCACCGAGCACGCTGCCAGGTGCCCCATTGGCGTAATCGTTGAGGCTAACTCCATCAAGGCGATAATTGTTCTGCTGCGGCCGGGCACCTGAAATAGTCAGCTGTAGACCGAAACCTCGATTGCCGCGATCCGCGCCAACCTGGAAACCGGGCTGAGTCTGGATCGCATCCACACCTGGCTGGAGGGCTGCCAAGTCCGTCCAACTCCGACCATTGAGAGGCAGCTCGCGAACCGTCGTCGCGTTCACCACCGCACTGATGTCTGAACTGGCGAGTTGCACGGCAGGAGCCTCAGTGGTCACCTCGACGACAATTTTTGCGGCCGATCCTACGTGCAGGGTCAGATCAATGACCTGCTGCCCTCCCACAGTAAGAGAGATGCCTTTTCTAACCTCAGTCGCGAATCCCTTTGCGGAAACAGTGACTTGATATTCTCCAGGGAGCAGGTTCGCGGCCGTATAATAACCGTCCGAGTTCGTTGTGACCGCAGTGGTAATCCCGGTCGCAATATTCTGAATCGCAACCGATGCCTGCGGAACCAATCGACCGGAGGGATCTGAGATTGTGCCGGAGAGATTTCCCCCTGCCACCTGCGCGCTGGCTGGAGCTGAAAAACAAATTCCACGCATCAATACGATCGCTGCGATGCAGGAATACAAGTACAGTGCAGAAAATTTTCGAGAGGACACCGGTTCACCTCCACGTTGAGGTTGAGCCTAGTGCAGAGGGTAGGACAATGCCTTAACGGAGAATTAATTTCTGTTTAGGTTCGGTTTCGCGGGCCGCCTCGTGGGGCTGTGTAATGGGCAATTTCACCGTAAAGGTTGAGCCGACTCCTACAGTGCTCTCACACTCAATGGCTCCGCCATGGGCGATGGCGATAGCTTGCGCAATGGCTAGACCAAGCCCCCCACTCTGAGTCTCACCGCTATTCAAAGGTGCAGCCCGGTAAAATCGATCAAAGATGAGCGGCATGTGCTCTGGTAAGATGCCGGTACCCTGATCCTGAAAACGCACTTGAATCGTCCCGTCTCGAACCTCCAGCGTGACGTGGATAGAGGTGCCATCGGGGGAATACTTGATCGCATTGTCGAGAAAAATCAGGAATAGTTCGTGTAGGAAGGCTTCATCTCCGGTGCAGGCCAGCTCCTGGTTCAAATCCCGCACGATGGAGATATTTCTTGCGCGTCCGCGAGATGCTGCCAGGGCGCAGGTCTCTTCGAGAACCTCGTTGATGTAGAGAGGCTCTCTAACCAAATGTAATTGTCCCGCGTCGGCCATCGAGAGGGTAAACAGACCCTCCACAATGCGCGTCAGTTTCTTAAACTCATCGTCGAACACGTAGAGAGTCTGGCGATATTCCTCCGCGCTTCTTGATTTAGAGAGCAACAGCTCCGTCTCACCGTGAAGCACCGCAAGTGGAGTGCGCAACTCGTGCGACGCGTCTGTTACAAATTGGCGTAACTGGATAACGGCCGAATCGACGCTCTTCAATAGCTGATTAAACGTTACCGCCAAGCGTCCAAGCTCATCATCAGGAGAAGAGACTGGCAGCGGTGTCCAAAATCCTTGTCGGTTAGTGACACGTTTGGCCATCAGCGCCGCGTGCTTGGTCAGCTCCTTGATGGGCGCAAGGCTTTTTCCCACATACAGTGCCGATATTCCGGCGGTCAGCAGGAGGCTTAGAGGCAGAAGCAGCAACGCCACTCGTCCAAAACTGTCGAGCACCCGGTTGGTCCCAAAGGTAGGGATGGCCACGGCAAAAACCTGCGATTGATTTCCTTGCTGAAAAGGAATGAGCACCACGCGAACCGTTTCGCCATTCTCCAGCGCGGCGATCCCGAAAGTCGGCTGGGAACCAGCAACGTTCAACCCATTTAGCTTCATTGGCGCCGCGAGATTCATAGACTGTTGGAGGACGTGGCCATTTTGATCTAGGAGCTCAAAAAACTCGCCGGGGAGGTTCAAACGGTCTATGTCCTTCGCGTTGGGCTCGGAAGCCATATCTGCAATGATTGGCCGAGCCGTCTCAAGCAATTGACGATTGATCTGGGTATGGACCGCCCGGGCCAACAGGCCCCAAAACGCCAGGTATGAAGCAGCTAGCAAAACTCCGACGACAGTGCAAAAAAGCAGCATCATCCGGAGACGGAGTGTTCTGATTTTCATGACCCTGGCGTCCCCAGGCGGTATCCGACGCCGCGGATGGTATGAATGAGCTTGACGGAGCGATCTTGATCAACTTTCTGACGAAGGCGATTGATATAGACCTCGACGAGATTGGTTTCGCT
>Ga0137362_10000788_pt1 | contig 18052 bp, 25 predicted proteins | sample MadtaG_2_FD_104801 | JGI IMG/M metagenome (GOLD analysis project Ga0137362, IMG submission 104801) | Vadose zone soil microbial communities from Angelo Coast Range Reserve, California, USA - Mad1_100_16 metaG | ecosystem: Environmental > Terrestrial > Soil > Vadose zone | place: USA: California... | reverse complement strand
GCAGAATGAGAATGATGTTGCAGCACAATTTGTAGGATTTCTGCAGCAGTTCTTAGAGATTTTCAATGAACTCAAAGGGAAGAAATTCTACGCCACTGGTGAAAGTGTGAGTGCACGTCCTTTTACGGCCATTGAATCGGCTTTGACAATAAGGTAGTACGCAGGAATGTATGTGCCGTGTAAGTTGTGTTCTAGATCACAGCATTTGCGCTGATGATGAGTGAAGACATTGCGAATTACATCTATGAGCATACGACAAAGACAACACTCGACCTGGATCTACAAGGTATTTGGATCAACGACCGTGAGCTTCTTTTGATGCTCGACTGTTTGTTCCGCTGATTCTTGGCCTGGATATAGCTGTGATCGGTTGGGACGTCGCTCAAACCGGAATCCCTGCTGTTGATTTCGTGCATAAATATGAACACGTTTTTGCCTTCAAGTCCGTTGTTTTACACATGTTTTATCAGACCTCAATTACAATAAGTCGTGAACAGTCAATCATTCCTCGCACATTTAGACTCCGTTGCGGCAAAGTGCAACTATGCGGATTATATGAAGAAGTATGTTACATACCCGCCTCGAGGACATCTTCCGTTGCCCAGTACATCAACTACAGCTGATCCGGGTTGCGATGTTTGGGGCGAGATCTTCGATGCGGCCCTGATTGTGAACCCAGCGTTTAATATATATCATATCTTTGACATGGTCAGTGATGGGCTATAGTTGTTTTTCGCAATTATCTGACGCGTTTTTACAGTGGCCAATCTCGTGGGATGTGTTGGGCTTCCCGTGAGCCTCTCCGGCTTCATCTTAGGTTTGATGTTACTAAGTGTTGAGCATTCCATTACCAGCGGGTCATTCTTCCAGACTCAGGTCTCTCCTCTGTATTTCGATCGTAAAGACGTCAAGGAGGCAATCCATGCACCCATTGATGTTGACTGGACGTTATGTACTGATACTAATGTTTTTCCAAATGGCGATGCGAGTCTTCCCTCAGCATTCACGGTGCTTCCAAATGTTATCGAGAAGAGCAAGCGCTCGGTGATTGTGCACGGCCTTGCAGACTTCCGCCTGATTGCCGAGGGTGCGCGCATCGTTCTCCAGAAGTGAGTGCTGTGCCATTTATGTCAAGGATCGTATCGAACACATATTCCCGTGTGTCTCTTCAGCATGACTTGTAAGCGATGCCCGACGTATGCAATTGTGAGGTGTTGGCTAATTCTGTGTTAATAGGGGGCGGGTTGCAGGGCTTCCACAGCCCGATCGTCCCGGACTCGTTCATCGTTGATGGTATAGGAGCCTTAGGAAACAGGCAATCTGAGCGCAATCTGACCTACGTTGAGATCTCACTCTCAGGGCATATGTAAGCGATGATCACATGCTGTAATGTCCCCATGTTCGAGGCTGACTTGTCGTTGACACAGGGTACCACAAAATTCACCTGTGGTAAGTGGATTGCCTGAGGTCTATGGGAGAGAAATAATTATATTTTTCCGAATAGGCCGCCCTCCAGATAATGGAATATCTAATGGGCCTCAGGAAGAGCCTATAACCGGGCTAGTATTCCCCGTCATGGTGACCTTTTACGTTTGTGGGAATATTGAGAACTTTATGTACGATAGTTCCTGAAGTACACAATGACTGGCAACTGGCAATGGACAATGTGGACGGACATTCTACCAAGCCTTATAACCCATCGTGGTGGTGCATTCGCACTGGCAGGTTTACTCTGTGGGACACTTCCTTTGGAGCCCGTCGCGGCATATGGCCTTATACTAGTAAGGTCTCTAGCTGGAAGTTGTCTTCTCGCGATCCAACCAAACACTGGATATATTTGACGGTCCGTAATGGTCTGGACCGGTCCAAACCGGTCCACTTTTAGGACTGACACGGACCGGACCGCGGCAGCACTACGCACCATATTTGGGGTGGATGGACTTGGAAGAGCACCGTTGTGCGGCACAGTACATCACGGCGTAATCTCACTGGGAAACAACCCTTTCTCCCCAACCCAACACCAATTCTCACCAATCGATTGACTGTTCACCCGTGGAATTGACAAAGCGACCAACAAGGTGTCAAATAGCCCCGCTTGAAACTTGAAGGAGGCCGTGACTGTGCCCGTCTTCCGGTCTCTCTGCCATACTCCCCGCACCGCCCTCGCTTCTCCACCATTTCCTAGCCACCCTGCGGCATTGGTCCCAATAGATCACCGTTTGGAAGGTCTGCAGAATGGCAAATAATCGTTGCCGGACTCGGGAGAAACGAAACGAGCCAGGTCGACATACTATATGTCTTCCTTGTGCAACGTCCCGCAATGACTGCTTACCGACTTGATGTGATGTAGGCAAGGTGATACGAATCAACGCACTCCCTGATGACGTCCTACTAGAAAATTTTATATGCATCACGCGGAGTCAAGACGAAGATAGAGGCACGTCAATCGCTGGTTCATGTGTGTTGACGATGGAGAAGCCTTGTCTTTGGATCACCACGTTGCCTGAGTCTGTGACTTTTTTGTGAACCGAAAACACCCGCAAGGGACACACTGAACGTCTGGCCCGCCTTGCCTCTTCTCATTTGGGGAAATATTACCTTATAATCAAGCACGGACAACATCATTGCAGCACTTGGACAGAGCAATCGCGTATGTCAAGTCTGCCTCTCGGGCCTTGCGGATCGGCAATTGAAAAAAAGTCTTCGCAGCGATGCAGGTGCCATTCCCGGAGCTGACACAGCCGCGGCTTTTCTCAGGTGGTGAAACACCAACCTGTCCCTCCCGATTCGTTCTTGGGTGGATCTGCCCCACGTCTGCAAACCTTCCAGTTTTCTAGCATTCCATTCCCGGGATTGCCAAAATTGCTTTCGTCCGCTACACATTGTCGACCTCCATCTTTCTAATATCCCTCATTTCGACCGAGGCAATTGCCGCTCTCCTCTCCGTATTGTCCAGCCTCAAAACACTTATCCTTCTGTTCCGATCCCCTCAATCTCGCCCTAACTGGCTAATCCGACGTCTACCTCCACCAAAACGTTCTGTCATCCCCGCTCTCGGATTTTCTTTCAAAGGGGTTATCGAATATTTAGAGGACCTCGTGACCTTCATCGGTGTCCCTCAATTCCGTTGCTTGACCATAACCTTCTTCAATTAAATCAATTTTGACTGCCCACGACTCGCCCAATTCATCAATCGTACACCAATACTCGGGAGTATGTGGAATTCAATGATAGCACCGCCAGCATCCAACTCCCTTCCCCTTTGAATGAATTTGCGATAGAAATCTCATGTAGAGAACCAGATTGGCAACTTTCGTCTGCCGCGCAGGTCTGTTACTCATGTCTGCCTCCCCTTGCCATGATAGAGGGCCTCTACATCAAGGATCGATATTCACAACTAATTTGGAAGAATAATGCCATCGAGAACACCCTATGGCTCGAATTCTTATTTCCATTTCCTGCAGTAAAAAATCCCTATCTATCCAAGGACTTTGCGCCAGGTATCGCGGCCGCCCTCCGAGAAGTCGTTGGGACCGAAGTGTTGCCCAACCTTCAGAAAATTCCGGTGGAGGGTCCGTGGTTCACTTGCACTTTTGTGGTGTAATGCCGTCACGGTGCAGAAGAGTACTGCCTTTGAGGTCGTGTCACTCACCACCATAAGTAAGCTGAAAGTCTTTAGTAAACTTTAGGTAGCAGAAGATGTGCTTCACCGCTTCTCAAAAGCAGTATCTGGACAAGTCGCAATGGCAGAATACTGTACATCGGACTGCCAATTGCCTGGCAGTATGGAGTGTTCTTCATGTGCATGGCTTCTTCAGGACTGGTAGGTCCGTTGATATGGTCCTTGGTATCATCAGAGAACCATAAGGCTTTGTATCAGTAAGGGAGACGCAAGACAAAATGTTGTTGATTGGGATAATGTGTGATACAATTGTGAGTGATCTTACTGTAATCGCTACTAGCGAGCCTCACCCCCTTCAGAAAATAGAGTTCAAGTTACGCAGCAGTACTTACAAATGTTCTGATAGTGCTACATGGGGTTCTGGACCTTAAGGCACATGTAATAGAATCGAAAAAAAAAAAATCAGTTGCGGCGTCCTCTCAGGCTCATCGGGGCACTTTATATACCGACCAGAATCGAGTTTGAGCCGGTTCAACGGTGCCTTTCAACAATTGTTGGACGGCCCCGTACGGTTACGGTGCGTACTTGGCAGGGTCGTTCGTGTCACGAGTTACCAGTCCAAAAGACTACCGTAGATAGACATCACGCCAAGGACCCGGACATCCGCCATCAAAGTGTAGAGTGTAGGCAGTGACAGGAATAGCAAAAAAGGTACGGTAATGCTGTAAAACAAAAACCGGCTCAGCTATCCAAGCACCATCTGGAATAACCCGATCAGAAAGTCTTTCAGAGGCGTTGGACGGTTCCAATAGAAGACGGTTACTATGGTTCTGAATTGAGACTAACAATGTCCTCTTTTACCCGCCCAAACTCTATCGCGTGAGATGACATCCTATCGAGCCTAAAATCGTTGCCGATTGTGGTCAGGCGGGTGGGCGTCCCAACTGGAACTTGATGGAGATGATGAGATGTTTCTCCGAGGCGATGATCGGACTCCATGTTGTGATTGGCGCTCGAGTGGACCACGGACGAACCATGCTCGCGAAAGTATATCCGGTTGTTAAGGCTCACCATGAGTGTGTTGACATATCTGGAATCTTTGTGAGCACTTGCCCGCACGTGCATTCAACATGTCAATTACAATTTCCCGATGATTCCAGCTCTTTCACCCACGTCAGCAGGGGAAAGACAGAACAGTAAGAACGAAACAAAACATACGTGAAGACATAATATATCTCATCCTGTAGAGACGGTAAAATATGTCAGAAGGTGAGACGGATCTGACCAAGTCAACCTACGGGATATGCAACGTAGAGCACGAAAGAGGCGATAGCCGTGACAGCTCAACGGGGTGTAAGATGAACGCCAGGACGGGTGGTTAAAGGATGCGTACCAGTAATAGCATTCGTTTCGATGGTGATACGTGCCAAGCGTAGCACTATGTCATTAGAGAATCTATTTTCTTTGACACGCGTTCGTCGTAGCTACAGAAAGATCAGGCTCGACGTGTTGCAGTAATAGAGATTACATACGAGCAAAACCATCGAGATAGCAATGAGAACATCCGCCAATGCGCTTCCGAGTGACCATAACTAGCGCATTAAGCCATCAGCACGGCGTGAACTCAGCTGAGGAGCTCGGATACGTACATAGAGAGCTATCTTCGAAACCGCATACTTCCCGACTATCTCTGACTAAAACCACACGTCAGGTGTTAATCTTTTCAAACGTGTTGCATGTCCTTGCCTGTATCCCGCCCCAGGCGCCCCCGATGGCTTGAAGCGTGGAAGCCTTAGTGCAATAACAAGAGTCAAGCCGCTTGGAGTAAAGGAGAACCTTAGACGTACGATACATATGATTACACAAAACCACGATGATCGTCGTTTGTTCAAGATCCATATCCGATAGCAAAAATATAGCTGGACGATGAACGAAATAACCGCATGGATTATCGGTATATCGATAGGAGCGAAATGAGAGTCCTTGAGGCGATCCACATCTCCGAACCCTTCAATGAACCAGAAGTACACATCGGCCCCATTCAAGACTGTTTGAACGGTCTCCATCACAAAACAGAAGTAGGCTGATCATAGTTCCTAGTCACTATTGGGAAAAGCTAAAGAAATGCGAATGCTCACCTAGATATTTCACAACTAGTTTGTCGTTGGGGAAGTTGTAGCTGTATACATCTATACATAGGTTAATGGAATAGCTGACCAAAAAAAGAAAAAGCAATCTATACAAATCTGGACGGCAAGGGCGCCATATAGTGCCCAGTTGAACAGTGACCCAAGGAGCTGGGCATGTAGATCAGAATACTGCATCAGTTAACCAGGTGCCAGGAAAACCATAGCATACAAGCGGGGCAGTGCTGGAAGAGGAACGATCAGATTATTGTGAAAGGCAACACGGCTGAGGCCGACGTACTGTTTGACTACTACGTCACGGGGAATGGACGTAGTGGTTGTAGATGTCGTAGACATAACTTATTCACGGTCTCTCAGGGAGGCGAAGAATGCAAGATGTGTCAGTCGGAAAGGAGACATTTATAATTGCAGCTGCCAAGAAAAAATAGTTACGGTGCCGTAGATGCGGGTACAGTAGCACAGTAGTCTATCTTGTGTCCGATCTTCGGTAAATGTACTAATACGGTAGCTCATTTGTTGCTTTCTGTGTTCCATTTGATGCCGTGTCTCAGGTATATATCGAACGGGGTAAATTTACCGAGCACCTGATCAACTCGCTGAGTTGCGCATTGCGTAGTTACAGCATTGTCTGTCCTTGGGTACACCTTCTCGCGGTCCTTACAACCGCTGCCCCTTGGCGGTGTTGGTAACTGCGTTAGTCTTCGGGCGATCGTCAGTGATTAACGTCGTGGTAATCGCGCCGAAAACCAGGCTGAGACACGACTCCTGGAAGAACATGCGAAAAACAAAGTCGCATCGACGAGCTCTTGTACGAATTGTTCAGCCCCACCATCGACGGGCTAATGTGAGACTGCCGAATCGCTGAATTATGTCAGTATCACAAGACGCGAAGGGTGATGTCGAACAGGAAAGAGATGCATTGAGGGGTGCACGTACAGCGTAAGTAAATCCTGCTCACAGTCGGCGAAGCGCCAGGCCTTGAAGCGTGTCCAGATGCACATGCGACCAACCTCCGCGGAAGGGGTACGAATTCGAGCCATCCGAGACAGATAGGCGGAGAGGGTATGTAACATCTGGAATGCTGCTGGGTGACTGTGCATGTGCATGTATTTAGGACGAACAAGTTGGTACAGAATTAACTGAGGGCTCGCCTCGACTGTGGTGATTGCTGAGCTGAGGGCCTTGATTGTGCCTGTCCGTCCGGTAACAAAACCGTGCCTACATGGAGCAAGTCCCTGAAGCACGGTGTGCAGGCCTCAACGCGAAACTTGAAAGGGCAATAATACCGTACAGTAACAGACATGCTACGGTCATGCACAAGTGTCTGTTCGCACCCCGGAACGGCAGCTCGGCACAGATGTGCGGAGTTAGAAGCGGAGTGGCGTGGGACCGTTTGCCGTTGCCGTACCGTAACATACAGCGAGTGGCAGTGAGCACCTCAGTCATTCCTGCCATCCATGGACCTCGGTCCCCAGTCGGCCCAACTTTTCACTGTCACCTTTGAACAAACCAATGCCAATAAACGGTCGGAGCCAGAGGCCAAAGTTATTGCAGCCCTCGAAAATGGCGACTGGCGAGAGATCGCCCGAAGGCGACGGGCTCGTGCCAGGATGTATCTCCCCCCCGGTGCTCGTGCGGGGGCTGGCGCGAATGGGAAGGTAGTTGGGCCCGTGGAGACTATAAATTCTGGGCCATCCCTGGTAGGTTTGCACAAACGCAAACGCACGCAGGTCGATACGACGCAAGACGTACCCGCTGAAACAGAAACCCCTCTCGCTACAAAAGACGTCGCCACCGAGGACGAGCGTGCAATACGTGCGCTTCTTGCCGATGCGGAAGGGGGTGACAGCACTGAAGATCCCACGGTGGATATTGTCCCTATGGCCAACTCTTCGCCCTGTGCACCCACCGCGGGCGACGCGTCCACAGAAGATATAGAAGAACTTCCTAACGAGGCGACGCTACAAGACTACGAGCGCATGCCCGTCTCACAATTTGGCGCGGCATTATTGCGCGGAATGGGTTGGAAGCCTGGCGAACCGGCGAGCCGTAACAAGAATCGGGGCTTCGTCGAGCCTTGGCTGCCTGCCGCACGACCCGCACTGCTCGGTATCGGGGCGAAGGAACGCGAAGTATTTGACGATGGAAGTGGCGGACGTCGCAGCACGCCTTCCCGCCCGGATAGAAAGTATACACCACTCTTACGCGTAGAGTCTGGCAGGTCATCACCTCGTTCGCAGCCCGCGTCACGTAGCGAGTCCAGCAGACCATCTAGGTCGCCGCCGCGAAGGGAACGGAGAGAAGACGATAGAGATCGACGCCGAGATCTGGACCGTCAACGGGAGCGGGACGGGCGCAGTGATAGATACCGTGAGTCAGAGCGCGACAAGGATCGGGATATGCGGAGAGATCGAGAACGTTCGCCTCGTCCAAGTCGACGAGATCGCGACCGTGACCGCCGTGATCACTAACATAGTCGCTTGTGTCGTATACATACTGAACCTTACTACGCACGCCTTGTTTCTGCTTATTCAAGCTCACTGTATAGACTTGCCTTGCACTGCTGTCATTTCCTTCATTGATGGGGTATACCGTATTTCTCGGAGCACCGTCTCCCTCAAGCGCGCTCAACGACGATGTGACATCTTATCAATGGCGCACAATTTCATCTACGCTCAACCCAGCGTCGCAGGACACGAGCACCGACCTCTTTGCGGGGTTTCCCTCTGCGCTCGATGCCGCCAGTCGTCGCATGTCGGCTTTGACAGAGAATGACATATTTGTAGACGAAGACGAGGACGAAGGGGATACTCAAATAGTTGAAGGGCACTTGATAACAGACGGGCGAGGGGGTGAGACCAAGCTCTTCTCGTTGATGTAGCCTATCGGTAGTAACCCTTTTCTCAGATCAGATGACGCTGATAACCTCCCAGCCCGAACGCGAGGGCGACTCTGCCAACAGACTCCCGTTGCGCACTTCAATGATCTCGGGTGCGCGATCACCATCGTTATGGCAACAAAATAAACTCGATACACAACTCTCCGTCATCACCACAGCCTCCTATGTATACTCAGACACATCATCGATCGCGCGATTCCCAAACTTTCAATTTTCGCTTGCTACGATTTCTGAGCTGGCATCCGCACAGGGGAAGATGTGCTTGCTACTCGCCGTGCTAGAAATTGACGGACCGGACGAGGTCACCGTGCGTCGTGGGCCGGACGCAGGGCGCGTCGTCTCGGTGTTGCGCCTCATCGTAGGCGACGAAGCGAGCACGATCCGCAAGCTCACGGCGTGGCGAGAAGTCGCGGAGACGTGGGGCGGCACGACACAAGATGCAGTGGGCCTACGTTGTGGCGATGTGGTCTATTTCGAAAGTACGCCGCTAGGGGCTCCCTTCACCCATCACGCTTATCGCTGACCCTGATCCCGATAGACGTCCTCCTAGCAACACCTACTATGGAAGACAGAGACAGCGGCGGAGCAGCACCAGCATCGGCAACGATTACGCCCGGCATCACAGCGTCGCCGAATCTCCACTCACGCGCAGAAATCTGTTATCGGACGATGCCGCGCACATCCGTGCCAGCCGACCTGCAACTGCGGCCAGACCTGCGGCTCGGTGCGAGCGATGCTGCTGTGCGGCGTGTCGCGGCCGTCGCATCATGGTTCGAGCGCATGGCTGGGCTGTCCTCGGCCTGACCGACGGACTGGCATTGATGCATTGATGGAATGGGTGATGAAAAATTGTTTTCATGACACGTGACAGCCTCGGCCCCGGTTCAGCATAGCTTAGGCGCGGTGGCTTAGGCGGAGGGTCCGAAGTGTGTCGACACAAGCCTCGCGCGTTACAGCCACGACCACTACCTTCCGTGGCCCGACCACCCAATCTCCATGTCCCCTCACCACGATATATAATAAGAACTCCTGCCTGCTACTGTGTGGCATCTGCGTTTTCTTTCCGTTTTATTTTTCTTCCATAATTTTCATTCAATTCATCTTCGTCCCCACTACCTCCCCCCCACACTGCCACGCGATGCCCGTTTCTGCTTCTTCCCGCCTTGCTCAGTTCGCCCATCTCTTCCAAGTGAACCCCGCGGCCATGTTCGGGAGCAAGAACACCCTCCTCGCTTCCATCCGCCGTCACCACCACCAGGACCCGTTCGGCAACCGTCACCCCTTACCCTCCCCTACTACTAGCACCAGCAGTAGCAGTAGCAGCACCAGCACCAACACCGAGTTGAGCTCCAGCTCCGACGGCGACCCCACTTTCGACGCCGAAGCGGTTCCGGACGACAGAACCCTCGTAGAGGAGGGGTGCAGGCGACGCTCCTCGTCGACCCGCTCGGATCCCGAGGTAGATGAAGCGGCATCGCAAATGCTGCTCAGTGACATCCCTGAGGAGGAGGGATCATACCTAACCCTGAAACGGCATCGTACGGTGCCGTCATCACGCGGACGACACGAAGGACGACAACCCGCATCTTCCTCCGAACGCCGTGACAATTCGGCTCGACTGTCTATCATCTACCCCATCCCCAGCGCCGAGAGTCTCCTAGCGGCAACACACAGACCCATGCCATCAGCCACCGTGATCGACGCCTCGATCGCCCCAGCATTATTTACCCCCTCTCCTCTAAGACCCCCTCCGGCGCATTACAAGCGCAGGCGTGCACGCATCATGTCAGATGAGGACCACGACTCCGATCCAAACCAAGCATCTATTAGGTATGTCTCCTGTCATCCTGTCATCTTGCCTCGTTGCGGTAATACAGGTGCTGATGATGGCATTCCATCCAGATTGTTAGCCGATCCCGAGGGTACCCTGCGATTCCCATTCTGAACTAAACTAGCTCGCCTCGCCCACAACCCGCACACACACATTATTACATTAGTATATTTACTTATGTACCAACTATATCTACCGTTAACTGTACATTAATCGCCATCTTAATCGAATGGAACTAAAACGTCGTGTTTCACTTGTTCGACGTCTCTTTACGAGATAACCCAAAGGAGTCCGAGTCGCATCTTTAATTGTGATCGAAACGTGTGTCGAGGCTAAGCGAGAGCATTCACAGTAACAAATATGATGGGCGTGGACATCGACAATACAACCCAGGCGGACACTACCAGAACCATACCGCATCTCATCGGAAATGGAAGACCCCCAGACCCCCATCAGCCGTGGGTTTCGGAGGATTAGTCACTACTACAGAATCTTTTTGGAACACAGAGCGGGGGTGAAGTCATTTTCCACTTTGACATGCTCCCCAGCACACACTTACACGCCCACCTCAGCGGAGACAGAGAGGTGACAATAACAATATCTCCGTCTTACTACTCACAATAATGCTGAGTATCCCACGAAAGATATGATTACGAACGAGCCATATCTTCTGACCAGCAATCGCTTATCGCGTCCTCCGATGCTCTCGGACCTTGGGAAACGAGGGACAATTATCGACGCAATCGGCCAGCTCCTGGGCTCAGGGGTCTAAGTCAAAACTGTGATCAAGCTGTACAATTACCGCGTCTCAGAGCACGCAAAGACAGCACTCAGTGACGATGCCCCGATTAAACGGGCGTCTTGACGTAACTAAACTGCGTGTTAAAGAGCTTCCCTGTGACCACGTACTCCAGATCATAGCGATGTTGGGTTAGCGGATGGAGCGAAAAGGTAGTTGTACGTGTGTTGTTTCGTCAGTAGTTGCTGGATGTTAGTGCCCTCTCGAAGTTTCCAATACAGGGCTGCCACGTCTGGATTCACCTCATCCTGTCCGAGCATCTTGTGACAGCATTGCGAACCCTGGCGAAACCAGAGAGATGATGAATCAACCCAACACGATCCTGTGCATCGGTGGATGCCCGCGATCGACCGATGTGCAGATAGTAGGATCTATCATTGGAGGACTCGGAGATGCGAGTGCGAGGCTCCTGACAAACTTGATAAACAACTACCAGTCATCTTGGATGCGCATGACTTTCTCTGTTTGCACTTTGAAATATGGCCCATTCGCTGAAGGAATTGGAGCGAGAGAAAGTGCGCGCCAAAATCTGCTTGAGATTCTTGAGCTCGATAACCTTCACTTCTGACACGCGTCGTTGCTGAGCGCCATGTGTTTTAAATGGGAAGGTAAACAACAATATAAGGGTACACTTATACCCGACGCTCCGATGTAGGATTTTGACATTGCCAGGAAGATGACAAATTGGAGTGTAATGAAGGAGAAAGAGGGCCCTTGGGTGTCAAAAAATACATACCACATTTTACAGACAGAGATAAGCTATTCTGCCAAGTCAGCGCCCAGTCTTTCGCAGCTTGCGAGCAGAAATAGGGTTGCCTCAACCTGCTTAGTTGGTGCGAGGAAGATGATAGTGAGAGTCGCATAGAAAGCTAGCACAGGGCCAACAAGGCAGCTGGCTCGAGGATGAAGGATGAAGCCGCATGGAGTAAAGAGCGTGAAGAATTAGTGGCATTTCGAGTCAGGAAAGTACAGGTAACTCGTGACAACGGAACTGACAGGGAGCAGGCAGTTTCATTTCCCGGTTTTCATACAGCTTTGAGTCCTTCGCACGACGTGAGTGAAAGCAAGAATGCCCAAATGAACTACATACCGAGCAGGACGCATCAAGCAACCCCAAAAAACCTAGGCAATTGGTCGGCGAGAACGCCTTCCTAGCGGGATAGCTCATACCAGACCATGGGGCGACTTCCACTGTGACCAAATTCCGTATCCAAGTCGTGTGTGGCCTTTTCTGTTCCTCCGGCTTGAGGAGAAAGTATACTCATATCACCGTCCCTGGGATTACCAGGATTAAATGGGAAAACGCCGGACTTTTTCACCTCAGCCCTTGGAAAGGGAACGGTTTAGGGGTCTCGTCCGCCATTTTACATATTGTAACTGCCGCGCTTCTCGGAGAACGCCCTCGAAGGAACGTCAACACCCACGGCGGTGAAGGTTCTGCAAATAACCAAGGACATGGTATGCGAAGGGGCCACGCCTGCGTGACAGGCACGGTGCTGAGATTGGCCTATAGCGTACCACAAGCATGTGCTGCCAGGATCCTGAATCGAATCGAAATACAAATTCGTGGTGACAGCACGCCGAGCAGTGAAAGCACAGGAGTTCACGCGCGACTCCTTCCGGGATCAAGCGTCTTGTATATATAACAGGAAACAGTGCGGACTCGAAACACGACACCTTAGGACGTACAGTCCAACAAGTGGAATCCTACGGGGCCAGGAACGACGAACCGGAATAAATGGAGGCCAATCTCTTCCTGTTATGAGAAGGATAAGGTACTCGAACCATGTAGGGCTGGCTGGGACTAGGGGCCATTTGCACCCCGTGCATTCTGTCCCTGGAATTGAGCCCAGCAACAGAGGAGAGAGTGCTTCATACGGCATTGCGATACAAAGGAAGTCAGGTACTCCAACGTCTTCTGTGATCAAAGCGACGGTTGTCTGGTGCGTTCTTGACTCGATCGAGCGGAGCCGCAAGCAGTCTCTGGGCGTGGTCCTGGCCTTTTTTTTTCGGCGATGCCGCCGTGTCGAGTAAGGGTAGTGAGGACAAGGGAGGGATTTGAGAAAGACACGCAGCTCTGTCATGATGCGACGACCCTCCCAAACAAGCTCCGGCGAATTTCTCCACCAACGGTTGTCTACGCGAGCACTGTCCATCAAGCATCAACTTGGGTGGTTTCTGACGCTGTGTTGGAACAACGATGTATTGGTAAAGTCGTTTGTTGAGTGAAATTAGCGCGTCGTTTGGAAACATGTATAGTATGTCGAGTCGCAAGTCGGGCTTCCCGGATCTACCCGCACAACTTGCACAACGACGGAGAGATGGACCCTGCGAACAACATGGCAGCATCATCCGTTGCATTCTGTGTCGAGGCTGCACAACGCACGCTGCAACGCTCTCCATCCTAAAGTTTCATCAGGGCGATCACCGCATCAATCCGCCGAGACAGGTTACCGATCCTGGCAACACCTTGCGTTGGTAGCCTAACGCATCCACTAAACTGGTTCACCGTCATCGTAGCCTCGCCGACCTCGCCGACTCACCCCTCTGGTACCGATCCACTAACTCAGTTTGACTGTACTTCGAGCCCTGACCGGCGCTAGTACAGTATCGGGCTCCGGATGACGCAAGGGACCTAGCTGGCCATTTCAAGATTCCCTCCTTCCTCGCATACATTTGGGACACCACCGCACATCAACTCTACACATATCTTTTCATGCTCTGGATCCAAAGAGCCAAAAAGATATACAGGTTTTATCGCGAGTAGTGGATACATCATGCAACGGATCAACTTTTGTTGGACCTACTGGGTGGACCGTATACGATTCCGCAGCCGTGAGTCCGTTTCTATTTTGAGCGTCACCGTCATCTACGCTTTCTTCTATCAGTTCGTAGTGTCGTCCCTGTTTCACAAATTTCATAATCTGCTTGCACCCCTGCAAGTCGCTGCTTCGACACAGCAAAGTTGCTCGCGGGAAGGTGTTGGTACCTTTCTTCGGGAATTCGAAGTCGTGAGTTGGTCGCCGCGCGTCAGGCTTCGTCGGGCCCTATCTACGGTGACAATTACCAACGTTATTTGTCAGGCTTGTACAGAACGCACAAACCTCACATGGTGACAACCAGTGCTGTGCTATACAGTGCCGATACTCTCTGGTTTCAATGGTCGTCATCATCTCGCTTCGAGGCTCGAAAACTCTCTCTCGGGACCAGTCATTGCGTGAACTACTACAACACATCGGACGCGAATCGATTTTCATAACATCTCAGGATCTCAGGACGTATACTCAGCCTACGTACCAATTACGGTAGGTGCTAGTGGCGTGATGGACGGTGATCTTATTGGACACGTCGCTGTCAGTCTCGAGTCTCCATTTCAGAGAAGGGAGGAGCAGGCACAGAAGCCTTTCCGATCCCATCGGAATGCTGAGGTTCTTGGTGGCTGGCCACTAGGATTCTACTGGCACAATGTACCCACGCCTATTAACACCTCCCCAAGCAAGAACAACGACAAGAGAGAGACGCAGAACCAAGTCCTTGTACCGTATCCGTTATTCAGGACTGTCCGTCGGTGGTAGATACCAAGTCCATCAGCGTACTGCTACTGTAGTGTCAACATCTACATAGGGCCCAGGGTCGATGTGCTAGTACAATCACACAAAAAAGACGACGTCTAACTTGACGTATGATATAATTGATGGGACTGTAGGCGTCTGAATCGTCATCACACAAATACACAACGGAACATCTATCATGAAAAAATTGCTGCCTTGATCCCACAGAGCTGTCACGGTCCTTACACGTCTCCGAAAGTGTTCCCACGAGCAACAGCCAGCGTAGCGCTCAGTGGCAAGTAGGATCGATTCAGCCCCTTCTTGATATTGATCTTCGATGCTTCGCGGTACATATATATGTCATGACAACTTGGAGGATATAGTAGAAGACCGCGAGTAATATGCAGCTCGGCCTTCTGCAGTTGCAGAAGACACCAGGGGCCGCATTGACATATGATATACGGTGTGATAGCCGACAGCTCTCTCCGGCTATCAATACTACCCATTGCAGCCGGGGCAGTCACCCACGCCACCGCCGAGTGAAGATGAATCAGGCTCAAGGCAGCCTTGCGGCAGGCCTCAGCCCTCGGAATTAGCTTAGTGGCTTAATGACGTATTGACTCTGACCTGGATGCATACGACCCTTACAAACGATTTTAGAACGAGAAGATTTTTTTTTCGCAGGACAAGCAGATTTCCTTTTGCTTGGGCGCGATGATTACGGAAAATAAAATAAAAATGAGGACTATGATACTGTACAATACCTTGTCAATACGGCACGTAGGCAATATCATCATAACTTGAAGGAAGGACAGAAGGGGCTTGCTTCTGTGATTGTAACCTTGTGACTTGTATTGCAAACTGAGCTTCGTCGTCACATTCTATAGACACCAAAGCCCCGTCTTTCTCCGTCCCACGAGACGCCCGACAAGCCCGACGAGTGCGACGGACGTGGAGTTCCTCTGTGGCGAGCCGCGAGAGCAAGCCCGAGCCCGACGATGTCGCGAGTCTCCGTCGGCTTGATGATGCCGTCATCCCAGAGCCGCGCCGTCGCATACAAGGAAGAAGACTGCGCTTCAATTTCTGCTTTTAGCGACGCGTGTTGCGATGGATCTCTGATGAAATTACACGCGCATGTGCACACATAAGTGGTTCTTCGCTACGATGTTGAGCGGTGGGGAAGAAGACGGACCGTGAGACTGATTGCATGACCTGCGACAGCTGACCGGAACCCATGACGGAAACTTTGGCATTCTGAGAAGGACGACAAGTATTCAGGGCAGGCATGCAGGTGGGTTCCAAGTGTCAGTGCTGAAATTCTAGTAGGAACAGGGTAAAAAGGTTGTACGAACAGGCCACATCCACAGAAATCGGGGTGAATACTAGTTTCAGGTGAAAAGGGAGCGCATCATCCCGAATAGATGACGTCGTTATCTAAGGATGCTCCTGATCGAGATGGCAAGGGAACTTACCGCGCGGCCGGCCATTCCTAACGGGAAATAAGGGAAGGGGGGCCACGAAGAGGTGATGCGATCAGTGATCTCGAAAAAAACGAGAGGGAAAAGTGCTCACCGTAATTTCCAGCACCAAAGCTACCTCCGACGATGACGGTCAGCTTGGGAACGTCCGCACACGCGACTGCGCGGACCATTTTGGCGCCATCCTTGGCGATCCCTCCTTTTTCTGCTTTGGAACCGACCATGTACCCAGTGACGTTTACGAGAAAGAGCAGCGGAATTTGGCGCTGCGAGCACAGCTGGATAAAATGTGTCGCCTTGAGTGCCGAAGGCGAGAACAGGATCCCATTATTCGCGATGATTCCCACAGGGTAGCCGTGGATGTGTGCAAAACCCTGGAGGTCGAACGAGAACAAACACGAAAATTGAGTCAATAATAGTCTTGCTTCTGGCAAGACTAAACGACGCACCGTCACGACGGTTTGCCCATATTCCTTCTTGAACTCACGGAACCGGCTCCCATCTACCACTCGGGCAATTACCTCCCGCATGTCAAACTGCTGACGAAGGTCTGTTCCGACTATCCCATGGAGCTCGGCTGCAGAATAGAGTGGATCTTCTGGGACAGCTGGAGGCTGGAAAAGCGTGTGAAATGTAAATTTGGATTCGTAGCGTAATTGATCTCAAACACACAGCTACTTCGCGCCCACCGGCGTGGCCTAGATCACTTACGATACCTCGCGCAATGGCGATCGCATGCTCGTCATCCCGTGCCAGGTGGTCTGTGACACCGCTTTCGCTTGAGTGCATCAGCCCGCCGCCAAGTGTTTCCTCATCAACGTCTTCTCCGGTCGCGGCCTTCACAAGTGGTGGTCCGGCAAGAAATATGCGTCCCTGTTCGCGAACAATGATGTTTTCGTCTGCCATGGCGGGAACGTAGGCGCCACCTGCGACGGAGATACCATGGACAATGGCGATTTGAGGAATTCCGAGCGCGGACATCTGGGCCTGTAGGATATGCGTGATATCCTAAACCGGAAAAAGAGAAGGCAGAGGACATACCATGTTATAGAATATGCGACCGAAATGTTCCCTATCAGGAAACACCTACGCACATGCGCTATCAATCAGTACTGGGAGATGGGGGTGAAGTGCGTGTGCATACGTTTGCTTGATGCGGTAAAGCAGCGCCTCCGGACTCGACTAGAGGACATGGCAAGCAACTGAGGGGAGAACGGGGATCATGGGACGATGAATCACGCACCAACGTAAACACATGGTAAACCATGTTCCCTCGCGATCTCCTGAGCACGCAAGTGCTTCTTCACCTACCCGCCAAAAAAATTGTATGGGAGGCAAAAGTCCGTGCGGAGTGGAGGTTGAACCGACTCACGGTTAGAGGGTAATACGATCCACCTTTAACTGTTGGGTCATTAACTACGACAACACACTCACGGCCGGATATCCGCCCTATCCCCGTGATAATGCCCGCACCAGGCAAAGATTCTCCGGGGTATACGTCGTGTGCAGCTAGCGGAGACAGTTCAAGGAAGGGCGAGTGCGGATCTAGGAGTAGCGCCAGCCTAAGCAAGATGGCCGAGTCGGAGCAGTACGTATGTGCAGGTGTGCGTGCTGCGTCGTTAGCGAGATTTCAGGGTCGGAGAATACTGTACTGTACCTCTCACGCGGCAACTTCTTCCCTTTGCTACGCATCCGTTCTGCAGCCTTGGCACCGCCGCCTTCGCG
>Ga0137362_10000787_pt1 | contig 18059 bp, 10 predicted proteins | sample MadtaG_2_FD_104801 | JGI IMG/M metagenome (GOLD analysis project Ga0137362, IMG submission 104801) | Vadose zone soil microbial communities from Angelo Coast Range Reserve, California, USA - Mad1_100_16 metaG | ecosystem: Environmental > Terrestrial > Soil > Vadose zone | place: USA: California... | reverse complement strand
GACGCCGCGAAAGTGAAAGAAATCGCGAATCGGCTGGTTGCGTACTTGGACGAAGTAGCCGGACAGGCCGGAGATCGCGCGGCGGGAGAGGTTCCCCAAAGAGTAAATCTTGCCGCCGTCAGCCCGGGAGAAAGCTCATGAGTGCTGCCCGGCGCCCACATATTGAATTCCTCAGGTCTCCCGAAGAGGTTGCCCCGTTGGGCGAAGCGTGGAACGAGATTGCTCTCAGTAATTCTCAGGATATCCAGCAACTCGATTTAACATCGAGTTTCGAGTGGGCCATGTCTCTATGGGAGAGCCATCTTCAGAACCAGAAGCAGGCTGTTCTCGTCCTTCGCGAGGGCGAAGCTGTCATCGGAGTGTTTCCCCTACACGCCAACCGCCGCAGCATTCGCGGGGTCCCCTGCCGCAGCTTCCAGCCGATCTCCGAACTTTACTCGGGCCGGACCGGTTTCCTTTTTCGTGAGCTTCGCGCCGAGTCTTTGCTGGCCATGCTGGACTTCCTGCGGGGCAAATTAGGTGCCTGGGACACATTCAGCGCGACAGTCGTTCAAGGCGGTGTGCACGAAACCATCCTTCTTGAGGCCGCACGCCAGCGGAATTGGCGCAACGTGGTGCTCGAACGCGTCTCGTCTCCCTACATCCCTTTTCTGGAAACCTGGGAGAATCATTTCGCTGCTCTGCCTAAGAAGCTCCGCTCCACCATGCGCAACGGGGAAAAGCGCCTTCGCGAGCGGGGTGAGCTGGCCTATCGGGAGTTTGTCTCTCCGGACGAAATGGGTGACTTCAACTCAGCAGTCAGATCCATTGAAAATGACTCCTGGAAGGCTACGAGAGGCACTTCGATCGCCTCGAACCTCGTCCACGAAGCCTTCCATTCTGCTTTTACGCTTAAGGCCGCGCAGAAGGGCTGGTTCAGCGGTCATGTGCTTTTTCTTGACCGGAAACCCGTCGCCTACATCATGGGTTTGCTGCACAAGGGCGTATTCCTCGACCTTAAGGAAAGCTACTGTTCGCAGTTCCGTGAAATGTCTCCTGGACATGTCCTGAAGTCCTTTGCGTTCGCGCGGCTCTACCAAAGACAAACGCGCTGGTACGATTTCATGGGGAAGTGCGAAGAGTACAAAATGAAGTGGACCGACAAGACTTACACGCGAATCACTTATCTGATATTCAGCAACACACTTCGCGGAAGGTTGGCGCGCCTCCTCGGGAGCGGCTGGCGGGCGGCCTCGGCCTTTTCGGCCGCATCGGAGACGAATACGTCAGAGTCGGTGCAGATGGCTTTGCGCTAGAGCGAAGACAGCGATCCGAAGAAAGAGAACCCCGAGTCATGTGCGGAATATACGGAGTAATGGATCTTGATCAACGGACCGCGCCCCTGGCATCGCTTCTTGTACGGATGGGGAGTGTGATTGAGCACCGAGGTCCGGACGACACCGGTCAATACTTAGGACGCGGGGTCGGGCTCGGAATGCGGAGACTGAGTATCATCGACGTGGCAGGTGGCCACCAGCCCATTGCCAATGAAGATGAAACCATCTGGCTGGTAATGAATGGCGAAATCTACAATTTCCACGAGCTGCGCGCAAATCTGGAAAGAAAAGGCCACCGTTTTCGAACCCATACAGATGCGGAAATCATTGTGCACTTGTATGAGGACGAGGGTCTCGATTTCCTGAAGTTCTTACGAGGAATGTTTGGACTCGGGCTGTGGGACGCGAAGCTGGAGCGCCTCGTTCTGGCGAGAGACCGTATTGGTGAAAAGCCCCTCTACGTCAGGCAGGAACCCCACCGATTGCTCTTCGCCTCGGAATTGAAGTCCATTCTCCAGGTAGAGGACGTGCCGAGGCGCCTGAATTTGAAAGCGTTGCACGAATACCTGGCGCTCGGATATGTGCCTGCCCCGCTTTCCCTCCTCGAAGGGATAACGAAACTTCTACCTGGGCATTCCCTCGTCGTCGAAAAAGGACATGTTGCCACGCACAAGTATTGGGATGTCCCTTTTGGTCAAGTTGAAGAGCGCCGGGAAGAGGAATGGATCGAGCGAATCAGGGAAAAACTCCTTGAGACCGTCAAAGCGCAGTTGGTGAGCGATGTCCCCCTGGGCGCATTTTTGAGCGGCGGGATTGATTCCAGCACGATCGTCGCGGCAATGGCGCGGCTAACGGGGCGCGCGGTGAAAACCTACTCGATCGGGTACGGCGGCGATCAGGATTATTACAATGAGTTGCCGTATGCAAAGATTGTTGCCAAGGCTTTTGCCACAGACCACCATGAAATTATTGTTCGTCCGGATGTCAGCGATTTGCTGCCCAAACTCATCTGGCACCTCGACGAACCGATCGCAGATTCCGCCTGTCTTACAACCTTTCTCGTTTCGCGTCTCGCACGTGAAAGTGTGACCGTGATCCTATCGGGGGTTGGAGGTGACGAGCTCTTCGGCGGCTACCGGCGATACCTGGGGGATAGTGTGCAGCGCTGGTACAGGATTCTTCCAGGAGCAATTCGGCGAAAACTACTTCCGGCACTGATCCGCCGGATCCCCCAAGACCGGTCTTCGGCCTGGAAGGATTATGCGCGTTACGCTGCCGCGTTCACTAAAACGGCAGACGCTGATCCGGCCGCCCGCTACATGAGCTATGTAACCCTGCTCTCGCCCCAAACGCAAGCGGGCTTGCTGACGGACAATGCAAGGAACGGAGCAAGTGCCACGGAAGTCGCAGCAGAGGCTCTGCGCCGGTATTTCTCTGGGCGTACCGACCCGGACGCTTTGAACCGCACGCTCTACGTCGACCTGAAAACTTCGCTCCCCGATGACCTGCTGGCGTTGACCGACCGAATGAGTATGGCGGCTTCCGTGGAATGCCGGGCGCCGCTTGTAGACTATGAACTGGTAGAGCTAGCCAGCCGAATGCCGTCTCACTTGAAAGTGCGCGGCATTTCGATGAAGTACCTTCTGAAAAAGGCAGTCGCACCCTGGTTGCCGAAGGAAGTCATCACGAGGAAAAAGCGCGGCTTCGGAGCTCCGGTAGGTAGTTGGCTGAGGCAGGACCTTCAGGGGCTGGTGCGCGAACTTCTTTCGGAAGAACAGGTGCGGCGACGCGGTCTGTTTCAGTGGCCTGCGATCGAGCGATTGATCAAAGCACATGAGGAGCAGCGCAGCGATCACACGGATCATATTTTTGCTCTGATCGCGCTTGAATTCTGGTGCCGCGCTTACCTCGATGGTGCCGAGTCCGCCAGGACCCGCTTTGAGAAGCCATCAAGAATCTGATTTAATGCCGCTCCGCTGTTGGAGATTGTGCGTCGCTGGAAGGTGTAGGCGGAGCAATGGGTTGGGTGGATACAATGAGTTCGTCATACCACGTGTACGCCACCGGATGATCAATGCCCACACTTTTCCCCGTCATGTAGGTAAGTAATGTCACCGTATCGAAGCCCTCGCTTGGCCGATCCGCGCTTAGAATGAAATTGGGCATCTGAATCCACTGCTTGTAAAGCTTCCCATCCAAAGCCACCCAGGCATTCACTGTTGAGTCCGGTTTTCCCCAGTGCCCGATCGAAATCTGGTAGTAAAACGTCATCCACTCCCCCACCGGATAATAGAAGCAGTCCTTGGAATTGTACTTGCCGTACCAACAATTATAATCACCCTGCTCGAGCTTGGTTGGCGGCTGGCCATTGTTTGAAAACAACGAACGCGAACCGCATTCCGTATACATGGTTGGAAATCCGGCGTTGTAATACTGAACAGTGGTCAGCTCAAGCGCGCCGCAGGTCGCCGACTGGTTGTGGATGATCATCTGTTTCCAGTTCGTGTCCCCCCAGTTGTTCTTGAGCATCTCTTTCGAGAAACGCTGCCGAAACTGCACGTAGAATGTTGTCTCTTCGCGGAACTCCTTTCCCATCTCCTGCTTCCAGTAGCCCGATGCATTCGCCGCGGAGTGTGAGGGCACCTCAAAGCGCAACGACGCGCTCCCAGAAGCCTTGATTCTTGTGTCCATTGTCCCGCGGATGGCACCGTCCCACGCCGGATAGAGCCCGGAACGAGGATATCTAGCCGCTGCAAATTCATCGGAGCTGTCAAACCCCTGGCAGACCAGCCCGCCCTGCGCACGGCATCGCGCTTCGAAACCCTGGAGTTCTTGGGGTATGGCGGAGTCCCCAGGCTGGCTCGGATGCGTGGTCGTTCCCAGCCGAAAAGCTGCTGCACCCTCGAATGCTGGGTCGCTAACCTTCCTTGCCTCCGTTGCTCTTTGGAAAAAGAGGACTGGGAACACCAAAAACGCGAGCAACGCCATGCAAGCCATCGCAACCGCGTAATTCGTCCTCGGCTTTTCCAGTGCAGAAACCATTATCTGAATTATTGCGCAAGCCGCGAAACGGCGCAACAAACCACCCTGCCCGGGGACGTGCAAGAAATAAGCTTGCCTGAAAATATCCCCGTGGTGAAGCTACTAAAGCAAACTGCTTTGTGTCTGGACGACCATGATCAACATGTGCGAACACGTTCAAGCTCGAAGGCGCGGCAATCACTCATACGTCTCGCCTTCTTCTGATGAACCGGCTGACCCTCGGCCATCACCATGCTGCCTGCTGCCGTGACGAACTCCGGAGGTCGGCACATCGGATTGAAACCCGGACAGCGTCAAGGGCATAATCCAAAGGCAATCTGCAACCTTAGTTGGAAACTCCAGAGATCGCGAGTGTTTTGCCTCGATCGAGTTCTTTACGATGAACGCGGACGAACCAAGAAACCAACGGTCTGCAGCCGATCAAGAGCCGGTTGATCAAACACCGTATCGGATCGGGGTAGGCAACTGGAGCGCCTTCCATCTCGATCTCGGTGTGATTTATTCCGCTGCAGAACGCTGGCGCTCAATGCTGCAAGGCGTGGCTCGACCGTGGCTTTGTTGGAACGTGGACCCGGAATGGTGCCTTGTACAACAACGGTTGGTCTCTGCATTCGGCTGGACACCGGTTATCGGAGGCGACCCGAGAGCTCCCAAGCCCGTGCTTCTCTCGAATGCAATTCTCATCGACTTCAATGCCAATTTCCAGTTGCCCACCATTTATATGCATTTCCCGCTCGAATTTGCTTTCTTGTTTGTGGACAGATTGGCTTTTTGGCATTCCGATCTTCTCGTCCGCGCAGAAAAGCTGCGCACTATCGCGGAAATGTTTGCTGGGCTTGGGGATGGATCGATGGCCGCCGTGGAGCCCCGGCGGACGCTTCTCCAGACCCTTAAGACGAAGGGGCGTCGTTACTGGGAGCTCATCGGTTGCACCACGAAAGGGGCGAGTCGGTCGCAATTCGAACATGGTTGCGGTTGGTGGATGAATTTTGCCGCTCACCCGAATTGTCCCGACGCACGGGAGCGACAGCGCCGGCAGCGCTACTACTGGGATCACGGGGTGGGAATCCATTATTGGGCGAAAAACTATGGGGGTAACGTACTCACGATTCGAGAGAGTGAAGTGGCGGAAGGCCATTGCACGAGAATCGGAAACAAGAATTACCAGCGCATGGCCCCAGACGACGCCACGCGGCTGCTCCCGAAGGAATTGAGCGTCAACTTCGATCTTTTGCAGGTTTGCCGGGCTCTTGACCTGGAAGACTTCCTCCACCAGTAACCATTCAAGAGCAAGGCGCGCTTTTCACAGGACGATGAAAACAGGGCAAGTCTTCCTGCGCATCCCAGGTTAGAACGACAATCGCTCCATGTGGTTTCCTAAACTCGGCTTTGTCGTTTTCTGCCTTCGTCGTTCGGCGATGCGCTTCTCTCAGAGGTTTAATTGTTGGGGGCGGCGACGGGCTGGGTGGAGACGATGAGTTCGTCGTACCAAGTATAGGCCGTGGGTCCGGCAGAAACACTGGGGTTCCGGTTCGTCATGTAATCCAGAAGAGTAACCGTGTTGTAGGCGGGAAGCCCTGCGTCTTGATTCAGCGTGTGGTTCTGCATGTTGATCCATTCTTTGTATGGCTGGCCACCGACGGCGACCCAGGCCTGGATCGAGCTATTGGGCTGTCCCCAGCTCCCGATATGCACCTTGTAGCAGAAGGTGACCCAGGTATTCGACGGGTACATGAAGCAACCGCTCGGTGTCGGGTTCTGATAGTGGCAGTTGTATCCGCTCGTTGACGTATCGCCCTGCTCGAGCAGAAAGTCGCCGTTTCCCAGGTCCTGAATCAGGCTGTCCGCCCCGCATTGGCTATACATCTGCGGGAATCCATTGTTGTCCCCATTGACGGTGGTTAGCTCGATGTTGCCGCAGGTCGATTGGTCGCTGGAGAAAATCTCCTGCTTCCACCAGGTCGGCCCTCCGCCCGTGGAGACCCACTTGTTCGTGAGAAACTCGGGCGAAAAGCGCTGGCGGAACTGCACGTAGAACGTGCTGTTCTGGCCGAAGGTCTGACCGATGAGCTGTCGCCAGTAGCCCGAGCCGTTGGAGCCGGCATTGGAGGGAACGGTGAACCTCAATGAACCACCGCCGGAAGCAGTCACCGTCGTGTCCATGGTTCCCTGCAGCACATTGTTGTCGTCACCGTACAACCCGGAGTTGGGCCACGTCGCCATGGTGAATGCGGTCGGACTATCGAATCCCTGACAAATCAGAACACCCGCCTGTGCGCAGCGCGTCTGGAAGTCCAGCAACGCGCTGGGAGTCGAAGTGGAATTGGAAACGACGACAGGCACGCCGACGGCATTGCCGACGTTGCCAGCCGCGTCGCGAGCCGAAGCCCCGAGAATGTGGGCCCCGTTTGCAGTCGTTGTCGAGTCCCAACTGATCTGAAACGGGCTCGCCGTCACCGCCGATCCCAGGTTTGTGCCATCTAGGGTGAACTGCAAGCTGGTCACCCCCACGTTGTCGGAGGCATTGGCCGCGACCGTGGCCGTACCCGAAACCGTCACGTTCGCTGCCGGCGCGGTGAGCGAGACGGTCGGCGGCGTGCTGTCCGTCGTACTATTGGTCGAAAACACGGCATCGCCACTGAGGGACTCCACGCCACTGGAATTCTTGGAGTGCACCCGGTAGTGATACACAGTGCCCGCGGTTAGGCCGCTCAGCGCCTGAGAATGGCTGGTGACCAGCGAGGAATTCAGCGTGGTCAAGCTGCCATAGGCGGTCGTCGTTCCGTACTCCACCTGCGTCGTGGAGGCCACGTCCGTCGTCCAGGAAACCACCGCAGCCGTCGTGGTGATCGAGTTCACGCTGGTCCCGGAAATTACCGGCCCGCTCCCGCCTCCGCTGGAGGCCGTCATGCGCAGAACCCAGGCGTTCTGCTGCCAGTTGTTCACCAGAGCGAAAACACCCAGTGCCGGGAAGTATCTCCAACGGTTGAAGGTCCCCGTGGGACTCTGGCTGCCCGGGCCTCCGGAGAAGGACTGCGTCGTGCAAGTCTTGGCGTTGGAGTCGAATACGATGACCGACCCACCGCCAATCCAGGCGATCACCTTCTTTTGCACCGGATCATAGGTCAAGCCTGAATAGTCGGTCCCCGCCAAGGTCGCGCAGCCGGAGGTCTGCGACGTGATGTCGTTCAAAGTGGGAGTCGCAGCGGTCATACTGGCCTGTTCTACCGTGCCGTCACCAAAGCAGGTGAACAACCGTGCGTCGTAGTCCACCGCGCAGTTCTGGTGGTAGCCCAAATTCGCCACTGTCGAAAGGTGGGTCTGCGTGTTGGTTTGCACTTTGTAGGTCCACAGATCATAGTCGTCCGTGTACCACACGCTGTCCGTCACCGGGTCGTAGTCGGAGAAGCTGATGTAGTTGCAGCAATTCGCCGTCACTTGCGCCCCGCTCAAGGGGTCTTTCCTGGCCCACGTCGGCCCTGCCAAACTCAGCAGCCAGGTCGATACGATTCCCGCGGAACCGCAGGGGTACGGCGCGCCACCGTGCATGTACACCTGATCCGTCGAGGGAATGTAGCTGAGGCCTCCGTAGGTGTGCCGCGAGTTCGGGTTGCCGGAGGGATCGACATCCGTGCAGGCTTCATTCGGTGGATCCGCATTCGTCAGCCTCAGCATTTGCAGGCTGTTCAGGTCCAGGGCATACACTTCGTTGCCGGAATAGTTTCCGTGACCTCCCCCGAGGAAGACCAAACGATTCCGCTTTGTGTCCGCCACGCCGCTGTTCCAGGCGTCTACCACATACTGGCAACTCCCGGACTGCCCCGACGGGCACAGCGGCGCATAGGTGGTATTCGGGATCTGGTACCAGCCCAGTGTGCTCGGGAGGCCTCCGCCGCTAGAACCGGCCAGCGTGGTAGCCGAAGCTCCCGCGGATGGCGCGGAAGTGTTTCCCGCCGCGTCAAAAGCAGCGACCGTGTAAGTGTAGCTGGTCGAAGCGGTCAGCCCTAAATCGGAATATGAAGCAGTCGTGCTCGTGCCTATCTTGGTTCCGCCGCGATTAACGTTGTAGCCCGTCACGCCGACATTATCCGTCGAAGCGGTCCAGGACAGGTTGATCTGCGAAGAGGAAGCCGCCGTCGCCGTCAGGCCCGTCGGCACTGTCGGCGGCGTCGTGTCGGCCGTCGCGTTGTTCACCGTCACCGTAACGTTTGCGCTGGTCGCGGAATTATTTGATGTGTCCTTGGCAATCGCGCGCAGAGTATGCGACCCGTTGCTCGCTGTCGTTGTGTTCCAGGAGAACGTGTACGGTGTGGCCGTGTCCAGGCTGCCGAGGTTGGCCCCGTCAAGTTGGAACTGTACGCTCGCCACGGCGACATTGTCCGTCGCATTCGCCGACACTGTAACCGTTCCCGACACGGTCGCTGCGTTAGCCGGTGCCGTCACCGATACGGCCGGCGGCGTCGTGTCTGACGCTGCGTTCGCTGTCAGTGTCGCTGCCGCGCTGGTAACCGTTCCCGCTGTGTTGCTTACCACCACAACGAATGTCGACCCGCTGTCCGCCGTGGTTGTCGCTGGCGTCGTATAACTCGCTGCCGTCGCTCCCGCAATGTTGACCAAGTTCTTCTGCCACTGGTAGGCGAGCGGTGCCGTGCCGCTGGCCACCACCGTAAAGGTGGCTGTCTGTCCTGCCGTCACTGTCTGGTTCGTGGGTTGCGTGGTGATCCCCGGCGCACCCGGCTGAGTTGTTCCTGCATTGTTGGGGCTCACTAATCCGGCGCAGCCCGCCAGGCTCAGGCTTGCAGTCGCAATCAATAAGAGAGCTCGCAAGGGTGAGAATCGGCTACTGACATTCGTCGCGAGGCAAGTTACAATCGGCATTATTCTTTCCCCCAGATTTCGGCAGCCTCTGCGCAGTCCGTGCAAAAGGCTCGTAGACACGTTCTCCCACGCATCGTCTAGGCTACTGAGTTTCCAATGTAGGGCGTAACTGGACGCAAGACGCAAAAGAGGGCAGTGTTGCGGGAGGGGTCGTTCCTGTCCTATAGGGCAGTCTTTCGATGTTCCAGGAATCTAGCTCAGGTAAAAAACTGAAACATAAGGGTTTATGTAAGAGTGGCTATCCAAGGTGAATCGCTTCTCCCGCAAGCTGCGGAGCGCTAATCGGCGGGGAATGCCGACTTACTGGCTGGGCGATTTGGGCTGCCTTCCCTGCTTGGAGATGCGAGCGGGGCCCGAGGCGACAAACCCGCGTCTCTAATCTTGTAAATCAGAGCACGATAGCTGATCTTCAAGGCCTGCGCCGTTTTCCGCCGGTTCCACTGGTTGGCGCGTAGAGCGTCCACAATGACGCTGCGCTCCATCGCGCGGACCGCTTCCTTCGCTCTGCGTTTAAGCGGAATTACTACATTATTCCCAGAATCTTCGCTAGAAGAAACGGAAGACGTCTTCTGACCATTCTCGGGCACGATCATGGCTTCCCAGCCAATCAACACATAGCGGGCGATTCCATTCGAAAGCTCGCGCACATTGCCCGGCCAATCCAGATTCTGCAGATATCCCATTATTTCAGACCCCAACGGCTCGCATTCTTTGCCAAATTGCTTCATATGTTCTCGACGGAAGTACTCTGCAAGAACCGGGATATCCTCCCTGCGTTCCCGTAGCCGAGGCAAATTCAATTGAACAACGTTGATTCGATAAAACAAATCCGTGCGAAATCTCCCGGATTCGGTTTGCTTCGCCACATCCCTTTGCGTTGCGCAGACCAGGCGGGTATTGACTGCTCTCTCCTCAGTGTCGCCGATTCGGCAAAAACTGCCGTCCTGAAGGAACTGCAGAAGTTTGCTCTGTAATCCAAAGTCCAGTTCTGCAATTTCGTCAAGAAAGAGTGTGCCATTCTGCGCTAGTTCAACTCGTCCGGGCTTCGAGACATGCGCACCCGTGAACGCACCCTTCACATACCCGAATAACTCGCTCTCAAGCAGCGTGCCGGGAATGGCTGCGCAATTGACTTTTACGAATTTCCCGGAACGAAATCCGGAATTCGCGTGAATCCACCGGGCCAGCAATTCTTTCCCAGTACCGCCGTCTCCTTGAATCAATACCGGCAAGTTTGCGGCAGCGACCTTTTGCACTTTCCTGCGGACGAGGCTCATGACCTCTGATCGGCCAAAGATCACTTCTTCCGGAGGGAGCGCTACGGCCGGACCTGCATCTCTGCCTTGCGTCGCGTCGTTGGGCGTCGTCGCCAAGAGCTCCTTACCCCCTCCAGTAATGGCCAATCGTGGTGCACACCGATAGCCAAATTTGTGACCCATACCTTGCCAATTTCTTGGCAAATAAAGACTTACGTTCTCGAATTAAGGTCGTTTTTTCATGCGAATATCCGACACCGCTCTCCCTCCGCCCGGGCATTGTGTAACCGTTCTCCAGACTCGCAACGGGCATTTCCATGCGGAAAAAACTTTCTCAAATAAGAAAGCCCTTTGCCTCGTCCGCAGATCTGACATCACCGCAGCAGTCATTCCTGCCAATGTCTTGGCAAGCCGCTGGTTTCATCAATCCCGGTTAGCCTCACAAAGATGCGAAGGTGCAAATGCGGTCACGAGACCGAGTTCAGCCAATTTCCGATCTGGCGTATTTCTATTGTGTGCCCTGACAAGAAGGCTGCATCCTGGATATCCGGACGCGTTCGGCTCAATCGGAATGTTAGGATGTAGGGGTGGGTGACTCCCAAATTAGAAAGGCGATTATTTTTCTCGCCCTTGTATTGAAACCACGTGGGGTGACTCTGCAGTGTCCGACCAAGTGACGCAACCAATCACCAGCCACGCTCCTGGCGTTGCCAACTTTCGCTGGAGAAGCAGTTTGCGGCTCTTGATCGTCAATTGCCTCGCTCTGTGGTCCATCGTTGCGTCAGGCTGTTCGAATTCCGCCCCAAATCAGGTTCCGCCGCCCACGATCAGCGTCAGCGTTTCGCCAAACTCTATCTCGGTTCAAATCGGTCAGGCGCAGAGTTTCACGGCTACGATCGCGAACGATTCTCAAAATAAGGGCGTTACCTGGAGCCTGAGCTGCAACGGTACCGTTTCATGCGGCGCTCTGACGCCCAACTCCACGGCAAATCCCGTGACCTACACGGCGCCCTCCAGCGCACCCGGGTCCACTGTAACGTTGACGGCCACCTCAAACACCGACAGCACCAAATCCGGCAGCGCCACGATCACGGTAACGACTACCGCCCCCAGCTCCGTCAGCGTACTCACCTGGCACAATGACATCCGGCGCTCCGGCGTCAACTCTCAAGAGACCATCCTCACGACGCTCAATGTCAGAACAGCCACCTTTGGCAAGCGCTTCTCTTGCTCCGTGGACGCCGACGTGTACGCCCAGCCTCTCTACGTTCCCGGCGTCAGCATCACCGGCAACGGCACACACAACGTGGTTTTCGTCGCCACCGAAAAGAACAGTCTTTACGCACTAGACGCCGATGCCAGTCCCTGCTCGGTGCTCTGGCAAAAGTCGCTCATGAATTCTGGCGAAACTTTTGTCAGTGATGCCGACGTGGTTTGTTCCCAAGCCATTTCGCCCAACATCGGAATCACCGGCACTCCGGTTATTGATGCCGCCTCCCAAACCCTCTACGTCGTGAGTACTTCCAAGAGTTCGACAGCTTTTATTCAACGAATCCATGCCGTGAGCCTGGCAGATGGAACGGAGAAACTCGGGGGGCCAACTCTTATTCAGGCGTCAGTCTCCGGCACGGGCGCGGCTAGTTCCGGTGGAACTGTTTCGTTCGACCCCAAATGGCATCTGCAGCGTCCCGGCCTGCTTCTGCTGGGAGGCACGGTCTATGTGGCCTGGGCCTCGTATTGCGACAACGATCCCTACCACGGCTGGGTGCTAAGTTTCAGCGCAGGCAGCGGGACGCTTCAAAAGGTATCCACCCTTAACGACACGCCGAATGGCACTCGAGGTGGGATTTGGATGTCCGGCGCCGGCCCCGCCTCGGACGGAACCAACATTTTCCTCATCACCGGCAACGGCACCTTCGACGCCAACGCCAGCGGGTCCGATTTCGGCGACAGTTTCCTGAAGCTTTCCTCCAGTCTGTCTGTTGGCGATTGGTTCACACCCTCCAACGAGGGTTCGCTCGAAAGCAATGACCTGGACGTTGGCGGTGGTGGTGCGGTCCTTCTGATTGACAATCCGGGTGGCTCCCTTCCTCACCTGCTGATCGGTGGCGGTAAAGAGGGAAAGCTGTACCTGTTGAACCGCGACAGTCTGGGCCATTTCGCTAGCAATGACTCGCAGGTCGTCCAGAGCTTTTCCCTCAGCTCGAACGGCATCTACGCCACCCCCGTATTCTGGCAGGGCACTCTCTACATCGCGGCCGCTGACTCGCATCTAGCTGCTTTTGCCTTTAATACAACTGGTCAATTCAATCCCAATCCCACCTCCCAGTCCTCGGCGATTTTCGGGTTTCCTGGAGCGACTCCCTCAGTTTCTTCCAATGGCACGACGAGCGGCATCGTTTGGGCCATTGAACGGTCCGCTGCCGGTGCCGCCGTTCTCCACGCTTATGATGCAACAAATCTCGCGAACGAGCTCTGGAACAGTTCGATGGCTGCGGGCAGCCGGGACCAAGCAGGCGGCGCCGTCAAATTCACTGTGCCCACGGTCGTGAATGGAAAGGTTTACGTCGGGACGCACCTTGAATTGGACGTCTTTGGCTTGCTACCGTAGGCGGCGAAGTGCAGTCAGAATTTCTGGCAACCAGTCAGCTGTCAGACCCTAGCCGCCTCCCCGCGAATGATGTCGTAGCGTTCAATTACGGCGGCCACGCCCATCCGGGCGGTGCCATCCTCCGAGCGGCGTTCCACGCGCACCACCCTGCCATGCGCGCGGACAAACACTTCAGAGCCATGGGTGATTTCCGCCGGCAAGGTCATGGTAATGTCTACCTCTGAGCCCGCTTCCAGATCCTGCTCAATTACAAAATACAGTCCGCGCGTCGAGACGTCCCGCGTCTTGCCTTCCTGAGAATCAAGCTCTCGTTCGGTGGGTATTCGAATGATGACCGGTAGAGACAAATCGTAGCGGCGAGCCGTGCGGCGTTCCGTCATTCCTTCCATCCTCCAATGTTCGCGGCGGCCAATCTGACTCAGTCCGCGCCCCCGTGGTCTGGCCCCGCGAAAACCCCGTAAACCTTGTTACTTTCTACTCTTCGAATATTCGTTTCTTGAGATTCCGAGTTGGAGTCGGCCCGGCCCGCAATTCCAGTGGCCCTATGTTGAGCGACGATCCTCTTGCCACCGGCGTGACGCGCTACGATGAGACAATACCACGAGTCTCATCCACCCACGTCGGCTTGCCCCCAATCATCTTGGCCTTCCCGGCAGCCTGAAACAATTGCTGCGCAAAGAAGAAAATGCGTTTCCCCAGCAAAGCGACAACTCAGGATGCAATGAACCATTCGACGCCCTGCGACGCAACATAGATCGAACCCTTTCGCGGGTGCCCAGGCTGAAAAGCAAAAGGACTCGCAATCCTATTCGCTGCGGCCGCCCACTACCGGCGCAGGCTCCGCGACGTTTGCCGTCACCGCCGAGCGCCGCGTGCGCGGGGTATCCAAGTTGAACTGCCGCATTTTGTAGAGCAGCGCTTTGTAACTGATCCCGAGCATTTTCGCTGCATCCTTGCGGCACCAGCGTGTTTTCTCCAGCGCGTCCGCGATGGCTTCCATTTCCGCTTCGTCTTTCAATCCACGGACAAGGGCCTTGAGGCCCTGTTCGCGCGGCGCAGGCGGCTCTTCGCGTGGCGACGTGCGCTGCCGCGCCGACGACATTTCGATCAATTCGCGCAAGCTCCCCTCGTCGTCCTCGAGGATCACGTACCGCTTCACGAAGTTTTCCAGTTCGCGCAAATTCCCGGGCCAGGGATAATTAACCGCCGCATCCAGCAGATGCTTCGAAGGCCCCTGGGGAGATTTCCCAAACTTCTCGCTGTATTTTTCCAGGAAATGGCGGAAGAGCAGGGGAATTTCCGCCGTTCGCTCGCGCAGCGGAGGCACCAGGATGGAAAGTACATTCAGCCGGTAATAAAGATCCTCGCGGAACCGTCCCGATTTCATGGCCTCCTGCACGTTTACGTTCGTCGCTGCAAGCACCCGAACGTCCGTATCTACCATGTGCCGCCCGCCGAGCCGCGAGTATTGATGATCCTGGAGGACATGCAGCAATTTCGCTTGAAGATGCGTGCTCATCTCCGCAATCTCATCGAGGAAGATGGTTCCTTTATTCGCCATTTCGAATTTACCGGGCTTGCTTCGCACTGCGCCTGTGAAAGCACCCTGCTCGAAACCGAACAATTCTGATTCCAGCAATTCGCCTGGCAATGCCGCGCAATTCACTTTCACGAACGGCTGGTTGCGCCGCTTCGAGCGCAGATGAATCATCCGCGCCACAACTTCCTTGCCGACTCCGCTCTCGCCGCAAACGAAAACCGGCACGTCTACTGGCGCGATCTGCAGGATTTGCTGCCGGATTCGCACCATTTGCGGGCTGGCCGCCAGGAAACTCAAATCTTCGGTCACCTGGTCGCAATAATCGCGCAGCGCTTGATTCTCCGAGGCGAGCTCTTTCTTTTGCCGCGACTTAAGCATGGCCGCGTCTAACTCGCTTTTCTCGAAAGGCTTGGTGAGGTAATCGTGCGCTCCGATGCGAATGGCCTCGACAACTGTGCCAACCTCGTTCGAACAGGAAAGCATGATGACGTTGAGCGTGCGATCGACTTGCAGCAATTCTTTGAGAGTCTCAATCCCGTTCATTTGTGGCATAAGAACGTCCAGGATGATGAAGTCTGGTCTCTGGCCACCGCTCACTTTCTCAACCGCCTCTTTCCCCGAACTGACGGCCTCGACTTCAAATCCGTCGACTTCGAGAAGCGTCTGCAGATACTTTCGAATGCTTGGCTCGTCGTCCACCACCAAGATCTTTTCTTTAACCGCCATCGAATTTCCCTTTCCCTTACCCGAGAATGCGCACCCTAGCTCTGGTCCATCGGCAACAAAAATGTGAACTTGCTTCCCGCATGCGGCTCGCTTTCCACCCAGATCTTTCCCCGATGCGCTTGAATAAGCCGCTTCGCAATCGCCAGTCCCAAACCCATCCCGGAAGTATTGCGATCCACGCGCACGAAATCCTCAAAAATTTCCTGATGATGCTCTGCCGCGATCCCCGGCCCCGAGTCCGTGACACATACTTCCGCGCTGTTGGGGCGTGGAAGCCTGAATCGCCGTCGCTCTTCCGCTGGTGAGACCGCGGCCACCCGGCGTTCCCAGAAGTGCGGCGCAGCCCGCAGCGTCACAACACCGCCTCCCGGTGTGTGTTTTAGGGAATTATCAAGAAGATTCGCGGCCGCCTGCTGCACCTTCTGATAATCAAATCGGAACGTTGGAATTGACGGATCGATGCTCGCGTCCAGCCTCACCCCTTTGCGTTGAAACGCCTCCGACCACCGTTTTGCTAGTTCGTCTAGGCAGTCGCGGAGATCGTTTTCGCGCAACTGCAAAACGAGTTTGCCGCTCTCCAGCGCAGAATAATTCAAGAACATCGACACGAGCCGCACTAGTCTCTCGCAGCTGTCCTTCGATTCCTCCACGATGTCCCGTTGCTTGTCCGTTAAGCGACCCAGCGAACCCGTCAGCAGCAGGTCGTAGTAACCCTTGATTACCGCCAGTGGGGTTTTCAATTCATGCGCCGCCGAAGCCAGAAAAACTGTCTTTTGCCGGTTCACTTCCTGCAACTTCAAATACGCAGCGAGAAGATTTCGATACGTGATCTCTCGTTCCTGCAAAAGTTCTTGCACCGTCAATTGCGTCGCCCCACCCGGCCCGCCGTCCTCTTCGGCTTCCGTTTCCATCTGCACCACCAGCCAGTCCGGATCGGGCATCCACTGGATGCATGCCCGAACTTTCTTCTCTCCTCGAACGACCTCCATTTCCACTTTATGGTCGCCGCTCTCGATCTTGCCGAAGATTTGACCTGGGTCGATTTTCAAAATCTCGCGGAAAAGATTCAGTTGCTTGTATTCACCGAATCCTTGGGATTCCAGACATTGTCTGGCGCGTAAATTGGCGAGGAGCAAGCGGCCGCTGCGATCCGACACCAGGAGTTTCTTGTCCACCGCGTCCATCAAGCAACTTACGAGTGCAAAGGGTAGAACGGAAGGCTTTCCTGGCTCAGAAATCGGGGGCGACGCAACCATTCCAGACATCTGCGGATCCTGCCTCTCGGACCTAGTGGCAAAAGTTTTCCCGTGTAGAATGCCCATGCTCGCAAAGGGGTCTCCCACTGTCAATGGTAAAAGCGTTCCATTTGCACATTTCCGGAAGCGAACTGGCGTCACAATGAATGGTAGTCGCCGAACCGGAAACCGCATATTCACCATTTTTTGTACGTTATTGTAAATACACCACTTATCGAGACGCCCTGTGCTGCTCATGTGGCAGCCAATCTGCACGGAGCCGTACTAGTTCCGCGGTACTAAGAGAGCGATGTGGAAATAGAACTTCTCAAGAAAGGCCAGAGCGTGGATCCTTCCCAGCGGCGCCGATCCCCTCGCCTTCGGCTTCAAATTCCGGTCTTCCTGCGCGGTGTCGATGCCTCGGGATCCGAGTTTATTGAGCTTACGAAGACACTCAATATCTGCGCCACGGGAGCTTGTGTGACCTCCGCACACATTCTTCGGCCCGAGCAAGTCGTTCACCTGACCATACCCGCACCGTCATCCTCCTCCTCCAGCTTAATCCCGAGTGAGACACCTCCAATTACCGCCAAAGTGTTGCGCCAGGATGTTGCGGGAGAAGTCCGCCTCTTCGGTTTGGAATTCCTCAAGCCACTTGAGTAAAGTCTTGCCCTATTTCCAACTGAATTCCTGACCGCTGAGTAGAATTGTTACTGCGGCATTTGATATGCCCCTGATGGGAAAGGCTTGAGCTTCTTCTATGCCTATTCTTTGTAATAAGATAGAAGACAGGCCTGCTTAGCCCCCCTTGCAGCGGAGCGTGTTGGTGGCCAGCTCGATTGGTCTCTGGCTTGCTCCCCATTGGGTGGAGAAAGCATTACGTGCTTCCCCCAAACCCCGCGGGGACAGGCAGAGATCAGGTGTTTACGGGATATGCCCAGCCCCGGCGCTCCTGCGCCTCCGCGTTTGCCGATTGAGGATTCCTATCTCGAGCTGCTCGCCGATACGCTCGAAAGTCTTGAGCTACCCGCGCGTGGACAGTTTCTCCAGCGATACTTCAGGACAATTACCCACCTGGATTTGGGCGAGACCCAGTGTGTTCAGCTGTGGGATGAGATGGTCACTTGCCGGCGCGAGTTAAGCAATAGTTTGGGACGCCAGGTCTCACTAAAGACCGCCCTCATGGACGTGCTGGCCTCCGCTGGTCTGTTCCGCGTGCCCATCGTCATTGAATACGATGAACTGAAAAAACTGCAAGTGAACGCCGTCACCGATCCGCTCACCGGCCTCTACAACCGGCGGCTCTTTGGCGAAGCGTTCGAAAAAGAACTCAATCGCGCCCGCCGCTATGGCCTCCCTCTCGGCCTCGTCATTCTCGACATGCACCGCTTCAAGGAGGTCAACGATAGGCACGGCCATCCTCGCGGTGATGAAGTCTTGCGTGCCGTTGCTGTC
>Ga0137362_10000783_pt1 | contig 18087 bp, 16 predicted proteins | sample MadtaG_2_FD_104801 | JGI IMG/M metagenome (GOLD analysis project Ga0137362, IMG submission 104801) | Vadose zone soil microbial communities from Angelo Coast Range Reserve, California, USA - Mad1_100_16 metaG | ecosystem: Environmental > Terrestrial > Soil > Vadose zone | place: USA: California... | reverse complement strand
GAGCGCATCGGCCTTGTCCGTTTCGGCTCACGCGTTGACCTGTGGCTTCCGCAAGGCTCCGAGCTTCTGGTAAAAGTAGGAGATAACGTAGCTGGCGGCTCAAGCATTCTGGCGCGGTGGCCGCGCCAAACTGCGAATTCTTCCGGCGAAGCCTCGTTCGCCGCTGCGGAAAGGCAATCCTGATCATGTCGGTTCTGGACCAGCAGGAAATTCCGTTCGAAGGGCGCAGACACCGCACCCAAGCCAGGTTGCGCCGAGGAATTTTTCTCCTTCCGGCAGCGATGACCTCGGCTAACTTACTTTGCGGATATTACGCCGTCATTGCCTCCCTCATGGGCACTCCGGATGATTTTAATCACGCTTCTAAAGCCATCGGCATCGCCATTGTTTTCGATTCCCTCGACGGCCGCATCGCTCGCATGACCAATACCAACACCGAATTTGGCGTGCAGTTCGATTCGTTGGCCGATGTGGTCAGCTTCGGCATTGCTCCTGCAGTGCTGGCATATGCCTGGGGAGTGCGCGGCGTTTCCAATGCTTCGCCGGAATGGCTTCCCCAGCTGACCCGCTTTGGATGGCTCTGCTGTCTCGCGTTTCTGATCTGCTGCGCATGGCGTCTGGCGCGATTCAACGTGCAAGGAATGGCTCCGGGGGGCTCGAAATTTTTTGTGGGCATGCCCACTCCGGCTGCTGCCGGTGTGATCGCCTCGATCGTCCACGCGTTCCACGCAGGCGGTCCGTTGGGCGACTGGCGCTGGTCGGTCCCGTGGCTGCTTCTTGCCGTGGGCCTCGCCGGATTGATGACCAGCACTATCCGTTTCTACAGTTTCAAGGATTTGCCGTGGGGGAAAAAACAACCTGGCGTTTTGATTTTGCTGCTCCTGATTTTAGGAGCGGTCGTCTGGCTTTATTCAGAGATCGCATTGTTGCTGCTTGCGTGCACTTATGCTGTGGCCGGCGTCACGCTGCATCTCATCCGTTTTTTGCGGCAGCGCGCAGCTTCGCGCTCCGCTTCGTCCTGATCCGTGGCCACTCCTCTTGAATCGCGCAGAATTGTCATCGCCGGCGCCTCCTCTCTGCTCGGCGCCGAACTGAAAGCGCTCCTTGAGGAAAGCCGTTTCGCCGCGTCAGACTTTCGCCTGGTTGATGAAGAAACCTTCGCCGGGATACTTACCGAAGCAGGCGGAGAAGCCGCGATGATCCAACCCGTCGAAGAAGACAGCTTCAACAAAGCCTGGATTGTATTTTTCACCGGCTCTCCGGCGTTCAGCAAAAGAAATTTCGATCTGGCCAGAAAAAGTGGCGCGCGTATCGTGGATTTGTCCGGTGAATTTGCGGGACACGCTGAAGCCCGGAGATGGTTGCCGAAATTCGAAGTTCCCGCAGGACATCCGTTCAAGAACGACGCATTCAACAAGGATGCGGGCATTTTCGTAGTTCCATCGGCGCCCGCCGAAATCATTGCGCGGCTCGCAATCGCGCTGCGTCAGTGGAACCCCAATTCGCTCACCGCTGTCGCGTTCCAGCCAGTCTCATCCAGCGCCGGAAAGGCTGGCATCGAAGAATTGGAATCACAAACCGGCCAGTCGCTTTCGTTTCAATCGCTCAGCAAACAAGTTTTTGGCGCTCAGGCAGCCTTCACCATGCTTGATCGCTTCGGCCCGGCAAGCCGCCACAATCTGCAATCGTCGCTGGACATTCTGCGCCGTGAAGTGCGCTCGTTCCTGCCCGCGGATACCACAATTCCTGCGGTGCAGTTACTCCACGCCCCGGTGTATTACGGAACCACGGTGACCGCCTGTGCGCACATCGCCGCATTCGCCGACGCCGCTGCGCTTGCCAAAAGCTGCGAATCGTGCGGCTTCAGCATCACAGCGGAAGACGCTGCGCCAGACAACGTCAGCTCCGCCGGAGAAACGTCGCTACAACTGGCGCCGCCGCGATCGGATCCGTCCGGTCCGGGTGCGTGGTGGTTGTGGGCGGCGGCCGACAATCTCCGTTTGCCGGCCGCAAACGCGGTAAAATTGGCGGAGAAACTACTCGAATGAATCGCGCCACCGTAATTTGCTCGTTGCTTGCACTAACCATCCCCGCCGGTTGCGGCTATCACGTCGTTGGCCGCAACGATTCGCTGCCGAAAACAATTCACGTGATTGCCGTTCCCGCCATCGAAAACAAAACCGCCAGCTATCGCATCGAGCAGCGCCTCACCGCAGCGACCATCCACGAATTGTTGTCGCGCACCAACTACAAAGTCGTCTCTGCTCCTGAGAGCGGAGATGCCGTGTTACGCGGCAAAGTGCTCGCCGTGGAAGCCGTGCCGCTGCTTTTCACCAGCCTTCCTGCGACCGCCACCACTTCGGCGACTACGCGCGCCACCACCATGCTGGTCACCATGAAGTGCGAAGTGACGCTGACCGAATCCACTACCGAAAAAATTCTCTATCACAACGACAACTTTGTTTTTCGCAACGAATACGAAATCTCTACCGATGTGAAGAGTTTCTTTGAAGAGCAAGACCCGGCTCTCGATCGCATGGCCCAGGATTTTGCAAAGCGCGTGGTTTCCGCGGTAACGGAGAATTATTAATGCCGCCGGTAAGCCCTGACGAACTGCTCGCGCGCCTCAAAAAAGGCAAGCCCATCCCAGCGATGCTTCTTCTCGGAGAAGAACCCTATTTGCGTGACATCTGTCGCGCCCAGTTGATCGACCACTACGTTCCCGAAGCCGCGCGGACCTGGGCAGTCTCCAGATTTTCCGCCGAGCGCGGCGACATTCAGGCCGCTCTCGACCAGGCGCAAACTCTGCCCATGCTTTCACCGCAGCAAGTTGTTTTTCTCGAAGAAGCGGAAGCGATCGAGGAGTTTGCCGAAAAAAACCGCGACCAAGTGGTGAAACAACTGGAATTATATCTTGCTGATCCCGCGCCCTTCACAGTTTTGGTGATGGAAGCAACGCATCTCGATCAGCGCATGAAACTTTCCAAGTTGCTGGTTGAAAGATCGCTGGTCGTAGAAGTTGGCCTGGGAGCAGACCCCGACCAGCGCAGTGCCGCAGCGGTTTCCCTCGCGAAAACTCTTGCGAAAGATCAGGGCGTCGAGTTTGCTCCGGGGGCCGCTGAGGATTTGGCCGAATGTGTCGCCGCCGACCTGCAACGATTAAAGACCGAAATTGAAAAGCTCAGCACATTTGCCGCCGATCGAAAATTGATCCGTCGCGAAGACGTTACGCTCATGGTGATTTCGGAGCGGGCCGCGACCGTTTGGGAAATGGCGGATATGCTGGCATCGCGTCAGCCGAAACGCGCGCTGGATTTTTTGGATAGGCTCTTGCGCGACGGCGAAGAACCATTGCAAATGCTGGGCGCGATGGCGTGGATGTATCGCAAACTGGTGGAAGCCAGCGAAATAAAAGGCGCCGTGAACGGCTGGCAAGCCGCACGCGCGCTCCAGATGCGGCCAGAGCAAGCCGAACTCGCAGTACAAAATTCCCGCAAAATATCCAAGCCGCGCCTGCTCGCGGGCATGCGCGCATTCCAACGCGCCGACGATCGGCTCAAGCGCGGCGGCGAAGACACCCGTGCCATCATGGAATTCCTGATCACCGAACTGACCGCTCCAGAAGCGAAGTCCGCCGGCCGGTAACTGCAGGTCGAAGTTTGTGGGATGCGGCTCTTAGGCAAGCTAAAAGCAGGATCTCAGCGTCCAAACCTGTACAAAATTCAAATTGAAAGAGTCCGCGACGTACCCGGTGGACTACATCAGGCGTCCAAAAAAAGAGACCGGACAATTGTCCGGTCTGATCACTTCCAATCTCAACTGTCGTTCAAGAATTACTTCGCCGCTTTGGCCTTCAATCCATTAAACGCCAATGTCAACCGCGACTTGTAACGGTTTGCCGTATTTTCGTGCAGCACGTTCTTGGTAATCGCCTGGTCAATCGCCGAAAGCGTTGGATTCAGCAAATTTCCCGCCGCCGTCACATCGCCCGCGGTAATCGCCCCGCGCAGCTTCTTGATCGCCGTCCGCACCCGCGTCCGGTTCGCCCGGTTCACTTCCGCCCGTTGCTCAGATTGTGCCGCACGCTTTAAAACCGACTTTTTCTTCTTCTTTATTTTGGTAGCCTGTCCTTGGGCCATCTAGCCAATGCTCCTTTTGCGTATCGATCAAACGTTTAAGTCTAGGGGACGCTTGCAGGTCTGTCAAATACACGCCCCCGAGGCAGATTAACGAGCCAAACTAAATTGACTCTCACCAAAAACGACGACAAAAGCGGTGTGCAGAGCGGCGGGCTGCGTCCTTTCCAGAAATCGGGCAAGCGCGATGAACTGCTGCTGCTGATCAATTCGCGCAATCCAATTCTAACCATCGAAACGCCGGAAGAAGAGCGCGTCGAGCAGATGCTTTTTGAAATTGCCTCGCAGTTAAACGTTCCGTTGTTCACCTGGAGCGTGACCACGGGCTTGGCCCGATTCCACGGTGCTCCCATCTACAGTTCAGAAACGCCGGAAGCCGCGCTCTCGAATATGGCAGTCGTGCAGGGCGACGGTATCTTTCTGCTGAAGGATTTTTCACGCTACTGCGATAACGACAAAGTCTGCCGCCGTCTGCGCGAACTTGCCGAACAATTTCGCACCGCGCGACGCTCTATTGTGATCACCGCCGGTACGATTCAGCTGCCGCCGGAACTAGGCGGAGAAGCTGCTGCATTCGATCTGGGGCTTCCGTCGATGGAAGAAATATCTGCCGGCGTGAAACAAACCCTTGCTGATTTAAATCGCGAGAATCGCCTTCCGGTCACCCTCGATCTCGCGAGCATGCAACAAGTCGCCAAGAATTTATCCGGACTACCGTTTGCCGAAGCCATGCGCACCCTGCGGCGTTGCGTGCTGGCACAAGGCAAAGCCGACAGCGGGCTGCTGGATGCGGTGCTCGACGCCAAGCGGGAAGCTCTTCGCGGCGATGGCCTATTGGAGTCGGTTCGCCGCGATGCCTCGTTCGTGGATATTGCCGGATTGCAGCGGCTGCGCGAATGGCTGACAAAGCGAAAAAGCGCGTTGACGGCTGAAGGTCAAAAATTCGGCCTGGTGCCGCCAAAGGGCATCTTGATTACCGGAGTACAGGGCTGCGGCAAAAGTCTTGCCGCTAAATCGATCGCCGGCGACTGGGGATTTGAATTGGCGCGGCTGGATGCTGGCGCGCTTTACGATAAATTTGTGGGCGAAAGCGAAAAAAAACTGCGCAAGGCTTTGGACCTCGCGCAGAAAATGGCGCCCCTGGTTTTATGGATTGACGAAATCGAGAAAGCCTTTGCCTCTGCCGGTTCCAGCGGAGATGCCGATGCAGGGCTCTCACAGCGCTTGCTGGCCACATTATTGACGTGGATGCAGGATCGCGAAAGTGGTGTCTTTCTGGCCGCCACTTCCAACAATATTTCCGCGCTTCCGCCGGAAATGCTGCGCAAGGGGCGCTTCGACGAAATATTTTTTGTGGATCTGCCAAATGTTGCAGTGCGCGCGGCGCTATTCGCGCTGCATTTGAAAAAGCGTGGCCGCGGCCCGAGCGCATTCGACCTGGAAAAACTCGCTGCTGCAAGCGACGGCTTTTCCGGCGCGGAAATCGAGCAGGCAATCGCCTCAGGCCTGTACACCGCGTTCGCCGCCAAACAGCAATTGAACACGGATATTCTTCTAGCAGAACTTAAATCCACCCAGCCATTAAGCGTAACCCGCTCGGAAGACATTACCGCGATTCGCAATTGGGCACGCACTCGCGCCGTCCCCGCCGACTAAGTGCGAATAATTCGGACGCCAGAACCTGGCACAATTGCGACGCTAAATTTTCGCAGAATTCTTACCGCAATCGAAAAACGCACCGGGAAAAAGCCCTCCGCCGCCGTTCCGAGGAGCGCAGCGACGAAGAATCTCTCTACCGTTCTCTGTTGGCCAAGCAATATTTCTCAATGCGCCGCGGCGCCACTCACAGTAGACTCTCTCCGCCGAACTGATGCTTGAATTGTTCCACGGAGGATCTTCATGCGCCGATCATTTGCCTTCAGTTTCCTGTCCCTCGCAGCGCCGTTTTTCCTGCCCGCGCTTTCCCAGGCCCAGGCTACGCCAGATGCAACGCCACTTTCGAAACAGGTGGCCAGTCTGGAAGAAAGACTAGCCCGCGATGAAAAGACTCTGCTGGACTGGCCGAATTTGAACCGCTACCGCGATGCAAATGCCGCTCTCCGCCCGCTCGCGAAGGAAGAAGCACGCGTAGTCTTTATGGGCGATTCCATTACGGATATGTGGGTGCAGCCGCGATTCGGCGAGTTTTTCCCCGGCAAGCCGTACATTGGCCGCGGAATAAGCGGGCAAACCACGCCACAAATGTTGATTCGGTTTCGGCCGGACGTAATCGCATTGCAGCCGCGCGTCGTAGTGATTCTGGCCGGGACCAATGACATCGCGGGAAACACCGGTCCGATGACCCTTGAAGAAATCGAAGGCAATCTTGCTGCAATGTCGGAACTAGCGCACGCCAATGACGTTCGCGTTGTTTTGTCATCGTTGTTGCCTGTGTACGATGGAGGCCACACTCCCGATGGAAAGCCGCTAACCATGACCGATCGCCGCCCGCCAGAGAAAATCCTGGCGCTGAACTCATGGATCAAAAATTACGCAAAGCAACACCATGACATCTATCTCGATTATTTTTCCGCAATGGTGGACGACCACGGCTTCCTGAAAAAAGAACTTAGCGAAGATGGTCTGCATCCCAACAAAGCCGGTTACGCGGTAATGGCGCCTCTTGCGGAAAAAGCCATCAATGCCTCGTCGAATGCAGGCAAATGAAGTAAGCGTTCCCGTAGCGAACTGTAATATTGCATAACTTGACCGAGACGGAGGGGTAGGTTAGGGTGAAAAGTACTGCAGTGATTGGTAAGCGGTGGAGGTTGAAAGCGGAGGGAACCAAAACTATGGACGACCGCGAAGCGGTCAGTCGGTTTGCAGCGCTCGCATCAATTCCAGCCATAGGAAAGCCTGCCGCAGTTGCTTCATCTGAAAAGTCCTCAACCTGGATGAAACGCACCATACACATCGCCGGAAAACTTGAACCGTTTTTTGGAACTCTGGACGAGAACGTGCGTCTGCTGGAAAACTCTTTGCATGTCCGCACCCATCTGCACGATTCGAAATTGACGATTGAAGGCGAACAGCACGCGGTGACCCAGGCCGTTAAAATCGTGGAGGAGTACAACCACGCCACCCACAGAGGGAAAGAATTGACCAGCGAGGAAGTGAAGTCGCTGATGTGCGTTGCCATAGACGCGCCGGAAGAATCTCCGCGCGGGATGTTTGACCTGGGAAAACTGCGGGCGTTCGGTAAGAAGAGCGTCGTTGCGCGCAATGCCGCGCAACGCCATTACATGGAACAGATTGAACATCACGACATGATGTTTGGCATCGGGCCGGCCGGCACCGGGAAAACCTACATAGCAGTGGCCATGGCGGTGAGCGCGCTGCTGACCAAGCAAGTGAACCGCATCATTCTGGCGCGGCCGGCGGTGGAAGCGGGCGAACGATTGGGATTTTTGCCGGGCACGCTGCAGGAAAAGGTCGATCCGTATATGCGGCCGCTGTATGACGCGCTGTATGACATGCTCGATCCCGACAAGTTGGAAAGTTTTCTGGAAAAGGGAATTATTGAAATTGCGCCGCTGGCCTTTATGCGCGGGCGCACGCTGAATGATTCGTTTGTGATTCTAGATGAAGCGCAAAACACCACCAGCGAACAGATGAAAATGTTTTTGACTCGGCTGGGATTTAATTCCAAGGCGGTTGTTACTGGCGACGTTACGCAAATCGACTTGCCGACCGGAAAAAAAAGCGGTTTGATCGAGGCTTTGGAAATCTGCGGGAAAATTGAAGGCATCGGAGTGGTGCACTTTACCGATAAGGACGTGGTGCGGCACAATCTGGTGCAACGCATCATTCGCGCCTATGAAGAATATGAAGTGGACCACCCGCAGCGCGGCAATGGCAGGGGCGACACCAAGCATGAGCACCGCCACACAGAAGAAAGTTCGAGCGCTCACGACAAGCGGCAGTAAAGCTGGGTGTCAGGGCTTGTACTTACTAGCCCTGGACTGAAATGATCCTAAACCGACAGAAGAAAGTGCCTCTGGCGGAGCAATCGCTCACCGAGTTTCTCGGCAGAATCCTGCGAGAGGTAAAGTTCGCGGAAGCGGAAGTGTCGATTGCTTTCGTGAGCGACACGGAAATCGCGAAGTGGAACCAGAATTACCGGCACAAAAAGGGCCCGACCGATGTGTTGTCTTTCCCGGCGCTTTCCAAGCGGCGCGCCGAACGTCATGCCAAGAGAAAGCTAACCACTGGAGTATGGGCAAAAAGCGCGGGAGGTTTTTTGGGCGACATCGCGATCGCGCCCGAAACCGCGCGGCGTTATGCCAAGAAAAATGGCCGCACATTGGATAACGAAATTCGCATCCTGATGCTGCACGGCGTTTTGCACCTGATGGGGTATGATCACGACAGCAAAAGTGACTACGGTCAGATGAATCGGATCGAGCAGAAGCTGCGGCGGAGGCTCGGACTCGCGTGAGCAACGGATACTCCTGGCTTTTCGCGCTTGGTGTGGTGCTGCTGGCGCTATTCCTACCGGTGTACTCATACCTGACATTAATCTATAGGGAATTAGGGCGAATGAGCACCGGCCCGGTGCACGAGCACTTGGACATCTTCGAGGCGGAAATTGAGCCGCGGATAAAATTGACCCGGCGGAGTGCGGGCCGCGCGTTCCGCATCTTGGGACATTTCTGGCTGGCGTTTCTGGTGCTGGAAACGACGCGTGGAGTCTTTTATTTTGTTCCGGGCACCTGGGAATCGGTGATCGAACTGGTGGCGTTCATCGCGCTGGAAGTGGTGATCGCGATGCATTTTATTCCGGATATTTTGCTGTATCGCACCACCGGCCGCTGGCTGCTGCCGCTGCTGCCGCTGCTGCGCGCCAGCCTGGTGCTAGTGTGGCCAGTTCGCGTTTTCCTGGAAGGCGCGGAATCGCTGGCGCGCATTTCCGAAGTGGAAATGGAAAAGAGCGAGGAACAGCGGACGGAAGAGGGGATTGAAGCTTTGGTGGAAGCCGCGGAAGAAGAGGGCATCATTGAGCCGGAGCAGGCCGATTTGATCGAGCAGGTGGTGGAGTTCAGCGATAAGCGAGTGCGCGAAGTTATGACGGCCAGGCCGGACATCGTTGCCATCCAGGCCAATGCGACTCTTGAAGATCTGCATGCAAAATTAGTCGAATCCGGATTTAGCAAGCTGCCGGTGTATGAACATTCCGTGGACGACATCGTGGGTGTCGTTTATTCACAGGATTTGTTGCAGGTTGCGGATACGGATCTGCTAAAGCGGCAAGTGCGGGAACTGATGAGGCCGGTGCTGTTTATGCCGGAAACAAAAATTGGTTCGGAGCTTTTGCGGGAGATGCGGCAGCAAGACCAGACCATGGCAGTGATTATTGATGAACACGGAAGCGTTGCGGGGATCGCGACCATGGAAGACCTGGTGGAAGAAATTGTCGGGGTGGGCGGAGCGGACAGCACGCATCCGAAACTGGAAATGGTTCGCGAAGGAACAAGTTCGCTGGTGATGCGGGGCAGTACAGCGATCGGAGATGTGGAAGAGATGTTGGGCGTGCACTTTGGAGAATCGGCGGACGAGACGGTAACAACCATTGCCGGCCTGCTGAGCCATGTGAGCGGGAAAGTTCCGGCCCCGGGCGAAAACTGCGATTTGCAAGGATTTCGTTTCGAAGTGCTGGAAGCCAACCAGCGGAAAGTATTGCGAGTGAAAATACAAAAGTTGTCGGGCACCGCGATGCATGCGAGCCAGCCATGAGCGTCGAGGAAAAAGTAAAAACGGGAGCGGCGCACCAATCGGGATTTGTGGCGATCGTAGGTCGGCCGAATGCGGGGAAATCCACGCTTGTAAATCGTTTGGTAGGGCAAAAAATTGCCATTGTGACATCGAAGCCGCAGACCACGCGGAATCGCATTCAAGGAATTGTCAGCCGCGAAAATGCGCAGGTGGTGCTGATTGATACGCCCGGGCTGCACGATGCAAAAACCGCGTTAAACAAGCAGATGATGCGGGAAGTGGCTGCGGCGCTGGAAGGAATCGACGTGCTGGTGTTGATGGTGGATGCAACCACGACCCATCCGCAGGTAGATAACTTGCTGATGGATAAGTCCAAGCGCTTTGCCGGTAAGACGATTCTGGTGTTGAACAAGATTGATAAATTGCCGCGGCCGAAGCTGGCGCCATTACTGGAGACATTCGGGAAGGCGCAGGAATTTGCTGCAATTGTGCCCATTTCCGCGATGAAGGGCGAAGGCTGTGACGCTTTGATGGATGAAGTGATCAAGCTGTTGCCAGAGGGGGCGGCGTATTTTCCGGAAGACCAGGTTACGGATCAACCGGAGAGATTCCTGGCGAGTGAGATTGTGCGCGAGAAAGCGATTGCGCTTACGTATCACGAAGTGCCGCACGCGCTGGCGGTGACGGTGGAGAAATGGGAAGAGACGCCGAAGCTGCTGCGAATCGAAATGACATTGACGGTGGAGCGCGCTTCGCAAAAGAAAATTCTGATCGGGCGCAAAGGCGACATGCTGAAGAAGATTGGGACGCAGGCGCGCATCGAACTGGAAGAGATTCTTAACTCGAAAATTTATTTGGGATTGTTTGTGAAGGTGGCGGAGAACTGGCGGGAGAATCCGATGGCAGTGCGGGAGTTGGATTGGCATACGCAGATGGAAGCGCTGGGTGCGGACGAGAGCGAGCAGGGAGAAGTGGGTAGTGAAAGTGAGTAGTGAATAGCGGACGGATGGCGCGATTGTTCGCCGGCAAGAAACCGCTCGCGGAACGGCGCCGCTACGGCGGAAAAACCTATATCCGCTCATCGTTCTTCATTTTCTTATGAACATAGTTTGGAGCGCGATTATTGGAGCGCTCATGTGAGGCCAAGGAGCAAATCGTTTTTATTCGATCCGCAGGAGAGGCGCTCGACGGGAAAAAAGAAACCGCACTCTTTAGAAAAGAGGGTGCGGTTTCTGAACGCAGACTGGCAATGCAAGTTGTCACACAGGCCGCGCAGCGGCGCTGAGTCGCTACTGAGGTTTGGCTTCTGAGTTAGCGACCGCGGGTTTGACTCCGTCGGCGGTTGGGGTTTTGGCCTTTGGTTTGGCTGTCACCGGCTTGGGCACAGCGGCCATCGCAGGCTTCTTCTGCCAGTAGTCGGCGGCTACGTCAGAGATTTCCCGAGGTGGATAACTCATATCGGGACGGAAGCGGTAAATGGCGGACTCAGAAGCCGCCGTAGGCCGTAGATTCGGCGATGCTCTTCTCGAATTTGGCCAAGCCCTCTTCGCCCAGAATGTCTTTCAGGGTCGGTTCCTGGTCCATGCCTCCCAGCGAATTGCGCAAGAAGCCGATGTAATAGATGTCGCCACGTTCGCCCTCGACGGCTTGAGAAACCAAAACCGGGCGAGTCTCGAGATTGCGGTCGGCGTGGGCGTTGACGTCCTTCAAAAGCGATTCAAAGCCCGCGGCGTGACCGGGACGGACATGCACGGAGATGCTGCGGCGATTCGCCAACCAATTTGACGAAAGACTGCGGGTCCTGGGGCATTTTGCTGCTGAGGTCCGGCCGGCGGAGGCGCAATTCGCTGTGCGAACTGATCAGACAGCTATTTCAAACGCCCAGCAACTTTTCGGAGGCCGGTTTGCCGAGTCCCTTGTTCAGGGCGGCCATGAATGCATCGCCCTTTATCGACATCGGCAAAGTCCTGACGCTGGGTTACGAAGACGTACGTGTAGCCTTCGCCGTAGAGTGTCTCCATTGCGAGTAGGTGATCGCCATTGTTGTGGCGGTTGACGTCGGCGATCTTTCTAGCAAGAGCTTCGACCTCGGCGGCTTTCTCGGGTTTGAGCTTGACGATGGAAACGTTCAGGTAATTGCCCTGCGCGCGCAATGACGGTGCGGCAAGCAGAACGCCCGCGACGCAGCCAACAGCCCAAAGGGCCTTTCTCCACAACCTAAATCCTCCTTGTTGATGAATCCAGGGGCACCGGGGAATGAGCAGTGACGCGGAGCCTACAGCTGGAAAATGGGGTGGTCAGGAGCGCAGGAAGTGCGGGCTTAGAGTTGCGGCCTGCGATATTGCACAGTGTCGGCCGCGCGCTCTCCGGTTGATGGCCAGGCAGCTTGAAGAAATACGGTGAGAGAAAATCAGCGGCGAGAACAAAGAGCAGAAGGAAAGACAAGGCAGAAACGCAAAGGACACCGAGATTCGCAGAGAAGACAGAAAATTTCGCAAGCTAATCGGGGGCGGCTATGCCCAGGGTTTTCATTTTGCGGTAGAGGTGGGAGCGTTCAAGGCCGATGGCGGCGGCGGTTTGCGTCATGTTCCAGCGATTTTCCTGAAGTTTGCGCAAGATGAATTCGCGCTCGTAGGCGCTGCGGGCTTCGTGCAGGGTGCCGTAGGGTTGTTGGGTGCTTTCGACCACGCCGCGGAAAAGTTCTGGTGGGAGATGATGCGGCTCGATGCGAACTTGCGGGCAGACGATGACCAGGCGCTCAACTAAATTGCGAAGTTCGCGGACGTTGCCGGGCCATGGATAGCGTAAGAGGATTTCGAGAGCGCCTTCGCTGAGTTCGCGCGTTTTCTTTCCGTAGGCGGAACTGAACTCATTCAGGAAGTGGCGGGCGAGGACGGGAATGTCCGCGGTGCGATCGCGCAGCGGCGCTACGAAAAAGGGAATTACGTTGAGGCGGTAGAAGAGATCCTGGCGGAAACGGCCGTGCAGGATTTCCTGTTCCAAATCTTTATTGGTGGCGGCGATTACGCGAACGTCCACGCGAGAGGTTTGGTTGGAGCCGACTGGTTCGAAGCGCTGCTCTTCGAGCACGCGCAGCACTTTGGATTGAGTGCGGAGACTCATGTCGCCGATCTCGTCGAGGAAAAGCGTGCCGCCGTCGGCTTGCTGAAATTTGCCGACTTTGTCGTCGCTGGCTCCAGTGAAGCTGCCTTTGATGTGACCGAAAAGTTCGGACTCGATGAGCTCTTCCGGAATGGCGGCGCAATTGAGTTCGACGAAGGGACCTTTATTGCGCAGGCTGGCGGCGTGGAGCGAGCGTGCGACGAGTTCTTTGCCAGTGCCGCTTTCGCCGAAGATGAGCACGCGACCGTTGGTGGGAGCGGTGACGGCGAGCTGCTGGCGGAGAGCTTTCATGGGAATGCTGTCGCCGAGGATTTGGTTGCGATGGCCGAGGGCGGAACGGAGAGTTTGGTTTTCATCTTCAAGGCGTCGCTGCTGCACGGCGTTGCGCACCAGGACGATAATTTTTTCCAGACTGAGAGGCTTTTCGATGAAGTCGAATGCACCGAGTTTTGTGGCGCGTACGGCGGTGTCAATGGTGGCGTGCCCAGAGATCATGATGACTGCAGGAGGGTGGGGCATGGTCTGGATGCGGGAAAGAGCTTCGAGGCCGTCCATGCCGGGGAGCCAGACGTCCAGGAGGACGACGTCCAGGCCGCCGTGGGCAGTGCGTTCGAGGGCACGTTCGGCGGACTCAGCGGATTCGGCGACGTAGCCTTCATCGGTGAGTATGGACGAGAGGGATTCGCGGATGCCGGCTTCGTCGTCGACGATCAGGATATGTGGTTTGGGGGCCATGAGTGTTTAGCGCTAGGACCAAGTTAACGCAAATCGAAGGACAGACGCAAAGAAGTGACGAAGTAAGGAGATGACGAAGGAGCCTTCGTTCAATTGAATTGTTGCAAGAATTGGACAGCTTGTCGGCGTTTGAACCATGGTCACCTTCGACGGCTACCGCTTTGGCATCGACACCCATGAGCCTTTGCCGCGGCCGCCATAGCTGGAGTGGCGATTGCAAAGTACGTTTCCTTTGTGCCGTAGCAAAGGCGGATGGGGCATTTCAGACTTTCGCCTCAAGCAAGAGCAGAGCGCATCAAAACCTCCTGAGGACCAGAGGGATCAAACGGTGCATCGAGAACAGCACCCTTTCGCGTACGGTAGATACGTTGCGAGGTCAGCGGTGCCAGAGATAGAGGCCGCAGCACGGAAATGGGGATAGAGTTCGGACGAAAGCATAGTTAAGGTGCCGCCGACGCTGTAGCCCGCGACGAATAAGCGATTCCCGTCAACCGTGGGCAGACGCTTGAGGTATTCCGCTGCCTTGATAACGTCCGCGACCTCGTCGTAGTACATCGTAAATACACCGTGCTGACCGTTCTCGCCGCGGACCGTCGGAAGCATGACGATATAACCGGCGTCTCGGAGGGCTGCACGAAATTCCAAGTGTCTCCGTAAAATTCGAATCCTGCATGCATGAACAATACCGCCGGTGATTTTTTGCGCGAGTCAGCGGGCACGCTCAGCCAAGCTTTCAGATGGAGCGGGCCTGAGGGGTTCGTCAGATTGAGCAGGCGCCGGACCGCTACGATTGAACATCGACGCGCGGTCGGTAGTCTGGCTCGGTTTTTTCCTGGGCCTTGCAGTGCGATGTGACGAGAAGCACTACAGATACGGCCAGGATGTGTCGGCGTGGGGGCATTTCTGTATAGGGGTATAAAAGTATAAGCGTAGAAGCGTGGGAAAAGCGCTCGCCTCAGATGGCGGCCGCTACAAAGAATAGTGATCGGAGGCGGCCCGCACGCCGGCGGCGGGGTTCGAAATGAAGTGGGAACTGGACTGGGACGTTATGCTCGCAAAGCTTGTTGGGGAATACGCCCGGGCTCTTGAAGCAATCAACTGGAGCCGCTTGCACCGGAAGGCATCAACAGATCCCACTTGTTGCCGTAGAGGTCCTCGAAAACCGCGACTGTTCCATAGGATTCTTCCCGAGGGGCTTCAAGAAACTTCACACCACGCGCCTGCATGGCGCGGTAATCACTCCAAAAGTTGTCGCTATGAAGGAAAAGAAACACGCGACCGCCAGCTTGGCTGCCGATAGTGCGAATTTGCTCAGGCGTTGAGGCGCGAGCGAGAAGCAGCCGGAGGCTTCCGGGACCGTCCGGCTCGACGACCACCCAGCGCGTTCCACCGCTGAGGGCGCAGTCCTCGAGGAGACGGAATCCGAGTTTTTCCGTGAAGAACGCAATCGCTTCGTCATATTCGCGCACAACCAGGGTTACTTGGGCGAGAGTCTGCGGCATCGAAGTTCTCAACCTGTGAGTTGAGCGGGAACGGAGTCCGCGGCGGGGAGTTCGAGAATGAAGCGGGAGCCGACGGGTGAGTTGTCCTCGACGCGGAGGCCGCCACCGTGTTCAGCGACGATGCGGGCGGCGATGGCGAGGCCAAGGCCGGTGCCGCGGTCTTTAGTGGAGAAATGCGGGAGGAAGAGTTTGTCTTTGTCTTGCGGGGAGATGCCGTGTCCGGTGTCGGCCACGACAATTTCGACGGAATCGAGATCGGGTTTCGAACGAGTTTCGACAGAGATGTTTTTGACCAGAGAGGATTCGAGGGCCTCGGCGGCATTGTCAATGAGGTTGACGATAACACTACGCAGCAACGGGGCGTCGGCGCGGATGGCCGGAGGCTGAGCCGCAAAAGAGGTGGTTAGGGTGATGCCATCGAGGCGGCCGGAGAAAACTTCGATGGCTTCGCGCACGATGTTGTTGACGTCGGCCGAATCGAATTTGGCGGACGGGAAGCGAACGAATTGCGAAAATTCATTGACCAGGGCAGCGAGTGTGCCTACTTCGCGTTCTATGAGCCGCGAAGATTCTTCGACCAGGCGAGTGAGTTCGGGGTCGCGAGGAGTGCAATCGCCCGATTCCGCGCGCTTTTCGAGGTAGCGGGTGAGGCGTTGAGCGGAAAGTTGGATCGGAGTGAGGGGATTTTTTATTTCGTGGGCGATGCGGCGAGCAACTTCCTGCCAGGCGGCGGCTTTTTGCGCACGGAGGAGTTCGGTGAGGTCGTCGAGAACAAGAACGAAACCGGAGTTGGCGCGGCGCGGTCCGAGAGAGCTGACGGTTACAGCAGCGTGCATCAAGCGGCCAGCCGCCACGATTTCCAGTTCGCGGGAAACCACGCCGGTGCGGAGAGCACGGCGGAACAGATAACGGATAGCGCGGGCATCTTCCGCACCGACCAGATCTTCAATGTTGCGGGCGTCTTTGGCGGTGGCGCCAAAAATTTCCATTACAGCTGGATTAGCGCGAAGTATGTTGCCATCAGGATCGAGCGAGAGAACACCGGTGGGAATATTTTCTAAGACAGTTGCGATGAGCTGGCGGCGGCGTTCCAGCTCCTGCACGGCTTGTTGGAGATTGCGGGTGAACTGATCGATCTGTGAACGGGAGTCGCGGAGCTGGGTGGTCATGGTGTTGAAGGAGCGGACCAGGGCGCCGAGTTCGTCGTGGGTTTGCTCGGGGACCTGATAGTCGAAATTTCCCGAAGAGATTTCGCGGGTGCCTTCGGCGAGGGCTTGGATCGGGACGGTGACTTGTTTGGCGAGGTAGAGCGCGACCCAGAGGACGGAAGAAAGAAGCAGGACAGTGAAAAACGAGAGGATGAGGAGTAGTTGGCGTTTTAAGGCGCGGAGATGCTGTTTTTCTTGATCGTAAGCGAGAGATTGTTTTTGGATTTCGTTTAAGCGATCGAGAAAGTCGCCGGGGACACTACGTGCGACGTAGGTTAGGGCTTTTGTCGAGGCGGCGGAATGGCCCGCCAAAAATAGTGTGCCCGGGCCGCGCCATACTTCCGCTCCGCTCGCAAGCTTTTGCGCGAGTGCGGGCGGTTTCTGATTATCAGCGGTCGTCGGCTCGGCATTGACGGCGGAATTGTGTGCGCAGTAAACGAAAGATTCGATCGTCCCGGCCACGTTCAATTGCCAGTAAGCGTCGGCGAGCTTGCAACGTTCGGACTGTGTCGTGTGGGAATCAACCGTCCACATATCCGCCAGCCTGGAAAGGCGATCACGCTCGGCGCGCGACATCTCTTGTTGAAGAGCGCGGCTTTGTTCGGCGGCGATTTCGATGGGGCGAGGGAACCAGCGAGCGAGGGTGCGATTGAGAAGTGAGTAGCTGACGAAAAACATGAAGAGCACTGGGAGGAGCGAGATGGCGACAGCGCCAACCACCATTTTGGTTTTGAAGCGAGCGCCAAGTTGCTCGCGGCTTCGTTCGGCCCACAGGCGGAGGAGAGTACGCGAAAGAATTAAGGCGAAGACGATGAGGGCAGCGGTGATAAATGAGGAGACCGCATAGAGAGTGAGAACGTCGCGCCAGTTGCGGGGTTCGAAGGGTGTATCGAGAGAACCGAGGGTGAAAACGGCGGCGAGCAGCAGCGTGAGAACGACTCCTGCGAGGAGGAGGCGGCGGCGCTGGCTGGAAGTGGTGGAGGTCATGTTACGGGCAGAATTGATTGTGGCAGAAAGCGGGACAGGGAGCACTGTGAGCAGTGCGGATTGTTGGGGCGGCAATAGTTTTTGCCGACGTGGACGATGAGGGCGTGAAATTCGTTGAACAGTTGGTGATCGGCGGGCAGGGCAGACTCAAACAGGTTGCGGATTTCGTCGTAAGCGAGCTTGGGATGGGCGTGGCCATGGCGTTGCAGAATTCGACGGGTGTAGGCGTCGACCACGAAGACCGGATGTTTGCCGGCGTAGAGAAGAATGGAGTCGGCGGTTTCCGGGCCGATGCCGCGGAGGGCAAGAAGCTGATCGCGAAGAACGGCGGTGGGAGTTGCGAAAAGGCGGGCAAGGGAGCCTGCGTATGACGCGTAAAGGAAGTTTACGAAGGATTTGAGAGTTTTGGTTTTTTGCCGGAAGTAGCCGGAGGGGCGGAGAATTTGGGCCAGTCGCGTGGAGCGAACGCGACGGATGGCTCGCGGTGAGAGCAAGCGTGCGTCGCGCAAGTTGCGAATGGCGCTTTCGACGTTGGTCCAGGAAGTGTTTTGCGTGAGGCTCGGGCCGACGGCAATTTCGAAGCGCGCTTGGCCGGGCCCGCAGCGATGCAGGCCCTGCGCAGCGGAGAGCGCGTCGTAATAAACG
>Ga0137362_10000777_pt1 | contig 18158 bp, 14 predicted proteins | sample MadtaG_2_FD_104801 | JGI IMG/M metagenome (GOLD analysis project Ga0137362, IMG submission 104801) | Vadose zone soil microbial communities from Angelo Coast Range Reserve, California, USA - Mad1_100_16 metaG | ecosystem: Environmental > Terrestrial > Soil > Vadose zone | place: USA: California... | reverse complement strand
GATTCCAGCAACCCGGTCCGGATTTCTTCTGTCGTACCTGGGACGAAATTCGCCGTCAAGCTCGTGAAGACATTCTTGAAGCAGCCCAACTCTATTTCGCCGAGGCCGGGGAGCCGATTCCACCTCTTCAAGGCGCAGCCCTGTTCTTGGCAGGTCATCAGCCCGACTTATTTCATCCTGGCGTTTGGATCAAGAACTTTGCTCTCAATGGTCTGGCCAAAGCTCACGGCGCGACTCCTCTCAATCTCATTGTGGACTCGGATGCTGCCAAAACGCTATTTATTCGCGTTCCCAAATTGAACTCTGTTAGCACTAAGGGTCGAATCGAGCCCGATCAAGTGACCGTGACGACCATCCCTATCGGTCGATGGAAGCCTGAGATTCCCTACGAAGAGCTGGCTGTGACAGATGAGTCGATGTTCGAGGGCGTAGAAGGGGAAGTGGCTCCCATCTTAAGAAACTGGGGCCTTCCATCCATTTTCGAGTCCTTTTGGCGAGAAGCCATTCGACAGGGGCAACGAACCGAGCTCCTGGGTGAACGTCTGGCGGCCGCGAGGCGAACCTTCGAACGGCGCTGGAATTGCCACAATCTGGAAATTCCACTGAGCGGAGTATGTCAAACGAAAGGATTCGCTTGGTTCGCTTGCCACCTCCTGGCCAACCTGCCTCAGTTTCATGAAGTCTATAACGGTAGTCTGCGCGCATATCGGAACCGCTATCATCTTCGAAGTCGCTCCCATCCGGTTCCAGAGCTGTCAACCCAGAATGGATGGCTGGAAGCACCGTTTTGGGCCTGGCGAGCCAAACAGGCCATGCGCCGGCCGTTATTCGCACGACTCCGAGAAACCGGAATCGAACTCCGCCTAGAAGGCGAAGCGCTGGCGACCCTGCCATGGAGCGATCAAGATTCCCAACAGCCGGCGCGAGCAATCCAAACCATCAATGCGTGGCGTGAGTTGGAACGTGACGGGATCAAGATTCGAAGTCGGGCGCTTATGACCACGCTGTACGCCCGGCTCTTCTTGGGTGAGATATTCATTCACGGCATCGGCGGCGGCAAGTACGACGAATTGACCGACCAGATCATTCGTGATTTCTATCACCTCGAGCCACCGAAATATCTCGTCTTGTCGGGAACCTTGCAACTGCCACTTCCTTCCTTTCCAAGTCGTCCCATGGACTGTCGCCGCTTGGCTCGGGAACTTCGCGATCTACGTTGGAATCCGCAGAGACATTTGACTGGTGGAGCAGACATTGAGCCAGTCACGTCAACGAATCACTTGGAGCTAAACCAACCGATCAATGAAAAGACAGCATGGATGGCACGCTGTCCTGAGACCCTAGCTGATCGCCGGCAGCGATTTCACGAACTTCGGAAGCTTACAGGACTCTTACTGCCTTTGGTGAGCCAGAAAGGGAAGCAACTTCAAGCACAATTAGAAGCTTGCAAACGAGAAGTGGAAGCCAACAGGATTTTGCAAAGTAGAGAATATGCCTTTTGCCTGTATCCCGAGGAGACGTTACGGCCATTCTTAACGCAGTTTTTCTGAGAGACTTCCGAAGTCTTCGAGACTTCGGAAGTCTTATTAGGATATTCAGTTGGCGTTCCCCGGCGTCTCGGAGATTTCAGCGGCGACGTCATCGATGTCGATGCCCACGCTCGGACCCGAATTGGGCATACTCGGACCCGAATTGGGCATACTCGGACCCGAATTGGCCGCGCTCGCCGATATCGTAGTGGACGGGCTACGGCCGTCCAATTGTGCCAAGAGATTTTGCGCCGCGGCCAGTTTGGGGTTGGCCTGAAGGGCCATCTGAATTTGAAGCCGACTTAAATCGTCCTGTTTTTCGTAATGCAGCAAGCGAGCCAGATTATAGCGGGCCTGTCCTTCATCCATGATCCGCATGAAACAAGCTAGGCTGTCGTCGTAGCGTCCGTTCTTGGCGAAAGAAAAACCAAGATTCTTGATATAGGTTCGATTGCTGGGTTCCAAATTCGAGGCTTGCTGGAGACTTTCCACGGCCGCCGGCCAGTTCGCATGACGGGCCTGACAAACTCCCAGCTCATACCAGAGTGACGCCCCCTTGGGATTAATCGCCAGTGCCTTGTGATAGTAGTCCAAGGCGCCTTCATAGTTCTCTCGCGCCTGTTCCAATTGAGCCAAGCCTTTATAGGCGTCTAAGCACTTCGGATCGCTCTTCAGCGCTTGATCATAAAGCTTCCGCGCCTGACTCAGGGCTTCCTCGCGGCTTTCTCCTTGAGCTGAACCGTCCATGGCCGCATGAAGCCGGAGGTTGGCAAAGGCGACACACGTGTCGGCGGGAGGGGTTATTTTGGGTTGATCCTCCGCTTTCACGACTTTGGCATTGGGCGGTAGGGCGTCTGGCTTGATCATCTTTTGGGTTTGGGTGCAACCCAAAGACGAACCCAACAACGCTGCCGAGACGATGAGTGAATAACGTTGAATGAGTGATGACTGACGAGGTGCGCGACGGACTACGAGTCCATTCCTCGCGTTCCATTTGTCAGCTCTCAATATCGAGCGGCCTGCGCCCGATGGGGTAATTGGACATTCCATTGTCGCCCCCTAAACCGCCGCAGAGACGTGGATAAGTGTGAGAGAATTCCCCCGCCATTTTCTCTGCACACTCGCTTCTTCGCTAAAATGCCTAGAACTCGGAGATGAACGTCGTTGCCGCCTCGGCGATGAGATCTCGAGTCAATTGGACAGGCTGTCTTCTATATCGGCAAATCGACTGCACAATCTCCAATAAATCGCGGCAGTCGCTGGCCCGCGGACTGCGACCGGAATTGTAATATCGGTCATAAAGGAAATCCACGGCCTCGGCGCAAAGATTCATGCCCAGACGTTTCGCGTTCATGGTGAAGATGCGCTCATAGACGTCTCGCGCGGGCGCCAGGATTTCCACTTTGTGACGGATACGGCGGAGGAAGGCGTCGTCCACCAAGTCGCGGGGATCGAGGTTGGTGGAAAAGATAATGAGCTGTTCGAAAGGAACCTCGAACTTCTTGCCATCGGCCGTCGTGAGGTAATCGTGACGGCTTTCGAGTGGAAGAATCCAGCGGTTGAGTAGCTCTTTGGGGCTGACCAGCTGCCGGCCGAAGTCGTCGATCAGAAACACGCCGCCATTGGCTTTGATGTGCAAGGGCGCTTGATAAAAGTTCGCCTCGGAGACGAAGCGCAAGTCCAACATGGGCAAATTCAACTCACCACCGGTGATGACCACGGGCCGGCGAACGCGCACCCAACGCGGATCCACGGTGCCCGTGTTCAGGAGCCGCTTGATGGTCGCTTCATTATCTTCGACACGGTCATGGCCCAGTTCCTCGGTCGTGCGGTGAATGGCTTGGTCATAAACCGTCACGATTGAGTTTTCCGCTATGAAAGCGTAGGGGACGTACACTTCACCGCCGGCACTAGTCATGAACTCGCCGATGGCCGTGGCGATAGCCGTTTTACCGTTGCCGGGCGGGCCGTAAACGAACACCGATTTCCCGCTCACGATGGCCGGGCCGATCGAGTTGAATAATTCGTCCCGAAGCACAAGATGGGAGAAGTGGGAACGCAGGCCTTCGGGAGAAACGCTGATGCCGGTGACCGCCTGACGGTAAGCTTGCTCGACATAATCCTCCAGAGGAACGGGCGCGGGCCCGACGTAACCGCACAGTTGCATGGCGTCCTGAGAGCGTTTACGGCCCAGGTCCGTTAGATTGAAACGGTAGCTCACCCGGCCAATGAGGTCACCGCCGGTCACTTCCAGGCATTTCTCATCCTTGAGGAACTTGAGCGGTTCTTCGATGACCTTGAAAGGCAAACAAAGGAATCGGGCCATGTCCAGGCCGACCATGGCGCCGCGGGTATAAAGCACGCGCAGAATGAGATCGTTCAAGAAACCCAGGGGCAGACCGGATTCCTGAAGCGTATCCGGCGCGCTGGGCGCCTCCGGCAACCCCGTGCCTTCCCATTCCAGTCCTGCTTGTTTGGAGGCGCGAATCATGGAAAAAACTCCTCTACGTCTTTCGCCACCAAATGATTATCAGCGCGAGCACCATGCCGATGGCGCAAAACTGGATCATGTGGGTGCGATTGCTCAGCCAAGTCTCCGTCTTGTTCATGATCTCGGTCACCCAGTTCCCCAACAGCGCGGTGCACACGCTACACGGCGCGCCGAACAAGACCACGTTTCTCTTTGGATCCGCAACTAGGCTGAGATGACTAAGACCCTTGAGGTCATGCGTCGGACACGATAAAGCAACTGCCTTGAACGCGGATGGGAAGAAAGAAAACCGATGGATTGAAAACTCGCGTTGGGCAGCGCTAGTTTTCGGGCACCAAGGGCCTAAAAAGGCTAATGCGCAAACTGCAAGCAGAGATTGAAAAGATGTTGACCTTGCGACGCTCATTTGGTTGCAAACCTTGTTGCCCATTTCGGCAGACGTTTCAAGACCAAGAACGACCGAGCCCTTAACAAAAACAACCCATGCGCCGGAGCTGAGAAAATCGGAAATCGCCGGGGACGGAGGTTTTGGCCAACGTCCCCGGCGGATAATGCAAGGAGCTAAGAAGCACCCGAGGCGATCTTACCTTCCGCCGCCACCACCGCCACCGACCGACTGGCGAGTCAACACGCCTTGGCTGGCGGCTTGCATTCCAACAATAGACCGTTGTAATGGTATCGCCGAAATACCGACCTCGCCCGGGTCATGCATGACGACGTTGAAGGTCAAGTTTCGGCCGCTGGTTTCCGCCGCCAGATAGCTCTGGATCGACTGAATCCGCTCGTTATCCAGCTTGGCCCGGGCCTCGGCAAACTTGTCCGGGGCCTTGGGATCGAAAATAATGTCCGGCGGCTGAGCGATCTGCAGGTAGATCGCGGTATCCGGCGCCGGCCGACGTCGGGCCAAATAAGCCAGATGGTCCATGCCACCGGGCGTGAGTCGGGGCGTGCCCGGCTCAAATTCATAGTTCCACACCGTCTGCTCGAGGATGTGGCCGTTGCGAACTTGCGGGGCCAGCGCCTGGTTGACTTCCATGCGGGCCGCGTACTCATAACGCTGGGGGTAACAGGGATCCACGATATCCCGGTAATAGCAACCCAGCACCGCGCCGGACAGACCGACCGTGGTCACGGTCTTGGCGATGAATCCTTTCATGCCTCTTCTCCTTTTTTAACAGTCAGTAGTCAGTAGTTCGTAGTCAGTAGCCAGAAGCTGCTGCCCTACGACTCTTTGACCACGGACTATGCGATTACTACTTACGAACGACGAACTACCGGACTAACTATTTCTTCAACAGCCGCTGGTAAATCGCGACGGCGGCGGGTCCTACGAGGACCACGAAAATTCCCGGAAAGATAAAGAGCACCAGCGGGAAGATCATTTGCACGGCGGTCTTGGCGGCTTTTTCTTCCGCGATCTGGCGACGCTTCACGCGCATCGAGTCCGACTGCACTCGCAAGGCTTGCGCGACGCTGGAGCCGAATCGATCCGCTTGGATGAGAATTGCGGCCAGGCTTTTCACGTCGTCCACGCCGGTGCGCACGCCGAGGTCGTGGAGCACTTCACGTTTCGGCCGGCCCATTTGCAATTGGAAGTTGGCCAACGCGATTTCGTCGCACAAGACCCGTGCATGCGCCTTCATTTCATCGCACACTTTTCGCAAGGCCGCGTCCAAGCCCAACCCGCTTTCCACGCACACGACCAATAGGTCCAACGCGTCGGGCAAGGTCAAGAAAATTTCCTGCTGGCGTTTCCTTCGGAGCCACCACAACGCCATACTAGGCAGATAGAAGCCCAGCACGGTGACGAGCAAGATGATCTTGATCTTGTCCATGGCCGTGCCGCTGTTGAGGGCGGCCAAGCCCAGGGCCATCGCCAAAAATAATGCCAACGAGGCCACGCGAATTCCCGAATAGACGGCCGCCGACGATTCGCTCCGGAAGCCAGCATTCGCCAACTTCACTTTCAGGGCCGATTGCTCTAATTCCGTCTGCGGCATCAAGGGTTGGGAGATGGACTTGGCCATATCCGTAATCCCTTGAAAGCGCTCCGACTTCTTGACGGCTTTCGGATCCTCAATTTCCGCTAGCGAGGCTGGTCGGCTATGCCGCATGAGCCGTTCCGTCGAGCGGGAATTTCGTTCCGAAATCCACGACAAGACGGCCCAGATCGCCAGCAAGAAGCCGAAAAACACCGCCAACGGCACGATGGCTTCTTTGATCCCCGTGCTCTCATCCGCCAATATCAGCAGCATCGTCATGGTGTCATCTCCCAGTAGTCATTAGTCCTTAGTAAGTAGTCCTTAGCCTCTCTACATGGTTCCGGTCGTAATTCGGTCCTTCTGTTAATGAAGGACTAATGACCAGTCACTATAACTTGATGTCCACAATCTTCTTGATTACCAGGGCGCCGAGGACCTGCATGCCGAGGGCGAACAAACTCATCTTGATGCCGGTCGGCTCAGTCCACAGCATGGCCACATAGTCCGGCTTGATGTGCAGCATCACGAGGAACAGGACAAATGGCAACGCGATCAGGACCACGCCACTCAAACGGCCTTCCGCCGTCAGGGCTTTCACCTGTCCCAAAATCCGGTATCGCTCGCGAATCACGTAGCCGATCTTGTCCAGAATCTCGGCCAAGTCGCCGCCGGTCTGCCGCTGAATGGCCACCGAGGTCACAAAGAAACGCAAGTCCAGGTTGGGAACCCGGTCGCACATCCCCTTCATGGCGTCTTCCAAAGCAATGCCCAAGTTCTGTTCCTCGTACACCCGGCCGAATTCATCGGAGATCGGGGCCGGCATTTCCTCACTGACCACATGCATGCCCGCGCCTAACGCATGGCCTGCCCGCAAGGCTCGCGCCACCAACTCGAGAGCATCCGGAAGCTGAGCCGCAAACGTTTTCAGCCTCACGCGCCGTTTGTTCCACACCCAGCCGAACGGAACCATGAACAGCACCAATCCTGGGATCCACGCCAGGAAGAGCGGCACTTTGGCCAGCCAGCTCGCTGTCACACCCAAAATCCCCAGAACGATGCCGATCATCGCCAGGGAGCTCGGCTTAATGTGGCAGTCGGCTTGCTCGAAGATCTTCGGGAGGTTGGGAATCAACCCCTGGAAGAGTTCCACGAGCTTGTTTTTGTCAGCCTCAAAGGCCGACTTTTTGAGCAACAATTCGGGCGAGGAGTCGCTCCGCTTTTTGCCCACCAGCACGTCTAAACGGCTGGCCGCTTTCGATCCGCTGCCTCGAAATACAAAAAACAAGGCGGCGACAAGTCCGCCCAATGTCACGACCAGCAGCAGCAACATCTGTGGTGATAATCCTGGCATAATCATTCCCCCGGTGCTCGATCCTGGATCCTATGAGTTAGGTGTATTCGCACTCGCGCGCGCCCTGGTAAGCCTAAAAGAGCATAGCATTTTCTCTAGTCACGAAGCAGGACTCGTTCCTGGAACAAGTTGGACGGAAGCTTAATGCCGGCCGCCTCCAGCCGTGGCACAAACCCCGGCCGAACCCCGGTCGCTTCAAATTGCCCCGTCGCCCGTCCGTTTTGGTCGATGCCCATTTGTTTGAACCGGAAAATATCCTGCATGATGATCACATCGCCTTCCATCCCCATGACTTCCGTGATGCTGGTCAATTTTCTCGGCCCACCCTGGAGGCGATTGCCCTGGATGATCAGATCGATGGCCGAGGCGATCTGCTGCCGCATCGCCTTCATGGGCAACTCCAGGCCGCCCATCATGATCATCGTCTCCAAGCGGGACTGGGCGTCACGCGGGCTGTTGGCGTGCAACGTTGTCAACGACCCGGCGTGGCCGGTATTCATGGCCTGGAGCATGTCGAGGGCTTCCGGTCCGCGGCACTCGCCGATGACGATTCGCTCGGGCCGCATACGCAGCGAGTTGCGAACCAAGTCGCGCGTGTTCACCGTGCCTTTTCCTTCGATGTTGGGCGGCCGAGTTTCCAGCCGCACCACGTGATCCTGCTGTAACTGCAATTCGGCCGCGTCTTCAATCGTGATGATCCGATCTTCCGCCGGAATAAAGCTGGACAAGGTGTTAAGCAGGGTGGTCTTTCCGCAACCGGTGCCGCCGCTAATGATGATGTTCAAGCGGGCCTTGATGGCCGCTTCCATCAGCATGGCCATTTCCGGTGTGAAAGCCTTGAAGTTCAACAAGTCCTCCAGCTTTAACGGATTGGCTCCGAACCGGCGAATACTCATGGACGGCCCGTCTAAAGCCAACGGCGGAATAATCGCGTTGACACGGGACCCGTCCGGCAATCGCGCGTCCACCATGGGCGAGGTCTCATCGACGCGCCGGCCCACTTTGGACACAATGCGATCGATAATCTGCAGCAAGTGATCGTTGTCGCGGAACTTGACGTCCGTCTTTTCCATCTTGCCGCGCCGCTCGACATACACCTTGTAAGGTCCGTTGACCAGAATATCGCTGATCGTCGGATCCTTGAGCAGCATTTCCAGCGGCCCGAAGCCGAAGGTCTCATCCAACACTTCGTCGATGAGACGTTCCCGCTCCATCCGGTTGAGGAGCGGGTTCTCGGTGTCGCAAAGCCGTTCGACCACCAGTCGGATTTCCCGGCGAAGCGTATCGCCCTGGAGGTCGCTGACCCGAGACAAGTCGAGCTTGTCGACCAACTTCCCGTGAATTAACCGCTTCAGGTCCTCGAAGCTCTTGTTCGTCGAGCGGTCGTTGGCGACGCTTTGGCTCTGACTGGCCCCATGGCGGCTATAGCTGCTGAGGCCGGTGATTCCTTTAGACAGGCGTGACATGGAAGCTCCCTCAAGTTGTCCTTAGAACTTAGTGCTTAGTGCTTAGCACGAGTCAGGACTTAGTTCTAAGATCTAAGCACTAAGCTCTAAGCACCAAGCTTATTTTCGACTAAACCATCCGCCGCCTCCGCTGGGCGCCGGCGCGGCCGGCTTGTCGTTCTTGCCGCCCAAGGCGGCCGCCAAGCCCGAGATCCCTTGCTGAGCCTTGGATCGCGGCGCGTGCTGAATGAGCGGCTTGCCTTCATTCCGGGATCCGATCATGGCTTTTGCATCGTTGGCAATTTGCCAATAGATCGGTTTGCCGATCGTTTCCTCCGCCTTCTTCAAACTGATGTCGCCCCAAAAATCAGACCCGACTCGATTCAGCACCACACGAACCTTCTCTCCTAACCCCTCTTCAGCTCCCAAGGTGTGAAGTATGCGAACCACATTGCGAACGCTGGTCAACTCGAGCTGCGTGATCAACAGGATCACATCGGCCATGCGCATCGCCGTCAAATCCGTGACCGTGAAACTCTTGCTCAAATCCAAAACCAGATGCGTATAGCTGGCCCGCAGAAGCCCAATCAAGCGTTGCAGGTGCTCTTCGTGAATCAGGCCAATCTCCTCAATACCCACGGGATGCGGCAAAACCTCTAATCCCGTGGCATGCTTGCACAAGGACTGCTTCAAAAAATGCATGTCCAGGCGCTCGATATTGTGCGCCACCTCCGCGAGTGTGTGATCGGGCACCAAATCGAGAGCCACGTCCGCGTCGCCCAAAGCCAAATCCAAATCGATCAAGGCGACCGCATTATTCTTGTCCTGGGCCAGGGTGCAGCCGAGGTTGATGGCCAAGCTGGTCGAGCCCACGCCCCCGCGCGAGCCAATCACCGCGATCACCGTCGACGGCTTGGTAGGCCCCCGGTCTTTGCTTCCCTCTCCGAGCCGGTTCAGCACGGTCATCAATTCTTCCAAGACGACCGGCTGCGTGAGAAATTCTTTCGCGCCCGCCCGCAAGGCCTGCAAGATCGATTGCCCGTCTCCTCGGCCGCTGACCGCCAGGATGGGCATTTCGGCATATTGGTTCTTCAGCTGCGAGATCAACTGCAAGGCCTTCGTCTGGTCGGCATCCAGGGCGACGATGACTACGTCGGGATTCGATTGACTGACCACATCGGGAAAAAACTCATAGCGGGCACACTCCGCCTCCATCCACACGGAGTCCATGCCTAAGAGCAAATTTCGCAGTGGCTCCCGCGTCATGTCCGATGGATCAACAATCGCAATCCTCTGCATAACATCCACCGATACTTGTGAATCCCTGATGCATGATCCAAGCCCACGGGGTCATTCCCGTGGGCTTGGATCCTCATCCTTATTTGTTGCCGTTGGTCGGGGCGAAGACCGAAGGCAAGGCGGCGGGCGCCCCGCTGGGCGGTGGCCCTGGCGGCGCTCCAGGCGTCTCGGCCACGTCGGTGGGCGGCAGTAAGTCGGCCCCATGTCCGGCTTGAGATGCCGTCGCTCCCCTCAACTCTCCTCCCGCCAAACCCTCTGCATGGTAACCGATATTCTGGCAGTCAACCAGTCCCCTTCGGCCGCATTGGCCTCCGGGTCCTGTGGCGCACCGAGGCGGGCTGTTCTCGGCACAGGGATAAACTTGGGCGGTCGGTCCATTTTTGAAGGCTGGTACGTAATGGCCGTTGGGGCAAACTTCCCGCGGGCCACGAGGCGCTTCGACGATCTGTTCCAAGAATAGCTCAAAATCGTCCGGGCTGCGCGTTTCTTGGCCAGGTAAAAGTTTCACGAGCTGATCGCAAGACTGCGGATCGACCAGGTGAGGCGTCACCAAGATGACCAGCTCTTTTTCCGCTTCGTTATAGGTGTTGGTGCTGAAAGCCGTGCCGATGAAGGGAAGCTCGCCTAGAACGGGCAGTTTGGTGCAAATAGCCGCAATATCATTCTGAATCAAGCCGCCGATCACCAAAGTCTGTCCGGATTCGATCTCGACCGTGGTGTGAACGCGCTGGATACTTCGGCCAGGGACGAAGATACCATTGGACGTTACGCCGGCCGCGCTATCCAGCTCACTGACTTCCGGCTCCACTTCCAAGTGAATCTTCCCATTGCCCATGACAATCGGAAGGATATTCAGCGTGGTGCCGAAGTCCACGAAGTTGACGGTCGTGGTACCTAGTCCACCGGACTGAGGAATCGCCTGCTGGCCGCCAGAGAGCAAGTTCGCCGACCGCCCGCTGAGCGTGGTGACGGAGGGCTGAGCGAGAATCTTGGTAAGGCCCTGCGTCTTCAACGCCTTCATGGCCAATCCAAAAGATTCTTCATTATTCATGAGGCCCAGGGTCACGTTGGGAGATCCCGCGGTAGAAAGGCCGTTTGCGGTGAAATTAATGGGCAACGTGCCCGGAACGAGGAATTGGCTGATCGTTTGGGCAAAGGTGTGATGGCTGCCGTTCGAGAAGAAATCCACACCCATGGTCCGGGCTAAAGACCGGTTGACGAAGGCCACGACCGCGTCGAGCTGAACTTGTTGGACGCCGGCCAAGGTCAGCCGATTGATGACACGATCACTGCCCGCGCCGGGAGCACCGCCGGCGCTGGCGCCCAAGACCGCGTTGGCCGTCGCCAAGATGGCCGCAATATCCTCGGCATGATTGACCGTGCCGCTGATGATGACCGTGTTGTTATGAATCGGAATCAGCGTGATGTTGGCCGTGGGAACCGCCCGCTGCAGAATGCTGCGGAGGTAATCCACGTCCAGTTGGACGATGACTTCGAATGTCTGAGTGCTTCGGTCCAGACCGGTCAGCGTCAGCCGGCTGGTGCCCGCGTCCTTGCCCAAAAGCAGGACGGTTTCGGGCGTGTTCTGGACCGTGCGCACCTCGAGCACTCGTTCGTTGAGATTTTCCGCCTGGGTGATGGGTTGAGGCGGCTTCATTTGCAAGGGGCGCGTGCCGCCGATCGGAACGATGATCGTGCTGGGGCGCGTTCCGGCGTCGCCCGGCGCCGGCGCAGGGGGCTGGACTCGCTCCTGCGCCATGGCGCTGCCAGCGGTCATTAGGGCGCCTAGCCCCCAGGTCAGAATTTGCATCCAGAACGTGTTACGGGGCACGTGATTCGTGCGGTGCATCCTTTCACCTCTTTGACTAGTGTAGGGTAGGTGTGGCCCACCCACCTCAGGTTTACTGACCTTTCGTCGGGGTGCGGGGGTTCCTTCCCCCCACCCTACACAACGGTTTATGGGATTGATCGGGAACGGGTCAGGATTCTAGCCAAGTCACCTGGCCGTTCCCTTTCCCCCTGGGCTTTTGCTTTGGTGACTGGCGAGTGGTAAAGCATCGCTTGCAACCACTCGCCACTCACCACTCTTGGATCACTTGCCTTCGCTATCGCCGCTCGGGCTTTGATAATCCGGATTCCTCTCGTTGTCGTTTCGCCACTTCTTGTCTTCCTTAATGAACGGCGTTTGTTTCACGGCCGGGCCGTTGATGATGGTTTGAAAGAAACCTGCCTTGCGCTTCGGTTGATCATTCTTCACCACCAACTCTTTCTCCGGCGGCTTGATCGGATCCTTGCTCGCTTCGATGACACTCGTATCACCGAAGGGGCGAAGGAGGAGCGTCAAGGTGCCCGTGTCTTTGTAGGTGCACAGTTTGAGCGATTGCTCCGGACTTAGTTCCAAAGTCACCGTGGTCGGAATCATGCTGGCACGATCCTCGGGTCGCACGGGCTGCTGATCGACGGCTCGCACCAACACGTTTTCGAGCACCATCTTGGTGTCGGCGCCGCCGCTGCTGCGGGTCGTGTGAACGATGTCGACCTTCGAGCCGGGTTGCACAAAGCCGCCGGCGGTCGAGGCTGCATTCACCACAATCGCCATTCCTCGCGATTTGGGCGCCAACATGCCTTCCAAGCCCACTTTGTTCTTGTCTTGCAACATGGTCTCGGATACAGGCTTATCCGCCTCGATGTCCTTCAGCACCACGCGATCCTTCAGCAGCTTGATGTCCGTGACGGCGTTTTGAGGGGCATCTTGTTCTTTCCACTTCCGCAGCTCGAAGAACTCCTCGGGATTCTTGATCGGGGTCCACTGCGGGATGGCTTTCTTGGCCACCACCAAATCCACTTCCTTGCTCCGTTGTGCAATCAGTTGGCTGGTGAGGTAGCTGGCCACCAGGCCGCACACCACCGCCACGACCATCAGGATCATCGTTTTCGACTTCATCGGTGCTCTCCACTAGAGGTTAAAGTGACTCGTCTGTCCCGGGCACGGTCACTCACCGTCCGGGTAAAGCGACAAAATCACGCCCAGCGCCTCTTCCTGGGTGATACACAAAGGCGAACGGCCTGCATGGAGCGTCATTGCCAAGGTCCGCCGGTTTCGCGAATCTCCCTAGACTACCGACTGAACCTCTGGCGATTCAAGCCATTTGGCCGTGTTTTTTGCTCTTCGGCGCCTGCTCCGCTTGCCCCAAAACACCCCGTCAGCTATTTCTTGACTCTTTTATGACCGTCTTTCCCGAAACTTAATGCTCCCCGCCGGATTAACCGTCGTCTCTCGAACTTCTATTTCGGCCATTTCCTGTAGACAACTTCAAATCTTTTGGTTGTAGCGAAGGTGTCAGGTTTGCGTCTTGTGCGACTTAAGCAGGGCATCGGCAACTTCCGGCCGAGTCTTATCCAATTTCAACGTACCCTTTTGCTGCATCGCGCTTTGAGTCGCCGAGACTTCGGGAGTCACCGGCTTCTCCAATGGATGAGCCACCCAGAGGTAACCGACAAAGCCGATGCACAAAGGCACGCCATAAGGCAACCGATGCCAACGAGGACGACGCTCTTTCGCCTTGGCGGAAACCTTGCTCATGCTTCCCGCGGTGAACAAGTCCATAATAATCACTTGCATGTGCGCGGCGTTCTGGCGATATTGCCCTCGAAGCGCCATCATGATTAGGCCGATGATTCCTCCCGCGATCGCACCCACAAAAAACGCGATCATGATGTGCCACCAGCCCGCGGCGATTCCAAAAAAGGCGCCCACCCAAGAACCGAAACCCATCGTCATCTTGACGTCGCCCGCGCCCATTCCCCCAATTGCGTAAATGGGCAAGAGCAACGCAAATCCCCAAGCCGTCCCTGCCAAGCTGTCTCCAATTCCACCCACGCCGTCCGAAGGAACAACCTGCCAGCCCAAGGTGTGAATAAGTCCGAAGATCCAGCCGCTAATAATGACGGGAAAGGTCAACCAGTTGGGCACTTTGAACATCCACCAATCAATGACTGCCGAAGCAATCATGGCGAGGCAAATGAACCACAAGGGCCAGCAAGCAGGCGATAATATTTCCATGACGGTTCCCGCAACAATCGTAGAACAAAAACCAGGGGTAAAGCAAACCAAAGGAAGGGCGAATTCAAAGAAGGGCGAAAAAAAACAACAGCGAGCCGCGAAAGCCAGGCCTCCGCGGCTCGCCGCCGGTTGGGATTGCCAAGATCCGAAATGGACTTGGTTGCGGAAGATCCGCGGAACAACTAGCTGGCGCCGCCAACGGCTCCGGCCACTTGGCCGAAGGTCTTGTTGGCGCTGGTGCCCAGGGCGGTGATCGCCACGAGGCAGACCACGATGATCAGGGCCAGCATGACGGCGTATTCGACAGCCGTCGGGCCGTCTTCCGCCTTCAGGAACTCAACAAACATCTGTCCAAGCTTGCTCATTCTAGACCTTTCTTTGGTGAAAAAAACCAAGGAGTACGCCTCCCACTCCGAAACCGATTCCACAGGCCGATTGACCCGATGCTGCCTCCTTTCCCAGTCGGGCGACCGGGAAAGGCAGGCCTCGGGTACAGCCAGAACTTAGCTAGCGCCGCCGACAGCGCCGGCAACCTGGCCGAAAGTCTTGTTAGCGCTGGTGCCCAGAGCCGTGATCGCCACCAGGCAGACCACGATGATCAGGGCCAGCATCACGGCGTATTCAACAGCCGTCGGGCCGTCTTCCGCCTTCAGGAACTCAACAAACATTTGACCGAGCTTGCTCATCGAAAACTCCTTCCTTTCGGAAATTCATCAAGAACACAAAAACCCCGTTGTTTTAGACGCCCGATTCCCCACATCGGCCGCCTGCATCCTTCCGAACGTTGCGTTGCTAGGAGCCGGTCGTTGCAGTCTGCAGGGCGATGTTACCGAACACCTTATTAGCCGCCGTGCCCATCGCCGTAATTGCCACCAAGCAAACCACCACGATTAGTGCCAGCATGACTGCATACTCGACGGCGGTGGGACCGTCCTCCGCTTTCAAAAACTGGGCAACTTTCTGAAGCCAATTCCCCATGGGCACTACCCTTTCTTAGGAGAAGGCGGACGTTCTTGGCCGCTTCCCCCCATTCACCCTTCCGCGTGGCTACACGAGAGGGACCGAACCTTTTTCCTTTTCCTCACTTAGCGGGCTTGTGTTTCCCCCGTCCGCTAGCGTCAAAAACCTAGGTTACATGTGGCATGCAGTCAAATCGCATTTTCCAAAAATCTTGGGATTTCAGGAAAAAGCCCGAAATGACAGAGAATAGGTAAGAAGTCCCCATCTTGGCAAAATGACGATAGGTACGGAGTTTTTTGCTGTTCAAATGCATCCTAGAACTGGATCGGAGACCCAGCCGGCGTTCGTGCATTATAATGAGACATAGTTCCGCATCTTTTGAAGTGAAGCTTCAGTCTTATGACCGGCATTCGGCCATATCTCGATAGACTCGCCTCCCACGCTCTGGCAGACGGAGGTTGGGGTTATTCACCCGGACAGCCGTTGCATCTAGAGCCGACTTGCCTGGCATTGCTCGCGCTGACATTGGATCGAGGTGCGTTTGCCGACGTGATTGAAAAGGCACGCGCCGCATTGGATGCCGCCAAAATATCGGATGACACCTATCGACAAGCGCGAGGCCGGGAAGAGGCCATCTGGTTCACCGCTTTGGTCCTATTCGTTCAAGCGACTCTCGGGGAATCGGATGAAGCCGTAAAGGCAACGGCGAACGGCTTGTTGAAATACCGCGGTCGAGTTCCGGATGATCCCACCGCAGCCGAAATGCATGACATTGACTTTCGTCTGGTCGGTTGGCCTTGGGCCGAGAACAATTTCTCCTGGGTCGAGCCGACGGCCTGGGCGTGCCTGGCATTGCGACGGTCCGGCTTTGACGCTCATCCTCGCGTCGATGAAGGACTTCGCCTTTTGCTTGACCGCGCCAACGACGACGGCGGCATCAACTACGGCAATCGCCGAATTTTCGGCCGCCTCACCGAGCCGATTCAAGGCCCCACGGCCCTCATGCTCCTGGCACTCCAAGGAAGAGAGCACGCCCGCATTCAGTCGGCCATTCGATATCTGCAAAAAGAAGCCGGCGCCGACGACGACCTGGAAAATCTCTGCTGGACCAAGCTGGCCTTGGACGCTTATCGCGACCAGCCTGGGTTATCAGAATGGCTGTCTAACTTGGACGAACGCATCCTGGCTGCCGACCGCGCCCGCGCCGAGCAAAAATGGTTGCGGCCTTCTTGCCTGCGCGATGCTTTAGTCGCCCTGGCATTAGGCGCCGAGCAGCTCAACGTTTTTCGCTTGGATCCGGTAGTTCGAGAATCGAAGAAGGAGGATCGAGGATCGAAAAATGGCCCCGCTTCGATGCTTCCTCAATCCTCGATCCTCCATCCTCCATCCTCGAAGCGCACCTGGGGCCAGCGCCTCAAATCGTTCGTCCGGGGCGTGGGAATCGACGCGGCGGGGAGATTGCGGCAAATCCCCGCTCCCAGCAAAGTCCACGTCGCCCCGGTCAGCGACTACGACGGCGATTTGGCTGGTGTTCTTCAGCGCCAATACGAGGCTTTTCGCGAGCGTGTCCCACTCTCCGGAAAGCGGGTGGTCCTCAAGCCCAATATCGTCGAGTATCATCGCGACAAGGTGATTAACACCAATCCGCATGTGGTGGCCGCGGCCATCGAGCTCTGCAAGCGCGAAGGCGCCGCTGAGATCATTGTCGCCGAAGGCCCCGGCCATTGCCGTAATGTCGAGCATCTCGTCAGCGCCAGCGGGTTAGGCGATGTCCTCCGACATTATAATGTCTGCTTGGTCGATCTGAATCACGATGAACCCGTGAAACTGCTCAATCTCGGCCGGTTGACGAAGCTGGATTATCTTTTCTTGGCGCAGACGGTCGTCACATCTGATGTGCTGATTTCCTTGCCCAAGTTGAAGACGCATCATTGGGCCGGCGCGACCCTGTCGCTCAAGAACCTCTTCGGGACCTTACCGGGAACTTGTTATGGCTGGCCTAAGAATGAGTTGCATTGGCGCGGCGTGGAAAACAGCATCGTGGACATCGGTCTGACCCGAACCCCGGACCTGGCGATTGTGGACGGTATCATCGGCATGGAAGGAGACGGCCCGCTCAACGGCACGCCCAAGCCCTTGGGCGCGATCATTATGGGCGCTGACCCCTTGGCCGTGGACGCCACCTGCTGCCGGCTCATGATGCTCGATCCCAAACGCGTGGGTCATCTGGTCATGGGCTATCAAAAGAAGCTCGGATTGCTCAACGAAAATGAAATTGAGCTGATCGGCGAACGGATCGAAACGTTGGCCCAGCCCTTCGAGACCTTGCCTCAGTTCCACCAACTCTATTTAGGCCGGTCCGCATGACGCAATCTTGCGTAGTGAGTAGTGAGTGCTAAAGAGATCGAACCAGATGCAATACCTACCACTCACCACTCACCACTCACCACTCACCAAGGCAAAGCGGATTTTGTTGGGTCTGTTCGTGATATGGCAACTTCTATTTCTCTTCATGTCGAACGTGCTTCCGTTGATCCCTCATGGCAGGCTAGAACACGACGAGCTCACCGACGACATCAACCTTCATGGCCAGGCCACTTCAATCGAACCGGTTCAAAGGATTATCGAGGGAGTATCCGGCGTCTCGGATCGGTGGATGGAGGCGACCGGGCAGTTGCAAGGTTGGTCGCTGTTCGCTCCCATTTTTCCACCGCAGGCGGGCTTCGTCGCCGTGGGATTTCGGTGGCAAGACGGCTCGCATGACCTAGTGAAATCCCACTTCGAGCCGATCGATCCGCTGCATTTTTGTCGGCCGCCGGGAACTGACGGCCGGTTGTTCAATTACGAATCGCGATTTGTCATCTTGCCGGCTTTCTGGCCGGAGTCAAAACTGGGGCCGGACGGAAGAACTTGGGAATTGGAGTGGGCCGAAGCCATCACCGAGCGAGTTCGGGTCCAATGGAAATCGATGCGTGCCTACCTCCGCTGGCAGCGAGACCGATACGTGAGGGAGCATCCCCATTGGCCGCCCCCGGCAG
>Ga0137362_10000769_pt1 | contig 18206 bp, 24 predicted proteins | sample MadtaG_2_FD_104801 | JGI IMG/M metagenome (GOLD analysis project Ga0137362, IMG submission 104801) | Vadose zone soil microbial communities from Angelo Coast Range Reserve, California, USA - Mad1_100_16 metaG | ecosystem: Environmental > Terrestrial > Soil > Vadose zone | place: USA: California... | reverse complement strand
CTCTTTGTCCCAAAAGCTGCTGCCCCCTTTCTCTTTCTCTATGGTCGTTCTCTCACCCACCCCCTCCTTTCCAGGCGCATGGCCTGACTCGAGCCCACTGACCTTGTGCCCCCACTCCCAGACAATCCTATTCCGCAAAACGATGAGACCACTCAGGACGTCTCTCCATCACTTGTCTGTCTGTCCCCGCGACCGCTTCCTGAATTACCTTCTCTTTCTTCATCTCTCTCGACCGCTGAATCGAGTGTCACAAGCCGTTCGCCCACACCTCCGGAACAATATTCATCCCCGGTCGAGGAGCACCCGACCTGCACGCCCCTTCAAACCGATTCACCTGTTGTGCTTGATCTTCATGAACCCCGCTCCCCAGACTCGGCGCATTTTTCTCCCCCAGCTGATGCGTCCTCTTTCTCATCATCATCTTTGTCTCGACTCCGGCTTTCTGTTTCCAACAACTGTCCGGGAACGCAAAGCGTGGAGAGCGTTGCCACATACCTCCCTTCACCCAGCAGATCATCTACGCCCGATGTCGAACGTGTTGAACGTCAGGATGTGGAGAGTCGTCCAGACCCTCCGGTAGTAGAGACGAGTCTGTCTTCAAACGGCGACCAGCAGGAGTACTCGCAGCATGCCGCGAAGGTCTCCGTCAATAAGCATACTTTTCTCGGCAGGGTCAAACGGTTTGGCGGGCGCATAAAGAAGATATTTAAGCCCAGAATAGCAGAGACTAAACCGCGGCGTGGCAGCGTCTCGTCTCTTGTGGCCCCACGCAAGCCACCACTTACAGTCAGCGTTCGCCTCCCCACCGCTGAGCCCGAGAGCCCGACAAGTCACCAAAATCGAGAGGCACCGTCCATACTACCCCGTCGGTTTTCCTTGCAGTCCCTGCTCCATGCTCGCATCCCCACCGGATCCCTCAATTCCAGTTCACGCAATCGATTACCGACCATTGTCTCAGCTCCTGATGATGACTGGCTAAGCCCCTTGAACGTGCATTCGCCAGACGCTGCTGCTGCTGTACCAAGAACTGAAGCACAAGCAGACGGAGATGCTCACGAACAGAAAGCAGAAGAACCGACTCGGGCGACAACTGCGGTGCGGCATGGGCTGGGTATTGGGGCGCCTGAGCCTAACTCTGTTACAAACCGAGATACAGCTTGACAGGACCGTTTTTGTTCCTTTGTTTCGCTCTTCGCATACCAAGATATGGTTCTTCGAATTCGTTACATAGAAGTAAAGAATCAGGTAAAGTCAGTACTTTATATGTCTTGAAGCCTTTTCCCAGACTTCTAGTTTATGAAATCATATGTCCAAATCCTCATCCGGATCGTCGTCATCAATGTCGTCTGCCGAATCGGGATCGTAGAGGATTGCTCCCGATGGCTGGGAAGCATCTTTCTCAGAATGGCGAGTGAGATGACAAACAAGTCGAGCGAAGAACGCATACATACCCCTGTGGGCGTACGGCAGCGGCACTTTGGCACGGGATTCCCGCTGCTCTGGTGTGAGGTCCAGATTGAACGACGTAACGTGCTATCCAGAATACGTCATTCCTCGCTGCGGAACACCCGGAGTTGCTTGCTCACCTCGGCCCTTCCTGGCTTGCCCTTGTCTTCTAAAATACCTTTCAGGCTGTCCATCTCAGAAAGTGAACACGGGCCGTCCAGTGTCCATCCATCCAACTCCCTCTCTATATTCTTACCCCGTCCACGAGTGACCACCTGCAGGACAATTTCCCCGTCGTCGCTCACCCCTACACCTGCAGGACCTAGCACTATTCGCTCTACCTCCCATGTACGAGCGCTCAGTGGAGCAAAGACGGACCAAAAGCGATCGGGGGTGCTCGCAGGGGGCGGAGGCGTGAGCTGAGTGGCCGCGAGGTGCTTCAGGAGCGCCGGAGGATGAGCGATGATGTGTGCTAGAGTGGGAGAGAGGCGCGGGGCGAGGACGAGATCACGGAGTGGGGAGGATGTAGAGAAGTGTAAGATGAGACGTGAGGGCTCTGAGGGAGAAAGATTGAGCAAACTGGCATAAATGTGTGGAGAAGGCCAAGAGGCTCACTGGGACGAGCTGATAGATCGGAGAGGAGGGTGGCAATGAGGGAGTATGACTTGGATGGTGACTCAAGGTCAGCGCACAGAACATCGGCCGCGTCGATGATGACGGTCAATGGCGCATCGGGAGCTATATGCGTGGCACTGTTCAGGATGGATTCCGCAAGATCGGAGGGTGGCTCGCTGTAGCCAGGCACTCGTGTAGTTCTATCGACGATATCAAGTCCTTCTCTAGGAGGACCATCTGCAAATGCTGAAGGAGGGTAAAGTAGGCAGAAGAGCACAACATAGGTGGTCGTATCTCGGTTGTCTACGAATGCGCGCAAGACAGGCAAGCAGGACTGTACGAGAGAGGACTCGAGCAGAATGAAGGGAAAGTGAGGACGGGACAGGCCTGAGATGATGGTAGCAATCAGGCGCGACATTACACCGACTCGGATAACCTTTTGGCACTTTTACTTTCCTGCCTCCCACTGCGACCTCTCCAGTGTATACCAGCAAAATTCCCAGCGCTGAATTCCACCAGTCTCCGCTCGCTCACCCTTTACAAATTTATTCCTTCGGAGAGAGTTCAGGATCGCGGGACGCAATGGGGAGGCTAACATGCGGATCGACTTGACAGCCCGGTCGCCGTTAAACGTGGACTCTATTGCAAATTCCAGCAAGTCGTCCTCAATGCCCACACGCCTGAATGCCTCCTCCGCGAAGAAATGTCGGATAGTCGCGATGCGCGAAGTCCCTGTCTGCTTGATGCTCGTTCGCACTTGTTCCCTCGATTGTTGAGTGACCAGTTCGTCATTCGTCGCGTCCAGGGACGCATCGACGGCGATGACTCCGATGATCTTGTCTCCGAGCTCGAGGAGCCACACGCCCGAGGCGCGGGAGCGCGCATAATGAGCTTGGATGTTCAGGAGGTCTATCCGTCGGAGGACTTTCTCGGCCGCACCTTCGACGAACGGTCTATTTTTCCTATATATTCGGAGGAAGAAGCGCTCGTGCTCAGCGGGGTGGGACGAAGAAGAACTGGCTTGTGCATTATTTACCAATCGACGAAGAACATGATGGGTACGGCCGTGGCGAAAAAGCCCGGCAGCACCTGTAGCCAGCTCAGGATCCCGTGTGAGGAGTTCGGCCACCAGTCCATGTACTGGGTGAATATGGAAGAAATGGCGATCCATATGGCGAGAGTTACGGGATGAAAGTACGCTGGGGAGGTCGTGTCAGAGTGTACGACGTGGTAGAGCGCAATGAGAATGGACTTCACTGCTGTTGTTCGCGTATGCGAGAGACTCCATCTGGGCCTGGCCGACCATGAAGCGTACCTCCTTCTCATCCTGCGGGGTGTAGGCGCGGATCCTGGCAGGCAGTGGTTCGGGCATATTGAACGAAAAGAACGCCGGACATCTTCGTGTCTATTTAAGAACGAGTGCCCTCTCCAGTCGACGCACGTTCGTTCTTTGCCCACGTGGCGCCCAGAAATCAATATCCGGTCGAACCTCTAATAACGCATACTCGTTCCAAAGCATGCCAAAGCGATTACAACAAGTACGTCCGCTTGGAATTAGACTAGGTAGTCTTCAAGAACTTGTAACAATTTTCTGGTGCAGAGTTCTGTGGACCAGCCATGAGTGTTCCAAAAAGGGTGTACGTTATCGGAAGTTAGATTACCGTAGCTTACATTTTACCATGTTGATCACAAAAGACTTTCACGATGTGCCCACAAAGCTCGCAAGGAATGGGAGACCCATCCGCATATTCGTCATCTCTCCAAACGTTCCAGGTTATCCTCAGGCCAGGTTCCCCGGTATGTAATAAATAACCGACTTGGCCAGTTCATATAATCATATCATCGGTCATGATATTGCCCACCGGCTCAACTCCCCCCGCCCTCTTTTTCATTGCGATAGGCGTCGTCGTCTTCAGGTGAGGCACCACCGTACTTGAGACGTCTTCTTTGATAAACGATGCCGCTGTTGTAGCGAGATATATCAAGTTACTGGGCCTGTCGAACGTTTCGCAGGCCAGATCGCAAGTCACGGTTACGTAGTGGGTGAGCACTGAGACAGTTACCACTCTCCGGCTCGTCAATCACAAACCTGCCTGACCACGCACCGTGTGCCCACAGCGTGCCCATCGTCCTTCCATGAATTCGAAGGGCCCGAAGCAATTCCGTACGATGTCGAAGGTTTGTAGTAACGCTCTGCATTGCCCGGACCGACTGCTGGCTTCTTTAACCCTCACTTCAATTCATTAGGAACCGACAGGGGCAACGAATACAAGGCAATAACAGCGCTGTGAAATACCATTTATCCGATGTCTCATTCCATTTCGCAGGTTGAGAAAGAAGTGGCTGCATATGACGAGGTCACAATCTCGTAATTTGTCAACCCCTAACCTGACCAGGCCCTGCACGCTCTAGGACGCCACATTGGCAGTGGACCTCCTCGCGAGGTTGCCCAACTGCAATGGCAGAATAGCCAGTGAGAAAAAACTTTCATCACGCGGCAACGTGTAGCGTTTTGACACGAAGTACTACTCCACTCCACTTAGCGACGGGCATGTGTCTCGGCGGGCATTTGGTCAGTCAGCGTTTATTTGTCTGTGGCTTTCTCGGCTCCGTGCCTGACTCTGTGCCTACCTTCTACTGTGACAGGCTTTCCGGGTAAAAGCTTTCCGCCGCCCTGGGATCCATCGTTTCAGTTCATGTTCATAATGTTCCTCTACTAGGCTGCTTTCGATCCACGCGTCCTCTCAGCTGTCTGCTTTTTCGCCACCGATATCCATGGTGCCACGCTTGGCAAGGGGGGTGATGACTCGCTGAAACGAGCACGGGCTGGGGAGCTCACGGGGAAGGGCGAGCTAGTGGTACGAGCCAATATTGCCGTCTTGATGTATACTACAGGATTCACATCGATGGGTTTCAGATGATATTTGGAAAGCAAGTGAGCCGTTTCCGGTCCCTCTCCGTTGCGATTGGTGATGGGAGTTGTTATTATTCGCAAGGATACCCACGTTCCACGAGCCGGGAGAGACCTCATCCGTAAAACTCTGGAAGATGCCAACGTCCCTGTCTCTGTCCGTTTTTCCACTTTCTTTCCCGTGTACCGCTATCAATGCCATTTCAGTTCCTGGAGGTACAGGCCCAACACGCCTTCATCCGCGATGAGAGTTCCAAAGGTAGATGGGACGCCGCCTTGACACGCTCGCTATTCAGCTTCATGATGGAAGTATTTGAGCGAACTGTAGGGAGAGACCTTGGACCCAAGATCCAAAGTGGCGAAAGAGTTGAGCATGTTTGTTAGCTTAGGTATATGTCTTGTATTTGTACTGTCCTTCCAATGCGTGATACGCTCCAATGAACAACATGACGATCCAACAGGAACAAATGTTCTTCGTGCGGAGGAATACAACAGCGACATTATCATTTCGGCTCGAATATCAGAACAACACCGCAAGACTATAGATACACGACGACCTGAAGTCCATTGACATGACCCAGCGTCGTAAATCGTCGTAATCGTGCAAACAGAATTGCCGTGACAGCAGAACAAAGATGTGTGGTATGCCTGACGCAAAGTAGAAACAGTAAAAAGAAAATGCGTAAAGAGCAAAAGTGGAAACCGGGTCGATTGATGTACATCTACATTTACTTCTTCTTTGCAGCCTTCTCCGCAGCTTTAGTAACTGTACACAGCAGTGTTAACTCCAGGCCATGACATATGCCAACTGAACTTACCCTTTCCACCTTTCTCAGTCTTCTCCACGGACTTGATGACACCGACGGCAACGGTTTGCCTCATGTCACGGACTGCGAAACGACCAAGTGGTGGATACTCAGAGTACGACTCCACACACATTGGCTTGCTGGGGATAAGCTTGACGATGCAAGCATCACCTGACTTTACAAACTTGGGGGCCTGTTCGATAGCTTTGCCCGTTCGACGATCAATCTTCTCAAGAAGCTCCGAGAATTTACAGGCAATATGGGCGGTATGGCAATCAAGGACGGGAGCATATCCGGCACCAATCTGACCGGGGTGGTTGAGGACGATGACCTGAGCATTGAAAGATGCAGCCTCCTTGGCAGGGTCATTCTTGGAATCAGAAGCGACATTACCGCGGCGAATATCCTTGACAGACACGTTCCTAAGAAAAAAAATTGTAGTTATACACCTTGTAACAGACATTGAAGACCCACTTCACGTTGAAACCGACGTTGTCACCAGGAACACCTTCCACAAGCTGTTCATGGTGCATTTCGACGGACTTGACTTCAGTGGTGACATTCGAGGGAGCGAATGTGACGACCATTCCAGCTTTGATGATACCAGTCTCGACACGGCCGACAGGGACAGTACCGATACCACCAATCTTGTAGACATCCTGGAGAGGAAGGCGGAGTGGTTTGTCGGAGGGACGAACTGGCGGCTCGATGGCGTCGATGGCGTCGAGTAGGGTCTTGCCTTTGACCGAACCGCCCTTGATATCCTTTGTCCAGCCCTTGTACCATTGCATGCTATCATAGCCGGTAAGTCATCGAGCACCTGTCGACCAATAAAGGAAGGGTACGAACTTGCTGGATTCCTCCAACATGTTGTCACCATGCCAGCCGGAAATAGGTACAAAAGCGACAGCCTTGGGGTTGTAGCCGACCTTTTTAATGAAGGTAGAAGTCTCTTTCACGATTTCGTTGAAGCGGTCCTCACTCCACTGGGATAATTGTTCGAATAAAAAACACAGCGAACAAAGCCTTTAATACCAACCTTACTCGTGTCCATTTTGTTGACGGCGACAATCAATTGACGGACACCCAGGGTGAAGGCCAAGAGGGCATGCTCGCGGGTCTGGCCATCCTTGGAAATGCCCGCCTCGAATTCACCAGTACCGCTAGCAATGATGAGAATGGCACAGTCGGCCTGAGAGGTGCCAGTAATCATGTTCTTGATAAAATCACGATGACCAGGGGCATCAATGACCTAGAATCACAGATCAGTCATCCAAATCGGGATAATAGGGTGTCTGATTGCACATACAGTGACCATGAATTTGGGGGTCTCGAACTTCCAGAGGGCGATATCAATTGTAATACCGCGCTCACGCTCAGCCTTTAGTTTGTCGAGCACCCAAGCTAGGATAGAATGGGGGCATCAACCGAGTGGACTAGGGGCGAACATTAGTCCTTGACTAACCATATTTGAACGAGCCTTTCCCGAGCTCAGCGGCCTCCTTCTCGAATTTTTCAATGGTACGCTTATCGATACCACCGCACTTGTAGATCAAGTGGCCAGTGGTCGTAGACTTCCCCGAGTCGACGTGGCCGATAACTGGAAGGAGGTGAACACGTGCTAAAGGAGATTGCGTGGAATATGGGCGCACCGACGACGTTAACATGAATCTTCTCCTTACCCATTTTTTAGATCTGAAAAAATAGACGGGTTCAATAACCGATATCACCACAATGAGCATTGAGACGGTTGAAGGAAAATCATCATCTTATCTCACTCCTTACAATCCACCGATGTCGTAAAGCACGAGACTGGAACTGGTAGATTCAAAAAAATTTATGGATGCAACACTCACAGAAAAACAAGTTGAAACAGAGAATAAGGGGCGAGAGAAGATGTAAGAGAGGTTGGGGGGAGAAGCACACGAATCAGCGCGACCAAAGATTGGGCGTAGATATATGCGCGGGGCGTGAATTTTTTTCCTGATCGATTTGACAAGAATCCGATAAACCTTTCTGGACTCCGAGCCGGCCGGGACCGCCGAGCTTCCAGGCGCCTTTGAGGAAACTGAGACATCCCTCGAATGTATTCCTATGAAAATACAAAGTACATGCTACCGCGGGTATGCGCTTCTTCTCGTAAAGCTATGGCTATGGCTATGAGTTGTTAAGTATTCTGACAGAAAATACGATCTATACAACGTGGGGACGATTTTGATGATAATGGATGATACGTAAAACGTGACTCACTTGCCCACTGGGTATCAAAAATAGGGCGCCGTGCCAGTGCTACAAGGGGTGGTGGTCGGCTCACCAGGCCGTGAGTGCCATCTATACGCCGTTACAGATCTTCTATGCCCCAGCCTCCTCTTCCCGATAGAAACCGACATTCCAGAATCTTATCAAAAGTTGGTCGCGCACTGACGTCAAGCTGCAGACAAGCACGGACAAGGGCTGTTGCATCCATGAGAGTGCCAGCGCCGTCAGGCTCTTCCCCCTCAGTCTCATGACCTTCCAGACAGCGTTCGTCCAGGGCGATGGAAGCGTTCGAAAGGGGCGAAACAAGCCCTTCTTGTGCTTCTGCGGCGGTCGTAAATGGGCATTCCCCAACGAGCATCACATACGCCACGACACCGAAGGCCCAAACGTCCTGTTCTGGACCTTGGTACCTCTCACCCCGTAATATCTCAGGACCGGCATAGTCCAAGCTGCGGGTTTCGCTATGAATGGCCGTTACTCAAATGTGTGACCGCACGTACGTTCCGCTGAAGGTGTCCCAACCGCCCTTCCGGATAAGACCGGAACTGCCAAAGTCTATCAAAATGCACCTATTTCGAGGCCCGAGAATGACGTTCTCGTCCTTAATGTCTCGATGCACTTTTCCATGATGTCAGAATCTTTCACCACGAAATGTCGTACAGAAAATACCTATTCCTTTTGAATGCAGAAAACTCATGGCATCCGCAATCTGTCCAAGATAGGTGCGTACTGAGCTTGGCGGGAGACCATTCGGATAGCTTTCTACCAGATCAAACAGGTCTGTAGGTGGGATCGGTGCATTCGGCGCTGGTTCGGGGATGGTGGAAGGTAGTACGAGATAGTAATAGTGATTGTCTTCAAAGAAGTCAAGAAGCGGACATATGTTGGGATGTCCTTTCACCACCTTGCCCTCGACCCATTCAAAATCACCTCCGACTTCAGGTTGAGAGAGAGGTGGCTCCGCAACGTCTCTTCGGGAAGGATCCCACGGCCGACGCGGGGGTAAGATGTAAGAAGTATTGGAGATCACAGACATGACATAGATCTCGATGGGGATTGTCCCATACTTTGGATGTTTTTTCCAACAATCGGCCAGGATTCGGGATTTGATGACTTGCTTTATTACGAGCGGAGGCTATCCAAGGTCATGATGAGATACGGTTGGCAGATCACGACATCGCTTACCCCAAGCCTTCCATCCGCTTTCATCTCCCTTGCCTTCTTCACTAAGCCGTATGCACCACGACCGATTTCGCCTTTAATTACAAACTCTGATATACTGCGCTCGTTCGAGGTTTGAGTGACAATCGGTGCTGATGGCGTGGGTGGACGAGTGCTAGTGTCAAGGCTGAGCAAGCTTGCGGTGCTGCCTGACCTGATAAGCTTTTGAGGAGCCACGGGAGGCGGTGAAGGAGGTTCGATGGGTGCTATTGAGAGACGCCCAGCAATTAGAGATACACGTTGCTGAGACGACCGACGTCGAGGCCGAGGAGATGTAGGAGAGCGAACTGGCCGAGGAGGCGCGTTTATATGAGAAATATGTAATGAAGTACTTGATGGAGTCAAAGGTCTAGAAAGGAGGGAAGGAGACTGCGTCGGAGAAAGGGAGAGAGGATCCGCGGTGATTCGAGAGGTTTTTGTCTGTATAGGTTGAGTAGAGGGTGTGAGGATGGTACTAGGGTATAATGTACCCGAACTTGTGGGGGTCGCAAAGGCGTACCCAGGGGATCGAGGGGTGATGAAACTCTGAGTTGTGAGGGAAGAATCGTCTAGTATTGAATCCCCCTGGGCGTTAGACAGTCTATTCGATCCTTCCTCCTCTTCAGCAGCCCAATTGAACCCGCGGCCGATAGAGGTGACACCCCAGCTATTTCCGACGCTGACGGCCCGGTTATAGGCAAGTTTTAAGGGAGGCAGACCCCAACTGTCGTCGTCAAACGTGATATCCACCGCTGCGGGTGCTGTGAGCATAGAAAAGTTGAGGATGTGGGAAGTTTGGAGAAGATAAAGTGAGCTGGGTCCAGGAATGGGTTGGATGGGAGAGGTCGTAAACAGAGTCGCAGTCGTGCGATTTTCAAGATGGATGTGCCGGTGGGGTTCGACGCTACGAGATCTCTCACGGCCAACTGGAGCGCAGGCACTCACCCAACACACGTGCCAACGTCCTCACACGTGCTATTCTCGCGGATCGAATAAGAAATCTATAGAAAATTTATCCAATGAAGGCGAATAAGGGAGCTCGTTGAAGGCGTACAGGGTACTTTTTATTGTTATAATTTGTTGCGTTGTTGTGCTGGCAAACGCTTATGATTGATTAATCCACTGCGTGGATCTTTTCATCTTGTTGACGCATGTTTACCCTTTCCCAATCTGGCAGACTTCCAGTCCCTCACATCGACCATAGAGTGACACCCACTCATCATTTGCAGGATTGTGAGTATATTCTCTCCACAATCGCACTTTCTGTGTGCGACTATATGTGTTGGGCCTGAGAGTGCATGACGGAGGTGATCAGGATCCGATGGATGGATAGGTTCCTCATTGGATGATATCATGCTTTCACTACCTTGCGTCTCACAGATGGGATTTATGTTCTTATGTGTCCATTACACAGCTCACCATGGCCGCGAAGACACCAATCATCAAAAAACGCACCAAGCCATTCAAGTGCGTGCAAATGCATCTCGATTTATACTGAGATCAGAGTGGCTTACGTGGTGCTTCGCAGGCGTCATCAATCTGACCGCTATAAAAGCGTCAAGGAGGCATGGAGGAAACCCAAGGGTATTGACAACAGGGTGCGGCGCAGATTCAAGGGCCAGCTCCCTATGCCCAAGGTGCGTGAATTTGCCTTTCCCACTATCACTTACTTACACGCAGAGAAGATCGGTTATGGCAGCAATAAGAAGACGCGCCATCTACTTCCCAACGGCCTTAAGAAGTTCTTGGTGTATAATGTCCGGGAGCTTGAGTTACTCCTCATGCACAACAAAAGCTACGCTGCCGAGATCGCACACAACGTTAGCAGTCGAAACCGGGTGGTCATTCTGGAAAGGTATGATGCCTAGGTATTGCTTCGTACATCGCAACTGACTGGCTACTTTTCAGGGCCAAGGTGCTGGGTCTGAAGGTGACCAACCCTGCCGCGCGCCTCCGTTCAGAAGAGTAGATGGCTGTTATATTCCTTATTCGTCTGAACCACCTATATCATGATGTTCATTGGCATTGCATGCTCCAAGTAGGATGCCATTCTATGCATAAAATCATCCGCTTCTACCGTGATGGGTTTGTGGGTTCTGTTTGGCATTTCGTTTGATGCACGAATAGCGAGATGTTGGATAACGTTGAGATGACCGAAACCATATGATATAACACGCGAGTGGCCCCGCCCCAGCTACCTTGATAACGCGGGGTATATATTATGCTGGTTGTGGCATGTCCATCATTCCCATGACCGTACAGTTATGACTGAAGTGTGAAGTGAGTGTGGTTCAATTCATAATTATATTGTGGTCGATGAGACCGCGGAATTTGCCGGAAAGGGCACCCGCCTGAACTTTGTTCGTTGACCATAGTGACTGGTTGGCCGATCACACGCAAGTTCAAGTCGTTAGTATTGACAGAAAGGTAAGCTCAAAGCCTTTGGTTATGTGCCATTCAGTGGACGTGGAAGCTGTTTTTTCTACTATGATGGTGTTTAGCTGGAGATATTTGAAGCAAGCGGATGGATGCTTCTGAGGAGGAATGGATGACATGGAGCTGACACAGACCCGTTAGCCTACAGGATGGGTGCGTATAAGTACATCGGCGAGTTGTACAAGAAAAAGCAGTCAGATGTCCTTCGTTTCCTACTTCGCGTTCGGTATGTCGCTGTCCTACCTGTTGTTATTGGACGTTTCCTGATCGCGGATGTGGAACAGTTGTTGGGAGTACCGCCAACTGAATGTCATCCACCGGGCTTCGCGCCCGTCGCGCCCTGACAAGGCTCGGAGGCTTGGCTACAAAGCAAAACAAGGATACGTTGTCTATCGCGTGCGCGTACGCCGCGGTAATCGTAAGAAGCATGTGCCTAAGGGTGGGTATCTTTCAGTGAATCAAAGGCTTGTCTGATTTCCTTTTGTGCAGGCGCGACATATGGCAAGCCCGTCCGACAAGGTGTCAATCACCTCAAGTTCCAGCGTGGTCTACGGAGTGTTGCTGAAGAACGCGTTGGCCGTCGATGTGGGAATTTGCGTGTGCTAAACTCGTACTGGATCAACCAGGATGGTGTGTACAAGTACTATGAAGTCATACTTGTCGACCCCAACCACAAGGTGGTGAGTATTGGGAATCATGCTAGATGTACTTCAGCTGACGGTGATCAGATTCGACGGGACCCTCGAATTAACTGGATCGCTAAGCCCGTACACAAGAGACGGGAGGCTCGTGGCCTGACGAGCATTGGAAAACAGGTATGTTTAGTGATTGAGATGATGTTGTGACTCAAAGGACTTTGTCAGAACCGCGGCATCGGAAAAGGCCACAGATACAACAATACGCCTCGTGTGGCGACATGGAAAAGGCACAACACGCTCAGCCTGCGCCGGTACCGATGATAGTGCAGTATTGCGCGGTAGATTTTTGGTCGCTGTCATGATAAAAAATTCCTTCCATATTGAGCCTAAGTTGGTTCGGCTGCTTGCCGGGAAATGCGTGCCAGCCTCGTGTATTGGACAAAGCGTGATTGTGTGTGTGATGATGTTGACCCGTTTTCTGCCTCTTACAACAACATCATGTCGCACGTTCTCTGTTGGATGATTCCATTCCTATTCTTCCCTCTCACTGCGTCATTCACACTCAATCCCATGAATCATAATGAGTCCGCATCGAGTCCCCGAATATTGCTGCCTCAAAACGCACCATACCTCCGTAGAGATACAAATACCACCGCTCTCAACAATATCACCAGCAACATCACCTCGGGTTCTCAGAAATTCATATGGATCATCGAAGATACCTACAATGCAACAAACTTTTTTCAGTGGGTCTCCCTTTAGTTTGCGGTTCGAAACTTGATTCAACGGCGCTCTCTCAGATCCTTTTCCTTCTTCACCGGAGATGACCCGACTCAGTATGTACTTTTTACATCCGCTTTGTGCGGGCTAACCCCTTCCCAGTGGAACTGTCACGTATGCGACCATTCATCTTTCATTTCACTGGCTCCCGTGACTTGAGCTCGTCCTACAGTTACGTAGATAACGCGACGGCCCTTGCTCACAATCTCTCGTATATCTCGTGGGATGGCAAAGTGATAATGAAAGGAGACGACACAAACACGCTGCAGGCTGGCAAGAACCGGGAAAGGTGCGGGCTGACTTCGTGACCCAGTTTCCCACTAGTATTGACCTTGAGTCAGTGTCCGAGTTTCAAGCAACAAAATCTATAACACTGGCCTTTTCATTCTGGATATAAACCGTGCGCCATGGGGCTGTGGTATGTTTTTTTGAGTGATTGTTCACTCGGATAATCAGCTAAGCGATGATGTTCAACCACGAGGGGTGTGGCCTGCATTTTGGACTCTTGGAAATGGACAATGGCCGACTGTGAGCTGCACTTTGCAGAGTCCAAAATCGCCTCTTACCTCTACTTACAGACAGGAGAGATCGATATAATTGAAGGAGTACACGACAATGAGCACAACCAGGTGACATGGCACACCAGCCCAGGTTATTTTGATGGTGTGGCTGTTCTCAAAGGAATGCTGATGTATGCTAGGATGCAACCTGACACTCCCGGTTAATAATAGTTATACTGGCACCGTTGTGGTGAGTAGGTGCCTTTCCGCCTTCGGCCAATGTCTTCACCGGTATTAGCAAGCGGGCACCCAACCATACCTCAACTGCGAGGGCAGCGGCACCTTACCTGGATGTGGTGTCATTGAATGGAGTCAAGCGTCATATGGGCCAACCTTCGATGCCCAAGGTGGCGGTATTTTTGCGATGAAATGGGATCAGGACGGAATATCGATCTGTGAGTTACTACTGCCAGGGACTGTGTTATAGCTGCTTCTGAACTATTTTGTCGAAGGGAATTTCTATCGCGTCGCTATACCCCAAGATATCCTAGAAGGAATACCAAATCCTGCCAACTGGCCAAATCCTACTGCCACTCTGCAACCCACAGGTTGCGACCCTCTGAAGTTCTTCAAGAATCATTCAATCATATTCGGTGCGTCGCATCTTATTTCTTTCGGGGTGATAAAAAGTGCTGACGTCGAGGAAGATATCACGTTCTGCGGTGTGTACCACTGAATGAATACACCAACTCGGAGGCTTACCCCAATCCTTATATTCCAGGTGACTGGGCTGGTAACTCATACGCGACATCGGGTTGTCCTGGCACATGTTCTGACCGTCTTACGAATCCGGCTAATTTCGTGGTATGATGCTACTCGCTGCCCTGCTCTCATGCTCAAGTATGCTCCTCAGAATGCGTCCTGGAGCATTAATTGGCTCAAGGTATACCGCCGTCAAAGTGTCATTGGAGTCGTTAATGCGGGCGTACACTCTCCCATCATGCAATTGCCCCTGCCAAAGTTGCTGGGCATCGCTGCTGCGGCTGCGTTTTCCCTTGTCTTCTTATGACATGCTATGACATGCTACTACGCTATCGTTTGCAATATACACGAACATGCACTTGTATTTACGTTTACTCACAGCTTTGTCGTCCATATTCTGTCCTGTGTGGTCCCGCCTGGTGGAAATACATCCTCTGCGGGCGGCTCGCCAAAGCTGGCCCTCATCGGAGTGACGCTCACCCATCCCATCTCGATGGCCCAACTATCAGAACCTTCCGGTAAGGAGGATGGTGGAAGGTTGACGAATTCCTTCATATCTGGGGAAAACTCGAACAGCATTCCCCCTCGCCTATCCGTGGAGACTTTACCCCCAACTTCTTGAGAAATTGTCGATGCAGGCACAGAAACTGCGGAGTCTGGTCCCGCCTCTAGAGAAGGGCTCGGACGTTCCAGTTCCGCTGCGCGCTCTGGGGAGCACGCTTCGAAGAGGCGATGGTACGAGTTTCGCCAGAGACGCGTCCAAATAATAGGAAGTCCAGCCTCGCTTAATAATCCTTCGATCATGGGAATATTTATGCTGTAAAGGTCGATTTCCCCATTTCGCAAGCCGGCATTATCTTTGCCCCAGTTATCCCATAGATGATGAATGATTTTCGCGGAAAGGACATGTGCGGGGTCGAAGAGAGATTGCGGCGTAGGGTTTTCAACCGTCCCGTAGGACAGAGCGATGCTGCGGGTTTGGGAGAGGGCGGAAGATAAAGAGGCACCGAGGGTTCCGGACGACATCGCGAATGCGCCTGGGAAAGAGAGTTCATGATTGATTGGGGGGAAGAAAGGCAGTGCTGCGGGATGGACTCACAGGATGTGTTCCTCCCTAGATTAGGCCCGGATAACTGGATGGATAGTGGGTAGGTGGACGCTTTTGGTGAGATGATGGGGGTGCAAACAGAAAGGTAGGCAGACCAGAACCCACCAGAAGGTCAATCTGGCCGGGGTATAGGTTGTGCAGTGCGATATTAGAACACGTCGCTGGGGTCTGTGGAATTGCCAGTGTTATTGCGATGCTGGTGACACTCAGGTGCCAGGACTCACACCGTCTAAGAGTATCCATTCGCCAATCTCTCCGTCTTTTAGGGGGCGTGGTGAGTCCGAGATCTCTCCCAGTCCATCTTAGGTTCACAAGCTGAGTTTCGACCCCCACATTGGCAAGCGTCGTAAAACCTTACCAGAGTCTCGGGGATAGTAGAAACGTCCGTGGATAATGTCCCTGATCTGGTAAGCCTTTCCTGTCTCGACGTTTAATCACGAATATAAATACTCCACTTGGGCGAGCTACGAACCGATCCATGATTTCTGGGAGCTAGGTATCACGACTCTAACATCCCAGCCTACGTGTCGGCATACGTGCGATGAGTGTTGAGTGTTGGTGTTGATGTGATGTTCAAAAGGAAAGACTAACCGAGGGACCTTGTGAGGTGTTTATACAACCCGAATATATACGGAGATGCTGCACTGGGAGGGCCGTCATCGTTCTACGGATTCATTAACGCACTGGAAGATACATCTGAAGAGAAACTGGTCACAGTGAGCAGGACTGTTGGCGGTTTTGAAGCCATGTCAGCGATGGTGGAGGGATCGTTATCGATGATTCATATACAGAAACGACACGACGACAACTCGTTGCTCAAAACTAAAATTTCACATTTTCAGTGCCCTTTTAGCCATCTCCAGGGCGCCCTCCCTGGTCTTATTCCCCCCAATGAAGCCCGACGCGTGCACGAAAATACAGCCCTCAATGTCCGCAATTCGCGAAAGCTCGTCGTCTCTAACCCCGCGCCACGGTTCTGGTAACGCCTTACGGCACTTGAAGACTTCAGGCGCGACAGAGACGGCCTGTACGCGCCAATTACCTGCAGTCTCGTCCGGATAGATAACATATAAGGGCTGAGCGTCGGCCGGCACGGCCAGCTCGAGCTCGAGCTCGAATATGTGCTCCTGTTTTACGGTGAGCCTTCCACAGAGCGACAACCAAAAAATTCCAACGCGCCTTCCATGGAGCATACTGATCGAAAACGATAGTGCGGCCACTGGGATCTATGTTTGTACGTTGAGAGAATGCGTTGAGAACAATCTCACGGGCCGGGAGCCACGACCGGCCGTAGTAGTTTACGCGACCAAGGAATTCCTCCCCGGCTAGTTGAGAAGCCGTCAAAAATTTGGCCTAGAAATGAGGATGAGCTAGTCAGGGATGCAAGTCGAGGTCTTGGGAGCCTACATCTACTGTTTGAGAATCGACAGGCTCATTCCATGCCGGATTAAGCCAGCCCACACGACTGGAAAGGTCGGTGCGATTCCGATAGTTGGGTTGAATATCGTTAGGATATTGTGAAATGCCATTATCGATTCCATCAAGAGCTTCGATGAATTCCTAAAATCTGATAAACAGGTGTTCTTCCACGCCATGAAACGGGCGAAAAAAAAAGACCTTGTATAGTTTCAGCCAGAGACTTTCGACTTTTGGGTCATTCGGGGTGAGCTGTAACTGGTTTGAAATGATCTCCTGACCGAAATGTCTGAAGAGCCGTCAGCGAGGAAGCGATGATGAGGACCAATAGTCTGACTTGTAGATGAGGCCCGCCGAGGATAACTTGGTTGTAAATCCATGGCCGAACACATCCTCAAAGCCTCGCTGGTGGTGGTCAAACCGTTGCTTGCTCTCATCGTAGACGGCGCCGACGTCTACGACTATGTCGCAGGTGTCGAGGATGGCAGGGTCTCGGGTACGTTTAACGTCTGTTATACAGCCTCAGTAGTAGAACGCCATGCAACGTCCCTAGTGTGAAAAGAGTCACCTGCACTACGATAGGCGTCCGTGAGCCTTAGCATGTACACTGCAAGAGCTTCGTCGCAATGAAAAGTGCCATTGTGAGTTCCAATGACCTTGAGAGCGGATCGAGCATCCAGGGTCAGACCTCGCGAGAGGATTCAACGACACGTACTTTTGGTCCTTCAGTCCTCTGTCTCTTCGAGGGATGTGAAATGTCGGTCGCGGCCATTCGGATAGACCTCGAGGCAAGAGTCAAGGGTGGTGGCCACCACCGCAGCATCATCTTCTCCTATTCCGAGTCTACTGTAGCTTACTACATGCGGAAATTTCGTCATAATGTCAGCATCCAGTATTCGTAAATGTCTGCGACACAAGGTCCATTGTCTATCCAAGGAATAATACTGGGCGCTGTAGTCCATGTGATCACTAAAGTAAAGAGTGGAGAGCGCCAATAATGGCTCCTGCAATGCCGACAACCATTGCGTTCCGTTGTAATGAAGTTACTCCAGAGACATAACCATCCGGCGGACCATATACACCTCCCGGTGCTGACTGACCTGGCGCCGGAGCACCATTTGGTCCACCTCCTCCACCGTTGACACCTGTGGGAGCAGTTGGTAGAGGTCCGGTAGAGGTCGGCTTTGTGGACGTCGAATTCGTGGACGTCGAGTTTGATGATGTTGAGTTGCCCGTGATGTTACCACTCGAGGCGGGGGAATTTGCAGTTATAGTCAATGTGATGGGGATGGCATTAGAGACGACAACGGTCTGGCGATTTTGGTCGAG
>Ga0137362_10000766_pt1 | contig 18261 bp, 18 predicted proteins | sample MadtaG_2_FD_104801 | JGI IMG/M metagenome (GOLD analysis project Ga0137362, IMG submission 104801) | Vadose zone soil microbial communities from Angelo Coast Range Reserve, California, USA - Mad1_100_16 metaG | ecosystem: Environmental > Terrestrial > Soil > Vadose zone | place: USA: California... | reverse complement strand
GGCATTCACGTCGAAGTCGAACACCGCACCATCGGTGGGCCACCGCGTATAGCGATCGTAGAGGGCGGACTTCTCCGCGCCGCTATGCAAATAGCCAATGTCGAACGTGCCGTAGATTTGCCAGGCGCCCAAGTTATCCGGATGCGGCGGCTCCGTCGGATTCTGATACAAATTTCCGCTCGGCGAGCGGCACTGGCCGGCCGCAAGCCAGCTCGTGCCGTCCGGATCGAGCGCCTTGGTCGCTTGACCGCCGGTAGGATCGAGCTTGTTGGCGCGCCAGGTATCTACGCCGACTCCGCTATCGGCGAACGTCATCCTCGCAACGGACAAGTAAAGGATTCCAATAGTCGCGGCCCCAACGGTTCGCATCCGTCCGCTTCGCAATGCCATTCTCTAGCTCCCGTTATTGATGGAAACGTGGACCCGACGGGGCATTAGAGCCATGGATATTGGCGTGGCACGTCAGGCACCCCCGGCCCATTGCTTGCGCTTCTGGATTCGCGCCGACGCCAATGTTCTGACGCGTTTGCAAAGCGCCGGCGTGGCGATTCGCAGCGTGACACTGCTGGCACAGTATGGGTACGGGCGCGACCAGCAGAGAACTCTGATTCGATCCGTGCGGCGAATGGCAGTTCAGACAGCTCTCTCGCGCCGGCGGATGCTCCCACAGCCACGGCCCACGCTTCTCTGCGTGACATTGATAGCAAGTTTCATTGACCGTGTTGGTCTTAAGCAGCGGACCGTTCAGCAGCGGATTGCCGTTGTTTGTCAGTGCGCCGTGTGGGTTGTGGCAGTCGTCGCAGCTCATTTGCCCTTCCGGCAGCGGCATGTGCGAGCGGCGGTTGAACTGCAGGCGCACATCCTTGTGGCATTGCGCACAGGTGTCGTTGATCGAGGCCTTCGCCATGAGTCCCTCGGTCGAGAATTTGGCCATGGGGTTGTGGCAATCGCTGCAACTCAACCCGTTGAGTTGATGTACTGAATTGACCCAGTGATCGCGCGGACCTCCGGCATGACATGTGAGGCAGGTCTTAGTCTGCACCTCGATCGTGGTACCGGAGTTCTTCGTATAACCGATGATAAGGCCCTTTCCCTGCGGATTCGCGGCATGTTGGCTGCCGGGACCATGACACGCCTCGCACACGGGAATATGAGGATCGGAGCGATTAGCGACGTGCAAGCCCAACGCGTGCAGCGTATGGGTGAAGTGACTGGCTTCGAGTTGATGGCAGGCAATGCAGGTGCTCTCGCCAATCGGCTTGGCATCCGGCGCGAGGGGATTGTCGGCGACATGCGCTGTGGCAAAGCCCGCTGCTGGTGGCGGTACATGCGCGATCAGCGCGAGACGATCAGTTGAGAGATCCGTTTGCGGCAGCGATTGGTAAATTTGATCGAGATTTGGCTGCGACTGGCCTGAGGTCGCCTGCTGCGCTGGCCCAGCACTGATCGTCAGCGAACATAAGGCGGTGCCGCATGCCAAACTGAATCGCCAAAGACCCATGCCGTTAGCCTCGATCCTATAGGGCATTTGTCACTCCGCGTTGGGACGGGAGAGCAACCCGCCCTCGCGTCCCGTCTGCCGAGACGATAGTGCTCGCGCGACGTAGCGCGATTGCACGGCTTTGCGGTCGCTTGGCGCTTTCTGGCACGGAGGCGGCATAGGTTCGGGCCCGCAAGTTGCGCTTAGGTCTTGCGCGTACGTCGCCAGGCGGCTGGGCTTTCTCCGACGTAGCGCGAAAAGACTCTCGTCAGATGACACTGGTCCGCAAAGCCACAGGCGGACGCAACATCTCCCAACGGAGCGTGGTCAGCCAACAGCAGCGCCTTCGCTTTTGCCACGCGGTACCCGAGCAACCAGCGATGCGGTGGCAGCCCGGCCGACTGCCTGAACGCTCGTGCGAAGTGAGTGCAGGATAATCTACACTCGCTGGCAAGCTCCGCCATCGACAGCCGCCGGTCGAGCCGAGCAGTCATGAGTTCTTTTGCCCGTCGTTCCTGCCACGGCGCCAGGCCGCCAAGGAGCTGCCGCGCCTCGGTGGAGCCCCCGAGGTAGGTGCGGTGGACGTGGGCGAGGGTCGCGAGTGCAATATGGTCAAGGAACAACGAGCGCGCTTCGGCTGGCCTTTCAAGTGCGGGCAGCGCGGCGGTGGCGAATTGGAAGAGAACCGAGTCCAGCGTGATCTTGAAGAAAGGCGCCCGGAGGTGGCCCGGCCGCGGAAGGCCGGTGTCGTCCGCTAACTCGTCCATGGCCAATCTGGGTATCTGGATCCGCACGAAATCGTATGCGGAATGACAGCAAGTGCTGGGACCCGAATCGAGCGTCAGCAGAGTTGTGGCACCTTCGGGCAACGAATCCGACCCCAATTTCCGGCCGTTCATCCATGTTTCGCATGGCCCGGCGGCACGTAGGGCAATGTGGATCGCATAGGCGTCCTCCCGAGGTGCACACTTGGTCGGCCTCCTTTCGTCGGACCAATCCCGGCGCAGCCGCGAGAATGTGACGGGCGCCTTCGTCAGGCGAGACGTGATCAGCGTCGGCGCGCTAGAAAGGCCGAAGCGCTCGCAGATCTCTCGTTCGAACCGGTCATTCCGCATGCGACCCTCATATGGCGATGTCGGTTTTTGTCAGTGCTGGTGGCGGTTCGTCGCGCCACGCGGTGGAGGATCCGCCGGTCAGTCGTAAGCCGCGGAGGCCAGGGCTCGAGCGTGCACGGCTTCGTGTCGGTCAGTCGGCCCCCTCCGCCACCGGCCGGGCGTCGCACCCTTCGACGATGCGAACACTCGCGTGAAGTGGCTTTGATCGGAGAATCCGCAGATCAGGGCGATCTCCGCGCCGGATAGCGTTGAGTGGCGTAAGAGATCGCCGGCCTTCTCAATGCGCCGGTCGACCTGCCAGCGATGAGGTGACGCTCCAGTGCTGCATTTGAAAGCTCGCGTGAAATGGCAGACAGAGAGTTGGCACTCGGTCGCGATTTGGGCGATGGTGACTGTGCTGGCGAGGTGCGCCGTCAGCATTTCCTTGGCCAGTCTCAGCTGCCAAGGCGCGAGTGCCCCTCGGGTAGATTCCGATCGGATCCGCATACCCCCGTAGTGCTCTGCAAAGTGCGTCTGCAGGGCCAGGGCGACATGATCGGTGAGCACCTCGCTGGCGCGGTCTCGTCGTTCGAGCGCTCGTTCTAGACAAGCCGCGAGCTGCGTGATCACGGGGTCCGGAGCGCTCACACCCGGCTGCACGTTGCATTCGACAATTCGTGGCGCATCGCGCTCGTCCGCCAAGCGATCCAGAGCGCTCTGCGGGAAGTAGAGATAGACGAAGTCGAACGGAGTCTGGATGTCGAGGACGGTCGCGTAGCGCAGGTCGAAAACCGCAACTTCTCCGGTGCGAAGCACGCTATGCGACCTGGGGCGGCCGTCGATCTGCAGCTCTTCGCAAGCAAGGTCACGCATCAGCGCGAGTACGACGAAGGCGCTCTGTGCCGGTATTCTCGCCGGGCCGTGCGCGGGCCGCGAGTACGTCAGCCGCGCGGCCTCCGTACCGCCTCGGGGCAGCGGCTTGGTCAGCACAAACGCTGGTGCATCTGTCCGGAAGCAATTGGCGAATTGCGTGCCGTCCGAATGCTGAGTGCTCATGACTGCTTGGATCACGAGGGGTACGCTTCTCTTCCGTCAAGAGGCCGACCCTTGATCGTGAACGGCTTGGTCGATTGTTCCCACACTCGGACGTGGCGGCGACAATCTTTCATGTTCGTGGCGCGATCTGCGATGAAGGATCCCTGGAAGACGATGCTTGGAGATCATTGCGCTACTCGTTTGGCTGTCTTCGAGCCCTCAATTTCCGCCGCACGAGTCACACATCGGTCTCCACAATCGCAACTTGGGTCACATCCGTGGCTTGAGACAGTAGACCGAGCGCGCAACTCTGGAGGCGTGCGCAACGCGACGCAATTCCACACGCTGGTCAGGTAACTCCGCGCGACGCCGGCCCGAAAGCCGGTCAGTAGATAGTCCCAACCGCTACGCTAAACACGTACCCACGCCGCGCTCGGTACAGATGTATAGCGATTTCGTCGGATGCGTCTCGAGCTTGCGCCGCAGCCGCATGATCTGAGCGCACCTGATGGATGCCGGGCCGCACTAGCACGGTGCCTACGGTGTAAGCACTCACCGAGCCGTTGAACACGTTCGCGCGCACGAGTACATCGCCGCGGCGTGCGGTGGCGAAGGGTGGATGTACGTAGAGACCGTAAGCGAATACCGTGAGCAACACCGCCATCACGAGACGCCTGCGGAGGCCGCATGCGGCCGCGAAAAAGGCCCGGACAGCCCCCGCCAATGCGGCCCCTAGCCGGCCGAGGGGCTCGATGAGCGCACGTTGCACGAACTCGAGCACGCCTTCCAAGCGACCAGGCATACCGAATACTCCTGCTGCATTGTTGTACCGCGTCGACTGCAAGAGTCTTCCGACCCTTTATGGCAAAGGTGTGGGGCGACCGTGGCTGATGTGGCGTTCAAGAGCTCGCTCCCGAATCCGGGCGACCGCGCTCACAGCGCCGCCTGCCGGATGCGGGTTAGCGATTCAGCTGGGATTTCTGACATCCCTTCTGATATACTTCACCCATGGCGAAGCGGCCACGTCAGGAAGACGAACTCGACCCAGAGAAATCTGTCCGAGACGAGTTCTATCCGAAGGGACGGAAAGGCGGCGTAGCGGTGCGCATGCAGGCCGACTACTCGGGCAAAGGGCGGCTATTGAGGTATTCGATGGCACTGATTGACACCCATAACACCGCGGCCGATAACGGCCGAGTTTTGGCATACGATAACTCGCATGGATATCACCATCGCCATTATCTCGGAAAAGTGGAACCCGTGGAGTTTGAATCTTATGAGAGCACCGAAAAACGTTTCGAAGCGGAAGTCAGGCAATACCTCGAAACGCGAGAGCCCGAGGCGAGGCCGCAGGATCCGAATCGGCGTTGAGTCGATGGATCGTTTCTTTTCTCGCATGCGAGCCAACGCCCGCAAGCTCGACCGTGATGAAAGACTCGCGCCGGGCCTGACCCTATCTTTCGAGGACCCGGCAGACTTCCTGGAAGTGATCACCCCGGCTCGTGTGCGGCTGTTGCAGGAAATCAACAAGAAAGCCGTGCCCCTCTTCGTGCTCGCTGCTGCGCTGTCACGGGATCCGTCGGCGGTGAGAAGGGATGTGACCTTGCTCGAAAGCAAGCATCTCGTGAAGACTCGCAGAGTGTCGAACCCAGGGCACGGCGTACAAACCATCGTTGAGAGAGCCGCTGCGTCCATCGAGCTCGCGGCGACGGTTTGAGGTCCTCACGTCGCGCGTAAGCACGTCGACGCGATCGTCACACTGCAAGAAGGCAGCGTTCCGCGCTGAGCACCGCGTATCGAGTCAAGGCGCTCAGCGCGTATCAGGCCGTATCACCGCAGCAAGCATATCGTGAGGGTACCTCTGGGGGTAACTTCAGCATTAGCTCGCGAAAACATCTGCCGAATCAGCCGCTTGCGCTCCGATTCGATTCCAACCCGGGGAGGCATATAATCAACAAGTTACAACGCTTTTCTCAACCTTGTTCTTCGTATCGTCGAACATCTATCTAACGCCCCGCGCCCCCCACCCTCGCACCAAGAATTTTGCAGTCGTCGTACTCGTCGCGCTCGCCCCGCGCGTCCGCAAAGCCGCCCGAGGCGAATATGGGAATCCTGAGCTTCTGAGTCGCCGCCGGAATCAGAATCAGGCCGGGGATATCGTCTTCTCCCGGGTGGCCGGCACACTCGAATCCGTCAATCGACACCGCATCGACACCGCATCGACGCCCATACGCTCAGCCGAGAGCGCGTGCCGGACTGCAGTACATTTGTGGACGACCTTCACACCGTGAGCTTTGAAGTCCTCCACGTGCCCCAGTGGCTTGTAACCGGCCGTCTCGACGATCTTGACGCCCGAGTCAACGATGGCCCTTCGATATTGTGCGTAGGGCGGGGGATTGATGGAGGGCAGAATGGTCAGATTGACTCCGAAGGGTCGGTCCGTCAGGGTGTGCGTACGCTCGATCTCCAAGCGCAGCGCGTCCGGGTCGGGCTGGCTCAGCGCCGACAGAATTCCTAAGCCGCCCGCGTTCGAAACGGCGGCGACAAGCTCAGCACGCGCCACCCACTGCATTCCGCCTTGCACAATGGGATACTCGATCCCGAACATCTCGGTAATGGCCGTTTTCACGCCCCAAAATCTCCTTCAGTCTTGAGTGCCCTTACTTGCGCATCGGCTTGTGCGCCGATGCCGGGCACCGGCTGGCGTCTCGCCCCCTCCTCGCCTCCGGAACGCGTGAAATGTGGGCCTCGCATGCCCCGGCCGGCGCAATATCAACCCCCGCAGGTCCCCTGAACAGTAAGCAGGTCACCGCATCCACGGACGCGGCTGAATGCTCAGCGCCTGCATCAGGCCCTTCAGATGAGAGTAGTCGATGTTGCCAAAGCCGCCGGCCGCGTAGATCTTCTCGATATCCTCGAGCGCGATATTCGGCCGCAAGGCATCCGGGAGATCATCGCCCCACGCCCACAGCCCGCCCCGAGTGAGTGGGGAATATCCCGTGGGATACTCCACGTTCATCACGTCGCCATCTGCGTAGTGCTCCCATTCGTCGCCGGCCGGATCCTTCCAGTAGTCGAACACCTGGCTCCCAAGCACATGGCGGCCGATGCCCCAATAGTGCTTCCATCCGCGTGCCTGCAAGTACTGGTTCCCCTGCCCGACGGTGTCCAAGTCCAACGTCTCGAACGAGACATGCAATAGGTTCGTCCCCGGTCCACCCAGCAGGGCCAGACTGTGGTGATCGGCCGGCGCAATGCCACGATCTAACCGGAAAAAGCCGAGCGCGGGTTGGCCATCCGGCAAGCACTGCACATCGCTGGGAATCAACCCGAAATGCCGCATGTACCAGTATGCCGCGCGGCGGAAGTCCGGGCGCTGAAGCACCACATGGCCCAGCTTGAACAGCGGACTGGGCTCGACGGGACGGCGCACGGTCGCGTTGAGCCGTGGCTTGTGGTGCGGTGTGTTTATCGGCGGGTATGTATCTTGCGTTTTGGTTTTGATCGGGTCTGCGCGTTCGAACTCACAGACCAGGCTGACTCGCAGACCATCCGGATCCGTAAGATGCACTGCTCGCCCGCCGCCTGGACCCTGCATCGACTCAATCGCCGCGCCAGTCTCTTGCGCGAATTTTTCGAGGTCCCCAGGAGTCCTAGCCGCAAACGAGAACCCGCTGAAGACATCCCGGGTTGATGGGCAAAGCGACAACAGATACGGAGCGTCTCCGTGGCCGCGAAAGTACTGAGTATCCCCGACCGCGTTCACAGGATGGAACCCGAAGTCCTGCGCGAAGCGGCGCATCTGTGCAACATCCGTTCGCTCGAACGCGACATTGAGCACGGCATCCGCACAAACTATCGGCTCGGGTCGAACGAGCCGCTCAAATTCTGGAGTGGCCATCATGCACCTCGAATGCCAGTGACGAGGCTCGGTGAGTGTCGGGACGAACGGCCGTTTTATAGGCGACCGGTCGCATGGCTATCCTCGCGCGCTACACGCCGTCCCCTTTTGCTCAACCCGAGCATGGTCTGGTTTCTCAACACAATCGCCTGCGATTATCCACTACTTTGTACGGATGTGAAGTATCTTGTGCGATACGACCACTAGGCGCGTGCTGCTTCGATCTCTTGACTTCATATCTTCACACTCGTAAAGTATAAAGTCAGATCGCCCTTGGCCGAGGAGCGTACGTCGCGATACGTACGGGTCGGATCGCACGACGAGCGAAGCATCTGCGGTCGGACCGAGCGAGGCAGTAACGTGTCCAAGATTATCATCAGCTGTGCGGTAACCGGCGCGGTTCATACGCCAACGATGAGCCGCTTTTTGCCCATCACGCCCGAGGAGATTGCGACGCAAGCGATTGAAGCCGCCGAGGCAGGCGCGGCTGTGTTGCATCTTCACGCTCGCGATCCGAAGAATGGTCGCCCTACGCCCGATCCCGCCGTATTCATGCAGTTCCTGCCGCGCATCAGGCAGTCCACAAGTGCGATCGTGAACATCACGACCGGTGGCGGCCAGGGCATGTCGCTGGATGAACGTCTCGCGGCGCCGCTGCGGGCCTCGCCTGAACTGTGCTCGCTCAATATGGGATCGATGAACTTCGGCATGTATCCCATGCTCGATCGGCATCAGTCGTTCAAATACGAGTGGGAGCGGCCGTATCTGGAGTCGTCGCGCAACTGGATCTTTCGCAATACCTTTGGCGATATTGAAAGCATCCTAGAGCGCCTGGGCAAGGGACACGGGACCCGGTTCGAGTTTGAATGCTACGATATCAGCCATCTCTATACGCTTGCGCATTTCCTGGACCGCAAGCTGGTAACGCCGCCGCTGTTCGTGCAGTCGATCTTCGGCATCCTCGGGGGCCAGGGCGCCGACACTGAAAACCTGCTGCATTCCAAGCGCATCGCGGACAAGCTGTTTGGCAAGGACTACCAGTGGTCGGTCATGGCGAGCGGACGCCACCAGATCGCCTTCACGACCATGGCCGCAATCAACGGCGGGCATGTGCGCGTGGGCTTGGAGGATTCTCTCTACGCGGGCAAAGGCCAACTCGCGACCTCGAACGCCCAGCAGGTTCGCCTGCTACGCCAGATTCTCGAGGCCCTGTCCTTCGAGATCGCTACCCCCGCCGAGGCGCGCGAGATCCTCGCCCTCAAGGGCGAGGATCATGTTCGATTTTAGACAACGTCCAGACCGAGGGCGTCCGTGCTCGAGCGTCGAGCATCCTACGAGCGAGCCGGCGCTGATTGGAGTTGGCTCAAAGCCAAGCACCATTTCTCGGTCGCCGAGTACCTGTGAAAGCCCAGCCGCGACCGGGAGAGATGTCATGGCAGTAATGATCGTTCGCTATCTGGATGCCAACCAGGCGCGGTGGGGGCGGCTGACTGGTGAAGCGCCCACCCGTGCGGGGGATCTGATCGCCCTCGAACCGATCGTCACCCACCGTGAGACTACCGCCGGACTGATCGAGGAGTTGGACTCGCGCGCATCCGTCTGGACGACGGCGTCGGTGCATATTTCCGCATCCCAGCTTCTCAGCCCGATTACGAACGACGCCACGCTCTTGTGCCAAGGGCTTAACTACGCTGCGCACGCGGCGGAAGCCCAGCATCATGTCCGAAAATCCAACCTGATCTTCTCTAAGGCCAGCTCTTCGCTGACTGGTCCCTTCTCCAAGATCGTCCGGCCACCCGAGGTCGAACTGCTGGACTACGAAGTGGAAATCGGTGTCGTGCTGCGTGCCGATCTGCGCGGACCCACAGACGTAACTGGTGCAAACCTGGGCGACGTGGTCGCCGGAGTGGTGCTGTGCGACGACGTTTCGGCGCGCGATATCATGTTCGGAGCCACCTTCATGCAGTGGTTTCAGGGCAAGAGCTACCGAACGTTCTGTCCTTGCGGTCCGGTCCTGTACCTGCTCGACCGGGCAGAGGTCGCGAATACTCTCGCCAATCTCCAGATCAAACTCTGGCTGAATGGCGAGCTTCGCCAGTCCGCCTCCTCGGCGCAGCTGATCTTCAAACCCACAGAGACGTTGGCCTATATCACTCAGGGCATCGACATGAAGCGGGGTGACGTGCTGCTTACCGGAACCCCGGGCGGCGTGACTTCGCCCGCCTCACCGAAGCTGGTGGAGATCTTGAAGACCCACCTCATGGCCGACACCCAGCGCCGAGATGAGCTGCGGGTAGAGATGGCCAAGCTCAGACCGTTCATGCAGCCCGGCGACATCGTTACCGCAACGCTGTTTAGCGCTTTGCACGACAAGAGCCTCGGAGGTCAGGAAAACATGATCGAGGCGGCTCGCGGTCACGCGAGCTCCATTGAATCCCCCTCACAGCGCGCCGCCTCATGAAACGAGAAGCGGTCACGGCCGCCCTGCATACTCCCCATCCTGCTGACTGGGCCGTCCGACGGCAGTCGGACATGTTGGGCTCCAATCTGCTGCTGCCCGACGAGACGATCACCATCCAGCAGGAAGCCCGCAGCTTTGCCGATGAAGTGTTGCGACCGATCGCGCACGAGCTGAACTGCACGCCCGAGACTCGCGAGGGTTTCCGCTACGACGTGTTCAAGGCCATCGCGCGCGCCGGGCTGTATGCCATCCCCTTCGGGCGCGATGTCGGGGGCCGAGGACTCGAATTTCCGACGCTTGCAACCCTCGTCGTCCTCGAGGAACTTGGGTATTACTCCCCAGGAATCGCCTCGGCGCTATACGATGCTCAAGCGATTCTCGTCGGCAAGACACTCGACATGGCTGGCGGCGCGCTGCGCGAGCGGTATCTGCCTCAACTCGTACGCGGGGAATTTGTCGGCTCGTTCGCAACCAGCGAGCCGGACGCCAGCACCGATCTGTCTGTCCAGTCCGTTCAGACTGTGGCCCGGCCAGCGGCGGACGGTTGGCTCGTCAACGGCCAGAAGCGCTGGATCACGAACTCGCCTGCCGCCGATTATATCGTGCTGCTGTGCCGCACAGGCGACTCGCTATCGCTCTTGTTAGCCGATATGCACGATCCCGGCGTCAGAGTATCCGATCCCGATTTGAAGATGGGGAACCACGCACAGCTCACTGCCGACATCCACTTCAAGGATGTCTTTGTGCCCAAAGATCATGTACTGGGTCAGCCAGGCGCTGGATTGCGGGCCGCGCTCGGGTCGTTGGCGCTCGGACGCATGGGTATTGGCGCGGTGGGTGTGGCAATGGCACAACGGGCATTTGATGTCGCCGCCGATTACACGACGCGCCGTACGGTCTACGGGAAGCCGATTGCGGCTCATCAGCACTGGCAATTCCGATTCGCCGAGCACGCACTCGAAATCGAGGCGGCGCGCTCGCTTAACCAGAAGGCCGGATATGTGACCGATCGGGGCAGTGATGCCGGAGTGCTAGCCGCAATGGCCAAGGTGAAAGGCAGCGCGCTTGCCGTCGATGTGGTGCGCGACGCGATCCAGGCCTGTGGTGGTTATGGCTTCGCGCGCAGGGTGACAGGAGCCGATCAGACTTGGCCGCTCGAGGCGATCTACCGGGATGCCAAGATCGGCGAGATCTACGAAGGTGCTAACGAGGTGCTGAAGTGGATCATCGCTCGCAAAGTCTTCGGCCGCGACATCACTGGCTAAATCCCAGGAGGCTTCGCACGACTTGGGAAAGCTTTGAAGTCGGATCGAGCGGCGCGGTAGCGCTTCGCCAGCCGATGTGGAGGTCAGGCCGTACGAGTACGCAGCCCTCTTCCTCGATTTCGGACAACTTGTGCCACGTGCCGTAGAGGTCCTCGTAATCCAAGAACGGTCCGATCGAGGCCACGCCAATCTCCACTCCGGTATCGCCAGAAACGGTCCGAGCCGCATTGCGCCAGTGCTCGCCCCCATGGCCCGTGAATAGCATGAAGCGTCGCTTACCGGCGACATCCAAAGTCGAAACACGTGGGCCGGGAGCGCGTGTACCCAGCCATGCATGCGGGAGCGAGGCGCCGGGCCGGGTAGTGGGCTCGTAGAAGAGCTCGGGGTCGCGCTGTGGGATTGGGACAGGCGTTCCGTCATCGATCACCGCTCCGGAAACATACTGTCGATTAAGCTCGACACCGTGCGCGTGGTATTCGTACTTCATCTTGTCGATCTCAGCTCGCAGTGCCGCGCGACCTTCACGCGTGTCAAACACCGCGGCGTGCTCCTCCGGGGACATCGCTCTACGAGTTCCCCCGCCGAGCATGTCCCACACGATCGAGTTCTGCACCATGCTCTTATTGGCGCGCGCGACGACTTGGCGGCCCACCGGTTGACGCTCGCGATTGTAGCTTTCGAGCAGAGTGGGATGCGCTGTGCCGCGCAGAACGAGGGCGAGCTTCCAAGCGAGATTGAACGCGTCCTGTACGCAGGTATTGGAACCCAGGCCGTTGGTCGGAGGATGGCGATGCACCGCGTCGCCCATGCAAAACACACGTCCGACCGAATAATGTTTTGCCACGATGTCGTTGATCGTCCACTTCGACGTCGAGAGAATCTTAATCGGGAGTGTCGGATGCCCAAGTAACCCACGTATGCGCTCTTCGACATCCCTTGCCGTCGGTTCATGCGCACCCGCAGATTGCGGAACAATCAGCCCGACCAGCCACCGGTCCCACGTGCGAACCATGCGGAATACGCCCACGGGCGCCCACAGCGAGGATCCCGGTTGGATAACGGCGTAGAGCGACGCGTGGCGGTAGATGACGTACTCGCTGAGATCGATGTCGCACAGGACGTTGAATGCTGTGCCGAGCCCATGCTGTCCGATCAGTGGAATACCCAGCTGTTCGACCACGCGGCTCCGAGCGCCGTCCGCACCGATCATATACTTGGCGCGAACTGTGATCGATTGCTGGGTCAGCCGATCCTCCAGGATGGCCGTGACGCCATCGCCGTCTTGCGCGAATGAGCGCAGCTCCGTGCTGACCCGGATCTGTGAGCCGAGGCGCGCCGCCTCTGCCACCAGAATCGGCTCGAGCTCCGTCTGCGGCAGGTCGCACATGGAACAGGGGCTGGCCGCAAGGTAGTCACCCACTCGCAACGGATCATTTCCCCAGGCCGCGGTCCGCGCGACTTCCTCGCCGACCACGCTGCGGAGCCAAAACGTGTGCGCAATGATATTGCCGGGGACGGCAACGGCCCTGCACGCGTGCTCGAGGCCAGCGTCGCGCAACGCCTCCATCGCCCGCTGATTGGCGATGTGCGCGCGAGGAGTTTCCGCAGTGCTTCGATGCTTCGATATGGCGAGGTTGGGGATCCCATGCTTACCCAAGAAGACTGCCGCCGAAGCCCCTGCGGGACCCGCACCGACAATCAAGACCTCGGTTTCTATGTTGGCACCCATACGACTTTCCCGCCTGGCCGCAGCTCTAGCCGATGAGCGACGCGTGACATGAGCTCCCTCCCGTTCTCATGACCATCCCCGCATTCCAACATCGATTCACACCCCGCGACCGCATCGGTGTCGCGTCTCCCTCGTCGGACCGACGAATCACCGACCGATCCAGCGGAAAGTCTGGCCGACGTCATGCAATTGCCCCTGCCTGCTGAGAGTCAGGCGAAGCCATCGTGAGCTCGGTCAATCGACGCCTCGCGCCATCGCAGCTCGCCCCACCTCTCATGCCCGGAGGATTCGCTCAAAATCCGTATTGCACGTCTTCCAGCATAACGTTGGTCACGCAATCCGTTGACGTTAACCTGTACATACGGATAGTATAAGTAAAACTGGCCGAGCGCAACGGGAAACCGTGCTCCCGATTACCTGGATTACCCGGCAGCAATGAATTCTCGAGACCCCATGCGTCAAGCACTCGTGGATCTCGCGGCTGCACAGCGTGAACCTTTCGTGTAGATCGCTCGATGCGCGCCGGTGTTCGCTCGCTTATATTCGGCTCAGAGTTGTAATATATTCGGTTGTATGGTCCAGCCAAGGACTTGATCCATCCGGTGAGGGGCACGGTGAGGCAGAGCACAGCTGATGACAGTGGCGGCGAGCCTTCAAAACAAGGGCAGCGCGGCCGCCCCAGGCGACGCGCAGAGCAGCAACGAGCACTCGCTACACGCGCCTCGATCCTGAAAGCCGCAATCTTGGAATTTGCGGAAAATGGCTTCGAAGCGGCGAGCATTCGGAGCATCGCCAAACGCACCGGCCTGCAGCATCCGCTAATCACTTATCATTATCGTACCAAGGATATTCTTTGGCGCGCCGCCGCTGAGCATGCCTTCGCCCAGATCCGCGCTGAGTGGGACAGGCTCCTACCCGAGCAGACCGGACTCACGCCGCTCGAGCAGCTGCACGACGAATATCACTCGCTCTTCCGTTACATCGTCGCCTTTCCCGAATTCCATCGATTCATGCGACAGGAATCGCTTACCGACAATCCAAGATTGAAGTGGGTTGTCAAGACAGTTCTTACTCCGCTCCTGGAGCGCCTGCTCCCCCAGATCAGCGCGGCACAGAAGGCGGGGTTGCTTCCACGCGTCGAGCCCATCATCTTTCATTACATGATGCTGAGCCTGGCCTCAATGCTCTCGGAGTTCGGAAAACAGATGCATACCACGAGTGGTCTATCAACCGACGATCCCAAGGTAGTGGGCGCCTACTGGAGCCTGGTCCAGGAGACGGTGTTCGGTAAATGCTCGGGCAAGGTAAGCTCCCGCTCGCCATCCGGCGCACGCCAACGGAAGGCTTCGTCCTAGCGAAGAGCGTCCGGATCCCCAAAAATTCAATCCACGCGCCCACATCGGCCGGGACCCCTTTCTTGTGTTACTTCTTACGTCCCCGTTGCTTCCTCGCGAAGACTGTGTGGTCAATGAGTTCCCAATAGGCGTCCACGATCTTGGGGTCATTAGGCGAGATCCGTGCGACCAAGCGGATCTCGTCTCCGAGCGACGAAGGCACCGACGTCATGCCGATTAGCATGTAATGAATTAGCATCGGATCGGCCTTGGGCAATTCGCCCGCTTTCTGCGCGGCGCGGATTTGGGGTAGAAGGCGGCTGCTCAACAAGGGTTTCAGGAACCGCTTCGCGAGCCAGGCAAGGCGAGGATTGCGCGGCTTGCTCTCTCGAAGCATGAAATGGTGGAAGTCCGGATACTCCAACATGAACTGAAGAAGTGAGCGGTACTCCTGCCGGACCCGTTCGATCGGCGCCAGGTCCGAGGCAAGTGGCGCTTGCTTGTCCCATAGCGTTCGAATTTCACTGAAGACGTGCTCCGCAACAGCCCGCCACAGAATTTCCTTCGTCTTGTAATGGTATGTAATAAGCGGATGCTGCAGGCCAGTGCGCTCTGCAATATGGCGAATACTGGCTGCCTCAAAGCCCTGCTCGGCAAACTCGGAGAGGGCAGCTTTGAGGATTACCAGCCGCGTATTGATCGCACGCTGCTGCTCCCGGCGTCTCAGCTTGCGATTTGGGACGGCTCCGCGTATTGGATCTGTCGCACGGTTGACATCCATGTTCGAAATGGTACTCGATTGTTTCATGTGATTAGATCAGATGAGGTGTACCTTAGAAAGTCCCAGCGAGCGCGGACCATCCCGCGAGGAGTTCACAGAGCATGCCCTGTATCGAGACGGCGCATAGCGGTTGTCTCGGGATCGCTCCGGCGCCCGCCACCAGAGCGAATATTGTAGAGTCATACAGCCTGCTTGGCGAGGCGCTCTATTGCTCTGGCGGTGCGCCCACGAAGTGGGAGCACCGCCCGGCCCGGCTCACATTGTCACCGACGATTTCGATGATCTTCCTGGGTTCGATTGAGTGCGGCGCTTAGCCCTCTTGTCGTAGCCGCGGCCGTCAGCCGCCCGCGCCCGAGTGCTCGCGCGCGCAGCTCGTCAGTCGGCACGTTGTGGGATTGAGCGTCATTCGGCCCCAATGCGCCGAACTAAAGCTCGTTGTGAAGTCGGCACTCGCTCGGACCGGCGCCACGATTGACATCACCGGGCGGCGGGCAATCGCATCACCAGCTTGCCCATGTTTGCGCCAGCGTAGAGTCTATGAATCGATCCGGGGGCATGCTCGATCCCGACCAGCATCTCCTCCCGGTAGCGTATCTTGCCACTCTTCACCCAACCGGACAGATCCGCAACCGCCTGGTCAAAGCGCGCGCTGAAATCCGTTGTCAGAAACCCTTGCATCCTGGCGCGCTTAACGAGCAGATGCCGCTCCGGCCGCGGCCCCATATTCCAGGGGTTCCAACTTGAATACGACGCGGTACCGCAGATGATGATGCGCGCACCGAGCCGGAGGTGGCGCAGCACCGCGTCACTGATCGCCCCCGAGGTATTGTCGAAGTAGACATCGACTCCCTCCGGGCAAACCGCTTCAATGGCTGCATCGAGGTCCCCCACTGCCTTGTAGTCGATCGCCGCGTCAAAGCTGAACTCCTGCAGACACTGGCGCGCCTTCTCCGGGCCTCCGGTAATGCCAATCGTCCGACAACCTTTGAGCTTGGCGATCTGGCCCACGCAGGATCCAACCGCCCCCGCTGCAGTCGATACAATTATCGACTCCCCGGCCTTCGGTTGTCCAACATCCAACAACCCGAAATACGCAGTGAGTCCATTCAGGCCCAGCACTCCCAAATAGAGCGACAGCGGTAGGTCCATCTCCTTGATCTTGACCATCACATTCTTCTCGCCCGCGGCGGCGTACTCCTGCCAGCCAAAGATTCCCATGACGAGATCACCCACCGCGTACTTCGGATTCTTCGACAGGATCACCTCGCCGACCGAGAAGGCGCGCATCGTCTCGCCGATCTGGATCTGGGGCCAGTAGTTGCTGGAATCGGTGATCCAGCCGCGCATCGCCGGATCGGCCGAAAGATAGTGATTGAGGACCAGGAACTCGCCTGCGGCGATCTCCGGCACGTCGCCCTCCCGGATCGCAAAGTTCTCGGCCAGCGGAATCCCGTTCGGACGCGACTGAAGCCAGACTTGCCGGTTGACGGCTTTCGACATGCTGGACTCCTTAAGTTGAAGAACGACGGCACCGCGCGAGAGATGCTCGATCGTCGGTTGTACTTTACGCTCGTGCAGTGTTACGCACAAGCAGAATTGGGCGATCTTAAGCGTGCCCCCGCATATCGCGCGCCGCAGGGGCTTGCGCCCCATGCATCTAAACTTTACACTCCTTAAAAGTATGGCGTTGCGGCTCCCATCGGCTCGGACCCGTGTCTGGGCGCGCGGCTTGCTCCCGAGGCAGCGGCCTTTGCTGATCGCGGGAAGCCTGTCGCTTCTCCTCTCGGCTGCAGGCAGCCACGCAGAAAACCCTTCACCCGGCGGCCTTACACCTCCCGCGCCGGTCAGTTTCAAGAGTCAGATCCAGCCCATCTTCGATGCGAATTGCGTCGTTTGTCACCAGAGCGGCGGCGCCCAGGAGGGGCTCATCCTCGAGGACGGCAAGGCTTACGCCAACCTGATCGGCAAGCTCAGCCGCCAGGCCGACATGCTGCTCGTCTCGCCGGGATCCTTTGAGGCCAGCTATCTGTTCCATAAGATCGCCGGCACACATGTCGCAACTCACGGACGAGGCGCAAGGATGCCGCTCGGTGGCCAACTCGATGCTCGCGACATCGATGTCGTTCGCGATTGGATACTGGCCGGCGCCAAAGATAATTAAGCGCCGTTGACGTAAGCAGCCAGCTTCAGGTGTGCGGGCGGCTTGGCGCCGGGGCCGGCTTTACGTCAGCGTCTTTCGCGCCCCGTGCACCTGCCTCTTGTAGTCCTCGCTAGGATCCTTCAGGGGCGGAGACTTCAGGCCGGCCCGTACTGCGGGCCGCTCACCCACGGTCTCGTACCAGCGGCCCAGGGCCGGATAAGCCTCCAAGGATAGACCCGCCCAGGCATACGAGAGAATCCACGGCCAGCAGGCGACGTCTGCGATCGTGTACTCGTCGCCGGCGACAAAGGCATGCTTCGCCAACTGCCCATCCAGCACGCCATAGAGTCTGTAGCACTCGCGCTCGTACCGCTCAATTACCGCGGGGATCTTCTGTGGAAAGTAGTGGCGAAACACGTTGAGCTGTCCGCTCATGGGGCCGAGGCCCGCCATTTGCCACATCAACCATTGGATCACGACACTGCGCCCGAGCGGATCGGCCGGACATAACATCCCGGTCTTTTCGGCAAGGTACATGAGAATGGCGCCGGACTCGAACACCACAAAGTCGCCGGCATCCCGATCGACGATCGCGGGAATACGACCGTTCGGGTTGATTGCGACAAAGGACGCCTGCTTCTGCTCGAGGCTCGCCAGATCGAGATAGTGCGGCGTGAAGGCAAGCCCGGACTCCTCCAGCATGATAGCGACCTTGTAACCGTTTGGCGTTCCGGCCGTGTAGAAATCAATCACCGCAACGTACCCCTCGAGACCGCAAAACGATGGATCAGACCGACTTGCTCGGAGCGGCGGCGGCATTCCGGCCGGCAATCGTTCCGAACGTCAAGGCAGGACCGAGCGTGCTCCCGGCCCCCCAATATCCCTGCCCCACCGGCGATGCAATACAGTTGCCCGCACCGTACAAGCCGGGGATCGGACGACCGTGCGTATCGATCACTTCGGACTTGGGAGTGATGATCGGGCCGCCGTTGGTATCGAGCATACCGGCGCCCACGACGATCGCGTAGTAGGGACCGTTCG